>SXGT01790829.1_pt1 | contig 43533 bp, 41 predicted proteins | sample 3176221 | NCBI WGS metagenome assembly SXGT01 (sample SAMN11356862, study PRJNA531348) | freshwater metagenome | isolation source: freshwater sample F1-120 | place: China: Fuxian Lake, Yuxi | collected 2017-12-25
GTCTACCAATTCCGCCACGCGAGCCTAGTAAAAAACGAGCCGAAGAATGACATTGAAAAAGCTTAATGTAAACCCCTTAGGTACCTTCTTTCTTTAGATAGATAGACTCCGTAGCCCAAAAGAGACAAAAAGATTAAAATTCCTGGAAGCCAATAGGCCCGCTCAATCCCAAGACCCGTCGCTATTTTTCCAACTCCCCAATGTGAAATCGCTAAAGTCAGCTGTCCCATGCCTAAGATCCAAAGGGTTACAACTTTAGATTGGCCGCTAAAAACCCGACTCACCCTTCCCAAAAAAAGAGGGAAAAATGGGCCTAGCACCCCCGCTAAAGGAAAAGCCCATAGAAAACCTGCATGCCCCAAACAAAAAAACATTAAAGACATCAAAAGGCATCCTATTAAGAGCTTGCTTTCTTGCTCTTCTTTAAAAGAGAGAAAACAGAGTGCTCTTGTAAGGGTCATCAAAAGAAAAAAACCACTTAAATATCTAGAGCTTAGGCCTACAGAAATGGACTTGGTTTCTGTTAAAAAAGTGACCAACCAAAGAGAGTTTAAGACCTCCCCCGCAATATAGAGACAAAAAACAAAAACCACCCATATCTGAAGGCCATTTAATTTCAAGGAAGAGTTAACTTTGTCCTCAAGGTGACTATCTTCAGGAATTTTATTGCCCATAAAAATAAGGACTCCAAGAAGCATCAAGGCCACCAGGGCCAGACATCCTGCCCAACTAACCCCTTGAGATAAAAGCCATGTAGAAAACATGGGGGCCACAATACTGGTGAGCCCATACACCATATGCAAACCACACATAACCTTTGAACGATGATGAAGATCACTACCACGAATAACAAAGAGGTTACTCAAAGCTCCATAAACCGATAGAGCCATTCCTAAAAAAATGGCAAACAACATTAAAGTATAAACACTGGAGACCTTAAATCCCAAAACCAATCCAAAAATTCCAGCCCCTGCCGTCACCTTAGCTAATCTCTTTTCGGAAAACCTATGAGAAAGGGGTAAAAGTAAAAAAGTTGCCACCACAGCTCCAATATTGCCCAAAATAAAAAAGCAACTACTTTGAGTATAAGAAAGCTGAAACTTTTCAGTTAGAATGGGCAGTAAAACGCCTCGGCTATTATCGATAAAAGATCCGCAAGCCAGAAGAAAAAGCCCTGAAAAAATAAATCGCCAATTCATTGAACACCTATACACTTCTAAATCAATGGAAATTACAGAGGATTCTTTCATAGCCAAGCCCCTATGAAAAGACTCTAGATAAATTCAATGAAAAGATTTCGAAAAGCAAGTAGACTTGTATAAAGAGTTTAATAAGAAAGAGAGATAAAGAACCCATGCTTTTTAAATTTTTCACACTGTCATTCGTAAGTGTTATTTTGTTATTATTAACCTCCTGCGGAAATGAGAAACTATGTGTTATGGGATTTGGAGATTGTAAAGCTCCCGAAAAGCCTACAACGACCCTACAGAACACAAATTCCTTGACCCTTACCACTAGTAAATCATCAATTGCTATTAATCAGACTGCAACTCTTACAATCTCAGGTGGAGTCTCTCCGTATAATCTTCAATTTCATGAGGCGGCCACTGGGGGGCTAAGCGGGACTCCTGGGATTTTCTCCTCTGCTACAAGTTACACCTACACCGCTGCAGCTACGACCGGAACCACAACTTTCAAAGTCACTGACTCTGCATCCCCTGCCAAAACCGTTTTTGTGTCTGTCGTTATTACAGCCAACAGGTAAAATAGGTGGCTTCAACCTTAAATCGGTTAAAAAGTAATCAATGGCTTTGGCTTATTTTGGGGCTCACCTTTTTTTCTTTGGCTCGCCTCATTTGGGTGGGCGATATCCCTTACGGAAATGATGACTCACAACTTTTCTTACGGGCTTTAAGCGATTCTCAAAATCAAACATTCACTTCTCACGGGCTTATGGGTTCTCGAGGAATGAATTATGGCCCCTTTGCTATTTGGACATACAGAGCTGGATTATTTTTCACTCATGATCTTATTTGATTTTCAATAATTAGAATTCTCATTACGACCTTAATGGGCCATTATACGCCCTACCATTCAAAACCCATTAACAACTTCAGCGTTAAAAGTCGAAATTCAATATGCCGAACCTAACAATCTGCATAGCGGCAGGATAGTTTTAATAAAAAACAAAAACAATTAATGTGGTATGATAATTCTTCATTAGGAGGAGAAATTATGACACTCAGTAAACAACTCGGTTTTGCAGTTTTAAGTTTTGCCTTTTTGATTTCTACAGTCTCTCAAGGTGCTGTGGATCCTTTGGGACAATCCGCCAATTATAAAATTGATAAAGATCCCAAGCGAACTAGCTCCATGTTAAAAAGTGGAACCATCAAATTATCAGTACCTAAAGAAGGTAAAGATGAGGGCAAAGGACCTTCCTATCAAGTACGCATTGATTATCAGTTTAATATTGCACTCATGGGTAACTATGAAGGTATGAAAGAGACCCAAATTGAAAAAGAATATTTCTCAGAAGAGTTTTTGCAAGAACTCAGAGAAAAAGGTCACTATGAAGGACAATTCTTTAAAGCAGATCATATGGGCTATGCTGATGCCAGAAATATGGACGGAAAATTCTATCCTCATTGTGACAAAATTCTACTCTACGATCTTAAAGAGCCCGCAAATCTCAACCTATTCAAAGATCTCCTATCGGTAATTGCTACCCCTCTAATTGATGATAGAGAAGACATTGAAAACCTGAAAGTTCTAACCCATATCTTTATCGGAATTCCAGTTTTAGGAGCTGTTAAAGTGGATGTATCCGGAATTTATCAGGGGATGAATGTTAAAGCTGGCGGTGATTACATAGCTCGCTAACTTAGGGATAAGATTACTTAGGTAGGCTCGTAATGACGAAAGCAAGTCATTACGAGCTAAACCGGAAAAGCAATCTAAGCTAAAACCTTTTCTTGAGTCCACTCATTGGTAGTCGGAATCGGATTTAAAAATTTACCTTTGCAATTGTCACATTTCTGACAAACTTGACCATGTTTCTCACCGAAGTAGTCTCTAAAAAACTGAGCTCGACAACTCGTCGTTTGCCCATATTTCATAATCTCTTGAATCCGAGTTTTATCCTGTCCTAAACGCTCTTCATAATGACTTAAAAATTTATCGAGAGAGTCTCCATCTGTAAAAACTTTCTTCAATGAAATCCCTTTTCTATTCTGAATAATTTTTTCTTTCTCAAGGTAGGCAATCAGCACTTGAACCTTTCGCTTTGCGAGACCTGATGTTGCGATAACAGCATTAAGCTCGGTGGTTTTTTGCCCTATCTCCGTGAGCTTGATCAAAGTCGAATAAAGCTGAGCTGCATCAGAGCGATTAGGATACTTCCCTCCCAAAAAGAAGCAGTGAACCCTCTTATCTTCTAAACGATAAAGCAAAGCGACAACAGCCTTCTTCCCATCTCTTCCTGCTCTTCCAGCCTCCTGATAGTAACTCTCAACAGAGTCTGGAAACGTATAGTGAATCACAAATCTCACATCGGGTTTATCAATACCTAGTCCAAAGGCTTTCGTAGCTACAATCACTCGATAACGATTAGCCATAAAGTCTTCTTGAACCGCTTCGCGATCTTTCATTCGCATCTTGCCATGATATTTCCCCGCAATAACTCCTACTTTCAAAAGCTGAGCATGAAGTTCATTAGCTAACCTTATTGTACTCACATAAATAATTCCAGTTCCTGGGTTATCATGAATAAGTGTGGTTAAACGCTGAAATTTCATTTCAGCATTTACAGTTCGATACACTGCGAAACTTAAATTCTTTCTATCAACGCCGGTATGAAACACTTTCACATTTTCAACATTCAATTGAGCGAGAATATCTTTTTCTACTTCAGGAGTTGCTGTAGCTGTTAAAGCAAGAACAGGTGGATTTCCTAAAGCCTCAATAGCTTTTCGAATAGCAAGATAGGCCTGACGAAAATCATGCCCCCACTGAGAAACACAATGGGCCTCATCCACGACAAGAAGTGAAACTCCCCCTTTCTTCAAAATCTCTAAATACTGGGGATTTTCTAACCTTTCAGGTGTGACATAAACGAGCGCATTATGCCCATTTTTGACATCCCTCACAGCCTCTTTCTCCTCTCGACTTGTGAGAGTAGAGTCTAGGTGAGTGACCTCCACCCCAGCCTCCTCAAGCTTAAGCGTTTGATCATGCATTAAAGATAGTAAAGGTGTAACTACAACAGTAGTCTTAGGGAAAAAGAGCGCAGGCAATTGATAGCACAGGGACTTTCCAGCTCCTGTAGGCATTACCCCCAGGGCATTTCCCCCCTTCAGAACGGTCTCAATGATCTGCTTTTGTCCAGGTCTTAACTCTTCAATTCCAAAATACTTGTAGGCTTTTTTGTGTAACTTAACCCAATCCCAAGAAAAAGTTATTCGTTTATGTTTTCGCATACGTTCCACTCGGGCCTCAATGTGCAACTCATGTGCCCGTTAAACAGATGCGAAAAGATGAAATTCAAAGCCCTATTCGGCTAAACAACTCTCGAAGTTCGGCTCAGAGCGAATAGATCCTCTCTTTTTTGGGGATCCCAAAGGCTCCAATAGGTCTGGGGATCAGCCGTTTTTTTGGGCTTTTTCTTCCAGTAAGCCAAGTGATAAGTCTTTCTCTAACCTCATTTTCCTCAAGCCAACCGAAATCTTTTTCCCATTTCTTTTGAAGCGAGTTGGCACCTCTTTTTTTTAACTGTTTCTGAAGAATCCCCATCAACCTCGGTTCAGCCACACACACAAGATTAGATATTTTTTCTTTCGCTTTATTTTTTTCAATCCAATCAATCACTTTCTTCACCGAAATCTCAGCTACATGAGTTTGAGGATCTATTTTATTACTATAGCTATGTCGAGGAGCTCCGCTCTGGTGCCCCCCTTTTGAAATAGTCATCGAATTAAAAACTCTACCTGGCTGATCCGAAACCAGATCGGAACCCCTCATTTTCCCCTTGGGAAACTCCCATGATTTAACCTCTATTAAATCTGTCGATCGATTTTCTAAATTGAAAATTTTAGCTTGAGATCGATTCATCAAAATCAACCATGTTTGGCTCTTTTTGCTGACTTTCATTCCTAGTGTGCTGCGCATTTCAACACCTTGATGGGTTTTACTTCTCGACATATTCACCTCATTTTTTTAATCACATCTCTATTGAGACAATAAAATGCAGATATAATGCCTAAAATTGTTCACTCAAAATAAAACCCTGGTTTGGCATCTCCTCTGCAATTCAAGATAATCAGGAGGGGCCATTGAAAACAAAGACTGTCTATTTTTTTAAGATGACTTCCATGGTTTTAGGATTAGCGCTTATGTTTTGGGGAATCTACTCAAGAGTTTGGTGGGGGGCCTTAGGTGTTCCTCTTTTTATTTATGGGATTCTTCCCCGCCGATCTGACGAGGAATTTACCGTTAGATTTAACGAGGAAGAAGATAGAGGAAAACCCCCTCGCAGAGTCGCTTAATTCCGACCTGAACTAAATGCAACTGAACTCAGGGATTAAGCTTCAGCCATTTTGCTTCGAGCCACTTCAAGCTCGGTTGAAAATTTTTCCCAATCAACCATCGATTGGCGAAGCTTAACTTCAAGATTAGCTAGTTGACTCATGATAGTTTGCTGTTCATCTCCAGATTTTGAAGTAAAAGAAGATTCAGATACCAAAACTTGGAGTTTATCTTTATCTCGTCCTAGTCTTTCCATCTCAATCTCAAGACTACCAACTTTTTTATCAAGGGAATTAACTTGGTTCTTTAATTTCTTTCTATCTTCAAATGAAAGCTTGATCTCATTTTTATTCTCCACCTCTTTGGCCGCAACCATAACCGGAGCTTGTGAAGGTTTTGTTTTTCCCTCAAAGTGTCTTACCAACTCAGGATACTTCTCAAAAAATGAATTTAGATCACCAATATGATCAGTCAGTACATGATTACTTGAAAGATAAAGAATTCTCTCTGCTACATCAGATATAAACTCTCGATCATGTGACACAATGAGAGTTGTCCCTTCAAAATCTTTGATAGCTTTTTTTAACAGATCTTTAGTTTCGATATCCAAGTGATTGGTGGGCTCATCCAGAAGAATTAAATTAACTCGGGTTACAAGAATTCGAAGCAAGGCCAATCTAGCCTTTTCTCCTCCGCTTAACACTTTAGCTTTCTTTTCTATTTCATCATTTCCACTGAACCCAAAGGCTCCTAACCAACCTCTTAACTCTTCTAATCCCACTCCATGGGCCTTACTTCTTAAGTTATCAATAACTGTATAATCTAGGCTCAGTTCATCTAATTGATGCTGACCAAAATACCCTGTTTCAACTGCATGACCTTTAAGAAGCTCCCCTTCAGTAAGTTTTAGCCGCTCACCCAACACGTTTAGCAACGTAGTTTTTCCAGCACCATTATCACCGATAATTGCAATTCTCTGGCCCCGTTTAATATCGAGTGAAATATTCTTTAAGATCCAAGGTTGTTCTTCTTTGTACCTAAAAGATATGTTTTTCAGTGAAATGGGAAACTTGGCACCTGTTCCAGATAAACGGAACTTGAAGTTCAAATTGTAATTAAACCCTTCAATTCTAAGAAGGCGGTCTTTCAACTCTTGCTTTTCAACCTCAAGATCTTCAGCCATTTTAAGTTTGTGTTGTGCGCGAGCTGCTGTTTGCGCTTTAGCTCTAAACTTGTACACAAACTCCATGTTCTCTTCGATCTTCTTCTGAATTGCTTCGATATTTTTCTCTAAGTGGCGTTTTTCATCCCCGAGAGATTCCCTAAAAGTTAAATAATCTCTCTGATGGGTTCGAAAATAGAACCGCCCCCCATGTAAAATCGCAAGAGAATCGGTCACTCTTTTTTGTAATGCCACATCGTGAGTCACAAGGACCAAGCTACCTTCATATTCCTTTTCAAGAAACTCCTCGAGCCACTGAATGGAAGAGATATCCAAATGGTTCGTAGGTTCATCAAGTAGAAGAACTTCAGGTTTCTCAAGAAGTGCTTTCGCGATAAAAATACGGAGCAACCAGCCTCCGCTTAATTGTCCCATTGGAGCTTCTATCCACTCTTTGCTAAACCCTAGACCACTTAAAATCTTTCTAATTTCCCATTCCTGTTCAGCAGGATCAAAAAAATCGTCATCATCGACTGTCATATGACTTTGAATATATTTTAAAGGCGACTGGCTCTTATCTTTATGGTGGGAAATTTCAGTGACTGCATTTTCAAGAAGAGTTTGATCTAAAAACCCAACCCGGAGTTTTTTTCCTCCAACTACATTTCTTTTGCCTGCAGTTGATTCCGTGACTCCAGCTAAAATTCTAAGCAAAGTTGATTTCCCAGAACCGTTTCTTCCAGCTAAAGCGACCCGCATGCCTTCATAAAGTGTCCAGTTGACATCTTGAAATAAAAGACGATTGGGTAAACGTACTCCAATGTTTTCTAAAACTAACTGAGCATCCATATTTTTATTAAATAAGCCCTTTCGCTTTGAGTTCCTCTAGAGTTTTAAAAACATCCTCTGATGTCCTATAGGTAACTGCAATCGGCTCTACATGTCTGTAGAGAAGCCTCTGGTCCTTCCCCACAATACAAATGGCTCGACTAACCCTTCCAAGCATATACAAGGAGGTACAACCATAGTCTTTAGCAACTTGGTTTTTAATATCGGTCACTAAGGGAAATGAAAATCCATACCTCTCGGAAAAAGATTTATGTTTCTCCGATGAGTCCTTACTCAATCCAAGCAACTGAACATTCCACTTTTGAAACGCTTCAAAGTTTTCTTGATACCCACAGAACTGCTTAGTACAGACAGGGGTGAAATCACCCGGATAAAAAACCAACACTACAGGTTTTTGTCGGCAAGCTTCGGCTAAATGAAATTCAGTGCCTTCAGTCTTTTTAAGTCTGAAGTCGGGGGCTAAACTACCTATGACGGGTTGAGTCTCTTTCATAAGGGGTCAGAATAAATCAAAAATTAAGGCTAAAGGGAAGGTTAATTTTAGATTAAAGCCCCCCCTTTTTATTAAGCAATAGCTCCGTGCAACCCACTGAAATCTGTGAGAAAATATAGAGGGTGTTCAGTTTTTCCTCTTCTTAATCTAAACTTAGAATGAAAATTAAATTCAAAAAGCCCCTGCTTAAGCTTTTGCTTTGGGTATCTATCTTAAGTCTTTGCTTAAGCCCTAGAGAAGCCCAAGCTGAACCTTATGAACCTCCTGAGGATAGGGAGCTAGAATTACGTCCCTACTTCGAACCCCCTAATGGAGATCTCACCCCAAGAGGCTTTATTATCCCCCCCCTACTCTCCTTTCTCGTGCCAGGGGCCGATCAATGGGTTGAGGGGCAAATAAAACCTGCAGCCCTCTATACTGGGGGAGGCATGGCCGGAGCCCTATTCCTATCTCAAGCTAAAAAAACCACTCCTGATAATCGATATAAAGATTTCGCCTGGCAGATCTATTTCACGGCTGGAAGTTTGAGTCTCTATCACAGTTTCAGAACTGCTTTAACAACGAGAATTCCGCAAGGTGAGTTCACATTCATGAGCTCCACCCCCGAAAAGCCCTCGGATCTTTTAGAAGCCCCCATTGATTTAAGTTACTTGGGGAGATGGACGACTCTCTTACCTCTTGGGCTTGCAGCAGGAGTCTTTTTTTTCATGACTCCAAGTAAGTCAGATGAAACCACTGCGGCAAGTTTAGATGACGCTTTCTATGCTTCCTCGGTGGGATACATGACTGGGGTTGGAGAAGAGGCAATTTTCAGAGGATTTGTTCTTCCTCTGATGTATTACTACACCGAAGATCAGAAGTTAACTCTAGGTCTTTCCAGTATCTTTTTTGCTTTGAGCCACGGGCTTAAGCTTGGCCATTTTGTGACGGCTTTCTTCTTTGGCCTTTATTCCGGCTGGCTTACCCAGCAAAACAATTGGTCTATTGGCGAAGTTACATTTATTCACACCTGGTGGGATGTAATGGCTTTTATGGCCGATTACACCAATCACCGCAAACATGCCTTCTTGAAACTTCCCACTATTTCCATCAACTTCTAGCCTTTTCATCGCAATGCATCGCCCCATTGGGGATATCATGGTTCTAACCGCAGCGGATATGAAAGTGGGGGGTACAGCGACTTTCCTTGGAGCTGGTAGCCCCACTTTCATATCCAAGTTCTTGAATGACTCCACTTTTTATCATGCGCTGTGGCTCACCGAGAACTGCTGCTCTAACCGATTCTTACTTTTCAATTAAGAAAAAGACCGCTAGTGTTCAGGCCACAAATACTTGAACTTTTGGGGGTATCATGTCAACCAACTCACCTTTCACTGGAAAAGTAAAAATTTTTTCTGATGGCGCAGATAAAAAAGCCATGCTGGAGATGAACCAAAATCCCCTGGTTAAAGGGCTCACCACCAACCCCTCACTCATGAAAAAATCGGGTGTCACCCAATATGAGGTTTTTTGTAAAGAGATCTTAAGCGAAATAAAAATTAAACCCATTTCATTCGAAGTATTCGCAGATAGTTTCATCGAAATGAAACGACAGGCTCTCATAATCGCAAGCTGGGGAAGCAATGTTTATGTCAAAATTCCAATCACCAACTCGGAAGGCGAATCTTCACTTCCCTTGATTAAAGACTTGAGCCACTCTGGAGTTAAATTAAACGTCACAGCGGTTCTTACTTTGGACCAATCTTTGGGGGCTTGCCAAGCTCTCAAAGGTGGAGCCCCCTCTATTCTATCGGTTTTTGCAGGTCGCATCGCAGACACAGGGCGAGATCCTCTTCCTTTGATGCAAGCCTCACTCGAAATGTGCCACAGTCATGATAAAAATATTGAACTTTTATGGGCAAGTTCCAGAGAGGCTTTTAATATTGTTCAAGCAGATCAAATGGGATGTCACATCATCACAGCTACCAATGATCTCATTAAAAAGGTTTCAATGTTTAATAAAGACCTCCTTCAATTAAGTCTTGAAACAGTCCGCATGTTCAAAGCCGATGCTGAAAGTGCAGGATACTCTTTATGATGAATTTTTCTGAAAACTATATTCAAGAAAGCATCTCTCTTCTCAAAGATTTAGATACTCACTCGATTGAAAATATGGTGAACGGCTTGAGCCGAGTAAGAAACAATGGAGGGCGACTCTTTATTTTAGGAGTAGGCGGCTCAGCAGGACACGCAAGCCATGCGGTCAATGACTTTAGAAAGATCTGTGATTTTGAGTCTTATACCCCCACAGACAATGTTTCTGAACTCACCGCAAGAGTAAATGATGAAGGTTGGGACACCGCTTTCTCTGAGTGGCTTAAAGTCTCTAGAATTAGTTCTAAAGATGCAGTTCTAGTTTTCTCCGTAGGGGGTGGAAACCGTGAAAAAAATATTTCGGTAAATTTAGTTAAGGCTTTAGAGCTTTCTAAAGATGTGGGGGCCGCGATTTTTGGAATTGTGGGAAAAGATGGGGGCTTCACTAAAACAGTTTCTGAAGCCTGTGTAGTCATTCCCTCAGTCTCTTCTGAACGAATGACTCCTCACACAGAGGGTTTTTGTGCTGTGGTATGGCATCTATTGGTAAGCCATCCTGCCCTTAAAAAAACGATGACTAAGTGGGAATCGGTGAAATAACTCCAAGTATGTACCGAGTTGGGATCATAGGTGCAGGGCTTATCGGAGCTAAACGCGCAAAAGCGTTAAGACCTTGCGATAAACTTATAGCCGTTGCTGATCTGTCTCACGAACGGGCCGTCACTCTAGCAACCACTTACGGTGCCCAGGTGGAATCTTCATGGGAAACCCTGATCCAAAGAAAAGAGATAGATATCGTCGTTATTGCTACTTCTAATAATGCAATTCCAATTTGCGCTACCGAGGCTCTTAAAAAGGGCAAACATATTTTGATTGAAAAGCCAGGAGGTAGGAATCCTAGTGAATTAAAACCCCTACTAGAACTTTCTAAAAAGACTCAGAAGACTGCTAGAGTTGGTTTTAATCACCGTTTTCATCCCGCCATGCTCAAAGCTAAAAGCATGCTTGAGGAAGGGGCTATTGGTGAACTCATGTACATACGAGCCCGTTATGGCCATGGGGGGCGAATAGGCTACAATCAAGAGTGGCGAGCCAATCCTGAAATCTCTGGAGGAGGAGAGCTGCTCGACCAGGGAGTTCATCTTATTGATCTATGCCGGTGGATGGGGGGGGAATTTTCCTTAGATGTAGGTCGAGTTCACACTTTTTACTGGAATATGCCTGTTGAGGATAATGGATTTCTTATTTTAAAATCTCCAGATCAAAAGCGTTTTGCGCATCTTCATGCAAGCTGTACTGAATGGAAGAACCTCTTTGATTTTGAAATCTTTGGAAAAAAGGGCAAGCTCCAAATTTGGGGATTGGGACGCAGCTATGGAACTGAGGAGTTAAGATATTACAAAGTAAAACCTGAAATGGGAGTCCCAGAACTTACCTCTTTTTCTTTTCCAGAAGAGGATCAATCCTGGAATCTTGAATGGTCAGCCCTTATTGATAGTATCGAAGGCAAACAGGCCCCCATTAGCACTCTAGAAGATGCTTTTAAAGCTCTAGAGATCGTTTATTCAGCTTACGAGCAATCAGGACTTAAGTTTTAATACCTGGCACCCTACACTGTATTTTTTAGAAAATTTTTTGGTTCAGTCTCTCTACACAATATCTGGAATAGTAAGTATTTAATGAGCAGACTGCGCGGGCTAGAACTTCGACAGAGTAAGGGAATTTACTTTTTTAAGTTTAGGTGACATTTTGTTTGCCAAAACAGCCCAAGAATTTAAATGGCTTGTAAGGCAAACAAGACCAAAAAATTTTCTAAAAAATACAGTATAGGGTGCCAGGTATTAAGTTTTAAAATTCTTTCGTATTGAATAGTTGCTGTTTTTTTATCTAGCACATTCGACGACATCGAGACTGGCATCGAACTCGAGTCACTGTGTGACAGCGAACTTTTCTAGCGCATCGAGCCCTAGGCCGAACACATCTTCTAGCACAGGGTCTTGCAGACTGACGAACTGGAGCACAACCATGGCTTCCCCTTGCTATCGCAGCCTCAGGAATCATAAAGCCAAGGGCCAAGGTTAATAATAAAAAAGCTTTAACTGTCTGACTTTTCAAACTAATCACGTCACTCCCCCACAGGTATTTAAATTAACTCTCATAAATACAAACTCGAAATGAGTCTGTCGAAATCCAATGGAGCAGAAAGCAAGTGATGTACCAGATTATAATTAGAACTATCTAGCTCCAAAGACAGTAGACCAGTTCTGTGACAGACGGAAAGTTGTTAGACAGTGGGGGAAAAGAGGTTCCCAAAATTGTTACTCTCCACATGTTATTTTTGAATTTACTGCTCCAAAGCACAATGAAGGATAAACTCTAGTTCAGAAGAATTGAGAGTAATATGAACCGACTTCAGATCTTCATCCATGTGCTCAGGATCAGTAGTTCCGGTTAAGGGAATCATCCCTATCTGCCTAGAAAAAGAAAAAACAATCTGAGCAAGGGTTGCGTTATGCTGCTTAGCCATTTCAATCACCTCTGGAAATTCCATCACAAAGGGATTAGCGGTTAATAATGAAAAACCCTGGTACATAATTCCATTTGACTGACAGATTTTTCTAACATGAAAGTCCCATCCTGTTTGAGCAAAACAACGATTTTGAACAACAGTAGGTTTCACAGTAGCTCTCTCTAGCAATTCAGTTAATTGAAAAGGGGTCACATTGCTCACCCCAATTTTTTTGGCCTTTCCACTTCGATAAACCCTTTCTAAAGCAGTCCAAACCTCCCAGTCCTCATCTCCCAATCGAGGATGGTTGTACGGCCCATGAAGCAGATAAGAATCCACATAATCGCTATGAAGCTGTTTGAGAGAACTCTCAATGGACTGTTCTACCTGAACTGAAATAGTAGCATTTCGATCGTAAGGAGTTCTATGATCTTGTCCATCCACCGATGTAAATTTAGTCTGAATAAAAAACTTATCTCTTGAATGGCCCTTTTTTAAAAATTGAGCAAGAGACTCACCTACAAGAGGTTCAGTGTAATGTTTAGGTTGATTGGCGGTATCAATCGCAACAAATCCTTTTTCTAAAGCCAAAGTCACGAGAAATTGAGTCCGTTCTTTTTTCCATGCAGTTCCGTAAATCATTGAAAAACTCACAAAAATCTCCTTTGAGATATTAAAGATCCTACTATGATTTCCAATGAACGCACATTATAATTAGAAAAATATTATTGCTGGTATTTATAAAAGCAGTAATGTTTTTAGATCGATTTTTTTCGCATCCGAAGTCCTCAAATGAAAAACATTTTTCTTGCTCTATTTGTATTTCTTATCTCTGGATCGATTGTTGCTCAGTCGGTGGAGCGAGTGCATCAGAGAACAGAGGCAAATAAGGGACAGAGGGCCCTTGCGGATGGCGACTATATGTTACACCAATATTTCAATAAATTATTCTCAAAAACGACGCCGGGCTGTTCGTTTTCAGTTGAAAAAGATGGAATAACTATTTTTTCTAGGGCTTACGGAGCCTCTCGCTTATTGGCTAACAAAGAATCTAAATCACAGCCCCTTTTAAATACGCCAAATCGAAGGATGCGAGTGGCGTCCGTTTCAAAGCCAATTCTAGCGATGGCAACGCTAATACTTCGTGATCGACTCCTACAAGAGACCGGTCAAGATCTTTTAGAACTTAATTTAGGAGAGATCTACCCAAGCAAATTAAAAAATTCTCTGCTGGCTAGAATTACGGTTCGCCAAATACTTCATCATACCAGTGGTCTGAAAAGAGAGCCTGCTAGTATTCCGACAAGTGAATCCGATTTCCCCAGTTTAATGGCGAAGTCTCCTGGTTCTTGGATCAGCCAAAATCAACCAGGATCAAAATATAGCTACTCTAATGTAGGGTACATGTTACTTGGAGATATCATACGTCAGAAGTCTGGTATGGATTGGAAGGAATTTGTTCGGCGTAATATTTTTGTTCCACTTCAAATGAAAAACTCTAGTTTTGAGGATCCCGTCCCTCTTATAGAAAAAGGGGCGGTGGCTCAAGGTTATGAGGCAAGTGAAGATTCCTTTACGCCTCAATCAATCGATATAAGCCGCAGAAATCTTCTAGGAAGCGGAGGCTTAATTTCCACAACGCAAGATCTTAGTAAATTAACATCTATAGTGCGTTCAAGAGAACTTCTCTCCGAATCTTCATGGAAAGCTCTCCTCAAACCCAATAGGGCATCGATGAGAGCGAATGATCCTTACGGATTAGGTTGGAATGTAAGTACAAACAATCAAAATCTTATCTTGGAACATTCTGGAGCAGGGTACGGTTCTTCGACTCTTATAAAAGTCATCGACAATCAAAAGCCCGACTGCAAAATGGGGATCTCTATTTTATGTAACTTCGAAGAGGATACTCTTGAAAATTTCACAGTTGACAGCGCCGCCACTCGAATTCAGAAGGTATTTTGCCCATAAATATTTCTTGCTTAAACTCCAACGCATTAGAGTTCATTGAAACATTTAGATACAATTCCACCTTGCTTTGATGCAAATAGGTACACCTCACAGTCATTCTCCTGCAAATCACAGTGGCACTTGCTTTGCAAAAAAAAATTATATTGTGAATCTGTAGGTTCAGCATTGCACGCGGAACCCTAATAATAAAACAGCTCTTATTCGGAGGGATATCATGAATCAATCACTATCTAAGTTAAAATATTATTGGTGCCTTTCAACGGTACTCACTTTAATGGCTCATCAAAATCTATTTGCAATATCGCCCAACGAAATTCTCGATAAAATAGCGGATGGAAATTCGAACTCTGCATTAGATATCCACAAGGACACACCTGAAGGGCAAGTGAACGCTGCATTTCATACGCTCCACGGCAAACTTAAACCTAAAAACCAACAGCCTTCGAACCTCGAAGTAGAACCCAACTTTCATGCGTCACTCACTAACAAACAGAAGCAGGGGATTCAAAAAATCAATCAAGGATACCAACAGCGTGTTCAGGAAGGGGCCATTCGTCCTGTAAAAGATGCATCGGGCAAATGGAGTGTCACCTCTCCGGATGGTAAATACAGCAACAAAGGTAAACATCCAGATAGGAACACCGACACCATGGGCACCTCTTATTATCATGCAACGGGAGATGGATGGTGGTCATGGCGAATAAGTTATAGTTGGTGGGGGGTCAGGGTCTATGTGAACCACAACTTCTTATATTATCTGTGTCACTACCGCTCATGGCTCCTCGGTGCATCGGGACTTCCTGGTTGGATCAGAACGGTCCTCTCTATCATCGCATGCGCACCTCACGCATTCGATTATAATGCTGACGGAGCGACCGTCTACATTACTTACTTGGGAGCGTTTTGGTATTCACCTTAAGATGAGAGAAGAAAAAATACAGAAACGGGTTAATACTATATGGAGGGGCTCATTAAACGGGCCCCTCTTTTTCTATTCAGTTAAGTTCTATAAACAGGTTTTAAGTGGCTAGCTTATAGAAATTAATTATTCGAAAGAGCTACAACTTCAAATCTTTGTAGATAATTCCTCAAGTATACTCATCGTGGCTCCAGGATTGCAAAATAAGGGTTTGAGTGACTGTAAGTTTTGAGTCTAAAATTATCGATCTTGGCAACACTTAGTAATTTAAGGAGCTGTAGCTTCAAGAGGGGTTCTTGTGATCCTATTAATTGGACTATTTATTTTCATATATAGCCCCCTTAGTCAGGCGCAATTCGTATTGGTAGAGACTAGCGCGCAAGGACGTTTATTTGAGAAAGACCCCTCGCTACAAAGCCAACCGAGAAAGTTCAGGTTTGTTTTAGATAAGAACATCCCCCTTCAATGTTCAACAGAAACCGTCTTTTCTTTTAATATTCCAACCTTTGGAAAAACGATCGCCAAACTCTCGGCTAAGATACAACATCTTAGACCAGAGGGTGATACGCACTATTGGAGTTTAGCTGTACACCCTGGGCAAACGGAATATGGGTATTCGATTGGGGACGATTTATGTCCCAATTATGGACCTTTCAGAAAAGTGAATATCGGTATAGGCCAACTTAGCGAAACAAAAAATTCGGTAATTATCAGAGGTCGCAATGGTTCGTCATTCTGCTCCAATGGAACTCTTTGGGTGAAAAATAGATCCTATGTCGATGTCTACGTTTACGAACCCTCCTTAACGCAACCGTCTCCCATCCTTTATTCCTCTTGGATGAAAAATCATGGAACTTCGGCGTACTTTGAGTGGAACACAACCGCACGTACTATCGTAAAAAAAACTATCGTAGTTACTCAACCAGGAAAATACCGGGTATTAGCGACCCTTGAAGGAACTCCTCATAATAATCCAAATAAGGTATGCGGTCAGGAGGCTGCTACTTTAATGTCACGCATTATTCTCAATGACAAACCGCTCTCATCGACGAGTGGTCAAGTAAACGCATCTCCTTCAATGGGCCACCTCGTGCGTTTTTTCGATACTCCGGTTACGCTTCCTGCAGGCACCCATAACTTCGAGTTACAGGTAGGAGCCAACTTCTATGGAAGAGTTACGACAGGGGGATGTTGCGGCGATGGCATTATTGCCATTATTCCGGATAAGTGAATCTGATCCCTTACGTTTTTTTTTCATCTAAGATCTTTAAAATACGGTTTCTCATTCGCACTTCTGTAAGTTTTGCAACTCTATCATTTGTTTTTCTAACTCTAAGAAATACGTAAACATTAACCCCCTCAGACAAAAGATAATGTTCAGGAAGCATCTCAAAGTCCGAACTAATCTCCCATTTATTAATAAACACGTCATGAAGTACTTCAACACACTGCTGAACATCGGGCCGTATGTGCCACTGAAAAGGGGTGGGAACTATCACCCACTCTGCTTTCAGAATTTCCTGAATTGGAACATGCTTATAGGAATCTGCATGTAAGATACCCATAACTTTCAATCTTCGATTCTTGCGTCCCATGAGTTGAGTCTCAGCATCAATTAATATCCCCTCATTCAAAATCCCAGATGAACCCGCCACTAGAATAGGACTATCAGAATTGGTTTTTTGTTGAAGGTCTTTTACAAGCTTTACCATCTCTCCATAGTCCGATCGAACAACTGGAACAATCCCTTCTGGGAATAAATATTTGGGGACTGTAGAGCTTCCAAAAAGCATCCAGGCATGAATGAGAGCAATAAAAGAGAGAAAACTTATCGTTAACTTCGTAGCTAACAGGGAATTAAACCGATTATAAAGAATTGAAATAAATCCTAAACACCCGATAGGAAATAACCAAAAAATAGTAACTGCGTAATTGTGTCTAGCACTAAATCCAATAAAAATCCAAACTAGGATCCACATAGCACTAAATAAAATCAAAAACAGAAGAGACTGTAATTTTTCAGAACTAATTCTTTTCCTGCTAAAAAAACTATAAATCCCGATCCCTGAAAGAAGCCACCACAAGGCACCAAAAAATGAAATGAAGTACATAGCTGCAAGACCAACTCCATGGTCTTTAGCCACCTCATAAGAGGAATAGATTTCCCTTAAAGAGGAATCAAAATATCTCGATAAAAACGGACGTCCCAGAGTTACTAAAGTCACTAAAGTGCTTAACCCTAAAATTAAAATTCTTACGATTGCCTCTTTTTTAGTCGCATTGGCCTGAGGTTGATTTGAAGAGCTTAAAAATCCACCCCTGAAAATTTCCAAAACAAATGCAGCCCCTAAAAATGGCGGAAGAACCAATATGAAGTGTCTTCTAAAAAGAAGACTCATAGCCAATAAAACACCGCTTAGACCGCAAAATACCAATCCCTTTTTACCAGGCGAAATAAAAACAAATAAAATAACGGCTAAAAGAACTAATCCAACGCCCCCAATATCCGGACGTCCATCTAAAATCGACCTCCAACAAAAAGGGCTTAAAAGCAAAAAAAAGGCAGAGGTCCAGAAAGTTAATAGTTTTTTAGACTCAACCAATCGACTACAAAACCATGAAACCAAAATAATCGTCGGTAATAGATAGCAAAAGGCCATAGCCAAAACAAATACAAATCTTGATTCTCCAAAATTTTCTACAAATGGAAGTAGGGGAACAGCAAAAAGATTGCTAATTTCATCAGAAAAAGAATGGTAAAGATCTCTTAAAAGATCTAATTTAGAAACAGTATGGAACCGATCTTTCAGCTCAAGAAGAATATTATGATACCCAGCTGAATCCCAGAAATAGAACTCACGTGAAGAGTTCAGATGATATTGAGTTATAAAAACTACTGAAGCACAAGTCAGAGCTACTAGAACTCCATTCAGCAACAGTAGCTCAATGTTTTTTTTAAAAGAGCCCGATTTAGTATTTATCATTTTTAATTGTAAGATTTAGTTAAAAAATTATCATCTACCGTATTAATTTAGTCAATTTACTTGTCTAAATACCAGCGATTCTCGGTGAAGGGACTTGTTTTACTTAAAAATAGAAAAAAGGGGGCTAAATGACTACATTTAACCTGGATTTTTATCCCCTCTTTCCAGTTTTAAGTAAAACAAGTCCCTTCACCGAGAATCGCTGGATTGCTATGTCACAAACTCTTTCTCAAAGAGAACTTAAAAAGAAAATTGTGGCAGAAAGACCTAAAGAGGCAGTGAGAGATAAAATAACTTATCTACAGCCCAGCCAAGTAAAACTCGTGTGTGGTATTTCAGAAGAGCTTATGAAGGAGATTGAGCGAATTAAAGAGCTTGTCTCTCAAAATACGGGAAGGCCAGCAAATCTTGAAGAGACCCTTAAAGCCATGGCTACTTTATATCTTGAAAGAAAAGATCCTATTAAAAAGGCTGAGCGAGTTCTTGCAAAAGAACAAATTTCCTATTCTCCTTCTGCAAAAAGAGAGGGCCCCTCTTTTTTATCCTCTTCTCTTTCCTTAAGGAGAGTAGGTAACTCCCAAAGCAAACGAACTCCCATTCCCGCCCAAATCCGGCACGAAGTCATGAAACGGGACCGTGGCCAATGTACTTTTAAAGATAAAGTAGCTACCCCATGTCAGAATAAAATCTGGATAGATCTTCACCATAGAAAAAGCATCGCGAACGGTGGAGAGCATAGCCTTAATAATATTATTACTCTGTGCCGGCAGCATCACCGGTTCCTTCATCAAAGAATCTTCTAACGAATGGAGAACCCGATACAAAAATCATGACCAATTTAAAAAGAGGTACCGACTCTAAAAAAGAACAGGGACCGTAGCTTTGCAAAGCAAATCGTAGAACTAGCAAGCCGCTATACAACCATTTTGTAAACTGGATAAGTTAAGAGGTTTCAATAGCCTTACAAATTATTCACCGATAACTGCTTTAACTTAAGATTATTTAAGCAGATACGCTCCTCTAAAAAGCCACTATAGAATGTCGGGTATAAAGGATTAGAAATGATTTGAAAAACCTGAAGCCACTTGGCGAGGAAAGTTTTCAGTACAGCGAGTATTCTTGTAAAGAGTCCCCCCATTACCTCGAGTAATATATCCCGTATTCCATCCCGCAATGATAAGGGGAAAATTTTGAGAGAGATTATCAATAGGTTCAAAGCAGTTAACTTGACGTGCTGACCAGCATGGAATGGGAACAGCTGCAGGATGCCCCTGCTTAGAACTCCACATTCGGGTCACATAAACATAATCAAACTTAGATAACCCCGAACAAACGAAACTGATATTTGCAACCTCTCGATAGGTTCTTAAGGTAAAAAATTGATCGGGAGAAACAGCCACACGTTCCTCAGGTTTAATCTGCTTAAGAAGCCTCTCTCGAACAAAGGAAGAGTTTTCTTGAGCAGGTCGATAGATCACAGTAATAAAACTTTTTGCTTCTTGAAAAAATACAGGGAAGAAAGCAACAAAAACTCCAATAAAAGCAAAAGCCCGATTAGATTGTTCGAGTTTTAATTGACTCGCCAAAAAGAACACCGCTATCGGCAAAACTGAAAACCACAAATAATAGGGTTGCAATGACCAAATAAAGGGGGCAATCAATGCAAAAACAATCGAGGAAATTTGAAAAGGATGAGTTTTAAATTTCAATCGCTCTCTCATAAGCAAAGCAACCGATACGGTACAAAACAAACAAAAGACCAATTTGAAGCCCGTTAAAAAATAGTGATTCATGCAATATTGCATTCGAGAAAAAAACTTCGCCCAAGTAACTCCATTAATACCAGGCAGTGTATATGGAATAGATGAAGCATGTGCAGAAACGGAAAATCTTTTGATCACTTCACCATGAGCTATAAGCAAAGGAGAGACACAGGCAGCAAAAACCAATCCAGCTCCACTCCCTATAATTAAAAGTGGTTTTAACTGTCGTAAATTGAAAACAAAATAAGCAAGTATCCCCAATCCAATACAAACACCACAGGCAGGGGAAGCAGCTCCCGTAAGCCCCAGAAGTAATCCCACCCAAAGATATTGATCTCGACTTTTAGCCCGTAGTAAAAACCACCAGCTACAGAGCCCTAAGACAAGTCCTAACTCATCAGGGCGATCATCATCGGTTGAAACTATCGAGGCTAACAGTAGAAACAGAATAGTCCCTACAGCCCATCCCCTGAGCCGTTTATCCTTTAGAGCCTCTTTGAGAGATGGCCAAATAAGAGCCCCCAATAGCAAGGAACGCAAACCTCGCAACAAGCATTCAAACAAAAGAGATTGTTTCAAACCGATTCCAAAGATCTTCATCCATAATCCAAAAACAGTCGGATAGACAGGGGGATAATGCGCAAAAGGCATCTCTTTGTCTAAAGGCATATAGACGAGATTTGAAGCAACTAGCCGACTTTTTAATGCGAAATTAACAGCGGCCTCTTTAAAGAGAAAGACATCTGTTCCAGAAAATCGGCACTCAGATAGAACAATGAACCCCACGATTAAAGCCCAAGCCCCAAAGCTTAATCCGATAACCATTCGACCATATTTCGATGAAGAGTTCATTTATGTTCTTTTCGGCATTTTTAGCCGATGACTTTACGCTCCATTAACGCCCAGCTCCTTAATTCTATTTTCTGGAAGAAATAGATCTTAAACTAGGTTTTTTCACATAGTAAATAGAAGGACACTCTTTACCTGTGATCCAAAAAGACTTTCCATCATAGGCTATTCCATCAATCACAGGGCAACTTTCATCAGGCAAAGCAAAAAAACCCATAATTTTTCCAGTTTTTGGATCAATCGCAAATATTTTTCCTTTCTCAGTTGTAAAACTAGAGCTCCAAATAAATTGTCCATCCCAGGCCAAATCTTCCAAATCCTTCCCCTGTGTCTCAAGTGTTCTAATTAGCTTCAATGTTTTGGGATTAAGAAAGTACAGTTTCGAACTAAAATCTCCAGTAAGAATCAATTCATTTCCATTATGCGCAAGCCCCCAACCATGAACCTCCGGAGTTTCACCTTTTTTCTGAAACTTTAGCTCTCCTTTAGAATTTAAAACTCCACGATAAATTCCATTGTTCGAAAAACTCAAATTCCAAAGAGCCCCTTGAAACCAAGTTAAGCTTTCACTGTAATCTGAACTGGGAACTAATCGACTAAGAATAGTGCCATCTTTGGGATCTATTTTTAAAAGTTGTTTTGGAAGAGCATGCCATAAAAACCCCTCATAGAAATCTAGCCCTTCAGAATAACCTGAGTGAGGAATTTTTCGAATGAGCTCAAGTGTATCCGCAAAGCATACAGCCTTAGAAATGGCCACGCCTAAAAGCGTCACGAGCAACATTTGTCGGCATAAAAAAACGCCATTTTGTGTCATAATTCTTTCCTTAAGATCGAGCCTCAATCTAGATTCAGAGGTAAAATTACCTTTTATTATGTCATCTTTCACCCCATGCCTCATGGCACAGTGCTTGCTTTTTTAAAGTCATAGAAGAGGTTTAAATGAACGTAAGTGAACAGTAGAACGTGGGAAATGCCTCTTCGAAGTTTTAAAAAGGCTTACCCAAAGACTCCATGAGGAGTCGCAAAAACAGGGCCTTCCGACGGTAGCTTTCCTAATTTCCCCAATACCCTGAACGAGAATTCATTTCTCATCCGTCGTCGTTCGGTTCTGGATAGCCTAGAGAGACTCCAGGTCTCTCTAGGCTGTCAAATAACTTAAAGACCCCTACCTCTTTTTCATATTGCTGAGACCAATCAAAATCACTAAGAAAATAATCAACCCTACAATTAATACTTTAATAAGAAGCCACCAATCAAAAGGCGAGGCTCTAGATCTCTCCTCATCCCTAGCTTCACTCAACACCAAATTCTGTTTAGCCCTTTTATCAGGGCTCATATCATCCTGCTTAGTTTTTTTCTGTTTTTCCAGGGCAGTATCTTTTTGATTTCTATTTCCTATTCGATTTTTCGGGGAGTATTCATCGCTAGATCCCTTAGGCCCATCGCCTTTAGCCACAGTCCCATCCCCAGATTGAAACCCATCTGCACTGGTTGCCTCTTTTTTATCCCCTCCTCCGAAGAAATCAGGATCTTGAGCTCCTGAACCTAGAGCCGCTCTTCCACCTCCACCTCCTCTCCCTCCTCCTCCAGGATTTATCGAACCCGGTGCATTAATCTTTTTAGGTTCTTTAATGTTTTTGGGCGCTTTAATCGGTTTAGTCTTTATGTCCTGGGGCGCATTAATATCCTTAGGAGGAGAGATCTCTCCCGGTTCATTAATATCGTCAGTTTTAATCTCTTTAGGCTCTTCTATATTTTTGGGATCTTTTAATTGAGCCAATCTCTCACCTGCAAACCACTCGTTAGGAACAGTTCTCTTATTGTCTTGAGCCAAAAAACTCACAAGACCTTTTTTCTGCCCCTTAAAAAGCTCTATCAAAGGGACTAAAGCAAATTTGTAAACAATAGGAATAAGAACCGCAGCGATAACTGCAGTCATCATTAGATTTTCAACAGTGCCCTGTCCTCGGCGATTAAAAATGGGAAACCTTTTCCGCATTGATATGCCCCTAGGCGTTAAAAGCCATTAAAAGTAGAAATTAGCTACTTAGTAAAATAGGTAACTATCTTCTCTTGTATTTTATCAAATTCACCGTTGGACATCACTACGATGACATCATTTTCTTTTATTTGAGGAAGAGCGAAATTTAATATCTCAGCCACACTGTTAAAACTTTGTGCAATCTTTCCCTTGTCAGTAATCTCTTTCGCTAATAATTCCGATGAGAAACGCTGTTCTTCCAAAAGCTCTGAGCTTCGAAAGGGGGAATTAATACAAATAACATCGCCACTATCGAAAGCTTTGACATATTCTTCTTGATGAACCTTTCGTCGGGCAGTGGCAGAGCGTGGCTCAAAAAAAGCCCATACTTTTCTGCTCCCGTATCTTTTCTTAATTGCACTCAGTGTTGCAGCAACTTCTGTGGGGTGATGAGCAAAATCATCGATAAGGAGAATAGGTTTCTCCAATAAAATCTCTTGGCGTCGTTTAACTCCTCGGAATTTTTCAACGATAGTTCTAATCTTATCCATCGGTAAACCCAAGTTTACAGCCACAACCATTCCCGAGAGCAAATTCACCAGATTATGTTCACCAAACATTTGGGTTTTAAAAGTTCCAATACTTCGATTTCGATATAGCACTTCAAACTCAAGCCCCTTTTCCGTCTCCTCAACTTTCCCAATTCTCCACATAGCTCCAGCTCCCAGACCAAATGTTTGGATAGGGCAAAGAGCTCCAGAGGCCACCTGCATCACAACAGGATCATCAAAACGGGCAATACAAAGCCCATCTCCTGGTAAAAGTGCCACTAGCTTTTCAAAGGAACTTCGAACGTGCTCGAGATCTTTATAAATATCGGCATGATCAAACTCGATGCTAGAAAGAATTAAAAAATGGGGGGCATAATGCAGAAACTTTGGACCTTTATCAAAAAATGCAGAATCATATTCGTCCCCTTCAACAACAAAAAGATCTGAAGAGGTTAAAACACAACCACTATCTAAATCTCTTGGAACCCCCCCAATCAGATAACTAGGATTTTTGCCTAGCTCTTTGAGAAGAAAGCTAACCCAAGAGGTTGTGGTAGTTTTCCCATGGGTTCCGGCACAGACAATTGATGTTTTATCCTGGATTAAGAAGGTTCTTACAGCTTCAGGAAAGGAAACAAATTTAACCCCTTTGTTTAACCATGCCTTAACCTCCGGATTATCTCTTCGAGTTACATTCCCAATCACTACGAGTTCCGCAGAAAGGAGATCGGCAGTCGAAGATTCATAGCCTTCAATCACTTTTATTTTGTTTTTAGCAAGAACCCCTTTCATAGGTTCATACACTTTTAAATCACTCCCGGTAATTTCATAACCGGCATTGGATAACGCAACTGCGAAGGTTCCCATACCCACTCCGCCCACACCTACAAAATGAATTTTTTTATTTCCCATAACTCTCCCAGGATTTAGCCACACAATCATGAATCAGAGGTCTAAATCGTTTAATTCTTTCATCCAGTCGAGAGGGATGAACTCGATTAGTTAATAAAATAACCATTCCCAATTTCTCAGGATCAATCCAGATACTTGTTCCAGGGTAACCCAAGTGACCAAAACTAGTGGCTGAAAAAAGATCTCCTGCCGATGAAAACGCCTTGGATTTCGTATCCCAACCGATTCCCCATGTACTCTCAGGTAAACCCTGTCCGGATTGCACAAACTTTTTTGCTGTCGCCTGAGAAAGCCATAAAGATTTTCCCTGAATCGCTTTCAACCATTCCCTAGCCCAAGGAAGTAGATTCTGAGCAGATGAAAAAAGACCTGCATGAGAACAGACAGGACCTAAATGGGTGGTGTTAAAATCAAAAACCTCTCCTTGTAGAAGTTTTTGCCTCTCCAAACAAAACTCGGTAGCCGCGCAGCTATCAGCTGAAACAGGCCCAAAACAGATCTCTTTTAATTGAAGAGGAAGAACTACCTCTTTTTGAAAAAGATCTTCAATTTTACCGAAGTTGCTTTTAAGCACTTCACCTAAAAGTAAAAAACCCAAATCACTATAAACTGTTTTAAAATTCGCAGGATTTGTTAAAAACAATCTCTCATTTTTAACAAATATATCTATCAACGGCTCTTTAGCTTCTTTATAAAAGGGGTGCCAGGCGATAAGACCTGAACTATGGGTTAATAATTGCCTAAGGGTAAGAGATTTATACCCTGTGTTCTCGAAAACTGAAAAAAAATCCCCTAATGAAGAGGATAGATCCAATTTATTTTGATCCACAAGCCGTGCGATAATACTCGTCGTCGCAATCACTTTAGTAAGTGATCCTAGATCGAAATAGGTGTTTTCAGTTACGTTCTTTGCGAACTCCCAATAACTAGTTTTCCCACCGCACCAATGGGTTAGATCTTGGGCAGACTCCACCACCAACTGATATCCCGAAAACACAAAGGTTCTACAGGCTTCGTTAAGAAGGTTCTCTATTTGAGTTTGATTTATTGAATTCACGTAAAATTGCCGATGAGGTCCTCATAGTCTGAGGTCCTTCAAAAATAAGGTGTGTTTTAGAAAGTTCAAATGCGAATAGGTTACCGAAGTTGCTCAACACATAGAACCATCCCTCAGGTGAAGGTAAAGCAGGCGTCAAAGTACCTGCCCCCAAATTATGAGTTAATACCACTTTGCCATCAGAGGGTCGGACCACATAAAAAGGATCTCCAGAAGTAGTAAAAACTAAATACTCACCTACCTTAGCTGGAGTTAAACCTATACCGTTTTCAAAAGGAGTTTTCCAAACCAGACTTCCTTGAGCTTTTGTTAAACAGTAAAAGTGATTATCTAAACCGGAGAAGTAAATCTTATCATCCTCAACCCAAAAACCGCCATAGCTTCCGACTGGAAAAACCCAGTTGATATTGCCTGTAACCCGATTTAGACCATAAACTTTCCCATCGAAAGTTCCAACAATTACAATCTTCTCGTCAACATAAGGACTCATGTCGACATCGTAAAACCTTTCTTTAGATTTTAGTTTTTTTACCCAAAGAACTTTTCCTTGATTAGCCGACAGAGCGACTAAATCGCCATTTGAGAAGCCCTGAAAAACCTCATTTCCAAAAACAACCGGAGCCCCCATGCCCCTTACGGTCATTTTTTCATCACCTCTATGTGAGTAATGCCAAATTTCTTTTCCTTGTGTTTCTGAAAGAGCATAAAGCTCATCATTCGATGTCATTACAAAAACTTTATCTCTAGAGATAGTAGCTGGAGAAAGCCATTCTCCACCGATCTTAAAACGCCAATAGTCGGAACCATCCCTTGAATTTAGAGCCACCAAATTCCCAAAAAGATCACCTACAATAACTTTGGAGCGCCCATAGCTGAGAGAACCTTCAACCCCAGCAGCCATTTTTCTTTCCCAAAGCTTGTAACCTTCAAATCTATGTATGGCAGAAACCTCTCCTGCAAGGTTCGAAGAATAAACAATATCACCCATAATAACCGGACGGGTCCGCTCTTGAGATGTCTCAAAATCTCTGCGTTTAGTTGAAGCTTGAACCCAATGATGAACGGCTTCAACTTCCGAACGAACTGTCAAACACCCAGTTAATATTAAAAAGGTAAGTGAAAAATATCTCATTAAGATTTAGACTCCCCAAAAAGAGGGCTCTTCAAACGACGAAGATAACTCTTGGCTATTTTTCCATACTCGGTATTAAGAAAATCGGCCGATATTTTTTCATAGGTTTCAATAGCCTTGGCCGAGTCTTTTTTAACTTCATAAACCCGCGCTTGCCCCAAGAGAGCGATAGGTTTTCCTTCAAAGCCTATTTTTGCAGACTCAGCATAATCATTCATAGCTTCATCCCACTTTTGAACCAACTCATAAGCTCCAGCACGATTAATAAGCAACACCCCCTTCTCATTGGGAGAGAGCTTGGAATACTTCAATGCATTCGAATACCACTCAATTGAAAGCGCCGAACTTGAAGAGGATGATTTAGGATCCTTTTCTAAGAGCTTTTTGGCCTCATCAAAATAGTGATCAGCCAATTGAACTGCCACAAACTGACCTAAGGCTACCGAACTATAATCTTCAGCAAGTTTTTTAAACCTATCCCATCGCTCAGTTTCGGAACTCTTCATCACCTGAGCAAACTCTTTCCAACCCTGCTCGTTCTTTGAATCCATTTTCCAACTATAAAAATAGGCCCCTGCAGCGATAACCGCGATAGTAGCAATTCCGGATAAAATTTGTGTCTGGTACCCTGCCATAAGCTCTAAAACATGTCTTCCCTGTTGGAGAAACTCGTCAGGACGATTGAGTTCTTTTCGATCGATTTTAGGTGGTTTAGACATGGGACTCCTTTTGCCTCCAAGACATTTAGATAAGATGGTTAAAAGTAACAAAAAATCGACTAAAGTCAAAAAAGATGAACCGGATTCGCAAATTAACTAGAACATTGCGTTAGGCGCCATTTAGATAGCCCTATTCCTGTATTCTCCCTGTCTACCCCTAAAATGAAATTCCTCGAGGAATATCGACGCAAATTTATCTTTCAGATATAATATAAAAATATTCTTCCTATTTTAAGAAAGAGTCCGTTAATGGCAAAAGTAACCTTATTAACTTCCATTTTAGGGGCCTTAATGATGGCTTTTTGTTCCATCCCCCTTCAAGCCGAAAGCCAAGGAAATGATTATAAAGGGATTACCGATCCGTTTGGCGATCCGTCTAATTACGAATTTTCCGAAGATGAAAAAGAGGACAAAGAGTTTTTCCATTTAGGTAGATATTTAATGCTTGGGGTGGATCTTGGGCTAGGGCTTTATACGGGAGGGCTGGGTAAAATCAGTACCCCAGGGTTCTTGGTTGGGGGAAAACTTGTTTACTTCTTTGATAAATCGATCGCTTTTGAAGCTGCTATTCACTATACAAGGCAGACCAAGACATTACCCATCATAGGAGCCCAAGAAGAGATTATCGATACCACCCTCATTCCAATTACCGGATCCTTTAGATTCTATTTTGATGTTAAAAGCGCCCCTAAAGCAATTGCTGTAGCCAATCCTTATTTGGTTGCAGGGGGGGGGGTCTATATGCGCTCAGAAAACTCTCTGACCGGAGGAGATTCCGCAGCTACCAATAGTTTTGGGGCTTTAATCGGGGGGGGAGCCGAATTTAATATTTACCGTAAGCATATCTATTTAGGTATCGATCTTAGATACCATTTTGTATTTTTCCCAGATGAAGATATCACAACCTTCAATGGCTCAAACATTGAAGCTGGCACCAATGCCGGAGATTATTTCACCTCTCTCATCACTCTAACCTTCAGTTTCTAAAACTTTTCATCTGTCTAACTTTTAGGCAGATAAAATATTTTTCTTCTAAGTTCTTAGACCTATTATCTAAACCTCTATTCAAATCTCTACAGTGTTTTTTTAGCTTTGTTTTATCTAAAATGAAATTACTACAACGAGTGTACAACATGGGAGACATCATGGAACGGCTTAAATTAGGAATCAAATTCTCACTCTTTCTCAGTTTATGTTTATGGATGGTGGGCTGCCAGCAACCCTATCCTCAACAATCTTTGGCGAGAATCAACTCCTCAAACCAATTCTCTCAACAATCATCTCAACAATTTTCTCCCGCGAATTACTCTAATCTTTTTAGTAATTCTAGTAGTTCCACAGTCTCACCTCCCAATGGAGACTCGAGTACTCAAATTGTACAACCCCCTCAGGCTGAAGCAACCTCATGCTCCCGATATACGGCTCCAACCCAACAATTTATATCGGCATGCGGCCCCATTTTGATCCAATATCAAGCAGCTTTATATGAAGAGGCACCCTCATGTGCTCAAAATTTTCAAGCCATTACACCCAACTCCGCCTGTACCACTTTGGTCCCTCAATTAAACAATATGATAAGTGGTTGTAGGATTGTCTTTACTGATTACCAATCTTATTTAGGAGTTAATTGCTTAGAGAGTCTAAAAAGATTACTTAATTCTTAAAAACTCTATCAAACTTTAAATACCACACTCCAGATCACCACAAAGATAGAAAGTCCCAATCGATACCAGGTGAAGATGGCTAGATCCGATTGTCTTAAATATCCCAACATAAAATGTATACTGATCAGTCCAAACAAGAATGCCGAACCAAAACCACTAAGAACATAATTCCAAGAAATATTAGTACCGATTTGATTAATAAGTTCAGGAAGCTTAACGGTCACGGCTCCCAAGATAATTGGAATACAGAGAAGAAACGAAAACTTTGCAGCAGCATCACGACTAAAACCCAATCGTCTACCCATCGCCATAGTAGCTCCAGAGCGAGAAACTCCAGGAATAATAGCAAAAGCTTGCGCTATACCGATTAAGAAAGAGCTACCAAAGCTCATCTCTTCGAATCGCTTAAGATGAGGATAGTGTCCATCAATCCATAAAACAATAAACCCCACAAGCGCTAACATCATAGCAATTAAGAGAGGGGCTCGAAAAGTTACCTCAGCCAAATCATTGAATAAAACACCCGCAATGGCTGCAGGGATAGATCCTATGCCCAACATCCAAAAAAGTTGACGATTAGATTCAAAACCGATTCGTCTTTCTAGAATGCTGCTAATTCCTCCAATGAATATGGCCCAAAGATCTCGATAAAAATAGACAAAAAGCGCACATAAAGTTCCAAGATGTAAAAAGACATCAAACGCTAAACCAGGATCGGTCCATTTAAAAAACCAGGGAAATAAAATCAAGTGAGCAGAAGAGCTCACCGGAATAAATTCGGTAAGCCCTTGAATCATGCCTAAAATAATAGATTGATATAATTCCATGTTTTTACAAGTTAAAGAGTTACAGAATTGTATCGGTGATAGAGCTGTTTTAATAGCTCATTATTTATGGCAGGAATGCAATTATTGTTAATCCCATCCATAGTTACAGCTCGAGTTAGTGAATTCAAAATTGCTTCTTCAGTCGCTTCAATAACCGCCTTATAAACCGGATCGAGAGCCGTATCCCTGATAGCTCTGAGTTCCATTTGAGGTGCGCTTGCGACCCTAGTAACTTCATTTGCAGTTGAAAACCCAATAATAATTTCTCCACTACTATGAGCCCCATAACTCCCCACTCGCCCCAACCCCAATGCAGCTCGTCGACATACTCGATTCATCTGCATATGAGTGAGTGGAATATCAGTCCCCACGACTACAATAATAGACCCGTAATTATTAACTCGGCGGGAGTATTTCCCCTGCGAAGAGGCTAAACCCCTTCCAATGGGAAAGCCATCAATGCGCAAATGTTCCATAAATCCAAAATTACTTACCACCAAAACACCAAGTAAATGTTGTTGTTCTCCAAACTTCAAAACTCGACTGGAGGTGCCCACTCCAGACTTAAAATCACAACAGATCATCCCAGTTCCGGCCCCCACAGAGCCTTCAAGAGGTAAATCATTCTTAGCGTTATCAAACGCGGAAAAAACATGCTGCGGTTTAATGTGAAGCCCCACAGCATCGTTTAAAAAACTATCATCACATTCACCCACAACAGGAATAACAACTTCCTGCTGTTCTCGAATTTCAGGGTATTTTTGCGCCATCCATTTGACCACACAATCACTCACTCGTCCGACGGAAAGAGTATTGGTTAGAGCTATCGGAGTTTCAATAACACCCCACTCCATCACTTGAGTTAGACCTGAGACCTCTCCTGCTCCACTCAAAGTAAAACTGCCACTCACAAGCTTTCGATTGTAAACATCCTCATTGGGAAGAATAACGGTTACACCCGTTCGCACAGGACCGTTTCCAGATTTACGTCTGCCCGAGCCCTCAATCAAAGTAGTGTGCCCCACTTTAACCCCAGAAACATCAGTAATGGAATTTAAAGGTCCTGTAGGAAACTCACCAATAGAAATCCCTAAATCTCTTAAACGGAATCGATGAAGTCCTTCGTCTCGATATTTTTCAAATAAATTACTCATGAAGTCTTACCAAGATTTCATCCTCTCTACATTTCGCCAACGCTGAATTGCGGGGGTAAGAATCCTTCGAATTAAGCTGTCATAAGCCATTCCCGATTTCTCGGCTAAGATAACTAAATCACTAAAATTAGGCGCCAAGCCAGGTAGCGGATTGATCTCAATAAAGAAAATATTCCCTCGATTATCTATTCTAAAATCGATTCTTGCAACATCCCGACACCCCAGAGATGTAAAACACTTTTTCGCAAAACTTATAATTTTCCGATCCATCTCACGTCCTAAACTTACCGGACAATTCAAAGAAAAAATGGGATTATTGGTCGGCTCCACATGTTTAGCCTCGAAAGAGTAAACGGGATATTTTCCCCCTTCAGAATTAAAAACTATCTCCATAGGACCTAAAACTTTAAGGGTACTATTGCCTAGAACACCAATCGTAAATTCACGTCCTTCAATATACTCTTCACATAAAATAGGTTCGCGAAATTTTTTCCATTGACGACTAGCCTCTTGTTCTAGTTCCTCTTGAGAACTCACCACACAGGTGTCCCCAATTCCTTTGGAAGTCCCTTCGTGGTTAGGTTTGCAGATGACCGGAAATCTTAGTCCAGGCTCCACTCCACGTGCACTTCCCTGATACAATCGATATTGAGGGGTTAAAATCCCGTCTTGGCTTAAAAGTTTTTTAGTAATAGCTTTATCTAAAGTAATAGCTAAACAGGTCGCATCACTCGCGGTGTGTTCAATTCCTAAGAGATCACAAATGGCTGGCACTTGGGCCTCTCTCGCCCTCTTGTTCGACCCTTCAGCAATATTAAAAACAACATCTACTTTGGACTCTTTTAAGTTCTCCATAAGTTGCTTATTAGCTTCAATGGGAACCACCGTTAGACTGAATCCTTCTAAAGTTCTTCTAAGAGCGTCCACCGTTCGTTGCGAATCAAACTCAGCCTCATGTTCATAATTAGGATCTGAGATATCCTTGCGACGCAAATTATAAACCAACGCGACATTAGGATTTTTTAAAGTACGTAATCGTTTTGGAGATCGGCTCCCTTTCCCAGTCAGCTTAAGTCGGGTAGTAGCAGCCTCTAAGATCTTTAAAATGGTCTGATTGTAATCTAATCCCAAACATTGAGTGGCTTCAAAAACACCCGCTCCAGGTTGAAGACTAGGCAAAGCATTCAGCTCTAAAAAATAGAGTTCTCCTTCGGGAGTTAGACGAAAGTCTGCCCGCGCAAAATCAACTACCCCCAATGCCGGAACAATCCGCTTCATCATTTCAATAAGAGCTAACCGAATACTGGGATCAATAGCTGCCGGACATTTCACTGAAACGGCATCATCATAAAAGTTCTTAAGATCGTAATCGTAAATAAACTCAGTCCCCTCTTTGAGACTTTGCACAACATACTCTAATGATTCCAGAACTCCAGACTCTCCCAAACCCGCGATATAAGGAACCGAAATATCTCTTCCTGGAATGTAGCGTTCTATTAAAATTCCCTGTGGGAAGATCTTTAAACATTCGGTTCCATACGCTAAAAGCTCATCGGCATCTTTGCAAACCGAACGACTTGTTATCCCTTTGCTAGAGCCTTCATAATTGGGCTTCACAAAGGCCGGATAAACGATCTCCCGACGAATACTATCGAGTTCATCGACAAAGTTTACGAAATAGCCCTCAACTACTGGGATTTTTCGGCTCGCTACCATCTGTTTAGTTAAAAACTTATCTAGTGTAAGAAAACAACCATAGGGTCCCGATCCCACATAGGGAATTTGCAACTGTTCAAATAACGTAGGGCCTAAACTTTCACGACCTACTCCATAATACCCTTCAGCGGTATTAAAAATAATATCCGGTTTTACTGTGATAAGTTTTGAGATCGAACCCGAAAGATTTTCTCCAGACATATCAACATCAACAACTTCGTGACCGCCTGAAACTAGGGCATGATGAATAGCGCTGACAGTTTCTGGAGTGTCAAATTCGGCCTGTTCTAACGATGAGTTGGTTTTTTTATTAAAAACAAATGCGATTTTCACTTAAAGTTTTTATCCTTGGTTTTAGAAATTCGATTATAGGCTCAATTTTAAAAAAGAGCATGTAAATAGTCAGCTGCTAATCGACAGGTTTTTTCCTGTGAGTAATCTCTAGTTCCCGATAAGGGGGGGGCTACCTCAACCACATCCCCACCAATCAAGTAAAACTTTTGTCGAACAGCTGCTATTAATCCTTGGACAAATTGAGGTGATAGCCCCTTGGGCTCAGGAGTTCCGGTCGCAGGTGCACTCACAGGATCGGTGCCGTCGATATCATTAGTAATATAAATTTTCTTAACCCCGCTTTTTAAAAAATATTGAAGAACTTGGGTCACAACCTCAATCTCTCTTCCTGGAACCTCTTCAGCCCAAACTTGAAGAAGAGGAAACTTATCCATCCAATACTGTTTCGTTTTTGTAGATGTTCGAACCCCCACTTGAACCATATGATGGGGTTTCATTAATTTCGCGGCATGCCCCGCCCAAGTAGCAAAGCAGTACTTAACCCCTAATCGGCTTTCCATAAGATCACTGTGAGCATCAAAATGTAAAACTCCGAAATCCCCTCCATATTTTTTGTGACAATGAACCATCGCTGGCCAAGTTACACTATGGTCCCCCCCAATCACAAAAACTTTCAAATCAGCATTGAGTTCCATCAGAGCCACATAAAGAGCCTCTGTGATAGAGAGTGGGGAGACAGGTAATTTTTCATTTCGACCCGGATATAATTCAGCACGACTGCTTTCAATCTGAGAATCACTCAACATTTCATCATGTAAGAGTTGAGGAACCACAATGATATCCCCAATATCAATGATCCCTTTAGGATAGGACTTATAATGAGTAAGATAAGCCTCCCTAACTCCAATAGGGCCAAAATTGGCCCCCCGCAAAATTCCAGCTCCAGTATCTGAGGGGACTCCAAGAACAACCCCTTCTACCCTTCTAATTCGTTGCAAACTTTCTTCCCACGCATCGGTAACCTCTTTACTCGACTCGGTTCCATAAAGCTTTTTAAGTACTGGAAGCGCATATCCACCCCCCGTTGAATTGGTGTGAAGACCTCGTCCAGGAGGTCGCAAAAAAAGTCTTAGTCTGTCAATAGCTGAAATAGTCATAAAAGTTAGTGTAACCCACTTCAAATTCTTATGAAAACCGGTTTTTTTCCTTGTAGAGAAAGGTAGTTTCTTTTATTAAAACGAACATGCCTTTAGAGCTAACGGGACTCACAAAAACCTACAATAAAGATGGAAGTGGATTTCATTTATTTCCCGTCGATCTTTCTATTGAAACCGGAGAATTTTTCTGTCTGCTAGGTCCCAGCGGTTGTGGAAAAACCACCGTCCTAAGGCTTATTGGAGGGTTTGAAACCCCGAACTCAGGCAAAATAACTTTAAATGGGAAAGATATTACCCATCTCCCCCCCCACAAGAGAAATCTTCATACTGTTTTTCAACGCTACGCCCTATTTCCCCATCTTTCTATTTTTGAAAATATAGCCTTTAGCCTTCGTTTAAAAAAAGTTACCCGAAATGAAATTCAGGAACGGGTCTTAGAGGCCCTAAGACTTGTTCAGATTGAAGATCTTAAAGATAGGCGAACCTACCAGATCAGTGGGGGGCAAGCTCAGAGAGTGGCTTTGGCTAGAGCCTTAGTCGACCAACCTGAAGTCTTACTTTTAGACGAACCCTTATCGGCTTTAGATCCCGAACTTCGAGTTAAGATGAGAGAAGAGTTAAAAGCTCTTTGTAAAAAAGTAGGTCTCACTTTTATTATGGTCACCCATGATCAAGAGGAGGCTCTTCAACTCTCTGACCGAATGGCTGTTATGCGAGACGGACAGTGTCTGCAAGTAGGCACTCCTAAAACTATCTACGAAGATCCCATCGACCCCTTTGTCGCAAGATTTATCGGGCAAGTGAATGAAATTACCGGAGACTTAACGGGAGAGACTCCTGAGACTTATGCCCTACAATCCTCTTTGGGGACTTTCAGAGTTAAAAAGAATGGTCACCCCTTAAGCAAACGACTTAACCTAATTTTAAGACCTGAGAAGATGAGGCTTTTAAGGCAACGATCTCAAATTCAGGAAAACCTTATTGAAGGTAGTATTTGCGATCTAACCTACTTAGGATCCCGTACTGAGTACACGGTCAAAGTCAAAGATGCGACATTTAAAGTTTTTGAACAGGAACTTGAGCGCCTTAAAAAGCGAAAACTCAATGTGGGAGACAATGTTTATCTTACATGGAGAACTGAAGACGCTATTTTGTTGAATACTCCTAACTCTTAAGGAATTAAAACAACTTTGGATTCAAAATCTACAACTACAAAACCCATTCCGATAACGGCGATGGTCTTTATCGGTTGGCTTTTCTTGATGACGTTTCTTCCGTTTCTAATCATTCTTGGAATGAGTTTTTTAGAAAGAACCCCTGTTGGAACTCTCTCTTTTCATTTTAATCTGAATAATTACATAAGAAGTTTTCAGTACATCTATTTAAAAGTTCTTTTTAAGACCGTGTGGATAGCCTTAATAGCCACCTTAAGTTGCTTAGCCGTGGGCTTTCCAGTGGCCTATCATTTGGCCAGAAGTAAAGGCTGGATGAAGCAACTAGGCTTGGTGTTACTTTTCATTCCCTTTTGGACCAACTTTATTTTAAGAATCTATGGTCTCGTTTCTCTATTGGGAAATCATGGCCTCATTAACCAAGTTCTACTCCATTTTGGAATCATCAAAACCCCTATTGAAATTCTTTACACTCGAACTGGAGTTTATATAGGGCTCTTATACAACTATTTGCCCTTCTTAGTAGTTCCCATCTTTTCCTCATTGGAAAAGTTAGACCCCTTACTCCGAGAGGCCGGATTTGATCTCGGAGCAAATCGAATTCAGGTTTTTTGGAGAATTGTCATTCCCAACATTAAGGAAGGGGTTTTCATTGGCAGTCTCTTTGTCTTTATTCCAATGCTTGGAGAATACGTAATTCCCGATCTTTTGGGCGGGGCCAAAGAGGCCTTTCTAGGAAATGTCATGGTTAACCAGTTCTTTGTCATGCAAGATTGGCCCTTTGGTTCAGCTATTGCGGGACTCCTCTCAGTACTTTTGCTAATAACCCTCTGGCTTCAAACTCGCTGGTCACGAACCCCTGGCTTAAAGATGGAAGGATTAGATGCGTAGATCTAACCCTTTTGTTGCAGCGATCTTTTTCATCGCTATTTTTCTTTTATATACCCCTTTGTTCTATCTCATCTTACAAACATTTCTAAACAATCCAAATGACCTTAAAAGCGGTTTTACTCTTAATTGGCTCATCAAACTTTTCCACAGCCCCTCTTTGTGGGAACCCTTGATGACCAGTCTAGAGATTGGAATTCTTTCGGCCTCCTTAGCGGTGACTGTGGGAACTCTAGGAGCCGTAGGATTAGTTGAGTTTGCCTCATTACTGCCCGTTTCTATTCAATCTCTTATCATGTTGCCCATTTTACTCCCCGAAGTTATTACCGGCCTGTCTTTGCTCCTGTTTTTTCTACTTCTTAGAGTAGAACTCGGGTTTACAACCGTGGTGATGGCTCACGCCAGTTTTAGTGCTAGTTTTGTGTACTTTATTATGTTGGAGCAGTTAAAAAAATTGGACCCTCAAATGGCCGAGGCGGCCCAAGATCTAGGGGCTAAACCCCACGAAATTTTATGGAAAGTCACTTTACCCAATATCATTCCAGGACTGATGGGAGGGTGGCTACTCGCCTTTACTTTATCTTTTGACGACTTCCTTATTTCTTTCTTTACAAGTGGAGCTGGACTTACCACTCTACCTCTTAAGATATACTCACTCATGAAAATTGGGGTAACTCCGGAACTCAATGGACTCTCTTTTCTCATGATCTGTATTTCTACGTTTCTTGTTCTTCTCTTAGTATCAAAGGAGCAAAGTCGCAAATGGGTCTTAAGAGGATAGTTGTTTTAGTCATTGTTTTAGGTTTAGTTACTACCAGTCTAATCTACCTAAGAGCCCGTAAAACTTCTCCCCCTAAGCTGCGAGTTTCCACTTGGAGCAACTACTTTCCGGACTCAATCATTCGTGACTTCACCCAAAAGACAGGAATTAAGGTTGAGCTATCGTATATCTCAAGTAATGAAGAGCTCTTTGCTAAATTGAAAGCAGGAGCCACAGGTTTCGATATTGTTCAGCCCTCCGATTACATGATTCGACAAATGAAAGCTCTGTCGATGCTCTCAAAGTTAGACCTCTCTTTACTTCCTCATTTGAACCACCTGGACGAATACTATCGAAATCTACCCTATGATCCAGGTAACGAAGTTTCGGTCCCTTTTAATTGGGGCACATCTGGCATTGCCATCAATACTGCCCGAGTTAAAATCCCCGCCCAAGGAGTCAGTTGGAGTCTGCTTTTAAACTCAAGTTTTCCCAGACAAACCTCTCTCTTAGATGACATGAGAGAAGTTTTTGCAGGAGTTCTTTTCTTAAATAACCTCTCACCTAATACTGCTGAACTTAAATCCTTAGAAGCAGCTAAAAAACAGATCTTTCACATCAAAGATAAAGTCCTTCTATTCACTTCAGAGCCGAAGCCTCTATTGCTCAAAGAAGAAATTGTTATTGCTCATATTTATTCGAGCGATGCAGTTCAAGCCCATGCTCAAAATCCTAATATCCAGTTTTTCATTCCCAAAGAGGGTGGAATTATATGGACTGATAACTTTGCAATTCCCTCCTCTAGCCAGCATAAACTTGAAGCCCATGCTTTCATTAATTATTTCTTAAATCCAGACAATGCTCTAGCTACGGTTCGCCAAAGCCACTTAGCGACCCCTAATAAAACTGTTAAATCAATGTTGTCTATTGAAGAAAAAAACGATCCCAATATCTATCCTCCACCAGAAATTTTTAAGAAATTGTTTTTTCTTGAAGATCTAGGGGACACTCTTCCTTCTTTAAATCAAATGTGGACAGAACTTAAAAGTTAAATGCGCTTTGTACTATTTAAAATACTGCTTGAGCTTTCAAGGCCTCTAACTCTTGTTCTCCTTTTACTAACTTTAGTTATTATTTTGTTTCAAAAAAAGAAAACAATAGCGGCTCAAGCAGTCCTCTTGTTCTGTTGGATTTCACTTTTTATCATGAGTAATCAGGGAACTAACCATGGGTTCATAGCCTCTTTAGAACACCAATTCCCTGCTCTTAGTATCGCCACCACTCCAACGGCTGAAGCTATCGTTGTTCTTGGGGGCACTTTATCCCGCCTTACCCCCCCCAGAATACAATCCGAAGAGTCTAAGGGATCCAGATTGGCTTATGCCGTAAGGCTTTTTCAGCAAGGCAAAGGCCCCTTAATCCTCGTAAGCGGGGGGAGCCCTTACAAGGATATTCACGGTCAAATGAGAACAGAGTCCTTAGACATGAAAGATTACTTAATCTCTTTCTCGGTTCCAGAAAACCAGATTCTCGAAGAAAACCAATCCAGAAACACAGAGGAAAACGCCCTATATTCAGCCCGTCTTTTAAAGGAAAGAAATATAAAAAAAATAATTCTAGTCACTAGCGCATTTCATCTACCGCGTGCCATGACTTGGTTCAAAAAATATAATCTTGAGATCATTCCATTTCCTACCGATTTTAAAGACGCAACAGGCGAAAACTACTCTAATCTAATCCCTAACGCTGAAGCACTTGTTGATTTTTCCTTAGCTCTCAAAGAATATTTAGGAATTCTAACCCTTAAAGTTTTGTAACTATTCACCACATTTGATTTAAAAAATACGGATGACTATTTTTGAACTAGGGTGAATAGTTCCCGTTTTTTTGTTCTTCTTGAGCTGAAATTACATTATTCAAAACTGACCACAAGGGTTTGGTTTTAGGCACCATGTCTCCTTTGAAATACCACCAGAAGTATCCTCCAATAAAAGAGGGAAGTGAAAGATTTAGGGAGTAATATCTCTTTATAAGTTCCGCTTTTTTCTGTTCATTTCGAGTGCCGCATTCACCTACTCCGACCTTGGAGTTCGGAAACATTGTAGCTAACTTTGACATAACCAACGGCCAATTAGGTTGATAGTTATTACAATCCTCCTCGTAATAGCTTACTAAGACGTAATCAAGGCCGGTCTTCATGCGACTGGGAATATTAGTTGCCGCCCAAAGAAACATTTCATTGGAGGGTTTGGCCCAGCAATCCGGATTATAATAAAGGGTCAGGGCAGTTCTTTGGGATTTCGCTTTTACTATGTCATAAGCCGCCGCCATTTTTGCCACAACCCTAGGTGTATACCCTAACCATTCCCCATTGATCTCATTACCTATCTCCCAAATATCTATTTTATCCCCCATTACATTCAAATACTCAGTAGTTCTAGCCTTGTATTGAGCTAAAGAGTACTGGCTAACATAGTAGGAGTCCAATAGCTCCCCCATCACAAAACTCTTCTCATAAATTTTTCTTACCGCATTTAAATATAAAGTTGCAGGCTGCCATTCATCAAAGACCACACGGGTTATCGGTTTTTTTCCTAAACTTCCAATCGCATCCAAAGTAGCTGTTAGCCCCCCGATTGAATCCAAGGTTATTCCATAAAGCTTTGATGGGAGAGGTCTTAAAAAGGGCTTCGCGGTCTGTTGTACGGGAACTTTATCTACAGGAATCTGATCTATGGGAATCTGATTTATTAGCTCTTGCTCTGTGGGAACCTGCTCTACTAGAGGAAAACCATTGCAGTTGATTAAAAACATTAAAAATACAAAAGATTTTACAAATGAATTATACATTTTTTACCTCAGTTTTTTAATCTTAATTACAGATAGGCATATCTTGCCCCACCTCTGTTCTTGTAATCGCTAACTTATAAAGAGCCTCTGCCGCACCTATAGAGGCTTTTTTCTCGAAAACAAAAGCTTCAGCTATATGAACATTAGCTTCTCTTGATTTAAATTCTTCTCTAGGCATGACCCCCCTGGCGAATAGGTTTTTTCCAATATCATATTTAATCCACTCCAATTCCAGAACAGCTTCAGCTTTCTTAAGCTGAGCCTTACTTTCATGCACTCGCTGCAGATAGAGATCCACATAGGGATTAGAGTTACTTGAAGGGGGTTCTACCGCTTTGATGGGTAGAGCCCAAAATAGGAATGACAATAAAATTAAAGTTTTCAAAGAAGTCACTTAGGTTTCCTCCTTTCAATCAATAACTATTTTGCTTATAAATTAGATAATAAATTTCAGTCAAATGAGGAAATGAGCAGATTTGTAGCGCTTAAGCTTGCCATTTTTTGAGCCAATATTTCTGCACTCGACGTCTCACTTATTTGTTAGAGATCCCAATATATTGGAATTAATAACAAGCAATCGAGGAGTTTTTTTGACCTACGAAATATTCCCGAGCAATCAGAGAGAGGGAAAAGCCCTTATTAAGATTGTTAAAAAGATTAAGAATGTGATGAGGGTGACTGTAAAAATTCCAAACACACAAAAGCTTTTACAAATAAATTATATATTTTTTTTACTTCAATTACAGATAGGCATATCTTGTCCTACCTCTGTTCTTGTAATCGCTAACTTATAAAGAGACTCGGCCGCACCTATAGAGGCTTTTTTCTCAGCAATAAAAGCTTCAGCTATACGGAAATTGGCTTCTCTTTCTTTATACTCTTCCCTAGACATGGCCCCCTTAGGAAACAGGTTTTTCGCAATATCAAATTTAACCTGCTCCAATTCTAGAACAGCTTCAGCTCTCTTAAGCTGAGCCTTACTTTCATGCATCCGCTGCAGATAGAGATCTACATAGGGATTAGAGTGATTCAGAGGAAAATCTTCCGCCTTAATGGGTAAAGTCCAAAACAACAACAACAAAATTAAAGCTTTTAAAGATCCCATTTAAGTTACTTCCCTTCAATTAAACTATAAAAAACACGTTTCCCGTGCTTTCCCTTGCTTATAAACAGTCTATAAACTTGTCAAATGAAGAAACGAGCAGATTTAGTTCCCCTAAGCCTGCCATTTTTTGAGCCTATATTTTTGAGGAAGAGAGGGTAAAAACCTCTCACTTCTAGGACAGAGCCAATTAAAATACAAGATGTGCCACAGCGCTGCTATGCCGTCTTTCCAGGTAATTTTCTTCCCCTCTAAATAACTACGAGGGTAATAACTTATAGGTAATTCCCAAACAATAATCTTAAGGCGAGCCAAATGGGCCGTGACCTCTGGTTCAAATCCAAATCTTTCACTCTTCAATCTGATATTAGCAATGATATCTCTTCGAAACGCCTTATAACAGGTTTCCATATCCGTAAGATGGAGCCCACTCGCTAGATTACTTAATAAAGTTAAAATTCTATTCACTAAATAATGATACGTTCGATGAGCTTGCGAAACATTTTGGCGAAAACGGCTACCAAAAACCACATCGGCCCTGTTCTCTAAAATGGGATTAACCAGAGCCGAAATTTCCGAAGGAGCGTACTCGCCATCAGCATCCTGCACAATCAGGACAGCCCCAGTGGCTAGAGTAATAGCCTTCTGAATAGATATCCCTTTTCCTCGATTCACTTCATTTCGAAATTGTTGAACACTGATATGTCTTGAGGCTAACTCATCTTTTTTCGTTATCCACCATTTCTGAAGTAACTCCCACGAATGATCTTTAGAACAGTCATCCACTAAAACAAGCTCGATAGGCCATGCCCATGGAACCGCCACCACACTATCTAAAAGCGAAATAAGATTATCTTCTTCGTTATAGATTGGAATAAGTAGAGAAAGAGCTGGCTCAGAAGTCATAGAAAGCTTCTAGCACCAGTCAACTCATGTGGCAAATAGCCGAACCTGTTTTTTAATTACGTTCATTACCTCGAAAAAAGACACGAATCGTCTGCTTTTTAAGCCCGAGACTGTCTTTAAGAGCTCCCCCAATGTATTTTTGGTAACTCTCTGGGAGATTACGCTTTCTATTCATAAAAAATACAAAGGTTGGAGGATCCACCCGTACCTGTGACGCGTAAAGAATGTTAAAATTGCCTCTACCTGCATTGGGAGGTGGATTACGCTGAATAATTTTTTCCACGATCTCATTGAGCTTAGAAGTTTTGATACGCTTATTGGCCTGTTTCACCAATTTTTTGGCCAGAGGCAAGAGCTCTCCTATTTTCAGCCCCGTTTTTCCACTGATAGGCATTGTGACAAAATGGCTCAAATAATTTCTAAAATCAGAGTTCTCAATATAATCTTTCTTCTCCTGTGCACTTAAGATATCCCAAAAATTCAACAAAATAGCCGCAGGTCGCCCCTCTCGCTCTAAAAGCCCTAGTAGCCTCATATCTTGATCCGTAATTTGTTCCGAACAATTAATAAGAAGAAAAACTACATCACTCTCACGAATGGTTCGAGTGGTGGCTTGAATTGAGAAGGTTTCAATATCTCCCTTTTTAGCTCTAGGACGCCTCATCCCTGCAGTATCAACGATTCTTACCCATCCATCTTCAGTTTCGAATTCATGGCTCACAGGATCTCTAGTCGTTAAAGCCTCTGGACTCACTCGAGAAACCTCTTTTTTACAGAGACGATTCATGAGAGTAGATTTTCCCGTATTAGGTCTCCCTATAAGAGTTAGCTTAATAAAGGGCTCTTTCGCTACTTCAGCCGTACCGGCTTTCGCGAGGCACCACTCCTTAATAAAACTTAAGTTAGTTCGATGGGAGACAGAGACTGTCACATACTCTTTAAATTTTAATTTTGCGAATTCGCTCTCTTCGAAGGCCCGTTTAGATTCACATTTATTAATGACCAACAATACTGGCTTTTGACTCACATGTATAACTCGAGCAATCCACTCATCGAAAGGGGTCATCCCAGTAATTCCATCGACCATGAACAAACAAACATCTGCGGCTTCAAGGATTTGGTGAAGAACCTTACTATCCCCTTCCCCATAGATTCCTTGAGAGTCCAGGAGCATTAAATTAGCCCAATCTACTTTTTCTTGGATAAGATCTAATGTAGTTCCAGGTTCATCGAACACAATAGTTCTTCGATAACCCAAAAGCACATTAAATAGAGACGACTTTCCAACATTGGGACGTCCAACTAAAGCTACTTTCAGCATGATTACTCCAACTCCAGATAAGAGTTTAATTGCCGGCTATTTTCTTTCCAATCTTTCTGAACATCGACAAAAAGTTTTAAACAAACCTGATGCCCCAACATCGTTTCAATCTCTTTTCTAGCTTCAATTCCAATTCGTTTAAGCATTTCTCCGCCTCTGATCTCCTGACCGATCCTCGCCCGAATCACCTCCAGCAAACCGATTCCGGCGTCTTCGACCATATTCAGCACATGGTCGAAGCCCTCCGCCCCGCCGTAGTAGGGATCCGGCAC
>SXGT01681970.1_pt1 | contig 43530 bp, 42 predicted proteins | sample 3176221 | NCBI WGS metagenome assembly SXGT01 (sample SAMN11356862, study PRJNA531348) | freshwater metagenome | isolation source: freshwater sample F1-120 | place: China: Fuxian Lake, Yuxi | collected 2017-12-25
AGGCGATGCCGACGCGCTCGCCGACGGGCAGGGAAGTCAAGACCTTGGACACGCATCAAGCCTATCGGCGTCAGATCGTCGCCAGACCCCTGGCGCTTGCCAGTGGCAAAGCCGCTCGCTACGACTTCTCGATCGCTGCGGGGAACGTCACCGTGAAGCGCGAGCCAGCACCCAGCTCGCTCGTCACCGTCAGCCCTCCGCCAAGAAGATCAGCGAGGCGTCGGCTCAGGGCCAGCCCGAGACCCGTGCCGTCATGTCGTCGCGAGAGCGAGGCGTCGGCCTGCTCGAATGGCTCGAAGATGCGCTCAAGATCGTCGGCCGCGACGCCGATGCCCGTATCCCATACCGTCACGGCGACGGCACCCTTCGCCGGCAGAGCCTCGATTCCGATTCGGCCACCCGTCGGCGTGACCTTCAGCGCATTCGAGAGCAGGTTAAGCAGGATCTGTCGAGCTCGGAGCGCGTCGACGTGCACGAACGGAAGGTCGTCGGCGACATGCACACTCACCGTCAGACCTTTGCCCGCGGCGAGCTCGCCCACAAGGCCGAGAGCACTGGTGACAATCTCATTCGGGTCGACGTCGGCGAAGACCGGTTGCAGCTTATGGGCTTCTGCCTTCGCCAGGTCGAGGATGGTGGAGATCACGTCGAGGAGGTGACGCCCGCTTGACTCGATCTGCTCCAGATACCCCTGCTGCTTGGGGGTGAGTTTGCCGTGTGTCCCGCGTTGGAGCACAGCCGACAGCCCAATGACAGCGTTGAGTGGAGTTCGAAGTTCGTGGCTCATGCCCGACAGCAACTCGTCCTTCGCGCGAGCAGCGCTCTGGGCGATGTCTCTCGCCGACATCAAAGCCTTCTCGATCTCTTTGCGCGCAGCGATGTCACGAGCAATGAGGGTGGTCACACTCGAGTCGTTGTACTCTCCGTGCACGAGTGTCGCCTCGATGGGCCGGACAACGCCGTCGGCGCGCAGCAACGGCAACTCGACAATCTCGCCGCGCTCAAGAGCGAGGAGAGAGTGCTCTACTGTCTCCCGGAGCCGCTCAGGTGGAATGAATCGGCGGAGCGGGGTGCCGACGATGTCGCTGGCCTCCAGACCCACAAGCTGCGCCGCCGCACGATTCGCGAACAGGATCGTGCCGAAGTCGCGAAACGTCACGATAGCGTCGGCGGCCTGTTCGACGATCGAGCGATGCAGTGCTTCCTGTCGTTTGTTCCGCTCATGAGCCTTGACCCGCTCACGCTCGATGGTGGCTGCCTCGATCAGGCTTCCGACCGTCGATGCGAGCGGGGCCAAGAAGTGCACCAGCTCGTCATCGAATCCGCCTTCGCGATTCGCGAGCGCGAGCATTCCCATGACTTCGCCGCCCTTGCGAATAGGGAGACCGAAGAACGTGGTGAGAGGTGGATGACCGTGTGGACGTCCTGCGGCCCGCGTGTCGGTCGAGACGCTGTTGGAAATGACGGGCGCGTCGTCGGTGATGACGCGGCCGAAGAGCGTGTCGAGATTGTGAAACTCCATACCGCGAGGACCGTGTTCGGCATACATGGCGCGGGTCACATCGTTCCATGAGATGTCAGACATCGCCCACGTGCGCAGGAAGGGGCCGTCGTCATCGTGCAGCAGCTGCGCGATGAAGCCGTACTCGCTGCGAGTCGTGCGCAAGAGCTCATCGAGCAACCCGTCGAACAGCTCCCCCAGGTCGACGCCGGCCAGGTAACGATCTTGCATGCGCGTGAGCGAATCGAGTAGAGCGTTCGACTGTTGCAATCGAGCGTCGACGGCGTGCAACGAGCTGACGTCCTCCATGACGCCCTCGAAGTAGGCGACAGATCCATCTTCTTCGCGCACAGCATGAGACGACACGCGCACCCACCTCGTCGAGCCGTCGAGACAGTGGAGCTCGAGGTCCTCGACGGGAATCTCCATTCCCGCTTCCGCTCGCTGTACGAGCCAGTCTCGTCGTGCAGGATCGGCGTAGATGCTGCGAACGTCGAGGGCAGCGAGCTCGTCGAACGATGTCGCACCCAGAAGTTTGACGAGCGCTCGATTGCCCGCGACGAAACGGCCTTCGGACGTGGTGCGATACACGGCGGCGGGCAATCCGGCGACGAGCTCGCCCAGCACCTCCGGTCGCAGCCCGGTCACCGCGCTGAGACCTCCGACAGCGACTGGGCGATGACAGACGTGAGTGTGTCGAGTTCAAGCGGCTTGGCGATGACGGCGTTGCCCAGCGCGGCGGCTCGAGAGAGAACGTCAGGGCTCTGAGACGCAGTGACGAACACCACACGAAGCTCTCCGAGGCCCTCCACCGATGGCAGTCGTCGCGCAACCTCGAGGCCATCGATGCCGGGCATCATGATGTCAAGGAAGAGCAAGCTCGGTTGCAAGGAGCCGCATTTCACGAGCCCCTCCCACCCGTCCAGCGCCGACTCGACCGAGACCGCTGCGTCGAGATCGGTCGCCGCTGCCCGCACCAGCTCAGCGGTCACGGGATCATCATCGATCACCAGCACGACCAACTCATGCACGATATCGAGCTCGGCGGCGAGTTCTTCGAGAGTGCGGCGATGTCGCGGAGTCGGCTCGCTGCGACCGCGCTCCCACGCGTTGATGGTGGGGTACGACACGCCCAGCCGACGAGCCAAACCTTCCTGAGTGTCGCCATTGGCCGCTCGGATGCGAGATACCAGGTCAGTGGTGGGAAGCATGATTCCCACTCTACAAAACTTTATGAACTAGCTGCTCCACCGAATCGCAGGCTTCCCCATGCAGAAGGGCTGTCGGTGAGCCGTGAACGATGGCACCGATGTGCAAGAGATACCAATCGGTCACTTCGTCGAGCGACAGACCCATGGCGGCCGTGTGATTGGTCGCTGCAATGCGCGCTCTTTGCTCAGGGTCGTCGAGGAGGGCGGCGATCGCTCGAGCGAGATCAGCGGTGTCGTGGGGCTCGAAGAACGCGCCCGTGTAGCCCTCGTCGACAATGAGATCTTCGAGGTCGCCGAGTCGCGGAAGGATGGGAGGGCATCCGAACGCCCCCGCCTGATGCAACACCCCGGAGCTGCCCGTCGTGGCGGTATAGGGAAACACCGTCACCGTGGCCCCGCGGAAGGTGCGCTCGACGGATTCTTCTGGCACGTAGCCGATGAAAAGCACGTCGTCACCTCCGAGCTCTTCTTCGACCCGCGCGAGGTAACCGGGAGTGTTGGGGCTATCGGTGCCCGCGATGACGAGCGTGAGGCCAGGTCTCCGCAACAAGCGCACTGCCTCGATGAGCGACTCGACCTTCTTGTAGGTGCCGAACTTGCCGAACGTCATGACAACGTGTTCAGCATTGCCACCGTGAGCGGGCGCCACGGGTGCACCAAAGGCGCCGTGGGGAGTCAGCGCGACGTTCAACGCCCCGTACTTCGAGCGCAACACCTCGACATAGCGAGGCATCGTCGTGGTCACGAGGGTCGACCGCAGCACCAGCCAGGTGAGCAACGTGCCGATTGCGCGCAGCACCGCCTCGGTCGGTCGTGACGATCGAAAGCCCGCCGCAGCGAGGTCGACCGTCTCGACGATGTTGTGCATGAGCGTAATCACGGGCACGCCAGCACTCCTTAAGGCGAGGGGCGTGAGCAATCCCAGCGCGGCTGAGACCCGCGAGGCACCGAAACTGCCGAAGTGCGCATTGATGATGACGATGTCGGCACCCATCGCGCGAGCCTCGCGGGCGAGTCTCACGGGGGTTGTGAGAGCGTTGAATCGCCAGGCACGACGAAGCTCGACTCCGTCGATGGACGGGTAATCGAGAGGGAGATCTTCGACGAGCGCGACGACGCGCACGCCGGTCTTGCGTCCGAGCGACGCCAGCAGGTGCAAGCCGTACTCGGCGAGCGTCGTGCCACTCGGACTCAACGCCGTCACGACCGCAATGGTCGTCTCACGCATGGCGGTACGCTCCGTTCAGACTGCGGAAACGAATACGCACGATCGACAACACGAAGCGCACTGCTTCGCGACTCGGGTGCACTGTCGAGCCCGGGGCGTCGAACCAGCGCACCGGCACCTCCGCGATGACGTAGCCGAATCTCTCGGCGAGATGCAGCATCTCGAGATCGAACGAGAAGCCATCGACGGTCTGCGCGGTGCTGATGCGATGTGCCGCCTCAGCCGTGAACAGTTTGAAGCCGCACTGAGTGTCGGCGACTCCGATGCCGAGACCGACACGAACCAGCGCCCGCAGCCCTGCCGTGAGCGTACGACGCACGAGAGTGCGATTCGCGACATCGGCCCCGACGACCGCCCGCGAGCCGATCGCCACATCGGCGCCTGCCTCAATGCGGGCGATGAGGCCGTCGAGCTGATCGGCTGGCGTCGCATTGTCGGCGTCGGCGAAAAGCACCATTCGCCCGCGTGCGACAGCGAATCCACGCTTCACCGCCGACCCCTTTCCCTCGTTCGCGGGCGCTTCGACGACTCGTACGTTGGCATGGTCGAGTACGTCGATGAGCGCGCGCGTGGCGTCACGAGAGCCGTCATCCGACACGATGAGCTCCCAGGTCAGGGAAGAGAGTGCAAGGTGCGCGGCGAAGGCGCCGATGGTCGGCACGATGCGCGATTGTTCGTTGTAGGCCGGGATGACGATGCTCAGATCGATCGGGCCAGTCTGTGCGATATCGCGCCAGGCCGCATAGGCCGCGTAGGCCGATTCGGGTGTGTTGGTCAAAGTACCCTCCGGGTCGCATAACTCTATAGCACTTTATATTGTCTAGTCAAGAGGTCGATCGGCACGCCGTCGAGCGCGCCGGGCGAGGGCCAGCGTCATCATCGCTGTGAGGATGGCCGCGGTGCCGACCACTTGACCTTGCGCGAGGGCTTCGGGGCTGCGGGCCCACAGCCCGAGCGCAGCAGTTTGCACGACAGCCCCCACCATGAGCACGATGGGCCCCGCGAGCCGGGCCCTCGCCAGGTCGGCGGCAGCGACGAGGTTCGCGATAGCGAAGAGCGAGGTGGCCACGAGGTACGGCACGAGCAGGTGCCCTGCGGCCGCGTAGTTGTTGCCGAACAGCGCGCGCACGAGCGCGTTGCCCTCGAGCAACGCCACCCCGACGGCCCCTCCCCCGACGCTGGCGATGATCGCGACTGCAGTCACGAACGCCCTGCGACGATGCGATGGAGTGCTCGATCCCGAGGCGATCACCGGAAAGACGACGTGCACGACCGACCACGAGACGAAGAACACCGACCGACCGAGCACCGCCGCCGCGGCATAGACTCCCGCGACCTGGGCATCGAGCACGGCCTTCGCGATGATGAGGTCGGCATTGTTGAGCAGGGTCTGACCCAGCAGCAGCACCATCGCCGCGATGACGGCCGGACGCACGACCGACCACGGCAGACCCTCGGGGCGGGGCGATCGGGCCTGGCGCTGGCCCCGTGCACGGGCGATCGCCGCCGAGGCAAGAAACGAGAGAAAGATGCCGACGGATGCGCCGATCACGCCGAGCCCCGCGGCGACGAGCGCGAGCACCACGACGACTCGCACGCCTGCCTCGACCCCGTAGCTCAGCGCGAGTCGCCCGAACCGCAGCTGACCTTGCAGCGCGCCGCGGTGCACCGCCTGCACGAAATAGACCGGGAGTCCGAGAGACACGATGACGAGCATCCACGGGTTGGCCACGTTCACGGCGTCAGCGAAGTGCCACGCCCCACCGCCGAGCACGAGCACTGCGAGCGCGCCGGCACCGAGAGCACCGCGCACGAGAGTGCGACGCACCGCTTCGATCGACGCGGGGTCAGCGGCGACCGACTTCGAGGCGACGAGTTGCAAGGTGGCCGCGATGACAGCTGCCGCGAGCACGATCGTGATGGCGAGCGAAGCGTCACCGAACGCCGCAGGCTCGAGCAGTCGGGCGAGGGCAAAGTTGAGCGCGTAATTGGCCGCGCTCACCGCCAGCATCGTGGTCGACAGGAGCGCAGTGCCCGCGACCACGGTGCGCGCGCTCGGGCGACGAGGTGTCGTGGCGGTCATGCGCGCACCCCCGCGAGCCACGTGCGGGCCAGATCGAAGCCCGCGCGCGCCCTCACTGTGAGCGGTTCGACCGCGCGCTCGAGCGCTGCCCTGGCATGGCGCCTGTCGTTGGCCACGCGCGTGATCGTCTCGCGCACCTGAGCCGCCGTGAAAGGTGCACCGAGATCGATGCTCACGTCGTCGAGCTCGAGCGCGCTGGCGATCTGCCGCACTTTCACGTCGTAGGCGAGGGGAATGACGGGCACGCCGAGCTTGGCACTCGTGATGATGGCGTGGAGGCGCTCGGCAACCACGAGATCGCAGTGCTCAATGATGCGTGCCACCTCGGCGATCGCATCCGGGCGATGCTCGATGAACGGCACGGGGGCGATGCGCTCGGCGAAGTCACGCAGCACGGTGGCGTCGTCGTAGGCCTTGCCGCGCGACTGCATGGGCAGCCCGTGCACCTCGATGCTGCGTTCGGCGGCGAGCTCCCGCACCGCCAAGGCCAAAGTCTCGACGACGTGCTCCCAGGTCTCCGGCGTGTCGATGTCGTGATTGAGACTCAGCCCGATGCGCAGTGCGCCGTTCTCGACCGCGGGCTGAGCGACTGCCCCCCGCAGCCACTCCGGCTCGACGGAGAAGACCGCGTCGGTCGAACTCACGACAGAGCGACCCACACCGATGCGCTCGGAGAGCTGCGCCGATGCGGCGTCTCGCACGGTCACGAGCGTCACCTGACGCAGAATGAGCGCCGCGAGCCGACGGCCGCGCCGAGTGCGGATGGGCCCGATCCCGATGTTGAGCATGGCGATGGGCGCGCGACCCATCCACCGCGTGGCCGTGACGACAGCGAGAATCATGAGGAGGGTTGCATAGCGAGGGCGGCCCGTGGCCGCCGACAGCTCTTTCAGAATGCTGCCGCCGGCGAACACGACAGCATCAGCTCGGCGCAGATGGCGCAGCAGCGGCAACCTGTCGCCCGCCGTATCGATCAGCTCGACTCGAGAGGTGCCGTCGAGCCGCAATGCCGTGTCTACCGGGTCGTAGGTGTTGACGACGTACTCGTGCTGCGCGCCGAGCTGCAGCAAGAAGGTGGCCAGCAGCAACTCATCGCCCAGGTTGTACTGCCCGTGCGTGCCGAGCAGAACAATGCGGGTAGGACGGTCGGGCACGCGGGGGTCAGTCATGAGCGGTTCCTCGTTCGGGATCGGCTGAAGTGGTCGTCAGGGTGGTCTGACGCGGTCGAGTACGCGATCGCACGGTAAGGGTCGCCGCGATCAAGAGCAGGGCTCCGAGCACGAGCACGAGCCAGTCGGCGCCGAGGCCGCCGGTGTCGTCAGGCTCGAGTTGATCCACTCCCGCGGCAGCGAGGTTCAACAACTCTTCCTGGGTCAGGTCGGCGTGCGCCTCGTTGGCGGCAGGATCGACGTAGCCTTCGCTGTCGGGACCGAACACGTCGTACGTCGTGCCGCACTCCAGCTGTGCGACATCGGTGATGATCGTTGACGAGCCGACCTCTGCCAGCGCGGTGTACTCGACGTCGGGCACGAGCACGACTCCTTCAACGAGCAAGGGGTTGCCGTCGAGCTTGTCGAACCGCAAGCTGTGGCTCCCCGCAGAAACGTCGAGCACACCGAGGTCGTGGTACTCGTTGCGCGAGTTCACGGCGACGAGATCGGAGTCGAGTCGCTCATTGAGTTCGGCCACCGAGAGGTCGGCGACGCTCTCCGGCACGCGATCGCTGGTGTACACGGTGTCTCGAGTGAAGAAGTCGACAGCACCCGCCGTGGGCTGAAGCTCGACCGATCGCACCACGTCGAGCGTGGGCGAGGTGACCGTGAGCGCGTTGCCCGTGGCCGCCCCCCGTAGCAGCACGCGGTATCGACCGTCGGCGGGCACCGTCACCTGAATCGTCAACCGTGTTGCGCGCGGCACGGCGACGAACGAGCCATTGAGCGTGCCGAAGACGCCTGGCGTGATCATCTCGGTGCGGTTCCACTTGGTCGTCGAGAACATCAAGAAGGCGCGGAACATGGGCGAGAGGTAGTAGCTCGAGGCCACGATGTCGCTGTCGAAGGGAAACATCTTGGGCGATGGCGTGAAGAACGACTCTCGATGCTGCAGAGTCCACAGGTCGAGAGCCGTCTCGGGTGAATCACCGGCGTAGACGAGGGCCGGCTCCTCTCCGGCGACACCCTCGATGACCTCGGGCTCGGCAAACGGAAGGTACTCAAGGTCGTAGCAGCGCGTGAGTTCGAGCCGGTTCCAGACGAGGGCGAGGTAGTCGCTCCAGCTCGAGTCGACGAGCAAGGTGGGGCGATCATCCGGCGCGCGATCGACCAGTTCGTACAGCACGTAGCTGTCGTTCTCGAAGCGCTGCTTGACGAAGCCCATGGCCTCTTGGCGCTCCATCGCCGGTCCGATGAAGGTCTCGACGTCGGGCAGGTACTCCGCGCCGACGCCGCGGTTGTCCCGCAGCTTCTTGTTGACGACCATGTAGCGCAGGTCGATATCGCGCGCCACGTTGATCCACCAGTCCTGCTGGTAGTAGAGGCCTCGCAACAGCAGAAAGAACTCGAACTTGTTGTAGCTGTCGCCCGTGAGCCCGTAGTAGTAGCTCGGCAGGTCGAGGTAGTAGATGAAGAACTTGTCGATGAATTTGTGGTCGACGCCGTTGTCGTCAGTCACGAGCTTGGCGGTCTCGGTCGGCGGCAGCACCACAGTCTTGCCTTCGTCGAGTTCAAAGAGAGCGCTCTTGAGTTCGTCCAGATCGTCGACGGGATACGCCGCCAGGAAGGTACCGAAATCGCCCGAGAAGAGCACCTGCCGATAGTTCTCGTTCGAGAGCAGGGGCGCGAAAAACACGGTAGCCACGGCGACAACGGCTGCGGCGCGCAGCACGAGATCGTCGCGGCGACGGCGACCAGCGTCGTGCGTGCGCACGACCGCCGTGTTCGCTGCGATCGACGCCTCGATGACGGCAGAAGCGTCGCGCCGGCGCATCCACCGGTTCAGCAGCGCGTCGATCGTCCAGGCGATCGTCAGCGACATGACGAGCGGGGCGAACACGAAGAGCAGCAGTTGAAAGCGATGCGGAAACCGCAGTACCTGCACGATCGACGACGAGACGTCGAGCGCCAGGGATCCGAGCGGCCCCTCTTGAGCGGCGAGCGTGCGCGTGACTGCCGCGAGGGTGCGGTGAAAGCTCGGAAACCACTGCGGCTCGGCGTAGCCGATGGTCGCCCAGACCGCGAACACCGAGACCACCGCGAGAACGCCGAAAAGCTGGCGGTGCGCGCGCGTCACGAGCAGCGAGCGACGGATGCGCGGCACGACGAACGGCGCAATGAAAAGCAGCGAGTACGCGAGGTTGCTGACGCGCGGCACCTTCGCGAGGTAATCGCCGTAGAGGATCTTGTCCATGATGCCCGCGAGATCCCAACTGAGAACGTGGAGCCACGAGACGGAGGCATCACGGATGAAGTAGTAGTCGCCCGGTACGGTCTCTGACAGGTTCTCGACCCCGCGCAACGCCACGAAGTTCACGAACAGCACATACGGAATCAGCGTCACGACAACGAAGATCGCGACGGCGACAACACCGCGACCGAGAGTCGTCTGGCCTGCGCGCTGCAGTCGGATGCGTAGGCGTCGCCAAGGTCGATGCGGTCTCGACGGGTGTCTCATCCACCCCATGAACGAACGCACGCGATTCGGCATCCCCGACACCCACAGCACGATGCGGCTCGGGCCACCCGAGCGAATCCAGGCCGCAAGTTCACCGAGCAGCAGCGTCACGCCCGCGACAGCGATGAAGACTCCGAACAGCACCAAGTAGTGCACCGCGGGGTTGAGCAGGGTGACAACTGAGGCGATCACGGCGCGGCGTACCCAGCCGCGTCTCGAGAAAAGCAGGGCGTGCAGCATGAGCAGCACTGAGATGGTGACCATCGCCAGGCCGAGCGCGAGGGTGTAGAAGTGCGTGATCTTGGCGTACAACGTGATCGCATAGATCAGGCCCACAGGCAAGGCTGCGCCGAGGGCCACCGTCACCGGCGAGAGCATGCGGAACACATCGGTGATGAACCACACGACAGTGCGGTACGCGGCGATGACGATCGCCGGAATGACGAGGAGAATCGCGAAGGGAAGCACTTGGTAGTGCCGCAACCACGTCGTGAGAAACGAATACCGCACTCGAAACTCATAGCCGTGGGTGAGCTGATTGAACTCGCCTGCTGCTTGCTCGAGCAATTGGCTGTTGACGTTGAAGAACGGCACGAGCTCGTCCCCGACGATCACTGAATCGCCGCGGAGCACAGCCGGAATCGCGACGAGCACCTCACGAAAAATCACCAACGCGACCAGCACGTAGACCGCGGATACGACGTGGACGATGAGGCGCGCGGTACGCACCTCACGGGCCCGCGCCACCGAAGGTCGCGCGAGGTCTAGGGGGGTCATCGCGGAGTCACATCCGCGGCGTGCACGGCGAGCACCCACTCATTGCGCCCTGACGAGCGTCGATACTCGACCTCGCTGAACACGTGATCGATGATGCCGAGCCCGTAACCGCCGCGCTCAGACAGGGTGGGGAGTGCGCGTCTCGGCACCTCGGTGAGCACAGAGCCCCAGTCGGTGACCATCACCGTCAGGCCGCCGACCGACACGGTCATGCCCACGCTGATCGGACCCGATGCACCGCTGTAGGCGTGCTGGCGAATGTTGACGAGAAGCTCATGCAAGCCCAGTCGGGTTCGCCGGGCGCCGTCGGCGTCGAGCCACGGCGCGGCGCCGGCGAGCAAGGCGCTCAGTCGAGCGTCGAGCACCGAGAAGTCGAGCCCACCGTCAACGAGGAAGTCGTGGGTTCTCGAGGTCATTCTTCTGACCTCACGATCACGATCGCGCGATCGTCGACAGCATCGACGACGCCCGCGTGAGCCTCGACGCCCGCGAGCACCTGCTCGATCGCCTCGTCGGGGCTGCAGAACCGTGAGGCGTCAGCAAGACGCCCCAGTCGGGCCAGCCCGAACTCCTCCCCCGCCAGATTGGGCTGCTCGGTGATGCCATCACTCACGATCACGAGTGACGCAGAGCGCTCGAAGCTCTCAGTGAGTTCGCTGCGGCACGCCATCGCGGCCCCCAGCGGAGGGCAGGTCGGACCGAGCCGGCTCACGGCCGATGTCGTCGCGAGCATCACGGGATGGTGGCCTGCCGACGCCAGTCGCACGGTTCGAGCCTCGGGCTCGACGACCGCAATCGCCATGGTCACGAGGGCCCCGGTGCGGTCGAGCATGGCGCAGACCGAGTTGTCGACTGCGGCGAGCAGCGCACCCGGGCGAGCCCCCAGCAGCGCCACGTGATGCTGAACGCTCGACAGCACGACGGCCGCGACGAGAGACGCTGCGACGCCCTTGCCCGACACGTCGCCCACGACGGCCAGCAGGCGCCCGTCGCACGCGATGAGGTCGACAAAATCACCACCAGCACCGAACAGGCCGTTCGACCGAGAGGCCGCGCTCACGGGCCCCACCTCGAGGCGATCAGTCGTCGAGAGGGCTCGCTGAACCGAGGCAGCATGCTGCACGTCGTACGTCGGGCGACGCACGGCTCCACGAGACAGCATCCACTCGGTCGGCGCTCGGCGCGTTGCGACCGGCCTCTCAACGATGACAGTCACGGCTCAGGCCACCGAGAGCACTCGAGCGCGCGCGGCCGGGATCGATGGCGCGGTCGGAAAGACGGCATCGAGGCGCGTGAGCTCAAGAATGATGCGTGCTGCGTCGCTCACGTCGACGAGCGTCATCGACCCGCGGTGGGTCATCGTGGCCTTGAGTGTTCGCACGAGGCCGGCGAGCGCGCTCGAATCCATGAACTCGACCGCGGCAAGGTCGATGATCACGTGCGCGTGTCCGTCATCGATCAGCGCCACGACCTCGCGGTCGAAACGATCGATGCCGTGGGCGTCGAACCGACCGATGATGGCAGCGGTCACGACGCCGGGGTCGGTGGTGACGTGCACCTGCATGGTGACTCCTCGGGAAAGCGGCGCGCCGCGCCGCGGTGTCGGTGCGGCACGTCAGTGCCGCGGTAGAAGCGGTCGGGTGGCCGCGATGAGAAACGTTATAGCACTTTATAGTGCCATGTCAAGCAGCCGCTGGCGCGCTAGCCTGCAGCCATGGCAGACCCCACGCCGCCGACACGCACACCGAACACCGTGCGCATCGTGCCCGCGAACCGAGCACCGTGGGCTGACCTGCAGTCGATCCTCACCGGCCAGGCCGCGCGCTGTCAGTGCACGCGCCAAAGACTCGGTGATCGCGAGTGGTGGCACCTGCCGGTCGAGCAACGCCGTTCGATCTTGCGCGACGAGGTCGGCTGCGATCGACCCGACGACGGCCGCACCATGGGCATCGTCGCGTACCTCGACGACGAGCCGGCCGGCTGGGCGGCGGTGGATGCTCGCGCGAGCTTCGAGCGCATCAAGGGCTCTCCCGTCCCCTGGGCGGGAAGGTCAGAGCGCAAGGACGACGAGAGTGTCTGGGCGATCGCGTGCCTGGTCGTGCGCAAGGGCTACCGCGGCCGTGGGCTGACCTACGCCCTCGTCGAGGGAGCCGTCGAGCACGCTCGCGCGAGCGGGGCTGCCGCTATCGAGGGCTACCCGATGCTCACGCACGGCCGCGACGTCGTGTGGGACGAGCTCAACGTGGGCCCGGTCGGGCCATTTCACGCCGCAGGCTTCACCGAGGTCTCACACCCGACCGTGCGTCGGGTGGTCATGCGCCTCGAACTGTGAGCTGACTCAGCCGTCGCTGCCCATCACTGTTGCCCTCGCGCTCACCGGCAGCACGCGTCGCAGCATGTCTTCGAGCGTCACGACGCCAAGCACCCGCTCGCCATCGAGCACGACGGCGAGCTGCTCGCTCGCGGCGCGCAGTCGGGCAAGCACTTCGAACACGGGGGTACCCGCGACGATAGTGAAGGCTGCGCGACTGAGCTCGCTCGTCGGTCGGTCGCTGGGCTCGAGCAGCGCGTCGCGCGCGTGCACGACGTGCGGAGTCTGCCGCGGGTCGCTGACAACGATGAGGCGCAAATGGCCAGACTCGCGAGCCACGCGCAGCACGTCGCTGGCCGTCGAGTCGGCGGCCACGCTCGTGGGGGTCACCCCGGGAGCGAGCAACTGCTCGATGGGCGTGCGACCCAGGTCGAGAATGGCGCCGACCTGGCGTTCAAGCGCCGGATCGAGCGTGCCGCGTTCGGCCGAGTGCTCGACGAGTTGGCGAATCGACTCGACGTCGAGCCCGCCGGCAGCGGCGCGATCGGCAGGAGTCACGCCGCTCGCGGCAACGAGTCGGTTGGCGATGCCGTTGATCCAGCGCAGCAGCGGACGCAGCGGCCACAAGTAGGCCTGCGCGATCGGACCGATGAGCATCGCCGAGCGCTCGGGGTGCGCGATCGCCCACGACTTGGGCGCCATTTCACCGATGACAAGGTGCAGGAAGGTCACGAAGAGCAGCGAGATCGCAAACGACGCTCCCCCAGCGAGCCACTCGGCCACACCCCACCCGGTCAACACAGGGCCGAGCCAGGCGTCGATGGCGGGCTTGGTGATCGCGCCGAGTGCAAAGGTGCAGGCCGTGATGCCCAGCTGGGCGCCGGCGAGCATGAGGGTCAGCTCGTTCATGCTGCGCAGCGCGGCTCGCGCGGACGAGCTTGTCTCGGCGAGCTCTTCGATGCGGTGGCGGCGAGCCGCGAGCAAGGCGAACTCCATGACCACGCACACGGCGCTCAGCACGATGAGCGCCACGGTCACGATCGTCACAAGAATCGGGTCACTCATCGGTCGACCTCCGTCTCGCGCTCGACGAGTTCGACGCGCACCTCACTGGGCACGTGACGTTCGATCTCGAGAATCGTGACGTGGATGCTGCGCTCGAGCCCCGGCCTCTCGATGAGATCCCCGGCATCGACCGGAAGCGCCACCTCGAGGGTGTCGCCGCGCGCCGGCAGCGCGCCGCGCTGCTCGATGAGCAGCCCAGCGACGGTCTCCGACTCGGTCTCGGGCAGTGCGTGCCCCAGGGCACGCTCGAGCTCGTCGAGATGCACGTCGCCTCCCAAGAGCCAGACGCCGTCGCCATCCGGCCACACCATCGGTGCTTCGTCATCGTCGTGCTCGTCGGTGATCTCGCCGACGACCTCTTCGGCAAGGTCTTCGAGCGTGACGACGCCCGTGAAGCCGCCGTACTCGTCGATGACGCAGGCGAGCTGGTTGCGATTGCGCGTGAGTTCCGCAAGAGCATCCGGGAGTGACATGACGGCAGGAACAATCGCCGCGGGTCGCATGATCGACTCGACCGGCTGCGCGCCATCGAGCGCCGGGTCGAGCAAGTCGGTCATGTGGACAACGCCGATGGGGGCATCCTCGTCATCGATCACCGGGTATCGCGTGTGCGCGGTCGCCATGAGGCGGCGAACGTCGTCGATGGTCGCGTCGGGACGCACGACGTCGACGTGCGCTCGCGGAATCATGGCGTGCTCGACGTCTTGCTGCGGAAAGTCGAGAATGCGGTCGAGCATGATCGACAACTCGTCGGGCAGGTCGCCGCTCTCACGCGAGACGGCAACAATGCGTTGCAGATCATCGGCCGTAGCGCTGACGTCGACGTCGTGCACGGGCTCGATGCGCAGCAGTCGCAGAAAGGCGTTGGAGGAGGCGTCGAAGACCGACACCAGCCATCCGAAGAGCACGAGGTAGATGCGAGTGGGGCGCGCGAGCGCTCGCGCGAGCGGTTCGGGAGCGGCGATGGCGAGGTTCTTCGGATACAACTCACCGAAGATCATCTGCACGATCGTGGCGGCGCCGAGGGCCAGCACCGTGCCGACCGTGACACTCACCGCTGCGGGCACACCGACCCCGCCCAGCAGCACGCCGAGGCTCGCACCCACGAGCGGTTCGGCCACGTAGCCCACGAGCAGTCCCGTGACGGTGATGCCGAGCTGCGCGCCCGAGAGCATGAACGAGGTGCGGCGAGTGATGGTGAGGGCTCGACGCGAGGGGCGATCGCCCGCCTCAGCGCGCGCCGCGAGCCGCACCCGGTCGACCGACATGTAGGCGAACTCTTGCGCGACGAAGAAACCATTGGCGGCGATGATCACGAGAATCAGCACGATGCCGAGCACGAGGGTGAGCAGCACCTCGATCATCGGTCACCGCCCGAGCACTCTGCCGCCCGGACCCAAAGACGGGTCAGAGGCGGCCAGATCTGTCTATGCGCGGGGTCGTTCGCCGACCCCGCACCTCCGTTCGGGCGTGAGCGATGATCACTGTGCATGGTTCGAAACCCTACGGGGCCGGCCTGCGCTGTCGGGCCGTCTTTGTTGGAGCACGCTGAGAAAACGCTGTGGAAACTTCAGCGAGAGTCCGCTGCACCCGCGACGCCGCTCCCCTACAGGTGCTTGCCGCCTGTGACCGGCACCACCGCGCCCGACACGTAGCTCGCGGCGTCCGAGGCGAGATACACATAGGCCCCCGCGACTTCGGCCGGCTGCGCGGGTCGCCCGAGCGGAGTGTCGTGTCCGAAGCTCTCGACCTTGTCATCGCTCCATCCCGTCGCAGGGATGAGGGGTGTCCAGATTGGACCGGGTGCGACGGCATTGACGCGAATACCTCGAGGTCCCCACTGCTCTGCCATGGCTCGCACGAACGCGACCTGCGCGGCCTTCGTCATCGCGTAATCAACGAGGTTCGGTGAGGGGTTGAAGGCTTGAATCGAACTCGTCACGATGACGCTCGAGCCGGGCTGCAGATGCGGCGACGCCGTGCGCGCCGTCGCGACGAGCGACACGAGGTTCGTCTCGAGAACCCTCAGCAGCTCTTCGCGCGAGACATCTTCGAGCGTCGGGCGATCTCGCTGGTACGCCGCGTTGAGCACGAGGAGGTCGAGGCCCCCGAAAGCGTCAATCGTCGTGTCGACGATGCGCTCGGCGAAACCTTGGTGCCGCAAGTCGCCCTCGAGTGGCAAGGCCGCGCGACCAGCGGCGCGCACGAGCTCGGCTGTCGATTCGGCGTCGTCCGACTCGGGTGCGAGGTAAGTGAATGCCACATCGGCACCTTCCCGTGCGAAGGCGATCGCCACAGCTCGACCGATGCCCGAGTCACCACCCGTGATGAGCGCCCTCCGACCCGTCAGTCGAGCGCTTCCGACGTAGTCGTCTTCGCCATGGTCGGGCGTCGGCGTCATGGCATCGGTGAGTCCTGGCTGCGTCGCTTGCTGCTGCGCCGAGGGGTCGTCGCGCGTCGTCATGCGCGGATCCTTCAAGTGTGTGTCGGTCATGATGCTCCGGTCGCGATAGTGGGTGCTCGGTGTGGGGACTCTCCCCACTACCGTCGCAGTGCGATGCGATCGCCGGCAGGGGGTTGACGTTGAGCGGTGCCCGTGTCAAGCCCTCTGTGCGCTGCCCCCGGGCTTCTAGATTCGAGTCGTCACCAGAGGGAAGGAAGCACTCCATGCCACGCGCACGTCAAGACAGCGTGAAAGACCGAGAGCTCTACGACGCACTGCGCCACGCCGGGGCCTCGGCAGAGAAGGCTGCCCGCATCGCCAATGCCGCCGCGCGCGACGGCCGCTCCGCCGTCGGGCGACGAGGCGGAACCGCCGACGACTACGACGATCGCACCGTGCCCGAGTTGCGCGCGCGAGCGCGCGAACTCGGACTCACGGGCTACAGCTCGCTGCGCAAAGCTGCGCTGATCGACCTGCTGCGCTCGCACTGAGCGCGCCAGCGAATCGTCAGCGCAGGCCGAGTTCGACCGCGAGTTCGTCGCGCACGTGCTCGCGAAGCTCGACGAGTTCGGGGTAGTTCGTGAAGAAGTCGAGCTTGCGACCCGCCACAGTCTCGGTCGACCACGACTCTTCGAGCACGAAGGTCATGAAGCTCTCGGCGAAGTCTTCGCCGATGTTCGTGGCGGCATAGTCGCTGACGAAGTCTTCTTCGTGTCGCTGGTAGAACTCCCACGCCACGTCACCGTCGGTGTTCTCTAGGTCGGGATGCTCGCTGTAGCCAGTCCAGAACTCCTCGTAGAACTGCCACAGGTACGAGGCCTCCTCCGCGCAGCCTTCGACCACGGTGAAGGTCGGGCACGAGCCGCCCTTGGGTTCGAACTGCTCGGGAGCGTACGAGAACACGTGAGCGTACTCGTGCACGAGTGTGGCGATGAGCAGTTGCGGGTCGTTGGCCGTGTCGAGATTGACGACGAGCGTCCAATACTGCGGATCACTGTCTTGATACACGTAGGCGAGGGTGTCGCTTTCGGGGGCGTCGCCGGTCTTGTACTGCAGAATGCTGGCGCCGGCGACGTCGTCGCCCACGATGCGCGTGAAGAGGGTCCACACGTCGGCGGCGGTGCCGGTGGCGGCGGGCACAAGCGCGCCTTGCTCGTCGACGTCGTAGATGTCGACGATGCCGAAGTCGCGGTCTTCTTCGGTGGCCGGCGCGTCGCGGTTGGGAGCGGTTTCGCCCTGTTGCGAGAGCAGCGCGCCGCCGAGAAACTGCCCGAACTGCACCGCGGCGACGCCCGCGAAGCCGAGCACGACGAGCAGAGTGACGCCAGCAAGAACCGAGAGCAGAATGACGCGAGAACGGGGCACGGGCTTACGCTAGCGCCCCCGGGCGCCCTTGCTGCGCGAGGGTTGCCCGCGACGCAGCAGCGCCACGAGAGCAGCGTCACCTGAGCGCTGCACGTCGACCGACTGCCCTCGGCGCCAACGGCTCAGCACTCTCGGGTCGACGTAGCTCGACCGCGCCACCGTGGGGGTGTTGCAGAGCACCGCGGCTGCCTCGGCGATCGCTTCGCGCTCGAGCCGGTCGGCCTCGCGCACGGTGCCGGGCTTCTCGGAGCGCGCGAGCGCCTGCGCCGCCACGACGGTGCCTTTGAGTGTGCGGAAGTCTTTCGCGGTGAACCCCGGTCGACCCGTGGCCTCGGCGATCGCGCGCACGACCTGCGCGGGCGAGAGCGGGCGCGCGGGGCCGTCAGCACTCGGTACGGCGAGCACGTTCGAGGTGGCCGTGGCGGCGGAAGAACCGGAGCCCGACCCCGCGACAAGTCGACGCAACGCTCGCGCGAGCGGAGCATCCACCACCTCCATGACGGCACGCACTCCCGATTTCGCCGGAAAGTCGAGTTGCACACGATCACCCGTGATCGTCACGTCGCGATGCTGCAGCGTGATGAGTCCGCGGGAGCCGTGCAGTCGGCCGTAGCGGGGCGTGCCGAGCCGTGGCGCAGCCAGGTCGAGCAGTCGCAACGCTGCCGCGAGCACGAACTCTTCGTCGATGTGCCGCGCGCGCAATCGCACCGTGACCCACCGGCGCAGCGTGGGCATCGCTGACGCGAGATCGAGGGCCCGTTCGTACTTGCGGCGGTCTCGGCCCGAGCGCCAATCGGGGTGGTAGAGGTACTGCATTCGACCGGCATCGTCGACACCGACCGCCTGGATGCGCCCCGCAGGCTCGGCGCAGATCCACACGTTCTGCCACGCCGGCGGAATCGCGAGACTGCGCGCGCGCTGTCGGTCGGCCTCGCTCGCGGGTGAACCCGAGGGGTCGACGTAGCGAAACCCTGAACCCGACCGCACGCGCCGCAGCCCGGGGTCGACGTGGGGTTGAGTCTTTCGCAGCCTCACCACGTCGTGACCGCATCGCTGTCGAGCCGGGTTGCTCGCTCCCCCGTCATGCGCGGTGCAGCACGACGAGGTGTCGCGCGATCGGGGCGAAGATCGGGGCGCCGAGCACGAGCACGAGTGCGTCGCGGGCGCGCGAGCGTGCGCCGCTCGCGGCCCTGCCGACTCTCATGAACAGTCGCGCTCGACGATGCCCGCGCAGCGCCGCGCGCCGCGTCGACCGGGCGTATGCCGCGAAGCGGGGCTCGCCGTCACGCAGCGATCGCTCGAGCGCCGGCGCGAGTCGACGCGCAGCCGCCCAGCCAAGGCTCAACCCTTGCCCGCCGATGGGGCTCACTTCGTGCGCCGCGTCACCGAGCAGCACGGCGCGACCGCGCGCGAGCGGGTGAGCGAGGTGCTGCTGCGCCGTGAACGTGCTCGCCGTGCCCTCCATGAGCTCGGGGCTCTCGCCGAGCCGCTCGCGCACGAGGGCGGCGAGCTCCGGCTCGGTAGGAGCGGGCTCGTGCGAGCCGAGGCCGACGACCCAGCGCCGACGATGGTCGGGCAGCGGAAACGACTCGACGACACCCGCTCGAGCGCCGTGCAGTCGCACCCAGGGCTCATCGCGCGGCTCGGCGGGAGCATCCGCCATCGCGTACTGACCGGCGCCGCTGCGCCGCTGCCAGCGCACGCCGAGCTGGTCGCGCAATGCGCTGCGCGTGCCGTCGCACACCACGGCGAAACGCGCTGTCGCGGGATGCTCTCCGTGCGCATCGCGCACCACCAGCTGCACGACCTCGGCGTGCGGGGTGACGCTCACGACCGTGACACCGCGCTCGAGGGCGCCCGGCTGCAGCGCGTCGAGTCGCTCGGCGAGCAGCTGCTCCACGCGCTGCTGCGCGAGAACGAGCGGCCGCGGGCTATTCGCGTCGAAGCGCAGCACGGCGAGCACGCGACGCGCGCCCGAGCGCTGCTCGCTCGAGAACTCGCCGCCGCCGATCGCGAGTGCCTCGGCACGCACCTGCGTGCCGACTCCGGCGGCGTCGAGCGCGTCGAGTGCCGCGGGGTGGATGCCGAAAGCGCGCGGCCTCGCGGCAAGGTTCTGCCGCTGTTCGAGCACGCGCACCCCAATGCTGCGCTGGGCGAGCAGGCAGGCCAAAAGCAGTCCGTTCGGGCCGCCGCCGATGATCACGACAGGCGTCGGCGATGCTGCGTTCGCCACCCCGGCCTCAGACATCGCTGCCCCGGTTCGGCGGCGAGTACTCGACGTGCTGCCGCCAGGGCGACACTCGCGTCACACTCCAGCCCGGTGGCACCACGGCCGCGAGCTCTCGCGGCAGAAAAGATCGTCGAATGCTGGCGAGCCCATCAGGCCGAATGAACGAACCACGCAGCACGGTCGGCTGCAGCGGCAGCGTCACCGCAGCGAAGGCGGCGTACGAGAGCCGACTGCGCACGAGGTCGGCGTGAATGACACGTCCACCGCGTCGAACGAGGCGCTCCGAATCGGCGAGCAGCACACCGAGCGCGTGACCGTCGAGGTGATGCAGCACATGGTTCGAGATGACGAGATCGAAGCGCTGGTCGTCGTTGGTGAGATCGCCACTCGTGAGTTCATTCACTAGCTCGCTGCTGTGCGCCCGCCGCACCGTGAGTCCAGGGGTCGGCGGTTGCCGCAGCGCCCACCACGCTGCGCGCGGGTCGGGGTCGATCGCGACGACCTCGAGCGGCACGCGATCGCGCTGGGCACGAGCCAGCAATTCGCGCGCGACATCGGCACCCCCGGCACCGATGTCGAGCACCCGCACCGGTGCTGCGGCATTGCGGGCACGCGGCAGCACTTCGCGCCGGTAGAGGCCGCGAGCGTCGGAGAGCACGGAGTTGATGAGCGTGAAGCGCTCGTAAGTGCGGTGCAGAGTGTCGAGATCGCAGTCGGGGTCGTCCATGAGTTCGCGCACCTCGGTGTCGCGCTCACGAAAGTCGAGGCGCGCGGCTGATGTCACGCTCAGCCTTCCGCGACCTCGAGCAGCGCCGACTCGACGGTGAGGCCCGGGCCGAACGCCATCGCGATGACCCGCTCCCCTGCCGCGCTCTGCCCATGGAGAATGCGCTGCATGACGAACATGACGGTGGCGCTCGACATGTTGCCGACGTCGTGCAGCACGCCGCGCGCGGGTTCGAGCTGCTCTTCTGTTAGTTCGAGCCGGTGTTGCACGCGATCGAGAATGCTGCGCCCGCCGGGGTGAATCGCCCAGTGCTCGACGGCACCGCTCATCGTGTCGGCCTCAAGGGCAGCGGCGAGCGGCTCGTGGTCGGCGAGCAGCGGGCGCAGGGCATCCACGACGTGCTGCTCGATGATCTGCGGAACGTACGTCGAGAGCACCATCTCGAAACCTTCATCGCCGATCGTCCACGCCATGTCGCTCTCACCGAGCGGGGTGATGACCGTCTCGAAACGGTCGAGGCGCAGGCCGCGCTCGCCCGCAGCGAGGGGGCGGTTGGTGACGATGCCCGACGCCGCACCGTCGCCGAAGAGCGAGCTCGCGACGATCGTGTCGGGGTTGTTCGAAGTGCGCAAGTGCAGAGTGCAGAGTTCGACGCTCACGACGAGCACGACCGCCTCGGGGTCGGCGTCGCAGAACTGAGCGGCAGCGCGTAGCGCGGGCATCGCGGCGTAGCACCCCATGAAGCCCAAGTGATACCGCTGCACGCCGGGTCGCAGCTGCAGCTCGCGCGCGATGAGAAAATCGGGACCCGGCGCGAAGAAGCCCGTGCACGAGACGGTCACGACGTGGGTGATGTCGGCGGCGGTGATGCCCTCGGCGCCGTCGATCGCGCGGCGTGCTGCCTCGACGAAAAGCGGGCCAGCCGCCTCGATGTAGAGCTCGTTGCGCGTCTTCGTGCCGGGCGAGAGCAACAGGTTCTGCTCGCCGTCGAAGAAGCGCGGATTCTCGGGCCGGGCCTCGAGCTGCAGCTCGTCGATCACGGTGTAGCGCGTGGCGATGCCCGAAACGTCGAACGAGGTGCCGACGATGCGCTGACCCAGTCGGTTGAGGTCGGGCTGCGCGGCGAAGACGTCGCGCACCTGCTCCTGCACGAGCTGGGTGTCGGGAACGATGGTCTGCAGCGAGCGGAGCGTCGGCGTCATGGTGCTGACCCTACGGCGCGGTGCAGGCGATGTCACTGGGGTTGACGCGGCCCACGGCGTGCTCCTAGGCAGCCTCCGGTCAGCCGAGCGAGATGAGCTGCGTGAGGTCGTCAGTGGGCAACTCGTCAACGACCGCGCCGACCGTGAGGTCGTCGAGAGTCACCGGGGCGCCGCGCACGGTGAGAAAGGCCGTGTCAGAGGCGTCGCGGCCAGCCGCGATGCGCAGCAACGATGACCGCGGTGCGAGCGCGGTGGCATCCACGACGTACCAGTGGCCATCGATCGCGGCCTCGGCGACAGCGTGGAAGTCCATGGGCGAGAGGCCCGGTGCGTAGACCGACGCCAGCCGCGCGGGCAGGTGCATGGCGCGCAACAACGCGACCACGAGGTGCGCGTAATCGCGGCACACGCCCTCCCCCGCGAGCATCGTGCGCACGGCGCCGTCGGTCGGCAAGCTCGACCCCGGCACATACTGCAAGCGCTGCCCGACCCACGAGCTCACCCCGAAGAGCAAATCGGTGCCGGTGAGGCCCGAGAACTCGCGCATGGCCGTCGGCACGAGCGAGTCAGACTCGCAATAGCGGCTCGGCCTCAGAAACACGATCTCGTCGAGCGCGCTCACCTCGAGCGGTTCAGCCCGGCCATCGACGGTCGCCCGGTAGCTCACGTGCACGTCGCCCTCGACGACATCAGCGAGGTGCAGTCGGGCGCCGTGAGCGTCGATGACTTCGGTGACGCTCACGGGCACACCGCCCTGCGTCACCTCGAGTTGCTCATCAACCGCGAGGCCGGTGGCGTTGACGGCGACCGAGAGCACGAGTCGGGCATCCCCCGCCGCGGTGAGGGCCATGTCGGCGGAAGTGTGTCTGCGCATGCGCTGATCATCGCAGGCCATGCTCCACTCGCGCCGCATCGCGTCACGCACGCGCCCCTCGATGCGGCACGATGAAGCCATGTCTCGTCGTGGAGTTCTACTCTTCGCCGCCCTCGGCCTCATCTGGGGAATCCCCTATCTCTTCATCAAGATCGCCGTGGTCGAGCTCAGCCCGGAGTTTCTCGTGCTCGCGCGTTGCGCGCTCGCGGCCGCGCTGCTGCTGCCGATCGCGGCGCGCCGCGGTGCGCTCACGCCTGTGTTGCGGCGGTGGAAGCCTCTCGTCATCTTCGCGATCGTCGAGATCGCTTTGCCCTGGTACGCCCTCGGAGCTGCCGAAGTGCGCTTGCCGAGCTCGACCACCGGGTTGCTGCTCGCGAGCATCCCGCTCGTCGCGATCGGCGTCGCGTTCGCCTTCGGCGGGCGCGACCGCATCGGCGCGCTCAACGCTCTGGGCATCGTCATCGGCATGGTCGGCGTCGCCGCCATCGTGGGGCTCGATCTGGGCGGCTCTGATCTCGGAAGCGTCGCGCTGCTGGGCGTCGCCGTGGTCGGCTATGCAATCGGCCCGGCCATGCTGGCACGGTGGATGCACGACCTGCCGGGCATCGGCGTCATGGCTGCCGCGCTCACGATCTGCGCCGCGCTCTACCTACCGATCGTGGCGATCTCGGGCGGCTGGCCCACCTCGGTGCCGTCAGCACCCGTGATCGTCTCGGTGGTCGTGCTCGCTGTCGTCTGCAGCGCGCTGGCGTTCGTGCTTATGTTCGCTCTCGTCGCCGAGATCGGCCCGATCCGCATGACGGCGATCACCTACGTCAACCCGGCGGTGGCCGTCGTCGCGGGGGCGCTCGTGCTCGGTGAACCCGTCACCGTCTGGACGATCGTCGGCTTCGCGCTCATCCTCGTTGGGTGCTGGCTCGTGACCAAGCCCGCGCCAGCGCGAGACGGTGCTGTCGCCTCGCCGTCGGCCGACGCCGAGGTCGCACCGCCCACGACGGGCGCCGCTGTGCCCTAAGCGTGCGCTGTGCCTTAGCGCTCTGTCAGCGCAGCCCGAGCTCGACCGCAGCGACCTCGCGCACGTGCTCACGCCAGTCGACGAGCTCGGGATACTGCTCGAAGAACTCGACCTTGAGCGCAGCGGTGTCACCGAGATCGGCGAAGGGGTCGTCGTCGTTCGCGACCACGAACACGGTGACGCTCTCGGCGAAGTCTTCGAGCGGGTTGGTCGCGGCGTACTCGCTGACGAAGTCGGCGCTGTGGGTCGTGAAGAAGTCTTCGGCGAGCACTGGGCTGTCGTTGTGCACGTCAGGATGCTTGCTGTAGCCCGCCCAGAACTCGTCATAGAACTGCCACAGGTACGACTCGTCAGTGAGGCAGCCCTGTGTCAGCACGAGCGTGGCGCAGTCAGCGACATCGCCCTCGAGGCTCGACTCATCGAACTGCTCGACCTCGAGGCTGAGCACGTGCGACCACTCGTGCACGAGGGTCGACACGAGCTGAGCTTCGTCGTCTGCAGCCGAGAGGTTGACCGCGAGCGTGAACTGACGGATGCCCGGGTCTTGAAAGACGTAGGCGAGAGCACTCGACTGCGGGGCTTCTCCCGCGCGGTACTGCGTCACGAGTTGCGCCACGTTCTCCTCGCCCGCAAGCCGCACCCACAGTTGCCATGCCTCTGCCGCGAGGCCCTCGGCCTGAGGTTCGAGTGAGGCGTCGGCGAGCACGTCGAACACCTGCACGTCGCTGAAGCCCTCGTCGTCGTCGAGCACGGTGAGAACGTCATCGGTCGTGCGGTCAGACAGCTCGTCGAACTCGTCAGCGAAACCGCCCGACAACAGGTCGTTCGCGACGAAGAGGAAGATGCCGGCAATGACCGCGATGACGATGAGCGGCCCGAGAAAACGTCGCACTCGCTCACGCTAGCGCAGCAAGGGCCGCACGCACCTCGACCAGGCGCTCGAGAAACGCACGCTCATCGCGGCGGGTGCGCCGCAACCAACTCGTCACCTCGCTGTTTGACTTGCTCGCGTTGCACGAGCCGCACGCGGGCACGATGTTGTCGACGGTGTAGCGGCCGCCGCGCGCGATGGGCTGCACGCAGTCGCGCTGCAGGGCTCGATCAGTCGCGCCGCAGTAGGCGCAGCCGTTCCAGAGACCTTGCAGCAGCATCCATTGCTCGGCGGTCAGGTCGTGCTCGACCGCCGCCATGCGACGCGTGCGACGACGCGCCGCCCTGGCCTTGCGCGAGTTGGGGTGCGGCACGGGCCCAGCGTAGAGCGCGGGCGGAACGCTGAGGGTGAAGGCGATGCGCGATTCTCACAGCCCGCTGCCAGCCTCGCGGGAACCGATTCGCACGTGCGACTGTTGTGCTTCAGTGACGCCGCACCCAGCGGCGAACGTCACGCCGGTGACCTCACACCCGGTGACCTCGAGGAGGAATCATGACCACCGAGTACAGCGCCACACCCGACGCCATCGCACGACTGACGCCGATGCAGTTCAAGGTGACGCAGAAGGATGGCACCGAGCCGCCCTTCCGCAACGAGTACCACGACAACAAGGCGCCCGGAATCTACGTCGACATCGTCTCGGGGCAGCCCCTGTTCTCGTCGACTGACAAGTTCGACAGCGGAACCGGTTGGCCCAGCTTCACGAAGCCGATCTCGCCCAACGCGGTGACCACGAAGAGCGACCGCACCCTGTGGATGACGCGCACCGAAGTGCGATCGACGGGCGCCGACAGCCACCTCGGGCACGTCTTTGACGATGGCCCCCGCGAGGCCGGCGGGCAGCGGTACTGCATGAACTCGGCATCGCTGCGCTTCGTGCCGGTCGAGGATCTCGAAGCGGAGGGCTACGGCGAGTACCGCCGACTCTTCGACTAGAGCGATGACCGGTAGGTTCGCGGCCACGGGTGTTAGCGTCGCGACGTGACTACGACGTCAAGCGCGGGCGGCGTGCGGCTGTTTCCGTTGCGGCCGAGCGACCCGCCGGTGGTGCGCTTCGTCACGCTCGCCCCGCTCGGTCTTGCACTCGTCGCTGGGCTCGGCCTCGCGTTCTTCGCTGAGGCCGGGCCCCTCGCACTCATCGCGGGGCTCGCGACGTTCGCGATCGGAGCCGGGGTCGCGGCGTGGCGCCTGCACCGTCGCCACCCGCACGCTCGACTCGGCTACGCCAATGCCATTACCCTGTTGCGGCTTGCTCTCGTCTCGACGCTCGTCATTCCCCTTGTCGGCGCCTCTCCCGCGCCCATTCCCATCATGATCATCGCGACGATCTCGTTGAGCCTTGACGGTGTGGACGGTTGGCTTGCTCGACGTCAAGGCCTCGCCTCTGACGTGGGAGGCAGCTTCGACATGGAGGTCGATTCGGTCTTCGCTCTCGTGCTCGCCGCCCTCGCCGCGGTGGTCGGTGGCGCGCCGTGGTTCGTGCTGCTGCTCGGGTTGCCGCGGTATCTCTTCTGGGTGGCCGGCGCGATCTGGCCGTGGCTCTACGACCCGCTGCCGCCGCGGTACAGCGGCAAAGTGGTCTGCGTCGTGCAGCTCATCGTGCTCATCGCGCTGCAATCGCCGTGGGTGCCGACCCCGGTCGCGGTCGTGCTCATTATCGGCACGCTCGCGGCGCTTGGCTGGTCGTTCGGTCGCGACATCGTGTGGCTGTGGCGTCGACGCCGGTAGAGCCTGCGGGGCGACGCCGCCGGTGGATGCTCCGCCTCGTGCAAGCACTCGTCACGGTCGCTCTGCTCGCGCTCTTGTGGCAAGTCGCCGACGGCGGGCGCGCTCTCGAGGCTCTCGCTTCAGCGCAGGCGGGCTGGATGCTCGCCACCCTTGCCGCCCTCACCCTGCACACCGTGCTCGCCGCCGAGCGCTGGCGTCTCACGGCGGCCGCACTGGGGCTGCACCTCGGTCACGGCTATGCGCTGCGCGAGTACTACTTGGCGCAACTCGTCAACTCCACCGTGCCCGGCGGTGTCGTCGGCGATGCGGGCCGCGCGGTGCGCACGCGCGAGCAGGCAGGGCTCACGATCGCGGCGCAGGCCGTGGTCGTCGAGCGGTTCGCCGGGCAGGTCGCACTGCTCGCCACGATGATCATCGCGATCACGGTCACCTGGCTCGTTCCGGGCGGGTTCGACTGGCCCCCGTGGATGCTCGGCCTCGCCGCCACGATCACTCTCGCCGCAGTGGCGCTGCTGGGTGTGTTGCTCGCCGCACGGTGGCTGCCCGGTCGCGTCGGGCCGCGCATCGCCGAACTCTCGCGCACAGCCGGCCTCGCGTTGCTCGGCCGCCGCGTCGCGCTGCCGCAACTCGCGCTCAGCGCCGGCACGACGGCGTGCATCCTGTTCGCATTCTTCAGTGCGGCGGCAGCGGTTGACCTGCACCTGTCGTTCGCCGCCGTGGTGACGCTCGTGCCGCTCATCCTGCTGACGATGCTCGTGCCGCTCACCATCAGCGGATGGGGACTGCGGGAAGGAGCCGCTGCGGCACTCTTGCCACTCGCGGGCGCGACTGCCAGCGCGAGCCTCGCGGCGAGCGTCGTCTTCGGCCTCGTCGCCCTCGTCGCGGTGCTGCCGGGTCTCGCGGTGGTCTGGGTGAGGCGTCGAGCCGGCTAAGAAGTCTCGACCGCGTCAGTGAATCGATCGCACACCATGACGAGCGTCGACAGCCCTCGCGAGGTCGCGGGCACGCCGAGCACGAACTCGACGAGCGGTGTGCCGTTGCTCTGCCGATCTCGATGATTGAGCGTCACGACCCAGCCGGGGCCCGAGTCGAGCACCGTGCAATGCGCGCGGCGCTCCGCCTCGATGAGCCGCGGGTCGTCTGACTGCAGCGCCGGGCCATCGTGCAGCGTGAGCTCGCGTCGTTCGGAGTCGCCCTCGACGCCGTGCTCGGCGACGAGAGCACGCAGGGCGTCGAGCGGCATCGAGAACGCCTCGCGCTCGACACCTGCCTCCACCGCGAGCACCTCGACCGCACGGTGCGCGATCGCCGTTGCCTCGTTGTCTGGCGCTTGCAGCACGATGGTGCCGTTGCTGCGAACACTCGTCGCCGACACCGCGCCCGCCTTGGTGAACGCGTGCAGCACCTGCTCGGTCGACGGATGCCCTCGCTGGCCGAGATTCACGTTGCGCACCAGTGCGACATGCAGGCTCACCGCTCGTCGAGGTCCTCATTGAGAAAATCGTTGTCGGCAGCACTCGCCGCGGTTGCCGGGCGCTCACCGATCGCCGAACCGGGCGGGCGACCCGTGCCGGGCGCGTGCTTCTCGCGCTCGTCTACGAGCCACTCGGGCATCTCGTCGAGCAGGGCGCGAATCTCGGCGGTCGTCATCTTGTCGCTCACTCCCCCGCGGGCGAGCGCCGAGTTCGACACGCCGAGCCTGCGCGACACCTCACTGCGCGGGTGCGGGCCTTCGCGGCGGAGGGTGACGAGCCACTCGGGCGGAGCATCCAGCATCGCCTGCAGAGCCGTGCGCGAGATCGGCGTCGCCTGAAACTCTTCGGGCGTGGCAGGGAGGAAGATGCCGAGCTTCTTCGCGGCCGTCGCCGGGCTCAAGAGCTGCTCTTTCGGCGGCTTCGGCTGCTGGCGGCGATCTTCACGCGGGGCATCGGTCATGTGTCGAGCGTACGGGAGGACGGCGTTGCCGCGACGCGCGGCTAGCCTGAAGCCATGGCCGCGCCGCGCAATGCTCCTCTGCACGTGGCATTCGTGCCCGGCGTGACGCCCACCAAGTGGGAACGCATCTGGCGCGAACGTCGACCACCCGGTCACATCTACCTTGAGCCGCACACGCAAGCCGCGGCACTCGCCGCGCTCACGGCAGGTGAGGCTCACATGGCCCTGCTGCGTGACGTCGAGGCCGACGACGAGTGGCATGCGATTCAGCTCTACCGCGAGAACCCCGTCGTTGTCGCACCGCGAGGCTCGCTCGTTGCAGGGCTCGATGACCTGTCGCTCGCCGAGCTCACGGAGCTCGGCGACATCACCGTGCACCCCGTTGACCTCATCGACAGCGACGGCAGCGACGCGATCGAGCTCGTCGCCGCCAACGTCGGTGTCGCGATCATGCCGCAATCGGTCGCTCGCGCGCTCTCGCGCAAAGACGTCGTCGCCCGCCCGCTGCGCGATGCTCCCGACACCAGCATCTCCCTCGTGTGGCCCGTCACCGGGGCGCACCCACTGTGCAACGAGTTCATCGGCATCGTGCGAGGACGCACGGCCAACAGCTCGCGGTGAGCTTCCAGCAACAGCACAATCGCAAAGGTCAACGCGACGCGCGATAAAAGCCCCACACGTTGTTCGAAAGCTCACCAGCTGCAAATGTGATGCTTCGTCCATCGCGCTCGATGACGTAAACGTTGGCATCGTGAATCTGTGTGGGATACGCGGGATGACGAACCTCCACGCGTTCGTGCGCTGAGATCCACGAATGTTCCCACGGGTTGATTCCATCAATGTCGATCGGATCACCTTCGTACACAACGCCTACAGCAACCCAGTTGTCAGAAGGATCGTGCTGCATGGGCAAAGAATACCGGGGCTCGCCTCGCAGCCGAAGCGACGACTAGCCTCGGCGCATGACTGCCGCCATTCCCTCCGACGGGGTCGAGCACCGCCGCGACGACGGCGAACGGCTCGGGTGGATTCACCCCGACGGCGAGCTGTACACCGCCGTCGACGTGCTCGGCCGCGAGATCGTGGCGCACGTCGAGTGGCTCGACGCCGAAGCCGCCCTCGACGCGCACGGCCTCGCCTGGCTCGCCGAACCCGGGGGCATCGCGCTCGACGACGGCTCGCCCCAGCGCGTGCGCATCAGTCAGTTGAGCCCCGCCGGCATCACCGTCGTCGACGACGACTGGGGCGCTGCCGCGGCCGTCGGCAGCGGGATGCTCGAGCGCAGCCTGCCATGGCCCGCGCCCGCGGGGTTGCAGCCGTGGAGTTCGACCGGCACACAGAGCTCGACCGGCGCCTAGACGCCTCGCTACACGTCTTGCGGCGAGACGAGGCTCGGGCGCTGCAACTCGTGCAAGATGATGCCTCGACCCATGGCGTTGGTGTGCCACGAGTCGGGCCCGGCAAGCGGACCCGTCGCACTGACATAGGCGGCATGCTGCAACGAGAGCGGCAGGCTCGCGTACACGTGCCTGCGGTGAAAGCCTGACGAGACGATCGCCACAGGGACCGTGCTGGGGTCGCCCAGGCGCTCGGCGATCAATCGTTCGGCGTGAATGAGGTTGCCGGGAGTGTTCGTTGAGTGCTCATCGATGAGCACACGGTCGTCGGCAACGCCGTGTCGCATGAGCACCGCCTGAATGACCTCGGCTTCAGGCACCCCGTTCGATGCGAGGTTCGCCCCGCACGCCACGAAGATCACGTTCGGCCGGGCACCGAACAACTCTGCGGCGCGCTCCGCTTTGTAGGCGCAATTGCGACTGCCGAGCACGACGCACACCTCGACGTCGGCGAGAACACTCGCGGGCGGGTCGGGCGCGAACAGCACCGCGTTGACCTCGTCGATGAGCGCTAGCGAGAGCGGAGCATCCACGTCGCCGATCGCATTCCAAGCCGGGTTGTACTTCATGCGCCGCGCACCTGTGCTGCGCGCTTCCAGCGCTCGAATCGCTCGAGCAGCGACTCGAACTCGGCGCGCATGCCGTGCCAGCCGAGCAGGCGCCGCGTCATGATCTGCCAGCTGTAGTGAATCATCGGCGCGGCGTTGCCCTCGACGATGACGGGGCCGCTCGGCGTGATGGCGACATCCCAGCCGATGAACGGCAGCTCAGGCACAAACCGCGCGGCATCGCGCACCAGGTCGGCCGCCTCGCGCGTGAATGGAATGACCGCGCCGCGAAAGGGCACGTTCGAATCGGGGTGACGCTCGAACACCTCGTCGGGGGTTCCGTGCTGCACCGAGCCTTGAAAGATGCCGTCGGTCTCGACCCGCCCCGTTTCGAGGTCGAAGAATGCCTGCAGCGACCACGCGTTGCTCGTGACCCCGCCCTTGCTGCCGAAACTCACCGTCGTCGGAAAGACGATCTGCACCTCGTCGCCGAGCGCGAGCGTGTGGATGCGCAACGAGGCGACGGCACTCTCATAGAAGCGGGCGAGGTCGGCATGTTGGTGCAGCAGCTCTTCGACGACGTGCTGCTTGTCGGCGAGCAATCGCTCGTACAGCTCTGCGGCGTCGAGGCCTGGCGCCGCCGTGTCGACCACGTCGACGCCCTTGCCCGAAGCGCCGTCGAAGCGCTTGACCACGATGCGGTCGCGGGTCGACGTGAACTGAGTGAACTCGTCGACCGATGTGCGCCGCAGGTCGAGCCACTGTCGGCCGAGAAAGTCGCGGTTCGTGGCAGAGGCGAGCCGTCGCAGCAGCACCCCCTTATCGCGCACGATGACGCGAAAGCGCTCGGGGTTGATGCGGTCGAGAAAGTGCTCGTAGTCGGCGAGCAGGTAGTACCGCTTCTGCTCTCTCGTGCTCGCCGTCGTGAGTTGCAAGCGCTGCATCGCCTTCGATCGATCGAGCTCAGCGCGTCGGCGGGCGAGCGTCGTGCGGTCGTCGCGCCGCCGCAGCGTGCGGATGAGCGCGGCCGCGGCGCCCGCACTCCGCAGCCTGAGCACGAGCTGCAGCAGGCGGGCGCGGCGCGATGGCGCAGCATCCGCCGATAAGGCATCCACCGGGAACAGGGAGTGATCGAGACGAGCCGCCAGCAGCGCGCGCACCGCCTCGCGCACGCTCGCCGCCCCGCCCCGTCGGTCGAGTCGCATGAGGTCGGCAAGCGTCTGCTCGAGCATCGAGCGCGCATCGCGACGCCGCACCGCCTCGAGTTCGGCCTCGCTCGCGCCATAGTCGCGAAAGAGCTCGAGCTTTGCCTCAGACAGCCGCCGCAACGCGTGGATGCCCTCCGCCGGCGGCACGTCAGACAGCGTGCCCGGCAGCCCGTGGTGATAGCTGAGCAAGCGCTCGCTCATCGTCACCACGCCACCCGCGTGGCGCAGGTAGGCGAAGTTGAAGAGCCGATCTTCGCCGAAGCGCAGCTGCTCGAAGCGCAGGCCGTGAGCCTCGACGAGGCTGCGGCGGTAGAGCTTGTTGCTCTGCGAGTAGACGAGCATTTGCTGGGTGCGCAGGTATTCGCGCATGAACGCTGTGGCGCGGTCTCCCTCGCCCTCGCCCTCGAAGTAGGCGTCTTTCAGTCGCGTGAGCTTCGGCGGCCAGGCATAGATGTAGGCGCGCACGGCGTCGATCGAGAAGATGACGAGGCCGACGCTGTCGTGCCGCTCGATGCGGTGGAGGATGGTCTCGAAGGCCTCGGGCTTGAACTCGTCGTCGGCGTCGAGAAAGGCCAGCCACTCCCCCGTCGCCACGTCGATGCCGGCATTGCGGGCGGCGCCGGGGCCGGCGTGCTGCTGGGTTCTCACTCGAACGCGGGCGTCGCGCCGCGCCCAGAACTCGGCGATCTCGGTCGTGCCGTCGGGCGAGCCGTCGTCGACGACGATGACTTCGAGGTCAGAGTGTGTCTGCCCGAGCACCGACTCGATCGCGCGCTCGATGGTCGCCTCCGCGTTCAACGCCGGAATGACGACTGAGATCACAACGCTGTCCTCCCGACGCGGAACTGGCTGACGCCGACGCGGCGGTGCTCAATGGTCCTCGAGGGTTGAGCCTAGTGGGGCGTGTTCAGTCAGGCGCGCTTGAACCCGGCGGCAATAGCGCTCGTGACGGTGGCGACATCGAGAGAAGGCTCCACACTCCGCCCAATCCACGTCGCAAGCTTCTTCGGCCACACCACGCGCACGCCATTAACCTCGAACGCGTCGGGAAAGAAGCCCCAGTCGGCATCGACGAAACACAGCACGCCGAAGACTGGCACGTCACCAACCACGCGCCGCACGTGCTCGACCTGATTCAGAACCCCGTCAACGAGGGCAGTCTTATCGCGCCCCTTCACCGTCAGCAGCTCAACCCGCGGCCGAATGATGCCACCCTCTACGCGCTTCTGCGGGGCAGGACCCACGTAGCGCTTCGTGTCGATCACCCAGACCCCACCCGGCGTCACAACGATGTGGTCGATGTTGGCTTTCGAGCGAGGAATGCGCCGGTCATGCAAGACCCGGATGCTCTCCGACGCCAACCCGTCGAGCCGAGCCCCCACAGCTGCCTCACCGGCAGCTCCGCTGCTCCACGCTCTTGTGCTCTGCTTCTCGTCCGACAGCGCAACGGCGATGCCGCCGAGCTTGCCCCACTTCGCGCGCAGCTTTGCTTCGTCGTTGGCTTTGCGACGTTCGTACTCGCGCTGCGCGGAGGTGCCAGCGGCGCTGTAGTGATCGTCCATCCTCACCCCTCCGAGGCAGTGGTTGGCACCGGTGCTGAACTGGCCTTGAACTCCATCGCCTCCGGTTCAACGACGAACTCCAGCACTTCGACGGACTCCTCCTTGAGCGCCTCCAACACCGCGTCGGGCGTAACCCTGAAATACTCGCGCCGAAGGTTCACCTTGTTGATGCGGTGCTCATCAAACCTCTGGTGCAGTTTCGCCTCGATACCGACAGCGTCGTCGGCGAAGAACAGCGCGTGCACGTCGAAGCGGAAGGGCACGGAGGCATCGCCCAGTTCGTTGACTCGATCCATCGGCTCGAGTCGCCGAGTCATGCCGATCTTCACGACATCGCCACCGAACGAGCCGACGTTCGAAATGACGTACACGTACCCGGCACGGATGTTCGCCGCTCGGTAGTCGACATCATCGATGGCCTTGTCCACATCTGCCAGTCGCTCGCGCACGCGTTCGGCTCCTTCGAGATCACCCTTCGCTTCTAGAGCGGCCAGCGTGGCGAGATAGTGAGACTTCTCTTTCTCGAGCTTCTCCTTCTGACGCTGGAGTTCCTGCTCCGCTTTGCGCTGCTCTCGAAGTTCTTCGCGGTGCGCCCGCTCGAGTTCTTTCTCTCGCTGCAACGCTTGAAGGTGCTGGGCCGCCAGAGCCAGCTCCTTCATCCGCAACTGGTGGAAATGGGGCGTGATGCGCAAGTCGATCATCGTTCCCTGTCGAGCGATCTGATCGATGACAGTGTTCAAGCGCTTGGTGGCCGTTGCCAAGTTGCCGGCCTTGACCGTCTTGACGCAATTCTCCGCCTCGGCGTTGTACGCACGCAGCAAGAGGTTCGACATGTCGGAGACAAACTTGCGACCCTTGGCGGCGGAACCATTGAAGGTGAAGTTCGACGTGGCTTGGGTCGCGCGCTTCGAACGGATCGTCTCCTTGATCTGAGAACGAAGGGCCTCTAGCTCTGCGCTCAGCATCGTCGACGACTCCGCCGGGTGCTCATAGTCGAAGAGGCCGTACGACTGCAGTTCAACGACGGCCCGCGCGCTCAAGACTTCACTCTGCACTGAGCTCAGCTCGCGCGATGCTTCGTTGATCTTGCCGCGCGCGACAGAGATCTCCGCGTTCGCCGACTCGATCTGCTGACGCAATTCGTCTTTGACGCGATCGAGCTCTGCGACCTCGGCGAGCCCATGCTTGTCGATGAGCGACTGCAATCGTTCGTTCTCGGCTGCATACGCGAGAGCTGCCTTCTTCCCGCCAAAGAAAGAGATCTTTGGCGATGCAGAAACCTCCCGCGATGCAGTGGTCGGCGTCGCGGCGGGCTGTTGATCAGCGAAGTGCTCGGTCCACTTCTCGCCATCCCACCAGCGCTGCCGTCCAGAACCGTCGTCGTACCAACCCGCCGCTGCGTTTGCCATGCGCTGACGGTACTGAAAACTGAGCGTGTCTCTACAGTCCCCATCCGGGTCACACGAGCCCTCGTCACCTCTCACCGCTACGCTGACCACCATGACCGACGCCGCCCGCGACGCCCTCCGCGCGTTCGTGGCCGAGCGCGACTGGGCACAATTCCACTCCCCCGAGAACCTCGCCAAGAGCATCTCGATCGAGGCGGCCGAGCTGCTCGAACTCTTCCAGTGGAACGCCAACGTTGACGCGCAACGCTTGCGCGACGAACTCGCCGACGTGCTCACCTACTGCATCCTGCTCGCTGACCGCATCGGCGCCGACCCGCAGCAGCTCGTCCTCGACAAGCTCGAGCAGACGCGCGCCAAGTACCCGGCAGACAAGGCGCGAGGGCGCAGCGAGAAGTATGACCATCTCTGAGATTCACCGCATCGCCTTCGATAAGGTGGCGGTGCGCGAGTGGGCCAAGACCGACCCGCGTCACCGCAACTGGCCAGTCGTGTACCTCATCGACTCCGGGCGCACCGGGCAACGCCCTGGACTCAGCGACGTGTACGTCGGGGAGACGCTCAACGCTGAAGCGCGCATCCTGCAGCACCTCGACAACCCCGACAAGCGGCAGATTCTGGAACAGTTTCGCGTCGTGCTCGACGACCGCTACAACAAGTCAGCGTGCCTCGACCTCGAGTCGCACCTCATCCGTTTGCTCGCCGGCGACGGCACGTACCGCGTGCTAAACCGCAATGACGGCATCACCGACTCCAACTACTACGAGCGCGATGTGTACCGCGAGTCGTTTCAGCAGGTGTTCGACCAGCTGCTCGACGAAGGCATCTTCACACGAAGCATCCCCGAGATCGAGAACAGCGACCTCTTCAAACTCTCCCCCTACAAGGCGCTCACCACTGACCAGGCAGTCGCGGTCGAGAACATCGTCGAAGGGCTCTTTGACGGGCTCGAGCGCGACACGGGTGAGCTGCTCATCGTGCAAGGCGAACCCGGCACAGGCAAAACGGTTGTCGCGATCTACCTCATGAAGCTGCTCGCCGACATCCAGGCTTCACGCCCCGACGACGAGCCCGACGCCGACTCGATCTTCTCCGACTTCTTCACCGACGAGCACCGGCAGCAGCTCACCGACTTTCGGGTCGGGCTCGTCGTTCCGCAGCAGTCGCTGCGCAAGAGCATCCAGCGCGTCTTCAAGCGCACTCCCGGCCTCAGTGCCGACCAAGTGCTGACGCCCTTCGACGTCGGCGCGAGCGACACCCACTGGGACCTGCTCATCGTCGACGAAGCCCACCGGCTCAACCAGCGCGCCAACCAACCGTCGGGCGTGCAGAACCGCAAGTTCATCGACATCACCACCGCACTGTTCGGGACCGACGACATCACCAAGACCCAACTCGACTGGATTCGCGCCCGTAGCCGCCACCAATTGCTCATGGTCGACCCCGAACAGAGCGTGCGCCCCGCCGACCTGCCGCCCGAACTGCTGCGCACCCTCGTTGACGAGGCGAAAGGCGATGGGCGCCACTACCCGCTCGTCTCGCAACTGCGCGTCAAAGCCGGCGACGATTACATCGCGTGGGTGCGCGGCATTTTCCGCCCCGGGCTACCCGACGTGGATGCTCCGCCTCCCGCACCCCGCACCTTCGAGGGCTACGACCTGCGGTTCTTCGACGACCTCGGCGAGATGCACGACGCCATCCGCGAGCGCGACGCCGAGCATGGGCTCGCGCGCCTCGTCGCCGGCTACGCGTGGGAGTGGAAGAGCAAAAATGACCCCACCGCCTACGACATCGAGCTCGACGGCCGCCAACTGCGCTGGAACACCACCGCCACCGACTGGATCGCCTCGAAGACCTCGCTCGACGAGGTCGGCTCGATACACACCGTGCAGGGCTACGACCTCAACTACGCCGGCGTCATTATCGGCAACGACCTGCAGTGGGATGAAGATGCTCAGCGCCTGGTCGTCGACCGCGACAGCTACTTTGACAAGAAAGGCAAAGAGAACAACCCGACGCTCGGCAAGACGTACAGTGATGAAGATCTGCTGAGGTACGTCTGCAATGTGTATGCGGTGCTGATGACTCGCGGGATTCTCGGGACATACGTGCACGTGCGCGACGACTTGCTGCGCACCAGACTCAACGTATGGCTTAGCGCACATCCTTGATTTTCCCGCGACGCCCAAACCGCCTTCTTCAGGATGACGTCTCGCTTGAACCCATGACCGTATCGACATCGATGGGGCGCGTGCGCTACTCGCAAATGCGCTCGGCCAAGGCCGAACTCGATATCTCCGCTCGACTAGCGCAGGTTGCGGTCTGGGACAACTGCTGAGTGAGTTCACTGTCCATCGTCGGCTGCCAGGGAGACGTACAGGATCGACGGTTGCTCTGCGTCCACCCGTAAATCAATACTGATTCCCGTCTCTAGGATCGCTTGAGTATCCGAATGGTCACCAGTGTTCACCAGGGCAACAAGCTCCGTGTCGCAGTAGAGCCCCAGGGACGCGGGAGGCGGCTCGCCGTCTACGGGTCGCAGTGTGAGATCTCCCGAACTGAAAGCCCACGTCGATAGACCAGTAATCGAGATGCCGATTGAACCTTCTTCCAGTAGCGCACGCAACAAGCTTCGCTGCCGGGTCCGAGTGAAATCAACGAGGTCGAGTAACTCCGACGTTGTCGCACCAAAAGTGGCCCTCCACTCCGCAATGGTCAATCCTGCGAGCCAAGCCCTGGTGTCTTCCACAGACTGGAAATCATCTGGCGCCTCAGCGACAACGACCTTCGCAAGTCGCCTGGATCGGAAACCAGACATCATCAGCTTCAGAGATCGAGAGTCGTCAACTCCATAACGGATCAGCCCGCCTAGCTCTGGGCAGAAGAACTCTTGCGAGCCTTGCGACTCTAAATGCCAGTTCACGAGATCCACTAGGGCGCCTACGGTCCAAGACAAGTAGTGCTCGAATTGCTGAGCGACCGCGGTCACCATTTGCTCGATTCGCCAACCGGGGTCTGCAACATCGGCCAAGTACGACGAAGCTAGATCTGGAAGCGAGGAGCCAGCCATCCAATCTCGCAAGAGCGAGCCCGGATCAACCGATATTTGGTCACCACGCACCGTAGTCCGGAAAAACCAAGCAGGGGCCTCTGGAAGCGCAAGCAGGCTGGCCAACTCCGGGCCGAGCAAGGTAAGCGCGTCCATGGGCGCGGAACCGTCAAACGAAGGGTCAGCCAAAACCTGATCCGCCAACGACTCTGCTATCGCGTCGAGTGAGCGAGCTGATGAAATGGAAGTCCCTGTCCGCGGCCACCTCTGTCTCGCAGATCTCTCAGTCGAGGAATAGGAATCCTTGGTTGCAGAAGCTATCGAGAGGTAGATTCGCCGCGCTTCCGCGGACTGCGACGCCATCAACGTCGAGCCCACTATCTCACCAACATCTATCGACGAGACCAGCGAGCCTTGCTTCTCCTCGGCGGCAAGCATCTGCCAGACGAAGCTTACGAAGCTAGCTGCGGAGCCAGCGGCACTGAAGATGGCATCGTGGCCGTTCCGTAGGGACGATTCGAGCGCCGCTGCGCTTTCCAAGGCGGAGTCAGTCGTCAGCGACGAAGTTATTGCCAGGTCGTCTGGGAGGGGATTCAAGTCGGCAAAGTCTTGTTCACTAGGCTCGGCCGCTCGAACTAGAACTATCCAGCCCTCGGTCTCTCGTCCAGCCCGGCCAGCTCGCCCCATTGCATTGACCAGTCGAGCACCGCGAAGACGGCTGTCTTCGGGCTGTCCTGGATAGCTTTGGTCATAGAGCACGACTGTCCGCACTGGAAGATTGACGCCGTCGGTCAGAGTAGATGTACAAGCCAGGAAAGGAAGTTGATCCGCCTTCACCGCATCTTCGAGAGCTTCGAGTACCTCTGTCGGTAGGCCCGCGTGATGATAGCCAACACCGCATCGAAGTGCCCGAACTAGCGGATGGTCCGACCCCAATTGTTGACGAACGAAGTCAACGAGAGTCGTCAGTTCGCCACTCTCCTCCCCCGACATTGCGAGTGCTTTAGCTAGTGATTCCGCTTGAGATCGCGTGGAAGCCACGATGAGGACTGAGCCGGCGTGCCCCAGTGCCCGGACCATGTCAGCTGCAATTTGGTATTGCTTTGTAGATCGCGTGGAGTCTCTCGTGTATCCATCAGTCCCGGGCGGATCCACCTTGGACTTCCTTACTAGGCGCCAGCCAGTGTCGCCGCGCGTCGACAGTGAAACAGTCTGGCCGTCTGCCGTTCGTACGCGAATCAAACCAGCCAAGTTAGTCGTGTGTCGGTAACGCCATGTGTGCCCCGCGCCACCCTCGACGGTAGTTGAGCCCCAATCGGCTCTCGTGTTGAACACTGCGTGCAGACGGCGTGGGCCGCGCCAGTCTGACTCGTGAAGAAGCCCACTTCCTAGTGGGCTCAACCATTGAGCGATTGAACCGGCGTTTCCCATGGCGGCCGAGATTAAGGCGATTCGATGGTCAGTTCCACGTGTAAGCAGATCGAGTGCTGCGATTACTGACTCGAGAACAAACCCCCTGCCATGCTCCTTCAGGAGTTGCGCTTCGTCGAAAATGAACATTCCGAACTTGTCGACGACTGCCTCGGCATCGTGGCGAAGAAGATGGCCGAGGCGTTCAGGGGTCATGACCTCGACATCGGCCGGCACCGTATCCCAAGTCAGCGGAACTCCAATGTTCCAGAAGGACGAGAAATCGAGGGACTCTGCCGCGGTCTCTTTTTGCAGGAGCCGGACTCTCTGCGACATCGCTCGGCGCACTTCTCTGCCCAGGCCACGCGTCGGGACGACATAGCAGATGCTTCGATCCGTCCGGGCCAAAAATTCAACTGCCAGAAGTTGCGCGACCAGTGATTTCCCTCCGCTTGTCGGCACAGCGAGAACCATCCGCCTAACCTCCGGATCAAGAGGTGACTGTGATCCCGTCAGCAAACCCTTCTGGGGTTCCCAAAGAGTCACAACTGCAGGGCTTCCTGCGGTGAACGATTGGCGAACTATCGCGGGAACGGAAGGCGGCAGTATGTCCGGATTCCAGAGCGACCCATCGAATGCCTCCTCGGCGAACTCAAGAAGGTGCGCTGCCACCCATTTCGCATTGAGGTCCTCCGGCCCCGCTTGATCCCTTACGACAGAGAGCAGTCTTGCCCGACTGCGCTCGCGACGTTCGGAGTTGCCGCGTACCAATGCGACGAACATGTCCTCGGCCCCCAGCGTGAGCATGTGGGTGGGGCCAAAGGCGGTTGTCGTGAGATCGGGCAATTCGGAATCAGTGGCCAGCTTTGCCAGTTGTCGCCGCCAACCAGCGAGCCACCTGAACAGCGACCTGGACTCAAGTCCCAGAAAGGCTAGCCCGACTTCTAGGCTCATTGTCGCGAGGTGGTCCGCGAGCGGCGCTTCCTCACGGATCTCTTCGCGGAGTCGGTTCATGATCGCGGTTGCGTTGGGCTCACGTCCTCCCCTTCGATAGCCGATTGCCGCTGCAAAACCAAATGAAAGACGCTCCTCTCTGCTCAAGCTCGGCTCGAGGAGCGCCAGATCGAACACGTGCGCACTTACTAGAAAGGCTTGGCGCCGCCGTCCAGCGGGATACAAATCGCGGGCTTGGTCTACGGAAGCGATCCCGTGTAGGTACCAGGCCGTGTCCAGAAGAGAGGTGTCGATTTCGTTGCTTCGCAGTATCAGGCCTACTTCGGCTTTTGCCAAAGCCTCTTGGAGCTCTTCAGGACTCGGAAGTCCCGATCTTCCGCCGAGGGCACCCCTCAGCAGTGCGAGGTCTAGAGCCCGCTCCACACAATCTCCTTAACCCGATCGGAGAATCCTGCATAGTCAGGCATAGCAATGACGAGCGCTTCGGTTTGCGTCGATTGGCTGAATTCGGGAAACGCAGTGCGGATAGACCGGAAAGTCCGCGGGCCGCTTGGCGCGTGGACTTCTGAGGTCCCGACTGCCACCCCCACGCCCGCGCGGTCGCTTCGATCAAACCAAAGGTCGACCATGCTGCCGTACAGTTCAGCTAAGTCGTCTTCCTCCACCATGGACTCCGGGGCTGCAAGCTTTGCCAAGTACTCGTGGCCGCGCTGAGCGAGTTGCTTGCTGGCTCGGTTGATCGTGCCAGAGACTCTGCCAGTCGCATCATGCTTCTTGATCTCCCAAAGCCTGAAGACCAAGACTCCCTGATGGTCCGTGTAGATCACCAGACCATCACCACCGGGCTCCAACGGATCCGCCTTCACGCGGTGCACGCGCCTCAACTGACGGCCATCGGCCGTAGGCGATCGCTCGCCCAGCAAGAGGTTCCAGATGATTTCCGCGACGTGCCCTTGGAGGTGATCAGCGTTCGGCGGATTCTCCGGGCTCCCAAATCCGATGCTTGCGTAGGTTTTGACGGTGGCTAGAGCTGTTCCGACTTCTGCAGGCCCACCATCGCGCCTCCGACGCCACCGTTCCAGGACTGGAGACACGCCACACGCAACACTCATTGCGAAGTCAGCGACCAGTTGCGCAGCGAACTCTCGGTCTTGCGCACTCAACGAGAGGCCGCCGACGATGTAGGCCACAGGCGATCCGGCTGCAACGTCTGAGAGGCCCAGCAGCGGTGTCAAGCTAGGCGGAACGGGCATCGTCCTTGCACCTCCTGATCGACACTCATTATTGCCGACGATGGACCCCCTCTTGCTCGTTCTCTGCGCAAAATGCGCGAGCCTGGGTGCGCGGTGCAAGAATGAGCCCTCCTGAGCCACGAGACGGGAGTACTGGAGAGCTCTGCTACTGCAGCCTGAACACTCTCGCGATGTCTAGCACGCGGATCGCGGCGATCTGCGTTGCCGTCACTGGTGAGCGAAGCAAAGTTGCTTGCTCAATGTTCAACCGGCCAAGCCGACGCTAAGCCGCCAGCAGTCTTTCCAAGATGTCCGCTAGGTCCGCGGGAGACCTAGGCAAATGGGTATTCATCGCCTTGTCGAGGCCCGCAGTCACGACGGCATTTCGTACCGAAGCGTCTGTAAAGACGATGTCGCAATATGGAACTGCCAACGCCAGAGCAGCGATGTCGTGAAGGTCGTTGTCTGTCCACAATCGATTGGCGTCACGGTGATACTGCACCTTGAGCCCAACAAACACCGCGCTAGCTGGCATTGAGAGCGGAAGCTCCAGGAACTGGTCCGTGTGTTCCGCAATGTCCGAAAGGGTCATTCCACGAGTCATCAGCTCGAGATTGAGCATGTCAATCAACTCGAGACTCAGGTGTCTTGCTGCCAATACGTCGAGCAAGCGACCCTTGCGCCAGTGTCTGCTCAGCAGGTGGTCCGCAAAGTACTGCTCAATCAGCACATTGTTGTGGTGACTCTCGCGCGATCGTTCAGGTTGGAAGCCGTTGGCGCGAAGCGTCGAAATCTCCGAATCTCGAGGGCCAGCGAGGAGTTCCTTCTCCGCCCTTCTTTCAAGTTTCGAAAGCCAGTCGGGGTCCCCACGGTGCGGCTCTTCACGTGCTCGATCCGTAACGTCGTTCCCGGTATCCTGATCAATCACTCGGAGCCCACCCTTCTTGCCGAACCCGTGCAACATCGACTTACCGACCAGGTCGAAAGAGCCCCAACCAAGCCCTCTGCCACCAATCTTCTCGTCTAGAAGTGCCTGCAATTCCAGACGGAACACCTCAGGCAAACCAGCCAGGTACTCGAAGTCTGTGAGTTCATCGATCAACTCCACTACGTCATCCCGCTGGCGCGGATTCCTGATCGCCGAAAACTCCTCTACAAAAGATGTGGTCAGGACGATCCGAACTGATCGAACACCGCGCGCTGCGCGGAGAGCAGCGAGTAACTGGTCGTAAGCGGCGGAACCTCGCCCAAGGGACGCTTTCGTGAGGTTAATCCAGTGGTTAAGGTCCAAGTACAAGAGAGGCGGAGGGCGGGAAGGTAGGCGTATCCCCGGCGGCCAGATCAGTCCGATGCCGCGGCCCACCGAGGTGCGGTCGTCTGCCATACGTGAAAGCTAGAGGACTCCTACGACCTTTGAGCGATCCGGAAAGAACACCTAAGTGCAGCCGAAGCCGTCGGTGAAAACGAACCAAGAGCACAAGTCAGTTTCCCGATCTTGAACTCAAGGCAGATGGAGTAGGCAGCTAGAGCACCGCATTCGCGGCTTTCGGGGTCGAATTGACTAGCGCTTGCTCGTCGTTATGACATCGCGCGCCGACATTCGCGCAATTCAACTAGGAGCGTGCGAGCCGTCGCTGGAGGAAGCGGCGCTCGGGGTCGGAGGGGGCTGACTCGAGGGCTCGACGGTAGTGGGGCAGAGCATCCGCGCGGCGGCCGGCGCGGCGGAGCAGGTCGGCGCGGGTGGCGTGCAGGAGTTGGTACTCCCCCGGCTGCGCGTCGAGGTCGAGGGTGTCGAGGAGGGCGAGGCCAGCATTCGGGCCGTCGTGCAAGGCCACGGCGATCGCTCGGTTGAGGTCGACGATCGGCGACGGGGCCACCTGGCTGAGGTGGGGGTCAAGGGTGGCGATGCGGGCGAAGTTCGTCGCCACTAACCCTTACGCTTCGGGTTGCGCCCAAAGAGCTTGATGATGCTCTTCCAAGCCCCGCCGGTCTTCTTAGTACCGATGTAGTCGCCGCGTTTGTTGTACTTGTCCCAGAGCCCGGTGCGTGAGTTCTGTTTCTGATAGCGGTCCTTGATGAGCCCGACCCGTTTGCCTTTGCCCGTGTTCTTCGCCAACGAATCCTCCTGATCAAATCGTAATGCCGATGATCGTCGAAGGGCGAGAACACGTTTTCTTCAGGGGTGAAGGCGAAGGTCGATTCGCCCATTTCCGACTCGTGGGTCACGAGCAAAAGGCCGGTTCGGCAGCTCTCTCGTGACCCGCGCGGTGCGCCTCGCCGGATGCTGCCTGGCAGGCTTGATTTGTCCCCACCGGCTCCCCCACACGTTGCTACGCAACGCGCGGGGCCCCTCGCGCGGCGTGGGCCCACCTGCTCGCAGGTGCAACCTTGGTTGGCCCGCAAAACGCAGAAACCCTCCCGCTTTGCGGGAGGGTTTCTGCGTTTTGTCGGGCTGACAGGATTTGAACC
>SXGT01055209.1_pt1 | contig 43510 bp, 33 predicted proteins | sample 3176221 | NCBI WGS metagenome assembly SXGT01 (sample SAMN11356862, study PRJNA531348) | freshwater metagenome | isolation source: freshwater sample F1-120 | place: China: Fuxian Lake, Yuxi | collected 2017-12-25
CGCCTTCAGCGGCAAGGACCCGTCCAAGGTCGATCGCTCCGCCTGCTACTACGCTCGCTTCGTCGCGAAGAACGTCGTCACGGCCGGCCTCGCGAAGCGCTGCGAGGTGCAGGTCGCGTACGCCATCGGCGTGGCGCGCCCCGTCGGCGTCCACGTGAACACGTTCGGCACGGGCAAGATCTCGGACGAGAAGCTCGCGAAGTACATCCTCGACCACTTCGACATGCGGCCCAAGGCGCTCATCGAGGAGCTGAACCTGCTGCACCCGCAGTACCGGGCGACCGCCGCGTACGGCCACTTCGGGCGCCCCGAGTTCTCGTGGGAGAAGACGCACCGGGCCGCGCGCATGGCCGACGATCTCCTCGGCGTGCGCGCGAAGGGCACGACCTCTGGTTCCAGGGCGCTCGGAGGCTCCGTGGAGCTCCCCGCCGCGACCAACGGGCACACGAACGGGCACGCCGGCAGGGGCGCCGCACCGAAGTCGAAGTCGAAGTCGAAGAAGAAGGGCAAGAAGGAGAAGAGGGCGAGCGTGTAGCCATGAGGACACTGGGTGTACTCGCGAGCGTCCTCCTCGCCGTCGCCGCCTGCAGCTCGTCGGGGCGCGACAGCGGCTTCGCCGACGGCACCGCCGGCGGCCCCGGCTCGAGCGGATCGAGCGGCTCGAACATCGGCGGCACGTCGGGCTCGGGGTCGACCGGGCCCACCGAGGAGTGCACGAAGATGGACCTCGTGTTCATCGTCGACGACTCCGGGTCGATGTCCGAGGAGCAGACGAACCTCGCGTCCAACTTCCCCGCCTTCATCAAGGTCCTCGACGACTTCCGCACCAAGAGCGGGTCGAAGATCGACTACCGCGTGGCGGTCACCACGACCGGGCGCGACGTCACGTACACGGTCTCCATCCCCGGCTTCCCGGTGACGATCCCGCCGACCACGGAGAAGGGCGACAACGGCGCCTTCCGCAACAACGCGAAGTGCGCCCCCAAGCGCCGATGGATCGAGCGCGCGGACGACAAGGTGGCGGAGACCTTCTCGTGCATCGCGCAGGTCGGCACGAGCGGTCCCGGGTACGAGATGCCGCTCGAGTCGCTGAAGCTCGCGCTCAACGACCGCATGAAGGACGGGACCAACGCGGGGTTCCTGCGCGAGGACGCCCTCCTCGCGATCATCATCCTCACCGACGAGGACGACTGCTCGCGCACCGACAACAACTTCAGCGTGGGCACGGCCGATTCGTGCGAGGCGGGGCCCACAGTCCAGCCGGTCGGCGCGTACAAGTCGATGCTCGACACGGTAGCCAAGGGCGCCGGTCGCTGGGCCGCCGGTGTCATCGCGGGCCCTGGCCCGGGCGAGTGCTCGAGCTCCTTCGGCAAGGCGGTCGAGGCCAAGCGCCTGAAGGACTTCGTCGCCGCGGTGGGCAAGAACGGGACCTTCAGCTCGATCTGCGACGGCAACCTCGGCACGGGTCTCAAGAAGGCCCTCGACACGTTCGACGGCGCCTGCCGCTCGCTCCCGCCCCCCAACGTCAAGTAGCTCCAGGGGGCTGGGAGGCCCGCGCGAGCTCCGCTCCGATCTCGAGGGCCGAGAGCCCCCCCCGAGGTTGCCCTCGTGTCAGTTGCGACGGCGGAGGCGCGTGACGACCAGCCCGAGGGCGCCGAGCGCGATCCACGCGGACCCGCCGCGGGGCACGCTTCCGGGAGACGTCGAGCAGCCATAGAAGCGCATGTCGTCGTCGACCATCATGTCGTTGCCCGCGAGCCTGCCGCGGCCGTTGATCGTCCCGTCGGGGAGCGAGCGCGGAACGCACGAGCCGATGGTGAGATCGGCGGACTGGCGTGGCGCGTTCGTGTCCTTCACCGAGAAGCTCCGGACGCTAGAGTCCGACACGGCGATGATCTCGCTTCCGCGGGCGAACGCGCGGCGCGGGTTCCCGTCCATCGGCAGGAGCGCCCGCTTCGTGAGCGTGTCCTGCGACCACTCGACGAGCTGAACGCCACCCCGCGCGTTCGGCTCGCTCGAGCATCCGTCGCCGCGCGCGCTCGTGTAGGGCACGACGACGAGCCCGTCGTCCAGGATCCGGAACGCCTTGTGGATGCGATCCTGATCCTCGGGGACCTCGTAGTTCAGGATGGCGTAGTCCTCGCTCACGGGGGGGCCGAACGGTGTACGCGCGAGAAGCCTTGGGTGGTCCATGTCCTTCACGTCGACGAGCGTGACGTTCAAGCTCCCCTTGCGATCGGTCCGGTCCACGCCGAGCCCGAGCAGGCGGTCGCCGCGCAGCTCGAGGTGGAAGAGGAAGCCCGGCAGCTTCAGCTCTCCGCGCTGGCGCGGCGCGGCAGGGTTCGACAGGTCGATCGCGAAGAGGGGATCGGACTGGTTGTACGTGATCGCAAAAGCGCGATCCTGATCGAAGCGCACCGTGCGGAGCCCCTCCTGGCGGGGCAGCGTGAGCTTCGCCGCGCCGAGCCGCGAGAACGTGTTCGAGCTCGCGATCCTGAACGTCTCGATCTCCGGCATGGCGAGCCCGTTCGCCGTGCGGCCGGCGCCGCGCTGGCTGACCACGCGGAGGACGCCGTCCTGCTCGTCCATCTGCCAGCGGCTCAGGATCGTGCCCGCCACCTCGAGGCGCGCGCCCGGGCGGAGGCGCCCCGTCGGATCGGAGATGTCGACGACGTCGATGATTCCCTCGCGGGCGAGCCCCCGCTGCAGGTCGGACGCGGTCGCCTTCGCGTGCCCGCCCACGTAGAGGCGCTGCGGTGTCGCGAGGACGCTGCGCTTCCAGTCCGACCCCCACGTGTAGGTGAAGCCGTTCGTGGGATCGCTGTCGAAGGCCACCTGATCGACCTCCACGATCGCCGTCGGATCGGCCACGTCGAACGACGTCACGATCGTGCTCGGGCGCGCCGCGCAGCGGAAGCACTTCGCGTTCTCGAAGGTCGCGAGGTAGAGCACGTTCCCCACCATGCGAGAGTCGGCCACCTCGCCCGCCACGGGGAAGGAGCCGACCTCCCGGATGTTCGCCGCGTCCGAGACGTCGAGCGCGGTGACGAGCGCGCCGCTCCCCTCCTCGACGGTCGGCCGGCGGGGGCTCGACGTCACGCGGACGCCGCTCGCGTCGCGCCCGTTGTTGGCCATCGTGACCAGGACGCCGCCCCTCAGATACATCTCGAACGGCTCGCCCGCGATCGTCGCCTGGCCCAGCATCGAGAGCTTTCCGGGGCGCGAGACGTCCACGATGGACACCGTCCCCGACTTCGACATGGCGTAGAGGCGATCGCCGTCGAGCTGGACGATGTCGGCCTCGGCGATCGCGCGATCCGGATCTGCGGGGACGGAGCCCTGATCCGGATCCGAGCCGGCGCTCTTGTCGCGTGAGCCCTCGGTGCTCGAGACGTGAGGACCCGATCCGCACGCCGTGGCGAGCGACGCGAGGGCGCATGCGCCGACGACGGCGGCGCGAGAGAGGATTCCGTGGAGACCGAAGCCGAGGACGTTTCGCATGGCGCCGAGGTTTGCAATGGCTGCGCCACGCAGGATCTCCTCGAAATTGCCCGAGGATCGCCCGCGTTCGTGGCCCTTCCCGCATGACAGCCGTGTCGTGCCGGCGTGGTCAGCCCTTCTCGAGGACCTTCGCGATCGCCTCCGGCACGAGGCCGTACGCCTCCGCCGCGGCGATCAGGCCCGCGTTCGGCGCGAGCTCGGTGAGGAACGCGCGCTTGTAGGGCGTGCGCGACAGGCCCTCGAGGCGGAGCACGAGGCGCGGCATGCCCCGCGCGATCGCGTCCTTCGCCTCGCGGAGCTGTCCGAGATCCACCCGCGCGTCGTGGAGGGCGAGGAACGCAGGGGCCTCGTTGAGGAGACTGGCCGACCCCTCCTCGAGCTGCTCGACCGCTTCCATCGCGAGCTCCGCGGCGCGCTCGGCGTTTCCGAGGCGGCGCTCCGACTCCGCCCAGAAGCCGAGGGCGACGGGGACGACGTCGAGCATCTTCGTCGCCCGGTATCCGTTCGCGGCCTTCTCGAGGAGGGTGCGCGCGTGCTCCACCTTCTCCCCCGTCTCCCGCAGCAGCTCGAGGCCGCGGTAGAAGAGGACTCCGAGGGTCGCGCGATCGTGGGGTACCCACCCCCCCGTGGCCGCGTCGTCCGCCGTCTGACGCGGCTCCTCGAGGAGCTTGTCGAGCTTGGGATCGGCCCCGAAGGTCGCCGTCCAGCACATCAGGTTCATCTGCCCGTGCCGCACGGTACCCGGCGAGCCGACCGCCTGGGCGAGCCCGATCCCACCCTCGATGGCGTCGCGGGCCTCCCTGCGCGCGCCGACGGTCGTCAGCGCGAAGCCCACGTTGATGGTCAGCGTCGCCTCGCGCGTGCGGAGACCCGCCTCCGCGGCCGCGCGCGCTGCGCTCCTTCGCGCGTCGAGGGCCGCGCCCACGTCGCCCCGCGCCTGTCCGACGACGGCCAGCGTCTGGAAGCCGTCCACCGCGGCCGACGCCATCCCGTGGCGCTGCGCGAGCGACAGCAGGGCGTACGCCACCTTCTCGGCCTCGTCGAGCTCCCCCGCGAACGCGTGCCGCGCCGCGAGGGCGGCGGCGCTGCGGGCCTCCTCGTCGTGCAGCCCCGCCGCCCGCGCCCGCGCCACGACCTCCTTCAGCCCACTGGTCGTGTCCGGGCCGCCGCCCCGCGCGTCCTCGTACCGCATCCGCGCCCCCCGGGCGCGCACCGCGCTCGGCTCGTCCGAGACCGCGTCCTCCATCGCGCGCACGGCCGTCTCGCGCTCGGCGGCGCGAGCGTCGAGGCGGTTCCAGGCCTCGTCGAGGAGCTGTGCGCGCGCGAACCGCGTCGGCGGATCGGTCGCGAAGTCGAGCGCGCGCTCGGCCAGGCGCACCGCCTCCCCGAGGGCATTCGCGGCGAGCGACCTCCGCGCGGCCTTCTCGACGTAGACGGACGCCTCCTCGAACTCACCGCCGAGATCGAGGTGCCTCGCCACGGTGGCGTCGTCCTCCGCCATGCGCGCGAGCCAGCGGCCCGCCCGCGCGTGGAGGGTCTTCAGGACCTCCTCGCCGATCTGCGCGTAAGCGACCTCGCGCGTGAGCGCGTGCTTGAACGCGAACTCGCGCGCGTCCTTGAAGCGCGACGTGGCCTGCTCCACGAGGATCTCCGAGGACGCCAGGGCGGCCAGGGGACCGGCGGGCTCGGCCACGCCGATCTCGGAGAGTCCTGCGTCCCACCCGACGAGGCCGAAGACGGAGAGCTTCTGCGCCGCGTCTCGCACGTCCTCGTCGAGGGCGTCGAGGTGCACCTGGATCGCCGCCTCGATGGTCGGCGCGGCGAGGGCCTCCTGGCCGCGGGCCGCGAGTCGCGCCAGCTCCTCCGCGAACAGGGGCGAGCCCCCGGCCTGCGCGGCGATGACCTCCGTGAGATCGGCGCCGGCGGCGCCCTCGGCACGTTCCCCGAGCATCGCCTTCGCGATCGCGCGGACCGTTCGCTTCGACAGCGGTCGGAGCTCCATCCGCACGTGATCGCGCCCCGCGAACCGCGTCGCCTCGTCGCGCCACAGCTCGGGGCGGGTCGTCGTGAGGACGCACACCGAGTGCGACACCGCGCGCGCGAGGAGGTGATCGAGCCAGGCGAGGCTCTCGATGTCGGCCCACTGCGCGTCCTCGATCGCGATCACGAGGGGCGAGCTCCGGGCGACGAAGAGGGTCATGTCGGTGAGCGCGATCCAGAGCGCGTCGCGGGCGGCCCGTGCGTCGCCCGTCTCGGGCAGCGGCTCGTTCGCGATGAGGCACGCCACGAGCTCGTGCGCGCCCTGAGCGAGGGGCCGGTCCCCGATGAGCGACTGCGTGGCCGCGAGCGCCTCGAGCACGGTCGCGCCCTTGGAGAGGCCCGCGAGGCCTCGCGCGACGTCCGCCATGACGCCGAGCGCGTGGGCCTTGGCAAACGACACGCAGCGCGCGAGCGCGATTCGCGGCTCCGAGGGGTGCGAGCCCACGCGTGACAGAGCCTCGCGCAAGAGGCGCGTCTTCCCGATCCCGGGCACGCCCGTGATGGTGACGACGATCGGCGTCTCGTCCTCCTCGCAGCGGTCGAACGCCGTCGTGATCTGCGCGAGCTCGGCCTCGCGCCCGACGAAAGGCGCCCCGCCGAGCGCCTCCTTCTTGCCTCGCACGGGCGCCCCCACGATCGCGGTGCCGTCCGGCCGGACCTGGAACTCGAAGCGCCCGCGCGCGAGATCCCCCGTCGTGGCGTCCACGAGGACCTGCCCCCGATCGGCGTCACGGGCGAGGGCGGCGGCGCGATCGACGACCTCGCCCGTCGGCCGCGTCTTGTCGATTCGCGTGCGCCCCGTGGAGATACCGACGGCGGCGCCGAGCCTCCCGAGGCGGCTGCCGAGATCGATCGCGCGCGCGGCCTCGTCCCCGAGCGCCTTCTTGACGCCGAGGTGCGCCACGATCGCGTCGCCGCCGAGCTCCGTCGCGTCGGCGCCGCGCGCGCGGAGCTGGGCGAGGAGGCGCACGCGCGCATGTCCCTTCGGGACGTGAACGGCGAGGATCGACGTCACGAGGCGTGTCCCACCGCGCGAGGACAGGACCACGGACCCCACGCTGGGGGGGGGGTAGTCGGACGGCAAGCCGCGCGTCACCACCACGCTGTGCACGCCAGAACGGACCTGGATCGCGAGCGCCCGGAGCTCGGCCGCGACGTCGGCTGCGCGCGCGGGGCGCTCGTCCGGCGAGGTGGCCAGGAGCCTGCCCATGAGCTCGTCGAGCTCGAGCGGCGCCTCGGTGAAGACCTCGAGGAGCCGGGGCGCCGGCGTGGTGACGAGCCGCGCGAGGATCGCGATCGGCGTGGGGCCCACGTGCGGAGGACGCCCCGTGATCATCTCGAACAGGGTGGCGCCTAGGCCGTACAGGTCGGCGCGCGCGTCCACGATCTGGTCCCCCCGGGCCTGCTCCGGCGCCATGTACGCCGGCGTCCCGACGATGGCGCCCGTCCGGGTGAGCTTCGCGTCCTCCGCGCTCGCGACGCCGAAGTCGACGAGCTTCGCCACCGGGGCCTGCATCTCCGACCCGGCGCCGCTCCCCGTGAGGAACACGTTCGACGGCTTCACGTCGCGGTGTACGATCCCGTTGTCGTGCGCGTACGCGAGCGCATCCGCGACCTGCGCGCCCACGTCGAGGGCGTCCACGAGCGCGAGCGGGGCGCGCTTCTGTCGCTGGGCGACGTCCTCGCCGTCGAGCCACTCCATCGCGATGTACGGGTGCCCCTCGTCGAGCTGCCCGAACGCGACCACCTTCACGATCCCCGGGTGTGACAGCCCCGCGAGCACGCGCCCCTCGCGGCCGAATCGCGCGTCCTCGTTCGTGTCGACCCCCGGGATGGCGATGACCTTGAGCGCGACCGTCGAGCCCGTGACCTGGTCGATGCCGCGGTACACGATGCCCACGCCACCGCGCCCGACCTCGCGCTCGATGAGGAAGCGCGATGCGACCAGCCCCGTGAAGGCTCCCTGGGTCACGCACCCTCCAGCGGCTCGGCCCGCTTGCCCATGCCGATGCAGAAGATCTCCTGGCTCACCGAGCGCGTGCCCTCCGGCCGGATGAGGCGCTCCTTCGCGAAGACACGCCGCACCGCCGCGCGCGCCTCGGGGAGATCGCCGCTCATGAAGATCTTCCCCACGAACGCGCCTCCGAGACGCGCGAGCCGGGCTGCGACGTCGAGGGCGCGCATGAACAGCTCGAAGCTCCTTGCCTGGTCGGTCATGCGGTTGCCGGTGGTCCGCGGGGCCATGTCCGACAGGACCACGTCGTACGGCGCGCCGACCGCGAGCGCGTCGCCGTCGAGGTCCAACGCATCGCCCTCCACGAACGTCACGTGCGGCGGGAACGCCGTGCGGGCGGGGTCGAGATCGATCGCGAGGACGCGTCCGCGCGCGCCGACCTTCTCGGCTGCGTAGAGGCTCCAGCTCCCCGGACACGCGCCCAGGTCCAGCACGGACATGCCGGGCGCGAGCAGCCCGACGCGACGGTCGATCTCCTCCAGCTTGAAGACGCTGCGCGCGGGGAAGCCGGCGGTCTTCGCCGCCCTCGTGAGCCGGTCGGGCCCCTTGTACGGATTGTTCCTCGGCACGGCTCCGGCGATTCTACCGGACGGTGGCGGGCCCGCTACTTCTTCTTCGGGCGAGCCTTCACGCCGTGGCGGATGGTCACGACGCTGTTCTTCGCGCCGGGGATGCCCCCCTCGATGAAGAGCAGGTGCTTCTCGACGTCCATGCGCACGAGCTCGAGGTTGAGCATCGAGACCGTCTCGTCGCCGTAGTGCCCACCCATCTTCAGGTTGGGCAGCGTGCGTCCCGGCGTCATGTTCGTGCCGATCGAGCCTCCGTGCCGGCGGTACTCGTGGGTGCCGTGTGTGTTGGAGCCCGCGCCGGCGAAGTTCCACCGTCGCATGACGCCTGTGAACCCGCGCCCGCGCGTCTTGCCCTTCGCGTCCACCTTCTGGCCGACCTCGAAGACCTCGTCGAGCTTCATGACCGCGCCGACCTCGAACTTGCCGGCGAACGTATCGTCGCAGCGAAGCTCGCGCACGGTGCGCTTCGGCGCGACGTTGGCCTTCTTGAAGGCCCCGAGGAGGGGCTTGGTGAGGTGCTTCTCCTTGGCGTCGTCCATGCCGAGGATGAGGGCGACGTAGCCGTCCTTCTCCTGGGTCCGCTTGCCCACGACGGTGACGGGGCCGGCGGCCACGACGGTGACGCGGTGCACGTCGCCGGAGGCGTCGAAGAACTGGGTGTTGCCGATCTTGCGGCCGATGATGCCGGGCTTCTGGTTCATGGGAGTCCTCCTTCGAAGGTCCTCGTCGACGAGACCGTCGGCGCGAGGGGTCGAAGATCGACCCGCGGATCGGGTCCGCGCGCGTTCAGGCTCGGTGGGGCCGTGACGACCCCGGGGGGGCGCAAAGTGCCCCGGGGCGGACCTCTTGTCAAGCGCGGAGGCTCGGAGCCGCTACGCCGACAGCTTCGCGATCAGATCCCGGACCCCGTCGGTGTGGTTCGACGCGACGAGCTCGCCCGTGAAGATCCCGGCGATCTTCCCCGACCGGTCGATCACGTACGTCACCCGTCGCACCTTGTTCATGAGCCCGCGGAGGACCCCCATCATGCCGTCGAACGCCCCGAACTTCGTGGACAGCGCGCGGCCCTCGTCCGACACGAGCGGGAAGGCCACGTCGTAACGCTTCGCGAACTTGCGGTGCGACTCGTCGGAGTCGAGCGACACGCCGATGACCTCCGTTTCCTTCCCGACCAGGTCGTCGTACATGTCCTGGAACCCGCACGTCTCCTTCGTGCAGACGGGCGTGAAATCACCGGGGTAGAAGTAGATGACGACGGTCTTCTTCCCGTAGAGCTCGGTCGAGGAGAGCCTGCGCCCGTTGCTCGCGACCACGTCGAAGTCCGGAGCGCGATCGCCGATGGAAAGGCTCATCGGGCGAAAGTATCCGAAGGAAGGGCCCTTTTCCACGCCCCCGTGACTCCGGAGGGGGGCCGGTCCGCGCGTTGACAGCGCGAATTTCACGTGCTTTAACCCGCCGCCCCATCGACGAGGAGCCCGCCGTGAACATCCCCAAGATCCAGGATTTCGAGAACGCCCTCCTGCGGAGCGACCTCCCCGATTTCCGCGTCGGTGACACGCTGCGGGTCCACTACAAGATCGTCGAGGGCGACAAGGATCGCATCCAGGTCTTCCAGGGCGTGGTGATCAAGCGCCACCGGGCCGGTGCGCGCAGCACGTTCACCGTGCGCAAGGTGAGCTTCAACGTCGGCGTCGAGCGCGTGTTCCTCCTTCACTCTCCTCGCATCGACAAGGTCGAGATCGTGTCGCGCGGCGTGGTGCGCCGGGCGCGGCTCTTCTACCTCCGCGATCTGCAAGGCAAGGCCGCCCGCGTCCGCGATCAGAAGGACAATTGAGCGCGTCGGCCTCGCCCGGCACGCTGCCGCCTGGCGGAGCGCCCGAGTCGAGGGTCCGACACTTCAAGGGCAAGTTGTACGCTCGGCCGCTGGCCGTGTGGGGTGTCTTCGCGGTCCTGGGCGCTGTCGGCTTCGCGGTCATCCCGAGCACCCTCTCGATCGCGGCGCTCGCCGTCGGCATCGGCCTGACCCTCGGCTTGTCGAGCGTCCGGCCCTGGATGCGTGCTCGCGGGACCGTCCACCTCCGGCTCTCGGACGCCGCCGTGGGTCTCGAGCGGAAGGTCCTGTTCCCCCGGGCGGACCTCGCGGGCGTCGTGTCCTCGCGCCACGACACCTGCTGGATGGTGACGCTCTTCGACGCGCGCGGGCGCGAGGTCACCATCCAGCTCGCCGAGCTCGAGCACGGGGTGCTGATGCGCGAGCTGGGCTTCCAAGGTCTGCCGACCGGGTCGTTCGAGCTCCGCACGCCCATGACGTGGTCCATGGGCGCCGCGCTCCTTGGCACGGCCGGCGGCGCGGCGGTGCTCCTGCGCCTCTTCGCCGGGGACCTCCTCTCCGGTGAGAAGGCGCCGCTCATCGTCCTCGGCCTCGTGATCGCCGCGCTCACGTTGGTCGTCGCGAACATCTTCAGGCGCGAGATCCGGCTGGGCGTCGACGGCATCCACGTCGTGACGCCCGTGCGGCATCGCGTCTTCCCCTTCGGTCGTACGTCGCTCAGGGCCACCAACCACTTCGTGCAGATCCTGGAGGGGGACGACGTCGTGGCGACGTTCGAGTGCGCGAGCGCCCGCCTCGCTGTTCAGATCGAGACCGCGTGTGCCCAGTGGATGGACCGCCGCCGCTCCATCGCCGCGAAGGCGACCGCGTAGGGCGCCGCGTCGGTAGCGCGCCTCGTCACCGCCGGCCGAGCCTCGGCCGCGCGGACACGCGTACTAGTCGACTGCCTTCGGGGGTGGCCCCATCTGGATGCGCTCGCCGATGTAGGACCCGATGAGGGTGAACATCACGCCGATGCCGCTCAGGATCACGTAGAGGAACGTCGGCAACGTGCGCACCGTCTGGCTCTGGACGAGCAGGAAGGTGGTGGGGAGCGCCACGAGGAACGCCGCGATCATCGGCTCGATGAACGTGCGGCCCGGCGAGATCATACCGACCAGGATGCCCCCGACGAACCACACGGGGACGCACACGATCATGCCGTTGCCGCCCTCGAAGTCGATGGCCGTGATGATCTTCGGCAGACCGAAGACCATCGCTGCGGTGAGCACCCCCTGGACGGCGAGCGCGATGAACATCCACTGCACGCTGATCCCGTCCTGCTGGTAGCGGCGCGCCTCCTCCTCTTCCTTCGTGCGAGCGGACTTGCCCAGGGCCTCGATCTTCGCGCCGCAGTGCCCGCAGCGCGTGGACCCCGGGGGGTTCTTCTGGAAACCGCAGGAAGGGCAGACGACGTTCTTGGCAGCCATGGCTTCGGTACGGGGAGGGTATCATGTTCCGGGTGGAGGCTCGCAAGATCGACGCTCCGCTTCGTCCGGCGAAAAATCGCTGGTGGCGAGAAAATTCGGGGAACCTTGGACGCTCCGCGCTGTCTCGTGCGAGGCTGAATCGCGGACCGGCCGCGCTCCCACCTCCTGATTCGAGGGGGTCGAGACGTCCCCCTCGAGCTCCCCGCATGGCCCCACCCCCATGTCAACCGTTGAGAATCAAAGGATAATGTCATGAGCGGCGAGAGCGCGACCCACGAGCCGATCCTGGGGCTGGGCACCGACGAGGTGGACCCGGAGCTCGTCGCGCTCCCGGCGCCGCCCCGGCGGGAGCGTACCCTGACGGTGGGGCTGCTCCTCGTCACGGCGGTCCTCTCGGCGGGGATGGTCGTCGGCCTCCGGCGGGACGCGGTGTACGCGTTCTCGCGTCCGGCCATCACGGATCTCGGGGATCTCTCCGTGGCGCCGCCCGCGGCGTTCGTCGAGAACAGCCACATCGAGGGGCGCGGCCTGGTCGGCGCGGCAGGCGCGATCCGCTACGAGCGCCCCTTCGCCAGCGAGACGTTCCGGGCGTTTCCGGTCCTCCATCCCTCCGGGCAGCCCAACGTGTGGGTCGAGGTGCGGCTCCCGGCGGGGGCCGAGGGGGAGCGCTACGTGCCCCCGTCGAGCTTCACGGGTCGGCTGGTGCGCTTCGACGACGTCGGGCCGCGGCATCGCGGGCTGAAGAGCGCGATCGAGTCCCGCGGGCAGCGTGTGCCGGCGGGCGCGTGGCTCCTGGTGAACGGCGAGGCCCCGGGAGACGCACGCTGGGCGGTGCTGCTCACGGCGCTGTTCGCGTGCTTCGCGGCGTGGAACCTGTACGCCGTCGCGAGGCTCCTGCGCCGCGTTCGGTGACGGTCTCGAGGGGTCAAGAGACGCGCCCGTCAGCGGAGGCGTAGCGCGTGGGCGTGGACGGGGAGTCGCTCGTTCGCGCAGCCCGGGACCCTGAGGTTGCACAGGTTGCGTATCCCCGGGGCGTTGTCCGGCGCCCGTCGTTCGATGAACGCGGCGTGGGCTTGCGGGATGACGTCCGGGGATCCGCCGACCTCGGGCAGCGCGAGCGCCTGTACGCGGAGCATGTCGGCGTCGCGTGGCTGGAGGAGCAGGCCCACCGCCGTGGCCTGGAGCGCGCCCGCCGGATCGCCAGAGCCCGCTCGCACGATCGCGAGGTCGGCCCACAGCGTGTCGTCCCTCGGGGCGCCCTTCACGGCCCGCGCGAGGTGGGGCGCCGCGAGATCCCACTGCCAGGTCGTCTTGTACGTCTCCGCGAGGATCCTCGCGGTCGCAGGGTGACCGGGCGCGAGCCGCTCGACCTCGCCCAGGCGGGTGCGTGTATCCTGCACCATTCCCTGCCGGGCCAGGATGTCGGCGAGAAGCCCGGTCGCGATCGCGCGTTCGCGCGGGGTCCGCGCCAGCAGGCGTGCGCGTTCGGTGACGGCGCTGGCCTCCTCGAGGCGCTCCTGCACCACGTGGGAAAGGCCGACCGCGTACGCGTGGACCCGGGCGAACGTGGCCGTCGCGCCACGCGCGTCGACGCGCGTCGACGTCGCGCCCACATCCGTGGACAGCCGGATCTGGCTCACCGCGAGATCGATCACGGGCTGCGGCCGGCAAGGATCCAGGGCGCGGGCGACCTTCCTCAGGCCCTCCCTTCCGAACGCGCGGCCGCGCTCGGTGAGCGTGGCGTCGCACGCGGCCTTCTGGAGATCGCGGTTCCTCGTGCGGTGGCGGAGCCGCGCCGTCACCTGGAGCGGGAAGGCGTCGGCGCCGAGCGTGCCGGGGAGATCCAGCGCGTACACCACGAGCGCCGTGTCGCGCGGCGGGATCGTGTGGTTGTAGACGTTGGCCGCGAACTCGTGCGTCTCGCGGACGGTTCGCATGAGGCCGTCCGTGCCGGCCATGTACGAGACGAACCGGTGCGCGGAGGGATCCCGTCCGCTCGCCTCGTGCTCGGTGCCCGCGTCCGCCACGCGCCGGGCACGCGCGTCCTCGACGACCACCTCGATCCAGACGTCCTGCGCGTCCATGACGCCACCGGGGAAGCGGTGCCCCGTCCGCTCGTTCTTGACGACGACCTCGAACGAGACGCGAGAGCCCGGCCGGGTGACGATGGGGGCGTCCTCGACGAGCACGCGGCCGCTCGGCAGCACGACGCCCGCCACGTCGATCGTGGCGGACCCTCGCAGGAACTCGGCGGCGCGCCGTTCCTGCTCCGGGTCCTTGATCATCGACGCGAGCCACGTGTGGGCCCCCGTGAAGCGGTGCGACGTGAACAGGCCGCCGCGCGCGGTCGGCTCGCCGAGCGACGTCGGCTCCTTCGTCATGTGGCAGCCGCGGCAGTCCTTCTCGTCGACGTCGTCGATGCGCGCGGCGTGCGTGCCGGCGTAGGCCGACCGCATCCACGGCGACGCGTCGTCCTGCCCGATGAGGTGGTTCGCGTTGCCGGTGGACGCGTCGAGGAACGCGCGGTGGCAGGTCACGCAGAGCTGAGCGGTCCGGAGCGGCGCACGCCCGACGACGGCCTTGTGGCGGAGCACGCTGTCGGGATCCTTGTCCCTCGGGAGCGGGACTTCGCTCGCGTCGAGGTCGAAGCTGCCGTTGCCGTCCGGTCGCGTCGCGCTGACGCCGTGGCATGTCCGGCAGGAGACGCCAGCGTACGCGCGCACATCCGCGGGATCGACGTCCTTCGCCATCTTGCCGTCGACCATGAGCGCGATGTCGTGGCAGCCCGCGCAGAAGAGGCTCCTGTCGTTTCCTCTGTCCTTGCGGAACCGCTCGACGACCGTGCGGTACACCGGGTTGTTGAACGAGGAGAACGCGTGCGCGCTCGCGCGCCACGTCGCGGCGATGTCGAGGTGGCAACCCTCGCACGTGTCCACGTCCGCGAGCCGCGTGCCGGCGCCTTCCTTGCCGCCGACGAGGCGCATCTGCGACGGGTGGAAGTCCGGGGTGGAGCGCGGGAGGACCGCGACCGCGCCCGCGCCCGCGGGAGGAGCCCCGGGGGACCCCGGCGCGGAGCCGCCGCGGACCGACGGTTCTTCACGGAGCGCCCCGGACGCGCACGCGGACGCGGCGACGAGGACCAGGGAGGAGAGACCGAGGTGCTTCAAAGGGGAGCTCAGGGCCGAACCCGGGACCGCCTGCGAAGGCCGAGCGCGAGGAGGCCGCCGAGGGTGGCGGCGACGGCTGCAAGGGGGCGGTCGGTGACGGGCCCGGTGCTGCAGCCCGACTTCTTCGGAGCCGGCTCGGTCGTCGGCGCTGTCTCGGTCGTGGCGGTCGCGGCGGTCGTGGCGGTCGAGGTGGGAGGAGGCGTCGCGCCCACGCCGGCGTGGCCGACGGGGCCGACCCCGCTGTTGGGCGGCGCGGCACCCTTCAGTCCGATCTCGGGCACGTCCTTCTGCACGAACGACGCGAGCTCGAGCTTCCCGCGCGGAGCGAACGCCAGGTTCAGCGCGGGCTTCGGCCGCGCGTCGCCGACGACGCTCGGCGGCGGACCCCCCCAGATCCCGCGGCGCGGGTTCTCGCACGTGACGGGGCCCGTCCAGGGGTGGCGCATCGCGTAGCGGCCCTGGAAGTTGTTGGTGCCCGCCCCCTTCACGGCGCCCTCCTCGAGCTTCCCGTTCTGGCCCATGAACTCGCGTCCACCCGCGATCGGCTCGGCCGCCTTGAACACGAGATCCTCGCCGAGCGAGTCTTTCGTGTATCTCGCATGCAATCGCGTGAGCACGAACCCGGTGGAGAACCATCCGCGACGCCCGATGGGCATGGGCCGGACCGGAGCTCCCGGCGCGACCGGCTTCCCGAGGGTGGGGGCGAGCGGCGCGGTCTTCGGCGTCACGCCCGGGGGCGACGGCGGGACGGCCGGCGGGCTCGGGTCCGGGTTCGCGGACGGCAGCGCGTCGGCGCCGAGCGTGGCGAGCTCGCCCGGGTTGAGGGCGGGCGAGGGGCACGGATCGCAGGTGCCCGCGTCCCAGGCGTACTCCGTGATGACCGCCTTCGGGTTCCTCTCCATGGTGCGGTCGAAGAGCGCCGCGTAGAAGCTCCCGAACTCGCCACGCGCCTTCTCGGAGACGTCGAGGTTGGTGGGGATCGTCACGTTCGGGTAGTTCGCGACCTCGTAGCGCTGCTGCTTCGCGAGGATGTGCACGATGAGGTCCTGCGTACCGTTCGCGTTCATGAGGCCGAGGCGGACCGGCAGGTTGAACTTCTCGCTGTCGTAGTGGAAGCGGAGCGGCGAGAGCATGGCCATCCCGGTCTCGAATTTGACCTTCGACACGTCCACCTTCGCGACGAAGAACTTCGACCCCTGCTGGATGTACGGCTTGAAGTAGGGCTCGGCGCCCTCGGGGATCTTGTACTTCTCCTGCTTGAGCCAGGCGTCGAGGCCACCCGCGTCCTTCGCAGACAGGATGACCACCTCGTACTCGCCGACGGTGAACTGCGCCTCCACGGTCACGCCGAGGTCGTCGCCGGAGCGGCCGGAGGCCTTCGCAGGCCCGGCGGCCATCGGCGCCATGACGGCGCGCGCCTTCGTCTCGACGACCTGCTGGCAGGGATCCTGCTCCCAGTACTCGACGAGGCGCGGCGCCGCGAGCTGATCCACGCGCTCGAAGACGGCCTTCGGGAGCGTCTTCACGTTCTCCTTCTGGAGGATGACGGGGACCGGCACGACCATCGCGAAGTTCTCGGGCGGCCCCTGGTAGTTGTTCTGCATCGAGAGCACGGTGCGCTGCCCCTCGCGCATGAGCACGACCTGCGTCGCGTTGTTGAAGAGCTTGGCGTCGGCGCCGCTCACGTAGAACCCGCAGAAGGCGCTCGCGGCGCGCGGGGCGAGGGAAGCGACGAGGAGGGCGGCGGCTCCCGCCAGGATGGATCGACGCATGGGTTGCTTGTCTCCTTGGGTGGGACGCACACGGTCGCACGGAACGAACGAGCGCGGAAAGCCCCTACGGGCGTGGGCGAGGAACGACCTGTCCGCCTCCGCTGTCCGCTGTCTGTCGTCCGTGGTAGGGGCCACCCCATGCGGGTCCTGGTCATCGGCGGCGGCGTCATGGGGACCTCGTCGGCGTGGTCGCTCCGCGCGCGGGGGTGCGAGGTGACCCTGCTCGAACGCGCCATCCCCGGGGCGGAGGCGTCGAGCGCCGCGGCGGGGATCCTCGGCGCGCAGATCGAGGCGCACCCGCCCGTCGATCCGGCCTTCCGGCGGAGGCTCGTCGAGGCGCGCGAGGGCTACCCGGCCTGGGTCGAAGCGCTCCGCGAGGTGAGCGGTATCGACCCGGGGTTCAGGCGCTGCGGGGCCATGGCCGTGGCCTTCACGGCGGACGAGGCGGAGAGCCTGCGCGCGGTCGCCGCGTCGCAGCGCGAGATGGGCCTCGAGGCCGACTGGACGGCCGACGCCCGGCGGCTCGAGCCGTCGATCGCGCCCTCCGCCGTGGGAGCCGTCCACTTCGCGAGGGACGCGCAGGTCGAGCCGCCGCAGCTCCTCCGCGCGCTCCACGTGGCGATCGTGCGGCGTGGCGTGGACGTGCGGTCGGGGGTGACCGTGCGCCGTCTCGCGATGGATGGCGATCGGTGCGTGGGCGCGGACACCGACGACGGCCGCATCCTGGCGGACGCGGTCGTGCTCGCGGCCGGGAGCTGGACGTCGCACGTGGTCGGCGCTCCGGGCGCGCTTCCCGACGTGCGGCCGGTTCGCGGACAGATCGTCCTCCTGGAGGAGCGGCCGCCCACGCTCTCCACGATCGTGTTCGGGGGCGGCGGTTACCTCGTGCCGCGGGGCGACGGGCGGGTGCTGTGCGGGAGCACCACCGAGCACGTCGGGCACAAGCGTGAGGTCACCGCGGGCGGCGTGGCGCAGATCCTGGGCGTCGCGCTCGGGGTGGCGCCCGGGCTAAAAGATGCAGAGTACAAGGATGCATGGTGCAACTTCCGTCCGTGGGTCGGGGACGTGCCGCCCGTGGTGGGGGCGACGGCGGTTCCCGGGCTGTTCGCGGCGACGGGCCACTACCGCAACGGGATCCTCCTCGCGCACGAGACCGGCGAGCGGGTCGCGGAGGCGGTCCGCGGCGGCTGATCAGCTCGCGCCCAGACCGAGCAGCCGGCGCGCGTTCCCGTGCAGGATGGGCCCCCGGAGCTCCCGCCGCTCCTCGGTCGCGATGAGCACCTTCGCGATGCCGATCGCCTGGTGGTAGAACGGCCAGTCGCTCCCGAACAGGACGCGGTCGGTGTCCACCGTCTCCACGATCCGCCGGATCCCCGGGAGGCCCTGCGAGGACGTCTCCAGGTAGGCGTTCGGGTACCGCTTCACGAGCGCAAGGGCCTGCTCGAGCTGGAGCGCGCCCGCGTGCCCGAGGATGAACGTCGTCCGCGGGTTCTCCGCGAGCGGCTTCTCGTAGAAACGCACCTGCGACAGATACCTCCCGAGCGGCGGCTCGATGTTCACGGGACCGCAGTGCCACAGCACCGGGATGTTCCGCTCGCCGCACAGCCGGTAGAGCGCCATCGCGCGCGCGGCGTCGGGGCGGACGAGCTGCACGGCGGGGTGGACCTTCACGCCGCGCGCGCCCCGGGCGATCTGCCCATCGAGCTTGCCGCGCACGTCGGTCGCGTACGGGTGCACCGATCCGAAGGAGAGGAGGCGTTGCCTCGACGAGCGCTGGGCGTCGAGCGCGTACGTGGCGTTGTCGGAGAGCACGGGGAAGTCGATCGGCAGGAGGACCGAGTGCTCGACGCCGAGCTCGTCCATCTCGCGCACCAGGTTGGGCACGGTGTGCGTCTTTCGCATGCCGCCGGCGGTGAGGCTCCCTTTCGTGAGATCGCGCTTCATCGCCGCGAGATCCTGCGGCGAGAAGTTCCGGTTCACGTACACGTCGAGGTCGAGCCGGCAGCACGACGGCAGGTAGTGCTCCGTCCGCGGGGAGGCGCGCTCGAGATCGAGCTGCATCGGGCGCACGTACGCGAGGGCCACGTGCGTGTGGACGTCGATCACCGGCCCGATGGAACGGTCCGACACGACGACGCGATCGTCGTACGCCTCGAACCACGGGAGGCGCCCGACATCCGCGAGGTTGTCGAAACGGGTCGGGTGCGGCATCACTTCGCGGGCGGCTTCGGGATGTCCTTCGGGGCCTGCTCAGGTGTCAGCGAACGCCCGCGCGCCGTGCCCTTCGCGGAGCCGTTCAGCGGGTTGCCCGCGAGCAGGACCTTGTCGCCCGTCGCCCCGCCCGTCGCCCTGAGCACGCCGTCCGTCCCCTTCGTGAACGCGGCGATCATCGCGAGGCCCGTCACCGACACCGCCGGCTGTTGCACGACGACGTCCGCCGGGGCGGTGACGAACGCGCTCGACCCGTCGCCCTGGTCCTCGGCGCAGCCGGTGACCGAGAAGGAGTATCCCGTGGGCGGCGTGTTGTTGACGACGTAATCGGGGAACTCGTCGGGGCCACCCGCGCGCAGGGAGGGCGCCACGCACTCCTCCCGGGGCAGCGTGCGGCACGCGTCGACCGCCGCGCACGATACCGTCCTGCACCGCGAGCGATCGAGGCTCCGGTCGGCGTTCGTGAACTGGCCGCGGAAGAGGCCCGTCACCGGATCGACCTCGAGCGTCGTGAAGAGCTGGAGCTGCGTGCCGACCGGCGACTCGACGTCGAGGACGAAGAAGTAACTCCCGCTCGTGAGGACACCCGGCCCCTTGGTGCCCTTGCACTTGAAGTTGTACGCGAACGGGATGCGTCGCCGGGCGACGGTGGCCGCCGCGCCGTCGTCCGTCGCGAGGCCGGGCTCGACGATCAGCGCGAGCTTCGTCCCGATCGGGAAGCCGAGGCGTCGGATCTCGAGGGCCCTGTTGTCGTCGATGAAGGCGCTGGTGCCGAAGCGGTCGCCGCTGTCGTCGTGCGCGAAGAGGGGTGCGAGCTGGGGCGGGTTCGCGGGATCCGGGCCGGCCACCTCGTCGGCGAGATTGCCCTCGAGGTCGAGCTCGAGCTTCACGATCGAGACCTTGACGGTCTCCGGCTTGACGCGCTTGGAGAAGCGGAGGACGAGCGGGGCGCTCACGTCGGACAGGACGCCGTCCTGGAGGCCCGCGATGTCGACACGGGGCGGGGCGTCGTAGCGCCCGGCGCACGCCACCCCGAGGGCCGCGAGGGCGAGCAGGGAGAGGGTCTTTCTGGGGGAGAGGTGCATGGTCGCCTCAGAAAACGAAGGTCGTGCGGCCCTGGATCATCATGCTGCGCGCGGCCTTGCCGTCGATGTCCTGGAACACGTCGCCGGGGAAGAACAGCGCGCCCTCGAGATCGAAGATGAAGTGATCCATGAAGCGGTACTGGACGCGGCCGTCGAGCTCGACGCCGTAGAAGGTACCGGGCTTGCCGCCGGCGAAGTTGATGAGGTCGTCCTGGATCTGGACGCCGTCGCGGCGCTGCTGCGACTGCACGGGGTCGTAGACCCTCGCCGGCGCCCACGCGACCAGCATGCCGCCGCGGAGGAGCAGGTTGCGCACGGGCCGGAAGTCGGCCTGCGGGTAGACCGCGAGCGCGTTCGTGAACGCGCCGCGCGACGCGATGGCCTCCGCGGGGATGGTCGGCGCCTTGAGGCCCTTGAGGAGCTCGATCGCGGCGGCGCTGGCGCGCGCGGTCTGGTACGCGAGCGCGTGCTTGAACATGAGGAGCCCCACGTTCGTGTCGTCGGCGAAGCGGAACTGCGTGAGCGGCGTGGAGATCTGGGGATCGGAGTCGCCCGACGCGTAGTCGAACTCCAGGTAGGCCGTGTACTTCGGGCGGTCGTAGCGGGCCACCGCGCGCACGCCGAACTGCCGGATGGCCTGCTCGCGCACCGGATCGTTGGTGATGACGGCGAACGCCTCGGACACCTCGCGGGTCGTTCCCAGGAACGTGGCGGCGTCGAAGCCGACGAAGAAGTCCCGCATCACGCGGCCCACCAGGCGGCTCCCGAAGGCGTTCACCGCCGTGCCGTTCTGCCTGTCCCAGCGGTGACCGTGGAAGATGCGTCCCTCGAAGTCGCGCACCGCGCCGCCGCCCAGGTCGGGCTCGAGGACGCGGATGGCGGTGATCCAGGTGCGGAGGTCGTCGCCGAGGGCCTGCGGCTTGTCGAGGACGTTCTGATCGTAGGCGAGGATGAAGAACGTGCCGCGCGTGGTGGACGTGTCGGGCGAGCTCTTGAACGCCTCGAGCGGCTTCGTCGCGAAGAGGACGCGATCGGACGTGGTCCCGCGGTTCGCGAAGCCGAAGCGGTTCTTGCGCCCGTCGCCGTCGTTCAGCGCGATCGCGGCCCCCTCGGTGGTCGGCTGGCGGCCGATCCGGAAGAGGCCGATCGGCGTGACCACGTCGCCGTAGGCGCGGCGCATCGTGAAGCTGTCGCCGGGGCAGACCGCGTACGTGTAGCTGTTCGCGTCGACGGAGCTCGGGCCCGTCTGCTTCACGCAGAGCCTGGCGTTGTTCGTGTTCTGCGTGTTGACGTTGGCACCGCTCGTGGGCTCGGGGGTGGTGCCGAGGTCGCCGTTGTCGCCCCAGAGCGTGCCGTCGAGCACGTCCGCCGACATCGTGAGGCGGACCTTGTCCCGGTAGTCGAACGTCGTGTCGAGGCGCAGGCGGTGCTCGATCGTGGTGAACTTGCGGTAGTCCTCCGAGCTCAGATCGAGCGGGTTGATGTAGAGCATGTTCGCCCGGTACTCGGCGCCTCCGCGGAAGCCGTAGTCCGCGTACACGAGCCGCGTCGGCGGGCCGGCTGGATCCGAGTCGGACCAAGGCTCCGGCGCGCCGAGCGCAAGACGTGCGGGCCCGGAGCACGCGACGAGCGCGAGCGCGACGAGGCCGCGACGAGGGAGGAGGGCGCGACGCCAGCGGCGGGCGCGACGAGGGCGGGGCAGGGAGCCTTGCACGGTCGAGCGCACCACGTTACTCGAAAACGTTGGACGCCCAGCGACAAACGCGGTGCTACTCTGAACGTCATGACGAGGGGTAGGGTCCCTGTTGTGTTTGCTGCCGTCGCCTTCCTCCTGGCGGCGGGGTCCGCGGTCGCCACGGCGTGTTCGGACCCGGGCCCGATCAGCGAGTACCGGCCGCCGCTCGTCACCACGGACCTCGGCGACGCCTCGACCTCGACGGCTGACGCGCCGATCCTCCTTGGCAGCGACACCGAGCCGCCGTGCGTGAACCTCCAGTGCAAGCAGAAGAAGGACTGCCCCGCCGGCGGCACGACGTCCCTCTCCGGCAAGGTCCTCGATCCGAGCGGGAAGATCCCCCTCTACAACGCCCTCGTCTACGTCCCCAATGCCGCGGTGGACGTGTTCAAGCCGGGAATCGCCTGCGATCGGTGCGCGTCCGTCCCGAGCGGGCGGCCCATCGCGGTCACGCTCACGGACGCGAAGGGCGAGTTCGTCCTCAAGAACGTCCCGGTCGACGTGAACGTCCCCGTCGTCGTACAGATCGGGCGCTGGCGCCGGCAGGTCACCGTTCCGACCGTCGCGGCCTGCAAGGACACGCCGCTCGACGCGGAGGTCACGCGGCTCCCGCGCAGCAAGGCGGAGGGCGACATCCCCCAGATCGCCATCAGCACCGGCGGCGCCGACGCCATCGAGTGCTTCTTCCGCAAGCTCGGGATCGCCCCTGCCGAGTTCACGAACCCCTCGGGCCCCGGCCGCGTCCACCTCTACCAGGGCAAGCGCACCGACCCGTTCGGCACCGTGGTCGACGGCTCGAAGATCGACAACGCGACGCCGACGGGCAAGGCGCTCTGGGACAGCCTCGACGAGCTGAAGAAGCACGACATCGTCGTCCTCTCCTGCGAGGGGGACGAGAACGACGGGCCCACCGGCACGATGTCCGCCGCCGCGAAGCAGAACATCTTCGACTACGTGAACGCCGGCGGCCGCGTGTTCGCCTCGCACTACCATTACACGTGGATCAAGAAGGGCATCGCGCCGCTCCCCACGACGGCGAACTGGGTCCCGAACGTGGACGAGGGCGACAGGACGGTGACCGTCGACCAGTCGTTCCCCCGCGGTCAGGCCCTCGCCGAGTGGCTCCAGAACGTCGGCGCGACGGCGACGCCGGGGAAGATCGCCATGATCGATCTCCGAAAGAACGTCGCCAGCGTCAACCCGGCGGTCTCGCGGCAGTGGATCCACGATCCGGGCGTGTCGACCAAGTACTTCTCGTTCAACACGCCGATCGGCAAGCCCGTCGCGGAGCAGTGCGGGCGTACGGTCTACACGGACATCCACGTCTCCAGCGGCGACATCGCGGGCGGCACGTTCCCCGCGAACTGCGTCACCGGAGGTCTCTTCCCGCAGGAGAAGGCGCTCCTGTTCCTGATCATGGATCTGGCGTCCTGCATCGGCGACGACGGCAAGCCGCCGGAGCCGCCGCCCCTACCGAAGTGATCACTCGCACTGGCCGCTGACGCACGTGGTGTTTCCGGGGCATTGCCAGTCGGCGCGGCACCCGGCGACGCAGCGGCCGGCGGTGCAGATCTTCCCGGCGCCGTTGGAGCCCGGGTTGCACATGCCGTCGTTGGAGCATGCCGGGCCCTCGCCCGAGGGCGGCGCAGGAGCCGGCGTGCTCGTGGACGGGGGCGTGGGCGACGACGGCGACGCGGGGCCGCCGACCTGGATGTCCAGCGTCCGGTTGACGGACGGGTCGATCGAGGCGGAGTAGTTCTTCACGCAGATGTCGATGCGCGAGGTTCCGCGGCCGCGGAAGGCGCCGCCCGTGTCGACGACGCGGAACTCGATCGCGGTGCCGTACTTCGCGTCGAGCGACGGGATGCGCAGCTTGGTGCCGTAGGGGAACGCCGTCGAGTCCATGGCGACGGACACGTAGTCCGCGTCGCCGTCGAGGTACTGCTGCAGCGTGCGGAGGGGCTTGCCGAGCCGGTCCTTGAACCCGCCCTCGAGGGCCGAGTTCGACGGGTAGTAGGCGGTCGAGCGCGCCCGGAAGGCCCGCGCCCCGAGCTCACCGGTCGACGCTTCCGTGTCCTCGTCGTTCGCGCTCCCGCAGCCCGCGAGCGCCAGGGTGACCAGCGCGACGACCATGCTCGGCTTCCACATGGGCGGCACTCACTGCAGGGGCCGTGCCTGCGCGATCTCGCCGGGAAAACGTGGGTCTTGTCCCACACGAACCGCGGCCTCTGTACAGCGGAGGCGGATCGCCGGGGAACCAGGGATCGTCGGATGTCGGACGCGGACGGCGGACCTCCGATCGGTTAGATCTCCCCCCGTGTCCCCCCTCGAAGAGCTCCGCCTCCTCCTGCGCCCCGCCGGCGGTGGCCTCCACCTCGTGTCGACCGGCCTCGACGAGCAGCGCGCGCTCCAGCGAAGGTTGTACTCTGCACACGACGACGCCGCGGTGACCGCGCGCTGGGAGGCCGCCCTCGCGCGCATCCCGGCCGCGAGGGCCATCATCCTGGGCGTCCCCTCGGACGTCGGCGCGGGCTTCCGGCGTGGCGCGAACCTGGGGCCGATCGAGATCCGCAAGGCGCTGCTCGACGCGCGGCCGGACTGGCCCGCTCGCCTCGACGCGGCGCGGATCGTCGACATCGGTGACGTCCTTTGCGTCCCCCAGCTCCTTCACGACGAGATGCTCTCCGAGTCCCAGAAGGAGCGGAGCCGTGCCGCCCTCTACCCCGAGCTCCCGCCGGCGGTCCGCGCCGCGGTCCCCGTCTCCCCGCTCTCCATGGCCGAGCGCGCGCTCGATCTCGTGTTCGCGCTCAACCCCACCGTGAAGCCCTTCGTGCTCGGCGGCGATCACTCGGTCGCATGGCCGGTCGCGTCCGCGCTCGCTCGCGCGCACGCGGGCGCGCGATGGGGGATCGTGCAGCCGGACGCGCACACCGACCTGCTCGAGGAGCGGCTCGGCGTGAAATACTGCTTCGCCACGTGGTCCTTCCACGCCAACGAGCTCCTCGGGCGTGATGGCCGGCTCGTGCAGGTCGGGATCCGGGCGTCACGTCACGATCGCGCGCACTGGGAGGGGACGCTCGGTGTGCGGCAGTTCTGGGCGTCCGCGTGCCTGGAGGATCCGGATCGCGAGCTCGACGCGATCGTCGGGCACCTGCGCGCCGTCGGCGTGACGGGCGTCTACTTCTCGAACGACGTCGACGGCACCGACTCGGCGTGGGCATCCGCGACGGGCACACCCGAGGCGGGGGGCCTGACGCCCGATTTCGTGGAGCGGCTCGTCACGCGCCTGGGCGAGGAGATCGGCCTGCTGGCGGGTGATCTCGTCGAGGTCGCGCCTCCCCTCCAGGACACGCCGACCGCGCGCGCGGACACGCTCGCCCTCGCCGTCCGGTACGTGGGCGCCACGCTCTCGGCGATGGCGGGCTCGACGATCTGAGCCTCGTCAGCTCTCCGGCGGTACGGGAACCGGCGGCGGCTTGGCTTCGGCCTCGGCCAGGCTCGCGAGGGCGGCCTCCTTGCCGATGTCGTCCTCGCGCGGGACCCACCCGGTGACCCAGGTGATGATCGCCTCGAGCGTCTCGAAGAAGCGGATGTAGCGGAGCGGCTCGTTCATCCAGCCGACGGTGATGCAGTAGTTCCGGTCGTAGGGCGCCGCGTGGTGCTTCGCGTGGTGCTCGGCGCAGATGAGGAGCCGCGCGCGCTGCAGCAGGTGGATGAACCGCGGCGGCGTGTCCATGTGCGCCCACTTGTGGATCTGGCTGGTCGACGCGACGAAGATCCCGGTGCAGAGAGCCCACATCGCGCCGAAGGTGGCGAGGAGGCCTGGCGTCCCCATCAGGAACAGGAGCCCGAGGGTCGACATCACGCACGACAGCGCGATGTTGTGGCCGTTCGTCTCGATGAAGTCGTGGCGGGTGATCGCCTTCCGATCGACGTGGTGCTCGCGGAACGTGCGGATCGCGAGCCGCCCGAGCACCGGTGTGTCGACCGCGCCCCAGGTGTCGAAGGCCCAGTGCACGAACCCGGAGACGAAGTCGGCCGCGAGCATCCCGCAGAGGGCCGCGAGCGGCACGAACCAGCCCGAGAGCGGCGGCGTGAGGGCCAGCCGGACGCACAGCGCGACGAACAACCCGGCGCCCGCCAGGATGCCGAGCTTCTCGTAGAAGCGGTGCTTCGCGGAGTACCCGGCCGCGAGCTCGACCGCGTCTTTTCGGCGTGTTCCTGGCGACATGAGGAGGTACCGGAGCCTAGAATCCGGGGGAAGGCCCAGCAGATCAATCTATTTCGGCCCGTGCTTCTGTCACAAAACGCTCACGCGCACCACCCGGATCGCCCCTTTCGTCCGCCGCCCGCGGCGGCTATGAGGTCGGCCATGCGCTCCGCGATCTCGGCCCTCTCCCCTCTGCTCCCGCTCCTCGTTGCAGCGTGCGCGGCGACGCCGCCGGCGGAGAACGCCCCTCCGCCCCTCCGCCCTGTGACCACCGCGACGTCGACGGCGGTGGCGGCCGTGGACGCCGGCGCCTCGCCTGCTCGCGACGAGGCCGACGACGTCGCCATCGACAAGGCGCAGGCCGAGTACCTCGACCTCCTCGTGAAGGTCTCGCCCGAGGCGGCGACGGGCCTCGGCATCCACACGCGCGACACGGAGCTCGAGGAGCGCGAGTCACGCGCGTGGGACCGCCTGATCGAAGAGGAGGAGCGGTTCCTCAAGGGCCTCGAGGAGCGTTTCAAAGCTCCGCGCGCGAGCAAGCGCGCGCAGATCGACCTCCAGCTCATGCAGCACCAGCTCCGGGTCGACATCCGACGCAAGCGCGTCGAGCGGCCGCTCGAGCGCTCCCCGGCGATCTACGTGACCCCGCTGAACGCGATCTTCCTCATGACCGCGCGCGCGTACGCGCCCGAGGTGGAGCGGGCCAGGAACGTGCTCGCCCGCCTCGAGAGGATCCCCGCGGTGGTCGGCGAGGCCCGGAAGAACCTCCTCAACCCCCCGAAGGTCTGGACGCAGATCGGGATCGAGCGCTCTGGCGGCGCGAAGGCCTTCTTCGACGAGCAGAGGCCGTTCCTGCTCAAGGCGCTCCCCGAGGAGAAGGCGCGCGTCGAGGCGGCGTTGAAGGGCGCGACCAAGGCGTACGAGGAGTTCAAGGTTTACCTCCAGAAGGAGGTGATGCCCCGCTCGAACGGCAGCTTCGCCGCCGGGCGCGACCACTTCGACTTCCTGCTCCACGAGGACTACTTCCTCGACGAGGACGCCGACGGCGTGCTCGCGATCGGCAAGCGGGTCCTCGCCGAGACCGACGCGAAGATGGCCGAGACGGCCAGGCGCATCGACCCGAAGGCGAAGGGCTGGGACGAGGTCCTCAAGAAGGCGAAGGGCAACCACCCGACGGCGGAGGGGCTGCTCCCGGCGTACCGCCTGGAGGTCGAGCGCGCGCGGAACTTCCTGAAGGAGAAGGACATCGTCGAGTTCCCCGAGGGCGACGACCTCTCCGTGATCGACACGCCGGTGTTCCAGCGGAGCACCGTGACGGCCGCCTACGATCAGCCGCCGCCGTTCGACAAGGTGACGAAGGGGTTCTTCTTCGTCACGCCCGTCGACAAGACCCTGTCGAAGGCGAAGCAGGAGGAGATGCTGCGCGAGAACGACCACGGCGACATCGTGGACACGGCCGTGCACGAGGCGTATCCGGGTCACCACCTCCAGCTCTCGTTCGCCCGCCGCCACCCGTCGACGGCGCGCAAGGTCACCGACGCGGCGATCTTCTCGGAGGGGTGGGCGCTCTACGCCGAGGAGCTGATGGCGGAGCTCGGGTATTACACCGACGAGGAGCGGCTCCTGCAGCTCGAGTGGGCGCTCGTGCGAGCCGCGCGCATCCTGATCGACGTGGGTCTGCACACCCAGAACATGACGTTCGACGAGGCGGTGAAGATCCTGACGGACAGGGTACACCTCGAGCGCGAGCTCGCGCTCTCCGAGGTGAAGCGATACACGACCAACCCGACGCAGCCGCTGGCTTACCTGACGGGCCGTGAGATGATCTTCAAGCTGAGGGAGCGGTACAAGGCGCGGGAGGGGGAGCGGTTCACGCTCAAGCGGTTCCACACGGAGATCCTGTCGCACGGGACGATCGCGCCGGGGCTTATCGCGAAGGAGATGTTCTAGCCCTGTGCTAGATCCGCCGCGATGCTCTTCTCCCGCGCCCTCATCCCCACGGTCAAGGAAGCCCCCGCCGACGCGGTCAACGCGAGCCACACGCTCCTCGTGCGCGGTGGGTTCATCCGCAAGGTCGGCGCCGGCTTCTACGACTTCCTCCCGCTCGGGCTGCGCGTCATGCGCCGGGTCGAGGCCATCGTCCGTGAGGAGATGGATCGCGCCGGCGCGCTCGAGATCCTCATGCCGGCTGTCCTCCCCGCGGAGTACTTCAAGGAGACGGGCCGGTGGGACCGCTTCGGCGACACGCTCTTCCGTCTGAAGGACCGAAAGGGCGCCGAGTTCAACCTCGGACCCACGCACGAGGAGATCGTCACCGACATCGCGCGGCGCGAGATCCGGAGCTACCGGGATCTGCCCAAGAACCTGTACCAGATCCAGACCCAGGTCCGCGACGAGCCCCGGCCGCGGGGGGGCCTCCTCCGGTGCCGCGAGTTCATCATGAAGGACGCGTACTCGTTCGACGCGACCGAGGACGGGGCGAAGCGGAGCTACGAGGCGATGCGTGTAGCCTACACGCGCGCATTCGACCGGATGGGGCTCACGTACCGCCTCGTCGCGGCCGACTCCGGCGCGATGGGGGGTGTCCTCTCGGCCGAGTTCCAGGTACTCGCGGACTCGGGTGAGGACGCCATCGTGGCGTGCGGATCGTGCGACTACGCCGCGAACGTCGAGGTCGCGACGGTGAAGCCCTCCGCCGCGGCAGGCGAGGGCGAGGCGGCGCGCGAGAAGCGGCGGGTCCACACGCCGGGGAAGTCGTCCATCGACGAGGTCACCGCGCTCCTCGGCGTGCCGAAGGACCGCATGCTGAAGAGCCTGCTCTACACGGCGGGGTCCGAGACCGTCATGGCGGTCGTCCGCGGCGACCACGAGGTGAACGAGGTTCTCCTCGCGCGCGCGCTCGGCGCGGCCGACGTGTTCCTCGCGACCGAAGCGGACGTGAAGAAGGCGACGGGCGCCGACGTGGGCTTCGCGGGGCCGAGCGGGTTCGGCGGGCGGATCCTCGTCGATCGTGCCGCGGCGGCCGTCGCGAACGGCGTCACCGGCGCGAACGAGACGGGCTGGCACGTCGCGGACGTCAACCGAGGTCGCGACTGGAACGGCGAGATCCACGATCTCCGCCTGGCGGCGACGGGCGATCCCTGCCCGCGCTGCGAGGGGGGCAAGCTGCAGAGCTACCGTGGCATCGAGGGCGGACACATCTTCGTCCTGGGCACGCACTACAGCGCGCAGATGGGCGCCAGCTACCTCGACGAGAACCAGGAGAAGAAGCCGCTCGTCATGGGCTGCTACGGCATCGGGATCTCGCGCCTGGTGGCGACCGCGATCGAGCAGCACAGCGACGCCGACGGCATCGTGTGGCCGATGAGCCTCGCCCCCTACCACGTGCACCTCGTCACGATCGGCAAGGAGCCGGTGGTGGCCGAGGCGGCGAGGAGCCTCCACGACGACCTCCTCGCACGGGGCGTCGAGGTGCTGTGGGACGACCGCGACGAGCGGCCCGGCGTGAAGTTCAAGGACGCGGACCTGCTCGGTATCCCGCTGCGCGTGACCATCGGCGCGAAGTCGCTCGCGTCGGGAAACGTCGAGCTCAAGCCGCGCAGCGAGCGGGATCCGAAGAAGGCGGAGCTCGTCCCCCTCGCCGCGGCGGCCGAGAAGCTCCAGTCGCTCGTGCGCGCCGCGCCGGGCACGTAGTCGCGCATGGCGAGGCAGAGGGAGCTGCCCCCGGTCCCGGAGAAGCCGGTGGTGTCCCCGGCGGCGACGGTCGGCGGGGAGGAGGAGATCGAGATCGACTCGACGAGCGTCGCGCCGCGGCTCGAGGCGCGGGTCCGGGCTCCTCGTGGCGCGACGCGCGCCGTGTTGCTCTGCCACCCGCACCCGCTGTACGGCGGCACGATGCACTCCGCGGTGCTCGTCGCGGTGGCGCGCCTGCTCGCGGAGCGCGGAGGAGACGACGTCGCGCACCTCCGTTTCAACTACCGTGGCGTCGGCCGGAGCGAGGGCGCCTACGACGAGGGACGCGGCGAGATCCGCGACACCACGCGCGCGCTCGCCGAGCTGTCACGCCGCGCTCCGGGCGCGAGGATCACCGTGTGCGGCTACTCGTTCGGCACGTGGGTCGGGCTGCGCGCCGCGGCGGCCGGCGCGCCGGAGAACGGGGTCGACCGCGTGGTCCTCGTCGCTCCGGCCGTGCGCGTGTTCGACTTCCTCGAGGAAGACGGTCGTGCGTTCCCCGGGCGGATCGCGATCTTCGCGGGCGATCAGGACGACTTCTGCGAGGTCGAGGAGGCGAAGGGCCTCGCGACGAGGCTCGGCGCCACGCTCGAGGTGCTGCCCGGATCGGACCACTTCTTCCTGAGATCGCGGCGCGCGCTCGCGGAGGCTGCGTATCCGGCGATCGTGCCTCGTTGACGGGGGCGGGTGGCCGGGGGCGCGCCGCCCGCCGCGAGCATGCTCAGTGCGCGTCGACCGCGACCGCCTCGCGGCCGCGCGCGCGCCGGTCCCCGTCGAGCGTGGCCACGAGGCGGTGGCCGTCGCGGAAGCTGAGGAGCGAGTGCGCCCCGAAGAACAGGATCGCCGCGCCCGCCGCGATCCAGCCCACCGTCGCGGTGACGACGCCGCCCGTGAGGCGGTAGCCCCCGAGCACCGCGAAGGCGATGGTCATGAGCACGAGGGCGGTCTCCGACGAGGGCAGGGTGCCACGGAGCCGTTGCGTCAGGTGCCGCAGCCCCAGGAAGACGTACCCCGAGACGCCCACGACGAGCGCCGCCAGCGGCGTGAGCGCGCCGATCGCGCCGCACGCGAGGACGACGACGCCGAACGCGACGAGGGACACGTAGGGGAGGAGCGCCGCCTTCGGGCGCCGCCGTCCGCCCGCGCTCTGCATCACGCGCCAGAAGGGGATGAACGCGCTGTAGAGCGCGTTGACGAGAAGGAACACCTGGAGCGCCATGCGCGCGTCGAGGGGGCCCACACGGTACGAGAAGACGTCCGTGCCGAAGACGCCCCCCACGACCAGCACGCCCGTGAGCGCGAACACCGACTCGATCTGGTTCAGCGGCGCGAGGTGGAACGTGCCCGTCTCGGCCTGCTCCCAGTAGATCGCGGCCGCCGCGGCCGTCACGAGCATCACGTTGCTCGCCATCCACATCGGCGACATGTTCATCGCGACCCCGGCCATGGCGGCGCAGTACGTCGCGTTGAGGAGGTCGAGCCCGTGATCGAGGAACTCGCCGAGCGCCGAGCACTGGTTCGTGCGCCGCGCGTGCCCGCCGTCCGCGTTGTCGCACCAGAGGTAGAGGTGGGCCATCGCGATCGCGAAGAAGAAGGCCCACCCGCCGGACCTCGAGCCGAAGCCGACGAGCACCGCGAGGCCCGTGAGGCAGATGACCTGACCCGCGTGCGTGATGACGTTGGGGTCGAGCCGCTCCGGTATGAACCTCAGCGTGGGCTCGATGAAGAACCGCTTGTACAGCGGCAGCAAGATCGAGCGGTCGCGGACGTTGTAGGCAAGGGACGTCATGATGCGGATGCGCCCACGCTCGTCCCGGCGGGCACGTGGTCTCCATCCTGCGACGACGCGCGCCCGCGCGCAACAGGCTTCAGCGTCCGCCGTCCTCCGGCGAGCCGCGCAGACCCTTACGCGCGAGCCTCCGCAGGGGAAGGGCGAGGGCTGCGAAGAGGAGTACGCTCCTCGAGACGGGGCTCTTCTTCGCGCCGCGCTTCTGGGCATGCACTGTGTGCACGGCGAGCCTGACCGGCGGGCGACGTCGGGTGTAATGGCGTGCGTCCATCGCCGACGAGGCGGAGGAGGACGACCCGCACCCGTCGCCGGAGGACGAGCTCGAGCCGCCCGATCCACACCCGTCGTCGGAGGACGACGAGCTCGAGTCGGAGGACGAGCCGGCGCCGCCGCAGCCGTCGTCGGACGAGCTCGCGGACTCTCCCGTCGACGAGCCGTCCGAGGAGCAGCCGTCGCCGCCGCCGTCCGCCCCTTCGTCGGACGGCGTCGTGTCGTCGCTCGTGGTCGTGTCGCTCGCGCTGTCGTCCGAGCTGGACTCGCTCGCGGCCGTGCTCGAGTCGCCGCCGCAGCCGGAGGAGTCGTCGGCGTAGACGCCGCCCTGGCACGAGCCCCCCACGGAGCCGCCGGCACCGCCGCCGCCGCTCGTGTCGTCCTCCGCCGAGAAGAGGGGAGGGGGCGACGCACCACCCGCGGCCGTGGGCGGAGCGAGGGGCGCGCCCGAATCTGTGCATGTTACATCCAATCGCGACGCCTCCTGGTAGACCGAGCGCGCCCCGCCGCCGGAGCCGAGCTTCACCTCTCCCATCGCCTGCCCCATGGCGCGCGTGACGCCCATCGCGCCCGGCCGCTCGCGCGTGATCGCGAGGGCGAGGTCGTCCGAGAGCGCGCCGCACCGGATCTCCCGCGGATCGAGCTCGCCCGCGCCGACGGTCTCGGTGCACGGGAGATCGCCGATGCGGAGGAGCGCACCGCGCGGGCAGGCCATCCCCACGGTCTCGAACCGCGCGCCCCAGGAGCGCGCGTTCGCGCGGCACGCCGCCGTCTGGGGGATCGCGTCGCCGTACGTGGCGGCGCGCTCGAAGTACGTCTCGACGGCCGACACCGTGACGTCCCCGCCCGGGAGCGCCACGCCGTCGAAGATCGGCGCGTGCCCCGAGGACTCCGTGAGGAAGCCCGGGAAGGCGAGCAGCGACGCGCGGAGCTCGGCGTAGTTGCTCCCCGTTCGCTGCCACGCGAGCCTCGACGGATCGAGCTGGAGGGGCAGGCCCGCGCCGAACACCGACCGCGACGTCGCGAGCGAGAACGCGGTCACGACGGGGCCGGGAGAGGTCAGCGCGAGCGGCAGGGCCGGCTCCCGCGCCGGGCCCACGAGGCGCACGGTGGCGGTCTCGAGATCGCCGGCGGTCGTCGCCAGCGGGAGCGCCAGGAGCGCAGCCTTCGTGTCGAGCACGCCCGCGGCGAGCTTGGTGAACGATGCGTCCCTCACGAGCTGCCACGTGGTCGCGTACGCGTCCAGCTCCGCCGTCGTGGTGAGGACGCGGGCCTCGAGTGGCGGTCGCCTCGGGTGGGGCGGCCGGGGCGGGATCGTCTCGATGGCCGTCGCCACCTTGCACGAGGGGGTCGAGAGGGTCCGGGGTGGGCCGACCCGGGGTGCCGTGGCGAGATCGAGGCCCTCCAGCCAGGCCTCGGACGCGACGTCGACCGCCGCCGGGCCGTGCACGGGCACGAACCAGACGACCGTCCCGCCGGTGGAGGAGAAGCGCGCCTTGATCCACGTCGTCGTTCGCTCCGGCGTGGCCGCGATCGCCACGTCGACCGATCGCACGTCGACGCGCACGGACGTGCTGGGCACGACCGTGGTGGCTCGCGCATCCGCGCCGAAGAGGAGCGCGGCGCACGCGAGCGGTAGCGCGAGGGCGAGGACGGGAGCGCGCACGCGGGCGATCTCAGCAACCGGTGTGCCTCGGGCGGCGCGCTCCGCGCGAGCACGGATCCATCGAGAGACCGCGGCGTCGTGAACGCGGCCTCACACAACTGTCGTTCTCTCCCGCGAGCGTGGGTTCACGATCCGGGTAGGTGTCCATGGACACGTGAAGAACTGGCCGGGCCGGGGGGTGACCCGGCCAACCGCGCGAGATCGTTGCGAATCAATCCGGCACACGCCTGGCTAGGTCGCGGGCCGGAGGTTTCGCCATGAACAAGGTCATCGTCTCTCTCATCGTCTCGTCCGCCCTCGCCGCGCTCGCGTGCTCGTCCAGCGAGCGACCGCGCCTCGTCAGCAACGACGACTGGGGCGCGCACCACGCCAGCGACGCCGGCGCTCCCGACGCGGAGGTCGCCGACGTCGTCGAGATCGTGAAGGGCGTGCCCGATCACGGGCGCGATCCGGCGGTCGTGGCGCTCGATCTCGGCGGCGAGGGGCTGTGCACGGGCACGCTCGTCGCCGACCGCATCGTGCTCACCGCGCGCCACTGCGTCGCGGAGACGCGCGCGACCATCACCTGCCCCGCCGACGTCGTCCAGGTCACGCGCAACCGCGTGCCAGAGACGATCGGCATCCTGGCCGGCGAGGACGCGCACACGGCCAGGGTGGTGGCGTACGGAAAGGAGATCGTGGCGCCGGCCGGACCCACGCTGTGCGGGGCAGACATCGCGCTACTCGTCCTCGATCGGGCGGTCCCCAACATCCGGCCCCTCGGCGTGCGTCCGACGGGCGTGCGGGCTGGAGAGTACGTGCGGGCCGTCGGCTACGGGCGGCGGAGCGATGGCGATCCCGCGGGGACCAAGATGCTCCGCGACCACGTGCGCGTGCTCTCCGTGTCGCCGGCGGAGTTCACGGTCGGGGAGGCCACGTGCCACGGCGACTCGGGCGGCCCGGCGCTCGACGTCGGGACGAGCGAGGTGATCGGCGTCGTCTCGCGCGGCGGCCCGCGCTGCGACGGCCCCGGCGTCCACAACATCTACACGCGGGTCGACGCGTTCTACTGGCTCGTCGAGGACGCGTTCCGGCGCGCAGCGGCGTCGGTCCCCGGAGCGGACGCCGGTGTGGCGACCCCGCCGAAGTCCGGTACGAAGGCCACGCCCGTCACGGACGTGGGCGCGGCCTGTACGAAGGGCGAGGACTGCGCGGCGGGCATCTGCATCGCGGCGACCTACTGCTCCCGACCGTGCGGTCCTGGCGCCACGCGCTGCCCTGCCGGCTACCACTGCGCCACCGTCAAGGGCGCGCAGGCGTGCACCAAGGCCAAGTAGAACGTGCGCAGGGCGTTGACCGGCTCCGCCCGGCCCTCTATGGAGGGGCATGGACTTCGCTTTCGCCGAGCACCACGATCTGTTGCGGAAGACGGTGCGCGACTTCGCCCGGGCCGAGGTCGCGCCCCACGCCCGCGCGTGGGATCACGAGGAGCGCTTCCCGCACGAGATCGTGCCGAAGCTCGCGGCGCTCGGGCTCCTCGGGATCCGCATCCCGGAGGAGCTCGGAGGCGCGGGGATGGACACCGTCTCCTACGCGATCTGCGTCGAGGAGATCGCCCGGGTCGACGGGTCGCTCGCGCTCACGGTGGCCTCGCACAACGGCCTCGGCACGGGCCACATCCTCGCGTTCGGGAGCGACGAGCTCAAGCGCAGGTACCTGCCGAAGGCGGCCTCGGGCGAACAGCTCGCGGCCTGGGCGCTCACGGAGCCGGGGAGCGGGAGCGACTCGGCGGGGCTCCGGACGACGGCGCGCCGCGAGGGCGGTGACTGGATCCTGAACGGCACCAAGATGTTCATCACGCAGGGCAGCGTTGGCGGCTTCTGCGTCGTCCTGGCGCGCACCAACCCGGAGGTCGCAAGGCACAAGGGGATCACGGCGTTCGTCGTGGACCACGGCACGCCCGGCTTCACGGCGTCGAAGCACCTCGAGAAGCTCGGCTGTCGCTCGAGCGACACCGTGGAGCTCACGCTCGAGGACGTGCGCATCCCCGACAGCCAGCGCGTGGGAGAGGTCGACCACGGCTTCACCGATACGATGCGCATCCTCGATCGCGGCCGGGTGTCGATCGCGGCGATGGCGCTCGGCCTCGGGAACGGCGCGCTCGAGATGGCGCTCGCGTACGCGAAGGACCGCAAGCAGTTCCAGAAGCCGATCGCCGATTTCCAGGCGATCCAGTGGATGCTCGCCGACATGAAGACGCAGCTCGACGCCGCGAGCCTCCTCACGTACCGCGCCGCGTGGCTCGCCGACCAGGGCCGGCCGTACAGCCAGGAGGCGTCGATGGCCAAGCTCTTCGCGAGCGAGGCCGCGAGCCGCGCCTGCAACCGGTCGCTGCAGATCCACGGCGGGTACGGTTACACGCGCGAGTTCGCCGTCGAGCGGCACCTCCGCGACGCGAAGATCTGCGAGATAGGCGAGGGCACGAGCGAGGTGCAGCGGATCATCATCGCGAAGCACCTCCTCACCCGGTAGGCCGTCGAGCGCTCGCCCGCCCGCCGGTCGTCGGCGCGGTTGCGCTGGTCGTCGTCGCTTGCGCTCGTCGTCGGCGCGCTGCCTGTCTCCGGCGCGCTGCCCGTCGTCGCTCGCCGCCATTTTGCCGTCCCCGGCGCCATGCCCTACACTGTCGCCGGATGTAGCTTCTCGATCATTTATTGACTTTACGGAACGCACTTTCATAACCTGCGACCAAGTAGTGGGAGAAAGTGGCAAGAAGTACCAAACCCGGCCATCTGGGCCCGGCCGGGGGGTTCGTCGTGCCGCTCCTCCTCGCGAGGGTCGATGTTCCGCGGTCGGTACGAGCACACGATGGACGCGAAGGGGCGTACGAGCCTCCCGGCGCGATACCGCGACGTGCTCGCCTCGATCGCCGAGCGCCGCGTCATCCTCACGAGCGCGCTCGATCCGTGCCTCGTCGCCTACACGTCCGACGAGTGGCGCGCGTTCGAGGAGCGCCTCGCCAAGCTGCCGCAGTTCGATCGCGCGGTGCAGAAGCTGAAGCGCATCTACGTGTCGGGCGCGGTCGAGGTCGACGTCGACGAGTCGGGCCGCATCCTGGTTCCGCCGACGCTGCGCGACTACGCCCAGCTCCAGAAGGACGTGCTCTGGGCGGGGAACGGGCGGTACGCGGAGCTCTGGGACAAGGGCCTGTGGAAGCAGCACTTCGAGACCTCGGAAGAGGAGCGCGGCGACATCGCCCGGCGCCTCGCGGAGCTGGGGCTGTGAGCCGTCCTGACGGGAAGCCCCTCTCCGCGCCGGAGCGCCGGACCCGGGTCTGGGATCCGCCCGGGGACGCGACCGAGAGCGCCGCCCAGCTCGCGCTCCCCGGCATGGCCGAAGAGGTCTCGGGCGAGTGGACGTGGACGGACGATGGAGGCGAGATGGAACCCGCGGACTACGTTCACGCCACGGTCATGCGGGGGGAGGTCGTGCAGGCGCTCGCGCCGCGGACCGGGGGCGTGTACGTCGACGCCACCGTGGGGGGCGGCGGCCACAGCGAGGCGCTGCTCGAGGCCGACCCCTCCGTCCGCGTGATCGCGCTCGACCGGGATGAGGACGCGCTCGAGGCCTCGCGCGCGCGCCTCGCGCGGTTCGCGCCGCGCGTGGCCTTCGTGCACGCGACCTTCGGGAGCGTCGCGGACGTGCTGCGCGAGCTCGGCGTGGCGACGGTCGCGGGCCTGTGTGCGGATCTCGGGGTCAGCTCGCCGCAGCTCGACCTCCCCGAGCGTGGCATGAGCTTCCGGCGGGAGGGGCCGATCGACATGCGGATGGACCGGAGCTCGGGCGAGACGGCGCTCGAGCTCGTGGGTCGTCTCGACGAGCGCGATCTCGCGAACGTGATCTTCCGGTACGGCGACGAGCGGCGATCGAGGCGCATCGCGCGCAGCCTCAAGCGCGCCTACGGCGAGCACGACCTCCACACGACGCTCGACCTGCGGCGGGCCATCGTGCGCGGCGTCGGCCCGGTGCGGGTCGGCGGCGTGGATCCCGCCACGCGGACCTTCCAGGCGCTGCGGATCGCCGTGAACCAGGAGCTCGACGAGCTCGAGGCGCTCCTTCGGGCGCTTCCCGGGATCGTCGAGGAGGGCGGCACTGCGGCCGTCGTGAGCTTCCACTCGCTCGAGGATCGGCTCGTGAAGCATGCCTTCCTCCGTGGCGAGGCCTGGGCGCCTCTGTCCAAGAAGCCCCTCGTCGCCACCGAAGAGGAGACGGCCCAGAACGTCCGCGCGCGCTCCGCCAAGCTGCGCGCGGCGCGCCGCCTGCCAGAGGGCCCCGGGAGGCCCGCGCGGTGAGCGACAAGGCCCGCGCGCGCACCTTCCTCGTCACCTGGACGCTCGCCGTCGTCGCGAGCGTGTTCGCGTTCGTGGTGCACCTCGCCCTCCGCGGGAGGACCGTGGCGCTCGGCTACGAGCTCGGCAAGGCGCGGAGCGAGCAGGCGCGGCTCCGTGAGGTGCGGCGCGTGTTCGAGCTCGAGGCCGCGAGCTACAAGACGCCGGAGCGCGTCGAGATCGTCGCCCGCACCCTGCTCGGCATGGAGCCAGCCGGTCCCGACCGCATCATCGTCGTCTCGCCGGCGGGCGCGGACGACAAGGAAAGGGAGACCAAGGTCGGAGCGCTCGCGCCGTGAAGAACCTCGACCCCGCCCGCGCGAAGTGGATCAAGGTCCGCATGGGGATCCTCTCGGGCCTCATGGCGCTGGGCCTCGGCGGGTTCGTCTCGAGCGCGTACAGGGTGCAGATCGAGGATCATGCGGCATGGAAGGAGACCGCCGAGAACCAGCGCCAGCGGCGCCTCCACATCGAGCCGAAGCGGGGCACGATCTTCGACCGGAACGGCACCCAGCTCGCCGTGAGCGTGGAGGTCCCGAGCGTATCGTGCGACGTCGCCGAGATGGTGCGCTCCGCCGACGGAAACGCGGACGCGCAGGCCGCGATCCTCGACGACGCGGCGGCGCGGCTCGGTGCGATCCTCTCGATCGACAAGGCCGAGCTCCGGAAGCGCCTCGGCCAGAAGCGGCGCTTCGTCTGGCTCAAGCGCCGCATCGGCGCGGAGGAGGCGGCCGCCATCAAGGACATCGGCGACCCCAAGAAGACGAAGCCGGCGATCCGCGGCCTGTCGGTCGACGGCGAGGGTCACCGCTACTACCCGGGGCGCGAGATCGCCTCCACGGTGCTCGGCTTCGTCGCGCCCGACGGGCTCGGGAAGGACGGGCTCGAGCTCTCGCTGGACGACGATCTCCGCGGCCGTGTCGAGGAGGTCAAGGCTCTGCGCGACCGGTCCGGGCGCCTCTTGTTCTCCGAGGGGACGACCGACGAGTCCGCCCTCGCGGGGCACGACGTCCACCTCACCCTCGACGAGGGCATCCAGCACGTGGTCGAGCGCGAGCTCGACGCGGCGCGCCATACGTACGAGCCGAAGGGAGCGTCCCTCGTGGTGCTCGACCCGATCACGGGAGAGATCCTCGCCCTCGCCTCGTCGCCGGGATTCAACCCGAACGACTACGGCGACGCCGATCCCGACGCGCGGCGCAACCGCGCGGTCACCGACCGCTTCGAGCCCGGCAGCGTCATGAAGGCGTTCACGGTCTCCGCCGCGCTCGCGGCCGGCACGCTGAAGCCGACCGACACGATCAACTGCGAGCACGGCACGTTCAAGCTCGGGGGCAACGTGACGATCCACGACACGCACGAGAACGACTGGCTGTCCCCGACGCAGATCCTCGCGCGGAGCTCGAACATCGGTACCCTCAAGATCGCGCTGAACCTGGGCGAGCCGGCCCTCTACACGGCCTTCCGGCGCTTCGGCTTCGGCGAGCCCACGGGGCTGCCGCTCCCGGGGGAGGCCGCGGGCGTGCTGCGGCCCAAGGGCCGCCCCTGGTTCGAGGTCGAGACCGCCAACGCGTCCTTCGGCCAGGGGATCAGCGTGACGACGATCCAGCTCGCCGTGGCGATGGGCGCCATCGCCAACGGGGGCAAGCTCATGGAGCCCATCCTCGTGCGGCGCGTGACCGATCCGCGCGGGAACGTCGTCCGCGAGAGCGCCCCCCGCGTGCGTCGCGAGGTCATCCCGCCGTCGATCGCGCGCCAGGTGTCCGAGATGCTCACGGCCGTCGCCGAGGAGGGCGGCACCGGCGTCGAGGCCGCCGTGGTCGGCTACCGCGTGGCCGGCAAGACGGCCACCGCGCAGAAGGTGGACCCGAAGACCGGCAAGTACTCCGAGGACAAGTACACGGCGTCCTTCATGGGCTTCGTCCCGGCCGAGAACCCGCGGATCGTGGTGGTCGCGGTCCTCGACGAGCCTGCGATCGGCCGCTACGGCGGCGATCTCGCGGGGCCCCTCTTCCGACGCGTCGCGGAGGCCAGCCTGCGCACGCTCGGGGTGCTGCCGGCCGCGCACGCCGCGAAGCTCCAGCGGCCGCCCGACAAGGACACGGACGTCGCGACGACGACGCTCGCGGGCTTTGCGCCGAAGGTCGAGAAGGCCGCGCCGGCTCCGCCCCCGAAGGAGGGGCCCCCGCTCCCGTCGACGGTCAAGGTCCCCGACGCGCTCGGCATGCCCGCCCGGGACGCGGTGCGCGCCGTCGCGGCCGTGGGGCTCGTGCCCGAGATCGAGGGCTCCGGTCGGCTCGTGCGCCAGAACCCGGGCGCCGGGACGCACGTGCCCAAGGGTTCGAGCGTGCGGCTCGTCTTCGATCCGTCATGAACGAAGTGGAGGGCAGCTCCCTCAGCCTCGAGGAGCTCGCCCGCGAGATCCCGGGCGGCGCGGAGATCGCGGGGGACGGGGCCGTCCGCGTGCGCGGCGTTCACCATGACTCGCGGATCGTCCAGCCAGGCGATCTCTTCGTGGCCCGCCGTGGCGTCACGTCGGACGGGGCTCGCTTCCTGGAGGACGCGGCGGCGCGTGGAGCGGTGGCCGTCCTGGCGGCGCGGGGGGCCTTCCCGGCGGCGGCCACGGCGCTCTCCGTGCTGTGGGTCGACGACGCGGCGATCGGCCTCGCCCACGCTGCGGCGGCGATCTGCGGCCACCCGTCGTTCGCGCTCGACGTCGTCGGCGTCACCGGCACGAACGGGAAGACCACCACGACGCACCTCGTCCGCGCCGCGCTCGACGGCGCGCTCGGCGTCCCTGCGTGCGGCATCATAGGGACGATCGGCAGCTCGTTCGCCGGCGAGGCGGCCCCGCCGTCGGCCTCCCACACCACCCCGGAGGCGGACGATCTCGCGCGCACCATGGCGTGGATGCGGCGGCGAGGCGCAGGGTACGTCGCGATGGAGGTGTCGTCGCACGCGGTCGCGCTGAAGCGCGTCCTCGCCGTCCGTTTCCGCGTGGCGGCGTTCACGAACCTCACGCGGGATCACCTGGACTTCCACGGTACGATGGAGGCTTACGCCGACGCGAAGGCGCGGCTGTTCCTCGACCACGGCCCCGCGGTCGCGGTCGTGAACGTGGCGTCGGACGCGGGGCGGGATCTCGCGACGCGGATCCGCGCGGCCCGCGTGACCCGGGTGATCTCCGTGACGAGCAGACCCGGCGAGCCTGCGGACGTCGCTCCGATCGACGTGGACTTCGGCGCGCGCGGTCTCGCGGCGACGATCTCGACGCCCGAAGGCACGGTGTCCTTGCGATCGCGCCTCGTCGGCGCGCACAACCTGGAGAACCTGGTGGTCACGCTCGGGATCGTTCACGCCCTCGAGCTCGACCTGGGTCGCGCGGTCCGCGCGCTCGCCTCCGAACCGGGGGCGCCCGGGCGTCTCGAGCGGGTCGACGTGGAGGACGACGTGACGGTGCTGGTGGACTACGCGCACACCCCGGACGCCCTCGAGCGCGTGCTCGCGTCGGTCCGCGCCTTCGCGCCTGGGCGTGTCGTGTGCGTGTTCGGGTGCGGCGGCGATCGCGACCCCTCGAAGCGCGCGCCGATGGGGGAGGCCGCGGCGAGGGGATCGGACGTGTGCGTCCTCACGAGCGACAACCCGCGCACCGAGGATCCGCGCGCCATCGCGGACGAGGCCGAGGCGGGGATCCGCGCCGCCGGCACGTCGCCCGTGACGTGGTCCGACGTGGGCGCGGGCGCGCGGGGCTTCGTGGTCGAGCTCGATCGCCGTGCGGCGATCGAGGCGGCGATCGCCTCGGCCCTCCCCGGGGACGTCATCGTACTCGCCGGCAAGGGCCACGAGGACCACCAGATCATCGGGCGCGAGAAGCGACCGTTCGACGACCGCGAGGAGGCCCGCCGCGCCCTCGCGAGGCGACGGCGAGCCGTGCCGAGATGACCGCCAGGTCCGCGGCTTTTTTGACAAATCCGACACTTTCGGGAAGGAAGGAGGAACCGTGCACACGCCGATTCCACCCAACCGCGCCACGTTCACAGCCTGGCAGATCGCCGCGGCGACGGGCGGCCGCGTCGCGCGGGTCGACGGCGAGGGGGTGGCCGCGACGGGCGTCACCACGGACAGCCGGGCCGTCCGGCCGGGGTGCGCGTTCGTGGCCCTGGCGGGAGAGCGCTTCGACGGGCACGACTACCTCGAGGACGCCAGCCAGCGTGGCGCCGTTCTCCTCGTGGTGGCGCGGGGCAGGGAGGCCGCGAACACGTCCGCCGACGTCGTCGAGGTCGACGACACGCTCGAGGCCTGGGGCGCGATGGCCGAGGTCCACGTCCGGGCCTGGAAGCGGGCCCACGGGCGCGCCGTCGTCGGGGTCACCGGCAGCGCCGGCAAGACGACCACCAAGGAGATCACGGCCGCGCTCCTCGCGACCCACGGCGCCACCCTCGCCACGCCTGGCAACCTCAACAACCGCGTCGGCGTCCCGGCGGTCGCGCTCCTCCTCGAGCCCGCCCACCGGCACGCGGTCTTCGAGCTCGGGATGAGCGTGCCCGGCGAGATGGCGCGCATCTCCCGGATGGCCCAGCCCGACGTGGGCGTTCTACTCAACGTGGGCGTTGCGCACGCGGGCGGTGTCGGCGGTGCGCGCTCCGACGTGGGACGCGAGAAGGGCGCGCTCCTCGCGCAACTCGGACCGGACGGCGTGGCGATCGTGAACGGCGACGACGCCGCCGCGATGGGGCAGGTGGTGCGCTCGGCGGCGCCGATCGTGACGTTCGGCAAGGCGGAGGGATCCGGCTACCGCCTGCTCTTCCGCGCGGCGGACGGTCAGGGCGGCGCGCTCGTGACCTTCTCTCGCGCGCGTGACATCACGAGCTCGGAGGTGCGCGTCCCCTTCGTCTCGGAGGCGCAGGCGCTCGACTTCCTGGCCGCGCTCGCCTCGGTCGAGGCGTTGACCGGCAAGCGCATGCTCCGCGAGGCGGTCGAGGCGGCCCTTGCGGGCCTGCGCTTGCAGGGGCGGATGGACGTCGCCGTGCTCGAGGGCGACGTCGTCCTCGTGGACGACACCTACAACGCGAACCCGGACAGCATGCGCGCGGCGCTCGCGGCGCTGGCGGAGCTGGGCTCCGGTCGCAGAAAAGTGGCCGTCTTGGGCGAGATGAAGGAGCTTGGCCACGTGTCCCTCGCCGAGCACGAAATCCTGGGTGATCTCGTGGCCGAGGCCGGGGTGGAGCTCCTCATCGGCTGCGGCGGTGAGCTCGTCGGATCGGCGCTCGAACGGGCGCGGGCGAGGTCCGTGGAGGTGGTCGCGGCCACGTCGAGCGCCGAGGCCGGGCTGGAGGCCGCCGCCCGGATCAAGGCAGGCGACGTGGTGCTCGTCAAGGGATCACGCGGGGCGCGCACCGAGGCCGCCGCGCAGGCGATCCGTGCGTCCCGGCCGGTCGTCGGGGCCCCGCGCTGATGCTGTACGAGCTGCTCTACCCGATGCGTCACTGGGCGAGCTGGCTCGGCTGGCTCAACGTCCTCCGTTACGTGCCCTTCCGCGTCATCGCGGCGACCGTCACGGCGATGCTGATCTCGTTCCTGCTGTCGCCGTGGTTCATCCGCGAGCTCCAGAAGAAGCAGATCGGCCAGGTCGTGCGCGACGACGGCCCCGAGAGCCACTTCAAGAAGCGCGGCACGCCCACGATGGGCGGCGCGCTCATCCTCCTGTCGGTGCTCCTGCCCACGATCCTCTGGTGCGATCCGCACAACACCTTCGTCTGGGCGACCGCCGCGGTCACCGCCGGCTATGGCGTCATCGGCTACCTCGACGATTACCTCAAGATCAAGGCGAAGACCGCGGCGGGCATGCCGGCGCGGTACAAGCTGCTCGGCCAGTTCGTCATCGGCGGCGGCGCGGTCGCCTACGCCTTCACGGCGCGCGACAAGCTCCCGGTCGACTGGTGGGACATCAAGACGCGCCTCTCCATCCCGTTCGTCGCCTTCGCGAAGCATCCGATCGCGCTCCCGCTCGGCGTCTACATCGTGTTCGCCGTCCTCATCGTCGTGTGGACGTCGAACGCGGTCAACCTGACCGACGGCCTCGACG
>SXGT01114598.1_pt1 | contig 43438 bp, 44 predicted proteins | sample 3176221 | NCBI WGS metagenome assembly SXGT01 (sample SAMN11356862, study PRJNA531348) | freshwater metagenome | isolation source: freshwater sample F1-120 | place: China: Fuxian Lake, Yuxi | collected 2017-12-25
ACGATCTTGTCCACCTGCGGCACCGTCGCTGTGCCATAAGCCAACGCCGCCACCGCCTGCGCGCCACCAATACAGAACACCCGATCGACATTCGACACGGCCGCCGCCGCCAACACCAATTCATTTTGCACGCCATCCGGGGTCGGCACCACCATGATGAGTTCCTTCACCCCCGCCACCTTGGCTGGAATCGCGTTCATCAGCACCGACGAAGGATAGGCGGCCTTGCCACCAGGGACATAGAGCCCCACGCGATCCAGCGCGGTCACCTGCTGGCCCAGCACCGTGCCATCCGCCTCGGTGTAGGTCCACGAATGCTGCAACTGCCGCTCGTGATAGCTGCGCACACGGTCGGCTGCGGCATTCAAGGCCGTGCGCAAGTCGGCCGGAAGGCCATCGAGCGCCGCGTGTAAACGCGCCTTAGGCAACTCCAGCTCGGCCATCGACGCGACCTCAAGGCGATCGAACTTGGCGGTGTACTCCAACACAGCCGCATCGCCGCGTTGACGCACGGCGCTGACAATAGCCTCTACCGTGTCGGAAATCGTCTTGTCGGTATCAGCGGAAAAGGCCAGCAGCGCAGCCAGTTGCGCCTGAAAATCGGCGCTACAGGAATCAAGACGGGTCATCATTTGAAATACGCGTAAGGAGTAGTGAATAAGGGGATTCTAACCTGCCGCAGCAGTCTTGAACGCCTGAATGATGGGCTGGATGCGATCGTGTTTCAACTTCATCGCCGCCTCGTTCACCACGAGACGCGAGCTGATTTCCATGATCGACTCCACCGCGACCAGGTTATTGGCCTTGAGCGTACTGCCCGTAGAGACCAGATCAACAATCACATCAGAAAGCCCCACCAACGGTGCCAATTCCATCGAACCGTACAATTTAATGAGATCAATGTGCACACCCTTACCAGCAAAGAACAACCGTGCGGTCTTGACATACTTGGTTGCCACCGACAGGCGTGCGCCTCGACGCACGGCGGCGGCATAATCGAAACCAATCGGTGTGGCCACCATCATGCGGCACTTGGCAATGTTCAAGTCAACCGGCTGGTAGAGACCATCTCCGCCGTGTTCGATCAACACATCCTTGCCAGCCACACCAAGATCGGCCGCACCATGTTGCACATAGGTCGGAACATCCGTGGCGCGGATGATGAGGAGCCGCACATCAGGCCGATTCGTGCCGATGATGAGCTTGCGTGAGGAATCCGGGTTTTCGCTCGGCACAATGCCTGCTGCCGCCAGCAGCGGCAGGGTTTCTTCAAAGATGCGACCCTTGGAAAGGGCAATCGTAATCATGCTGCTGTCCATCAGGCCTTCTCCCTGCGCACCTGTGCGCCCAGCGCCATCAGTTTGGCCTCAAGCTGTTCATACCCCCGATCGAGGTGATAGATGCGCTCGATATGGGTTTCACCCTCCGCGACCAGACCGGCAATCACCAGGCTTGCCGAGGCACGCAAGTCTGTCGCCATCACGGTAGCCCCTTCCAGGCGTTTCACACCAGTAACGAAGGCCGTATTGCCATCGATCTTGATATTGGCGCCCAAACGCTGGAGTTCCACCGCGTGCATGAAGCGATTTTCAAAAATCGTTTCACGCATCACCGCGCTGCCCTCAGCGATGCAATTAATGGCCATAAACTGCGCCTGCATGTCGGTGGGAAAGCCGGGATACGGCGCGGTACGGATTGAGACGGCCTTGAGCTTGGCCTGTGCCGTAATGCGGATGAACTCACGCTCGGCGGTTTTCTCGCTCACGATATCGCAACCCGCATCCATCAGTTTGTCCACAACAGCGTCCAGATAACCGCTGGAGATACCATTCAGTGTCACCGTACTACCCGTCGCTGCCGCCGCGCACAGATAGGTGCCCGCCTCGATGCGGTCGGGCATGATGCGGTGGGTCGCGCCATGCAGATCTGTAACGCCTTCGATGCGGATCACATCCGTACCTGCACCAGAGATCTTGGCACCCATAGCAATCAGGCATTTCGCCAAATCCACCACCTCGGGTTCCCGCGCAGCGTTTTCGATCAGCGTCACGCCGTCGGCCAAACAGGCCGCCATCATCAGGTTTTCAGTACCCGTCACGGTCACCATGTCAGTAAACAAGCGCGCACCCTTGAGTCGCCCCACCTTGGCGTGGACATAGCCGTGTTCCACCGTCACCTCAGCGCCCATCGCCTGCAGACCCTTGATATGCTGATCGACCGGTCGGGCGCCGATCGCGCAACCACCCGGCAACGACACGCTCGCCTCGCCGCAGCGGGCAACAAGCGGCCCCAGGACAAGGATGGAAGCACGCATGGTCTTGACCATCTCGTAGGGCGCGACCGAGTTGTTGAGCCCGCTGGCATCAAGCCGCACGGTGTCAGCATCGCGCTCCACCTTGACACCCATCTGCACCAACAGTTTTAACATGGTGCCAATATCGTTAAGCGCCGGCACATGCGTCAGCGTCAACGGCTCGGGGGTCAGGAGGCAAGCGCAGAGGATAGGCAAGGCCGCGTTTTTAGCCCCGGAAATAGTGACTTCACCTGATAAGGGTCGGCCACCGGTGATGACGAGTTTGTCCATAAAGAATAAAGAGAATCGTGAAAGATGGGGTTAGTGCCGGAGTTTATAGCCGCGCATGATCAACTGCATAGCCACCCCGCACAGAATCAGGGTAAAAGGCAGGGCCACAGCGAACCCCAGCCAGGGATTAACATCCGATTGGGCAAAGAATCCATAGCGAAAACCGTCAATCATATAAAAAACAGGGTTCGCCTGAGATACGGCCAGCCAGAAGGGCGACAGGCTGTGGATGGAATAAAACACGCCTGACAAAACAGTCAGCGGCAGAATAATAAAGTTCTGAACGCCGGACAGGTGATCAAATTTGTCCGCCCAGATACCCGCAATCACCCCGATAGCCGCGAAAGCTAGCGAAGCCAGGATCGCCCAGACCACCACCCAGGCCGGGTACGCCAATGGCAAGTCCACCACCCAGAAGCCCGCGATCAAGACCCCAAAACCGACCAGAAGGCCACGGAAGGCCGCCGCCAATAGATAGGCCAGCAAAAATTCCAGGTGGCTGAGCGGTGCAATCAGGATAAAGGCAATGTTACCGGTAATCTTGGACTGGATCAGGGATGAAGAACTGTTGGCAAAAGCGTTCTGTACGAGGGCCATCATCGCCAAGCCCGGGATAAGAAAGGCAGTATAGGTCACACCAGGGTAGACCTCGACCCGCCCTTCCAAAGCCTGGGCAAAAACCAGCAGATAGAGCAGCGCCGTCAGGACGGGGGCCGCCACCGTCTGCAACAGGACCTTCCAGAAACGCAGGATCTCCTTGTAAAACAAGGTTCTAAGGCCAATCCAGTTCATTGCGCCATGATCCTTACGAAGGCCGTTTCCAGGCTATCGCTGCCGGCCATCAAGTTGGCCGTGGTATCGAGGGCCACGATCTCGCCCCGGCGCAGCATGGCCACCCGACTGCACAATTGTTGTGCCTCTTCCAGATAATGCGTGGTCAGGAGCACAGTGTGCCCCTCTCCGTTCAACTCGCGGATGAAGGCCCACAGGGACTGGCGCAATTCAACATCGACACCGGCGGTCGGCTCGTCGAGGATAATGACCGGCGGCTTGTGCACCAAGGCTTGTGCCACCAGAACTCGCCGCTTCATACCGCCCGAGAGCTGACGCATATTGGTATTGGCCTTGTCGCTGAGCCCGAGACGCACGATCAATTCATCGATCCAGGCCTCGTTGTGCGCAAGGCCAAAATAACCAGACTGGAAGCAAAGCGCCTCACGCACGGTAAAAAAAGGGTCAAAGACCAATTCCTGGGGGACCACGCCCAAGCGGCGGCGGGCCTCGACATAATCGGCCCGGACATCAAAACCCATCACCCGAGCCTGACCCCATGTTGCGCGCACCAGACCGGCAAGAATATTGATAAGGGTCGTCTTGCCCGCTCCATTGGGACCTAACAAGGCAAAGAACTCCCCCTCGGCAATCGTGAGATTCACGCCCCGCAAGGCCTCAACCTGACGATAGCGTTTACACAGCCCAATCAACTCAATGGCAGGGACCACAATCAGAAGAGTTCACGAACCCCGTAGAGACGGGCCAGTTCAACCAGCCCAGGCGGCCAACTCACAATATCCAAAGGCCTTTGACAGGCAACGGCGCGACGCTTAAAAACCAAAAGAAACCCCAGCATGGACGAATCAACCCGGCCCAAACCGGACAAGTCAATCCGCTCCACCTCGGTCGCTTCGCCCGTTTCCACCACAGCCAAGTGACGGGCAACCGTCGCGTGGGTGTAGTCGCCCGACAGGTGCATGACACCCGCCGTGATCTGAAGCCCACTCACCCCGCTACTCATAATGTTCAAGCCTTCTGGTTGCGGCGGCGCAAGGTATCGATCAAGCCATCCATCCCGCCCTTTTTGATTTCACTATTGAATGAATTACGGTATACGGAAATCAGGCTAACCCCATCCACTAGGATGTCGTACACCTTCCAGCCAGCCACCTGTTTCTCGACCCGATAATCGACCGGGATGGCCGGAGACCCCGATTTGCTAGCCTCTAGGCTAACCATGACCTCAGTATCGCCAGGGTTCATGCGCAAGGGTTTGTATTCAAACTTGTAATCGATGATGCTGGAAATGGAGGCCGCATAAGTACGCACCAGCATAGCCTTGAATTCCTCGGTCAAGGCCGACTGCTGCGCCACCGACGCATCGCGCCAATTCTTGCCCATGGCCAGACGCGTCATGCGCTCAAAGTCAAAATGCGGCAGGATCTTGGCCTCAACCAGGGTATGGATCTTTTTCTTGTTGCCGGCACGGATCTCACGGTCCTGACGGACGATGCTGGCCACCTCCTCAGTCGCGTTGCGCGCCATCTCATCCGGGCCGCTGTTGGCCTGCGCAACAGGCGTAAGAACAAACCCCAGGACAAGGCCCAAAGCAAGAAACCAAGTATGGATTTTTTTCATTTTTGCGCTCCCTTAGCACCTTCCGAAGCATCCGCCTTGCCATACAGGAACTGGCCAATCAGTTGCTCCAATACCACGGCGCCCTGAGTAAGTTGCAGGCGGTCACCGGCCTTCAACACGGCCGTCTCGCCACCCGCCTCCAAGGCGATGTACTGTTCACCCAACAAGCCGGAAGTCATGATGGATGCCGAGGTGTCGGTTGGAAAACGGTAACGGCTATCCAAATCCAGACGCACAGTCGCCTCAAATTTTTTGGCATCAAAGCCAATTTCGCCTACCCGGCCGACGACGACCCCGGCACTCTTCACCGGCGCACGCGCCTTGAGACCGCCAATATTGTCAAACTGGGCCTCAATGGCATAGGTCTTGGCACTGTCAAAACTACCCAGATTGCCCACCTTGAGGGCCAGAAAAATCAATGCACCGAGTCCAGCCACAACAAACAGGCCAACCCAGAGATCCAGAGTCGTTCTTTCCCTTATCCACCTCCACGGCACATGATTGCCGTCAAGATACAGTCGAGGGCCAGAATGGCCAAGCTCGAGGTCACGACGGTGCGCGTCGTCGCGCGCGAGACGCCTTCCGCCGTTGGCGGTGCATCAAAACCTTCAAACAAGGCAATGACCGTCACGGCCATGCCGAAAACCACACTCTTGATGACCCCTTGAAGAATATCATCTCCAAAGTCCACAGCCGCCTGCATCTGTGACCAGAACGAACCTTCATCGACTCCAATCAGAATCACTCCCACCAAGTAACCGCCAAAGATACCCATGGCTGAGAACAAGGCTGCCAGCAACGGCATCGAGATCAACCCACCCCAGAAACGCGGGGCCACTACACGAGCAATGGGATCCACAGCCATCATTTGCATGGCCTCGATCTGCTCAGTGGCGCGCATCAGACCAATCTCGGCCGTGATCGCCGAACCCGCACGACTGGCGAAGAGCAGCGCTGCCACCACCGGCCCCAATTCACGAACCAAGGAAAGCGCCACCAGAATCCCGAGAGCCTCCTCCGAACCATAGGTCTGTAGGGTGTCATAGCCTTGTAGGCCAAGTACCATGCCCACAAACAGGCCCGAGACCAAAATAATAATCAGCGACAGCACCCCCGTCGAAAAAACTTCACGAATGACTAGGTGCGGGCGTCGCACACAGATGCCGGAACGCAGTAGCGTCAAGGCAAAGAAGCGTGTAGCGACCCCCATACGCCAAACGCTCTCAAAAACACGATGGCCGATACGACGAATTGGAATAAGACTACGCTCAGGCACACGCCACTCCCAGATCAACGGCCAGATCAGGGGCCGGATAATGGAACGGTACTGGGCCATCCTCCTCGCCATGCACAAACTGGTGCACAAAGGGCAGCGTGGAGGCACGAATCTCGTCCGGTGTCCCCTCGGCCTCAATGACACCGTTGGAGATAAAGTAAACATAATCAACGATCTTCAGTGACTCCTGCACATCATGGGTCACGACCAGCGAGGTCAGGCCCAGCGCATCGGTCAGGCGGCGGATCATGTTACCGGTCACCCCGAGCGAGATCGGATCAAGGCCCGCAAACGGCTCGTCGTACATGATCAGCATAGGGTCGAGCGCAATCGAACGGGCCAAGGCCACCCGCCGCGCCATCCCGCCGGACAGTTCAGAAGGCATCAGATCAGCTGCCCCCCGCAAGCCCACGGCGTGCAACTTCATCAACACCAAATCGCGGATCAGCGACTCAGGCAGATCGGTGTGCTCACGCAACTGGAAGGCCACATTGTCGAATACCGACATATCCGTAAACAGAGCGCCAAACTGAAACAGCATGCCCATACGCCGGCGCAAGGTAAACAAGGCCGCTTGATCCAAATCGGGCACCTCCAACCCATCCACCCGAACGCTACCCTGGGTGGGCCTCAAGGCCCCACCAATCAGACGCAACAGCGTTGTCTTGCCGCAACCCGAGTTGCCCATGATAGCAATCACCTGACCGCGCCGGGCAGTTAGATTAATACCTTTCAGAATCTGGCGCGAACCATAACCAAAAGACAGATCGCGGATTTCAACAAGAGTATCGGACACGAGAAGGGGCTTCAGGACAGCCGGGGAAAGGGTGTGGAATTCTACCCGATTAAAGGCCCAGCATCTCAATTAGTGATTCAACTTGCTCCTTCCGGCGCAAGGCCAAGGGCTCTACGATCAGAAAGACCGGTTCGATCAGTGTCGCCGCTTGAAGTCGTGCCGCCAATGTCCTCAAATCGGTTTCCGGTCCCAACGGGACGCGCATCGGAGAGTCCGACGAGAGGACCACCAGCCGTTCACCCAGAGCCGTACGCACAGCCGGAGGGATCCCGGCAGGCCGATCTTCCAGCACAAACCGGAAATCCCCGGTCGCATCGGCCACCAGTGCAGCCCAAGTCGCCTCATCAAGGGATTGCCAGGCGGCGGCATCAAGCCAAACGCAACGAAACTGGGTCTGATAAAAGGCAAACTGCCAGTCCTCCGGGAGGTCCGGCGGATAGACCGATCCGAGCCAATCGGGATGACGCCAATCAACACACCCTAAATAAACTACATACAAAGAATGATTCATAAGCTTTTGCTAAAAAGATGACAAAAAACGCACACTTGAGTATAAAGGCGTCGCTTCCGTTTTTTGTTCTTGTATTCATGATGCAAAACGAAGCAACACCTTTCACCACAAGCTGTGCATTTTTCTATTTATTTCTCGGAGCCCTCATGAAGATTTCTATCCTCGTTGCTGCACTGCTAGCCACCGTTTCTGCCACCGCCATGGCCAATGCCCCTGTTGCCGCTCCTGCCACTCCAGATGCATGGCTCAACCGCATGACCGACATGACCGTCAACGGTGCTGCCTTCCGTGACCCCAAGCTATTCATGTCTTGGCTCAACGCCACCAGCGAACCCGGCTTTTACACCACCATGAGCAACAACATGCTGACGCCGAACAACTGGACCAAGATGATGGGCACAGCTCTGGATCCGCGCACACTAACCAATGTAATGCAATTCACCGACCCGGCTGTTGCCGCAAAGTGGATGGCTGCCAGTATGGATCCGCAGTTCTATACCGCCGCCATGACCAGCCTGTCTGATCCGACCAAGATGATGCGCTGGGTCATGATGCCCATGGATCCGAAGGTCATGAACATGGGCATGCAGATGATGAATCCAACCACCTCCATGAACTGGATGATGGCCCCGATGTCCCCGCAATCCATGAACATGATGATGGCCCCGATGAACCCCAACATGTACACCGGCTGGATGGGCGCTTCCATGAACCCGGCCACCTACGGAACCTGGGGCAACATGATGAACCCGGCCACCTACAGCACCGTCATGACCAACCCGATGGACATGTCCGCTTTGACCAACATGATGACCCCGATGCTAGCCCCGGTTGCCGCGATCGCTCCAGCGGCGGCGGCGGCTGCGGCTGCTCCGGCTGCAGCAGTGGCTGCTCCGGCTGCAGCAGTGGCTGCTCCGGCCAAGGCTGTGGCTGCTCCGGCGAAGAAGTAATACTTCCTCGCCAAAAAACGGGCCACCTTCGGGTGGCCTTTTTTATTACAACAGAAATACCCGCAGTCAAGCCCGCCGCCAGGTCGTCCCCTGCGGGCTGTCTTCCAGCAATATGCCGGCTGTCTTGAGTTCGCTCCGGATGGCGTCCGCGCGGGCGAAATCGCGTGACTTCTTGGCAGCGATGCGCTCCGCGATCAACGCATCGATGCGTTCGGGCGCATACCCCGCCGACTCCACCGGGCCAAACTGAAGGAATGTCCCGGCATCCCGTTCCAGTAATCCTAGTATCCCGCCCAGCGCCCGCAACTGTCCGGCCAACGCCGCATCATGCGTACGATTGATCTCGGCAGCCAGATCGAACAACACAGCGACAGCCTCTGGTGTATTAAGGTCATCATCCATTGCCGCCTTGAAACGGGCGGCATAAGGCGCGTCCCAATCCATCTCCGGTGCATTGAGCGGCATATCGCGCAACGCCGTATATAGTCGCGTCAGCGCGCCCCGTGCATCATCCAGATGGGCATCCGAATAGTTGAGCGGGCTGCGGTAATGCGCACGCAGGATAAAGAAGCGCACCACTTCGGCGTCGTATCTTTCCAGCACCTCGCGGATGGTGAAAAAGTTGCCCAGGCTCTTGGACATCTTTTCGTTGTCGATACGCACGAAGCCGTTGTGCAGCCAATAATTGACGAAGGTGCAACGATGCGCGCCCTCGCTCTGAGCAATCTCGTTTTCGTGATGCGGGAATTGCAGGTCCTGGCCGCCGCCGTGGATGTCAAAATGCTCACCCAAAAGCCGTGATCCCATGGCCGAGCATTCGATATGCCAACCCGGCCGCCCCGGCCCCCACGGTGATGGCCACGCCGGTTCACCCGGTTTGGCCGCCTTCCACAACACGAAATCGAGCGGATCACGCTTGTACGGATCGACCTCGACGCGCTCTCCGGCGTTGAGTTCGTCCAGCGACTTACCCGACAGTCGCCCATAGGTCGGAAAGCTGCGCACGGCGTAATAGACATCGCCATTGTCCGCAGCATAGGCATGACCGTTCGCGATCAGGCGCGAGATCATGTCCAGCATCTCGCCGACATATTCGGTAGCACGCGGCTCATGCTCGGGCGGCAGCACGCCCAGACGCCCGCCGTCCTCATGCATGGCATCAATGAATCGCTGCGTGAGGGCCGTATAAGGCTCGCCGCTTTCCTGGGCGCGTTTGATGATCTTGTCGTCTATGTCCGTGATATTACGAACATACGTTACCCGGAATCCAGACGCCCGCAGCCAGCGCACCAGCATGTCGAACACCACCAGCACCCGTGCATGGCCTAAATGACAGTAGTCGTACACCGTCATGCCGCAGACATACAGGCCCACATAGCCTGGGTTGATCGGAATAAAACTCTCTTTGCGCCGCGTCAGCGAGTTGTAAAAACTAAGCATCAGACGGATTCCTTCGCCCAAGTATCTTTCAAACCCACCGCCCGGTTAAATACCACCTTTTGACCCGGCTGATGGTCAAAGCGATCCGCACAGAAATAGCCCAGCCGTTCAAATTGATAACGCGTTTCCGGGGCGCAAGTCAGGGCCGCAGCCTCAACCCAGCCTTGCACCACTTCCAGCGAATGCGGGTTAAGGAACTCCAGGAAATCGCGTTCCTTATCGGCATCCGGGCGCGGCACGGTGAACAGGCGATCATAGAGGCGAATCTCGGCCGGCACAGCGTGTTCCGTGGACAGCCAGTGGATGACGCCCTTGACCTTGCGACCCACCGGGTTCTGACCCAAGGTCGCCGGGTCAATGGAACAACGCAGTTCAACCACCTGCCCCACCGCATCCCGAATCACCTCATCGCAACGGATAACATAGGAATAGCGCAACCGCACCTCACCGCCGGGGGTAAGGCGTTGCCAACCGGACGGTGGGATCTCGGCAAAGTCGTCAGCCTCAATCCACAACTCGCGTGCAATGGGCACCTCGCGCTCACCAAACTCGGGATGTTGGGGGTGAAAGCCCGCCGCGCGCGCCATGGTCACGCCAGGCTCAAAATTTGTCAGCACCACCTTGAGCGGGCGCACCACCGCCATCACGCGCGGTGCAGCGGCCTCCAAGTCCTCGCGAATGCAGCCTTCCAGAACGCTCATATCCACCACATTATCGGATTTCGAAATACCAATGCGGCGGGCAAATTCACGAATGCCAGCAGGGGTATAACCGCGCCGGCGCATACCATGGATGGTCGGCATACGCGGGTCATCCCAATCGGCCACATAACCTTGTTGCACCAACTGCAATAATTTGCGCTTGGATGTCAATGTGTAGAGCAACTCCAGGCGGGAAAACTCGATCTGACGCGGATGGCAGGGAATGGTAATGTGGTCCAGCACCCAGTCGTACAGCGGGCGATGATCCGTGAATTCCAGCGTGCACAGCGAATGGGTAACGCCTTCCAGCGCGTCTGAGATGCAATGCGTGTAATCGTACATTGGGTAGATGCACCAGGCATCCCCCGTGCGGATGTGATGCGCCCGCTTGATGCGGTAGATCACCGGATCGCGCAGGTTGATGTTGGGGCTGGTCATGTCGATCTTGGCACGCAGGGTCTTGCTGCCATCAGCAAATTCGCCTGCTTTCATGCGCCGGAACAAGTCCAGATTTTCGGTCACACTGCGATCACGGTACGGGCTGTTTCTACCCGCCTCCTTTAGCGTGCCGCGATAGTCGCGTATCTCATCGGCATTCAAATCATCGACAAAGGCCAGCCCTTGATGGATTAACTCCTCGGCAAAGGCATATAACACCGAGAAATAATCGGATGCCCAGCGCACATCCCCATTCCACGCAAACCCCAGCCAGCGCACATCCTCTTGAATGGCCACAGCGTACTCGGCCTCTTCCTTGGCCGGATTGGTATCGTCAAAGCGCAGATTGCAGCTGCCTGGATAATCCTGCGCAAGGCCAAAATTAAGGCATATCGACTTGGCATGACCGATATGCAAAGAACCGTTCGGCTCGGGCGGAAAGCGAGTCTGGATAGCGGCATGCAAACCGCTGCCAAGATCCCCTTCAACGATGGTGCGGATAAAATGCGAAACCGTCGTCGTAGAGGGTTGAATGGGGGAGTGGTGTGAGGAAGTCGTCATGCCGGCGGCTTTGTGAACCTAATGGTGAACCGAATCGCAATGGTAAAAATATGGGTGACTGTTAGAATCAGCAAACTTTTGTTGCAATGTTCTATATTGTGCAGCCCATTACCAGATCTCTGGTGACCGCGATTATATCACCCATGCTCCCAACAAAAATCCTAAACCAAACCATGAACAAGACCCTTCTCGCGGGTCTCTGTATGGCCCTGCTCTGCCTGGGCGTGACCCGTGCCCAAGCCGCTAATCTGGATGACATCCAGGCCTTGATGTTCAAGAACGACTTGGGCGGCGCCCTCACCCAACTCGATCAACACCTGACAGAAAACCCCAAAGATCGGGATGGACGCTTCCTGAAGGGCATCCTGCTCACCGAGATGCGCCGTCTGCCCGAGGCGATCGAGGTATTCACGGCCCTCACCCGCGACGAGCCAAAATTACCGGAGCCCTACAATAACCTGGCCGTGATCTACGCCGCCCAAGGCCGTTTCGACAAGGCCCGTGAGGCCTTGGAACTGGCCATCAAGACGCACCCCAGCTACTCCGTTGCGCACGAGAACCTGGGTGACCTCTATGCCAAACTTGCCTCCATAGCTTATGACAAGGCCTTGGAACTGGATCGTGCCAATACCACCACGCAGACCAAGCTAGCCCTAATCCGCGACCTCTTTGCCCCCCCGTTCCGGGCCACAGCCGAATCCACTCCAGCCCCTGCAAACCCCATAGCATCCACGACCGTAGAACCCGCGCGTACGCCCGCCAAAACGGCCCGGATCGCCCCTACCGCCACCACTAAAGCCCCTGCGACGACACCCACCCCAACGACCGGAGTCGAATCCACCGTCCATGCCTGGGCCGCGGCTTGGGGCCGTCAGGATGTTGCCGCCTATCTGGCCCACTACAGCGACAATTTCAAACCTGCCTCCGCTGCACCCCTGGAACAATGGAAGGCGGATCGAGACACGCGTATCAAAGCGCCAAAGTCCATCCTGATTGAACTGATGAAGCTCGAGATCAAGGTAGATGGCGACAGCGCCACGGCGACCTTCAAGCAGCACTACAAATCTGATCGCCTCAACGAATGGACGCGTAAGACCCTACAACTGCGGCGAGAAACCGATGCCTGGCGCATCGTGGACGAACGCTAACCCCAGATCGATGTTGATACGCGTATTCATCACCCTCTGCGCCTTGCTGACTTGGCCAAGCCTCTGCATGGCCGCACCCGTAAATAGCCAAACCCAGGCCAAGGTGCAAACCCAGGCCCTGACCCCGCTGCCAGATCAACTCCTGGCTCAAGCGCTACAAGCGGTACGCGAGCAGCGTCTGACCGATGCCGAAGCCGACATCAACCGGCTGCTCAAGCTACAACCCGATTTCCACCTCGCCCAGCTCATCCGTGGCGACATCCTGCTTGCCCGAAGCCGTCCGATCACCCGACTCGGCGCAGTGGATGGAAAACCACCCGCCGAGGACAAACTGGACGACCTGCGTGACGAGGCACGAGCCCGCCTGCAACGCCACCTCCATCACCCCGACCCGCGTCTCCTGCCCGCCGCCGTCCTGCAGATCAGCCCTGCACAACCCTTCGTCCTCCTCGCCGACGCCGCCCGCTCCCGCCTTTACCTGTTTGAAAACATCGCCGGCGAGCCGCGTCTGCTGCGCGACTATTACCTCAGCATCGGACGCATGGGCACTGAAAAACGCCGCGAGGGCGACAAAAAGACCCCGCTGGGTGTCTATCGCATCACGACCCACCTGCCCGATCAGCGCTTGACCGATTTTTACGGTGCCGGTGCCTTTCCCCTGAACTACCCCAATGCCTGGGATCGCGCCCAAGGCCGAACCGGCCATGGCATCTGGTTGCACGGCGTACCCTCCGACACCTATAGCCGAGCCCCCAATTCCAGTGACGGTTGCCTGGTCGTCACTAATCCGGACCTCGTCGAACTTCGCCGTTTCATCCAGATCGGCCAGACCCCCGTCATCATCGCCGGACACGTCGAGTGGATGGATCGCTCAGCGTGGACGACCCAGCGCAAAACACTCCTCGCGACATTCCAAAAAAAGACGCGCAAAACCGATCTACGCCAAGCCAGCCTGTTCCTCGACCCTCAGGAGCGTCTGGCCACCATTGATCTGCCCGCCCGCAACGGCCCACCAGAAAACCTCTATCTGCATCGGCAAAAAGGCCGCTGGCACCTAATCACTTCGGGGCACACACAGCCGCACCAGAAGCTGGCCCGAAACGACCCTTAATTTCACACCCTAACCACCAAAGGTCCCCCTCTCATGATTACCCTGCACACCAATCACGGCGCCATCACCCTGGAACTCGATACCGAAAAGGCCCCCAATACAGCGGCCAACTTTACCCAGTACGCAACAGACGGGTTCTATGACGGCACCATCTTTCATCGCGTCATCAAGGGATTCATGATCCAGGGCGGCGGCTTTACCGAGGATATGAAACAGAAAACGACCCGCGCCGAGATCCAAAATGAGGCCGGAAACGGCTTGCAGAACGCCAAATACACCATCGCCATGGCCCGCACCCCGGACCCGCACTCGGCCTCCAGCCAGTTCTTCATCAACCTTACCGACAACGACTTCCTTAACTTCCGCGCCGCCAACGCACAAGGCTACGGCTACTGCGTCTTCGGCAAGGTAACGGCCGGTAGCGAGATCGTCGACAAGATCGGCCAAGTGCGCACCGGCAACCGCGCCGGCCACCAGGATGTCCCGGTCGAATCCGTCATCATCGAGCGCGTCGAGACCGCCTGATCCAGACTACGGCGATGCAACACCCTACCCTGTTCATCGCCGACCTGCACCTCACACCAGAAAGACCGCAGAGCAATGCGGCCTTTTTTGCCTTCCTCGCCGGCCCGGCAACCCAGGCGCATGCCCTCTACATCCTCGGCGATTTTTTTGAAACCTGGGTAGGTGACGACGATCTGACCGATCCGCTCCATACCAAGGTCGCCGCCGCACTCAAACGCCTAAGCGAGAGCGGTATACCTATCTTCCTGATGCATGGCAATCGCGACTTTCTCCTCGCCGAGGCCTTCTGCCAAGCCAGCGGGACAACCCTGATCGCGGATCCCAGCGTCATTGAACTGTACGGCGAAAACACCCTGCTCATGCACGGAGACACCCTCTGCACCGACGATATCGCCTATCAAGCCTTCCGCGCACAGGCACGCAATGCAGACTGGAAAGCGCATTTTCTGGCCAAACCCTTGGACGAACGCCACGCCATCGCCAATACCCTGCGTGCGCAAAGCGAAGAAACCAAGACCAACAAGACCCCGGCCATTATGGATGTCAACCCGGAGGCCGTTAACCGCGCCTTGCGGCAATCCGGCTGCCGCCGCCTGATCCATGGCCACACCCACCGCCCAGCTCGACACAGCCTGGAAATCGACGGTCACACGGCCGAACGCTGGGTCCTCCCCGCCTGGTATGAGGGTGCGGGCTGGCTACAGTGCGATAGCACAGGCTGCCAGTTGGTGAAGATGCCGACTTGAAACCAAAGCGGCGACGAGAATTTAGGCCTACCGCGACTCCAGCGCCTCCCAGCGCTCCATCATCTCCAGGAGTTGCACCTCAATGGCGTCACAGCGGGCCTGCAAGGTCTGCACCCGTTTCGGGTCCTGACGATAAAGGACGGGGTCCTGCAAGCTATTCTGATGGCCCACCAATTCGGCCTCCAGCGTAGCAATCTGATTGGGGATGGCTTCCAGTTCCCGTTTTTCCTTGAAACTGAGTCCACTGCGTTCGGCCTTGAGCCGGGTAGATTGAACCTCCGTGACGGCTCCCGACGGCAACGGCGGGACCATCTTGATGGCGATGCTACGCTGATAGGCCGCCCAATCGCTGTACCCCCCCACCAACTCTGTCACCTGCCCTGCGCCATCGAAGCCCAGCACCGAGGTGACAACATTATCAAGGAAGGCGCGATCATGGCTGACCAGAAAGACGGTCCCGCTATAGTCTTGCAGCAAGGATTCGAGCATCTCCAGGGTCTCGATGACGAGGTCGTTGGTCGGCTCGTCGAGGACCAGCACATTCGCGGGGCGAGCGAAGAGTCGTGCCAGGAGCAGACGGTTGCGCTCACCCCCCGAGAGTGTACGCACCGGTGAACGGGCGCGTTCAGGCGAGAACAGGAATTCCTCCAGATAGCCAATCACATGGCGTTTCTGGCCCTGGATCTCCACCGTATCACTGCCCGGACTGATGGTATCGATCAGGGTGGCGTCCTCGTCAAGGGTCGCCCGGAACTGGTCAAAGTAGGCTATCTGCAGGTTTGTACCTTGGCGAATGCGGCCCGAATCAGGCTCAATCTGGCCCAGGATAAGCCTCAGCAGCGTCGTCTTGCCTGCCCCATTGGGGCCAATCAGACCGATGCGGTCACCGCGCTGGATACGCAGGTTGAGGTCGCGAATCAAGGTGCGATCGGCATAGGCAAAGTTGACCTCTTCCAACTCGGCCACCAGCTTGCCAGACCGCTCGCCCATATCAAGATTCAGGCTCACACGACCCATCGACTCGCGCCGCGCCGCGCGTTGCACGCGCAGGGCCTCCAGACGACGCACCCGGCCTTCGTTGCGCGTGCGCCGCGCCTCGATACCCTTACGAATCCAGACCTCTTCCTCTTTCCAGAACTTGTCAAAATGGGCGTTGTGGCGCGCCTCAACCTCCAATTGTTCAGCCTTGTACTGCGTCCATGCAGTGTAATTGCCCTCAAATCCGGTGAACTGACCGCGATCAAGCTCGATAATGCGGCTTGCCACCCGGTCGAGAAATTGCCGGTCATGAGTGATGAACAACAACGCCCCCGGAAACCCCAGCAACAAGGTTTCCAGCCAGGTAATGAGTTCCAGGTCGAGGTGGTTGGTCGGCTCGTCGAGCAACAACAGCGTAGGTTCCGAAACCAAGGCACGCGCCAACGCCACGCGCTTCTTCCAACCGCCTGACAACCGATCCACCGGCGTGTCAGCGGACAGTTTGAGGGTGGACAACGTCGCCTCAACCAGTGAATTGAACCGCCAACCGTCCTGGTCCTCAAGTTTGCCCTGCAACTGTTGCAGACGCTCCAACAAGGCCTCGCTCTCCTCCGCCGGGTGGGTTTCGAGCTCATGCGTAACAGCATGATAGGCCGCGAGCAGGTCGCGCACAGCACCCAAGCCCTCAGCCACGGCCTCAAAAACCGTGTGTCCAGGTACAAATTGCGGCTCCTGCGGGACATAGGCCACCCGCGCCGTGGGAGCGATCCAACATTGCCCATCGTCCAACACCTGCAAGCCGGCAAAAACCTTGAGCAGGGAAGACTTTCCAGTGCCATTGCGCCCAATGAGGCCCACCCGTTCCCCCACCTCCAGGACCAGATCGGCGCCATCGAGCAAGGGATGATGACCGAACGCCAGTTGCGCGTTCTTGAGAATGACTTCGGGCATTAGTGGAGGCTTCCTGGGTGGGGTGCCCTAAAGAGTCGCTGGAAATTTTCTGTTGTCGCCCTGTCAACCTCCGTCAGATCAATCCCCCTCAACTGTGCGATCGCCTCGGCCACATGGCGCACGAAGGCCGGTTCGTTACGGCGACCGCGGTGCGGGACCGGCGCAAGGTAAGGGGCATCGGTCTCGATCAGAATACGGTCCAATGGCAGGGCCTGTGCCACAGCCTGGATCTCGCGGGCATTCTTGAAGGTCAGGATACCCGAAAACGAAATATAAAAACCCAGCGCCACGGCGGCCTCGGCCACAGCCAAGGACTCGGTGAAACAGTGCATCACCCCACCACAATGCTCAGCCCCTTCCTCACGCAGGATGGCAAGGGTGTCGTCGGACGCGTTACGGGTATGGACAATCAGGGGCTTGCCCGTTGCCACCGCAGCACGGATATGGGTACGAAAGCGGGCCCGTTGCCAATCTACCGCCGCACGCTCCAGCCGGTAGTAATCCAGCCCGGTCTCACCAATTGCCACCACGCGGGGGTGTTGCGCCAGCGCCACCAGTCGCTCAACGCTAGGTTCCTCGCAGTCCTCGTAATCGGGATGCACCCCAACACTGGCATACAACGCAGGATGCGCCTCAGCCAGGGCTAGGACCTGCGGGAAGTGTTCCAGATCCACGCTGATGCATAGGGCATGGCCCACCCCGGCCCCAGTCATGCGAGCCAGAAGTGACGAAATACCCTCCTCCTGGTAAGCCTCAAAATCCAAATGGCAGTGAGAGTCAATCATGAAAAACAATCCACATAATCAATAAACCACCCCTCCATCAACAACGGGGCGTTAAGGGGATGGGTGAGAATGCGTGCATCGCTATCCAGCCGCGCCTGCAAGGCAAGCAAACGGGCCAGATCGGCCCGTGCTGCCAGGCGTTCAAGATCTGCACGCTGACTCGAAAAGAAGTGACACTGGCCAGTCAAGATCTGGCTGATCAGATCATGCAGCCAACGCCGCAACCAGCCATGCGTTTCAACCAGAAAATCCTTGCCCGCCGCCAGATCCAGCAGGGCCTCCGGCCGCAACCCGGCCAGGGCAACCAAACAGCGGGACCGGCGTTCACTGCGGGCCGTATCGCCATACAGAGCCAGCGCCGCCAACGGTGCCCCGCCGGCCTCGTCCAGCAAAGCGGCAACCTGAGCGATGGGAACGGCGTGCGCCACCAGCCAATCCAGGGCCTCACTCCGCGAAGGGATCGATACCGCGACCTGCTGGCAACGGGAGCGCACCGTGGCCGGTAAACGGCGCGGGTGGTGCGAGATCAGGATCAATAAGGAACGCGGCGGCGGTTCTTCCAGTGTCTTCAGAAGTCCGTTCGCCGCCGCCATATTGAGCCGCTCGGCCGGGGCAATCACGGCAATACGCCAACCGCGCTGATGCGCCGTCAGGGCAAAAAAATCAACCAAATCGCGGACCTGCTCAATACGAATCTCCGGACGCTGCTTGCCCGTTTCCTCGTCCACCTCTGGCTCAATCAAGCGGAAATCCGGATGTGTGGTCTGCGTAAACCAGTGACAGCCCTGACAGTGGCCACAGGCCACACCCTGCGCATCGGAGGCGGTGCAAAGCAAACCTTGCGCCATATCCAAAGCCAAGGCCTGTTTGCCAATCCCCGGTGGGCCGGACAGTAGAATAGCATGCGGCAGGTGCTCGGGGGTCCGCATCAAGCGTTGCCGCAAGGCTTGATTCCAGGGGTGCATCAAAGCCCCTCAACCAGGCGCGCAACCTGTGCCGCAACGGCTTCAACGCCCAAACTACCATCAAGGACACGAATGCGCTGCGGAAACCGTGCCGCCCGCGCCAGATAGGCCGCACGCACACGACGATGAAAGTCGATCTGCTCCCGCTCAAAGCGATCAGTCTCGCCACGGCCTTGCATACGAGCCTGAGCAGTCGCCTCGGGCAGGTCAAACAGCAGGGTCAGATCCGGTTGCAGCCCCTCTTGAACCCAATCTTCCAGGATCTCCAGTCGAAGCGAGGCAATGCCACGACCACCACCCTGATAGGCGAAACTGGCATCGCTAAAACGGTCCGAAATCACCACATCACCCCGCATCAGGGCGGGGCGAATAACGGTTTCAACATGCTCACGCCGCGCTGCAAACATGACCAGCGCTTCGGTATCCGGATGCATGGCCTCATTGAGCACAATAGCGCGCAGGCGTTCCCCGAGCGGCGTACCGCCCGGCTCGCGGGTCATGACCACGCGGCGACCCAGCCCCTCAAAACGGCACTGCAACCAAGCCAGGTGGGTGCTTTTGCCCGCGCCGTCAAGTCCTTCAAGGGTAATAAACAGGCCTGTCATCGCGCGCTCCTCTGTTTTGATGCGGGGCGAATTTGATACTGAACGACGGCCCGGTTATGTTCAGCCAACGAGGCGGAAAACTGATGCGTCCCGTCACCCCGCGCCACGAAATACAACGCCTTGGTCTCGGCCGGATGCAGGGCCGCCTCAATAGCGGCCGCGCCCGGCATAGCGATCGGCGTTGGCGGCAAGCCACGCCGAATGTAGGTATTGTACGGGGTGTCGGCCTTGAGATCCGTTCGCCGCAGGTTGCCGTCAAAACGCTTACCGAGACCATAAATCACAGTGGGATCGGTCTGCAACGGCATCCCGATGCGCAGACGATTGACGAACACACTGGCGATCTGAGCCCGCTCGGCCCCCGCGCCGGTTTCCTTTTCGACGATGGAGGCCATGATCAGCGCCTGGTACGGCGTACGATAGGGCAGGTTGGGCGCGCGGTTCGCCCAGGCCTCAGCCAGACGGCGCTGCATCGCCGATGCCGCCAAGCGCAGGACCTCCAGGTCGGAAGCACCGGCATCAACCATATAGGTATCCGGAAACAACAGGCCCTCCAGATGCGTGACGGCGTCTTGTCCCCACACAGGACGCACCAGTTCAACATCGGACAGCACCGCGCTGTCGTGGGCAAGGTAGCGCTCTTGGGCAACGGCAGCCCGCACCTGTTGCAGATTCCAGCCTTCGATCAGGGTCAACTTGGTCCGCAGAGTATCGCCCTGAGCCATGCGAACCAGAAGCATATAGGGGCTACTCGGCTGCTCGACCCGGTAGATGCCCGGTTTGATGCGTGCCGCCTCACCACTCAGTCGTCCATAGAGTGCCATCAGCCACGGCTGTTCCAAACCCTGCTGCACCGCCAGGTCGCGACCGACGCTGGAGAGCGATTGGCCGGGTCGAACGGTGAATTCATAGGGCAAGGCCACACGGTCCAACGGCCGCAACAGGATCCATCCGGCCCAGGCCACGAAGCCAATCAAGACCCAGAGGACGAGTCGTATCAATCGGCCCACAAGGACTCCCGCAACGCAGTAAAGACTGGATGCAGCGGCCAGGATCGCCCACCCATCTCAGCCACCCAGCGCAGTCCGCGCACACTGTTGCACAGAAAGATCGCATCGGCGTCATCCAGATCGGCACACGACAGATCGGTCACCGTCACCGGATAGCCCAAGGCCGGCGCTCGCGCAATGAGACGGTCACGGGCCACACCAGCCACCCCACAGCGATCAAGACGCGGTGTGAACAAGACCCCACCGCGCATCAAAAACAGGTTGCTGCTAACCCCACTGATCAGCCGATCCTCGACATCACACACAAGGCCCTCAGCAACCGCCGGATCACTCCATTCAGCCCGCGCCAGAACCTGTTCCAGACGATTAAGGTGCTTGACCCCGGCCAGCGCCGGTTGGAGGGCCAACCGCAGACGACAACGATGGATCTTCCCTAATGAGGCCAAATCCACATCGACCGGCATAGGCGAGAACTGCACCAGGCGCGTAGGGATTGGCGTCGCGGACGGTGCATAACCGCGCGCACCCTCACCCCGTGTCAGGGTGAGACGCAATACACCATCCTGATGCTCCGCAAGGTTAAGACACGCGGCCATGTCGGCCTCCCAGTCAGCGCATGACGGACAGGGAATCATCAATCGTGCCGAGTCACTCGCAAGTTTGGCATATTGCTCCGGCCACCAGAGAGCTCGACCTGCCATGATGCGCAGGGTTCGAAACACCCCATCGCCATACAGCAGCCCACGATCACCCGCCGAAACAAAGTTCGTCGGGCATCCGTTAACAAAAGTGCGGGTGGATTCCATCGAGTGGCCCCGATGGCCAGAAAGTTCGTGAATTAAACGCGCTTGAAGACCAGCGAGCCGTTAGTACCACCGAAGCCGAAGTTGTTTTTCAGCGCGTAGTCGATACGCATCGGTCGTGCCACATTGGCGCAGTAATCCAAGTCGCAGGCCGGATCCTGATCGATCAGGTTGATGGTTGGGGGCGAAATCTGGTGATGCACAGCCAAGACCGTGAATACGGATTCTAGGCCGCCCGCGCCCCCCAGTAAGTGACCGGTCATCGACTTGGTGGAATTGACCACCAAGCCCCGGGCGGCATCGCCAAAGGCGAGCTTGATCGCCTCAGTCTCATTTTTGTCTCCCAGCGGCGTCGATGTACCGTGGGCGTTGACATAATGAATCTGATCCGGATTGACACCGGCGTCCTTCATGGCGTTCTGCATCGAACGCTTGGGGCCATCGGTGTCCGGCGCGGTCATGTGATAGGCATCCCCGCTCATGCCAAAACCGGCCAACTCGGCATAAATGCGAGCGCCCCGTGCCTTGGCGTGCTCATACTCTTCCAGCACCAGAACCCCCGCGCCCTCGCCCAGCACAAAGCCATCACGGCCCATGTCCCAGGGACGGCTGGCTGCCGCCGGATCGTCGTTGCGGGTAGACAGCGCCTTGGCGGAGGCAAAGCCACCAACAGCCAACGGACAGACGGTGGACTCGGTACCGCCACAGACCATCACATCCGCATCGCCATAGGCAATGGTGCGTGCCGAGAGACCGATGGCGTGCAGGCCTGTGGTACAGGCCGTCACCACAGACAAGTTCGGACCCTTCAACCCGTAGAGGATCGACAGGTTACCCGAGGTCATGTTGATGATGGTGCCTGGGATAAAAAACGGCGAAATCTTGCGCGGACCGCCACTCTCGACATAGGTGCCGTGGGTGTCCTCGATCATTGGCAAGCCACCGATGCCGGAGCCGATGTTGACGCCAATCCGCTCGCGGTTGGCATCCGTCACCTCCAACCCAGAATCCTTGATGGCCTGGATACCCGCCGCCATGCCGTAATGGATAAATATATCCATACGCCGAGCCTCTTTGGCCGAAAGGTAATCTTCGACATTGAAGCCCTTGACTTCGCCAGCAATCTGCGCGGTGAACAGGCTAGGGTCAAATCGGGTGATACGAGTAATGCCGGACTGCCCTTTAAGAAGGGCGTCCCAACCCGTCTCGACTGTGTTTCCAACCGGGGAGATCATCCCCAGGCCAGTGATTACCACTCTGCGTTTCGACAAGAGGAACCTCTAGAAGAACGGGCTAATTCGGAGGCCGTAAGGCTGATTACTTGTGACTATTTACATAGTCCACGGCCTGACGAACCGTGGTGATCTTCTCGGCATCCTCGTCCGGGATCTCGCAACCGAACTCTTCTTCTAGAGCCATGACCAGCTCAACCGTATCCAGAGACTCCGCGCCCAGATCGCCCACGAAAGAAGAATCAATCTTCACATCGGCTTCATTGGCACCAAGCTGCTCGGCGACGATCTTCATAACACGCTGTTCGATATTATCCATCTGCTACTCCGTTGTTGGAAAAAATAGTGAGCGAATTCTAGCCCAAGAAAAGGTGGGAGTCAGCAATCTTCCTTCGCCGATTGGCCTATCCCATCCAAAATTAATCCATGTACATGCCACCGTTAACATGCAGGGTCACACCCGTGACATAACCCGCACCCTCAGAAGCCAAATAGGCCACGGCCTGAGCGATGTCTTCCACCCCGCCCAAGCGACCCAGCGGTATCTGCTGAGCCAAGGCGGTACGCTGTGCCTCAGGCAAGGCGCGGGTCATGTCAGTGTCGATAAAACCCGGTGCCACACAATTGACGGTGATGCCACGACTACCGACCTCACGCGCCAGAGATTTGGAAAAACCAAACATACCGGCCTTGGCCGCCGCGTAATTGGTCTGCCCGGCGTTACCCATGGCGCCGACCACCGAGGCGATGCTAACGATGCGGCCAAAACGGGCCTTCATCATCGGCCGCAAGACCGCACGGCTCATACGGAATACTGAATTAAGGTTGGTCCTAATGACGGCATCCCACTCCTCGTCCTTCATGCGCATCAGCAGGTTATCGCGAGTAATGCCAGCATTATTGACCAGCACATCGATGCGGCCATGCTGCTTCACAATCGCGTCCACCAGCGCATCGCACTGGGCTGGATCGGTGACATCGAGCGCCATGCCATCACCTGCCAACCCGGCGTCCGTCAACGCCTGCGCAATCGCCTGTGCGCCCGTGGCGCTGGTCGCGGTACCGATCACGGTCGCGCCACGACGCGCCAGTTCAAAGAGGATCGCCTGGCCAATGCCGCGCGAAGCCCCCGTTACCAAAACCACTCTGCCTTGCATCTTGTCTCCTCCGATCAAATCTTGCCCAGGGTATCCGACAGCGCGGCTGCATCGGCCATCGCCAAGGTCGGTACGCTTTCCAGGGTGCGTTTATTGAGTCCCGCCAAGACCTTGCCAGGGCCACATTCAGCAATCAGGGTCACCCCCTGAGCAGCCAAGAAGTGCATCGACTCTACCCAGCGCACCGGACTATGCAACTGACGTGCCAGCGCATCACGAATCACCGCCGGATCGCTGTGCACCGCGACATCCGCATTGTGAATAACCGGAATCTGCGGCGCACGCACTTCAATCTTGGCCAAGGCAGCAGACAGTTTTTCGGCCGCCGGGCGCATCAAGGCACAATGAGAAGGGACCGACACTGGCAAGGGCAGGGCCCGCTTGGCACCTTTTTCCTTGGCCAGCACACAACCCCGATCCACGGCCGCCTTATGGCCGGCAATCACAACTTGGCCGGGCGAATTGAAATTGACGGCCTCCAGCACATCACTCTGCGCCGCTTCAGCACACAAGGCCACAACCGCCGCATCCTCTAGGCCCAGGATAGCCGCCATGGCCCCCACACCCTCCGGTACAGCCGACTGCATGGCCTCAGCGCGCAGGCGCACTAAACGGATGGCGTCCGCAAAATCAAGTGCCCCAGCACAGACCAAGGCCGTGTATTCACCCAGACTGTGGCCGGCCATGAAGGCCGGAGCCGACCCGCCCTGGGCCTGCCACAAACGCCAGACGGCCACACCGGCCGCCAGCATGACAGGCTGAGTATTGATCGTTTTGTTTAATTCCTCAGCGGGACCCTCGGCCAGCATGGTGGTCAGATCAAACCCCAAGACATCAGACGCCTCTTTCAGGGTCTGTTGAACGACCGGGGCATCGCCGTAGGCTGCCATCATGCCAACGGACTGCGAACCTTGGCCGGGATAGACAAATGCAAAGCTCATTTCAAACCCCATTAAAACTTTAACAACACCGAACCCCAGGTAAAACCACCCCCAAAGGCCTCCATCAGCACGGTTTCGCCCGACTTGATGCGCCCATCGCGCACCGCGGTATCCAACGCCAGCGGAATAGAGGCCGCCGAAGAATTGCCATGTCGATCGACGGTGACAACCACGCGCTCCGGGGACAGCCCCAATTTTTTACCGATAGCCTGGATGATGCGAAGATTGGCCTGATGTGGCACCAACCAATCAATGTCCGATTTTTGCAGCCCATTAGCATCAAGTGTTTCGTCAACAATAGCATCTAACGTATTGACAGCCATCTTGAAAACGGCATTTCCAGACATACGCATATGGCAGCTACCCTCGGTCTTCATCGACACCCCTCCGTCAACAAAGAGCAGATCCTGATAACGGCCATCGGCATGCAGATGGGTAGAGATGATGCCAGGCTCGTCGCTAGCCTGCAGAACCACCGCCCCGGCACCATCACCCCACAGGATGCAGTTGGAACGATCGTCCCAGTCGGTAATACGCGACAAGGTCTCGGCACCAATCACGAGGGCAGTGCGCACCTGACCACTCTGAATAAAGGCATTGGCGGTCGACACCGCGTAGACAAATCCGCTACAGACCGCTTGCACATCCATGGCCGGACAGCGATTTTCGATCCCTAACTTAGCCTGAACGATACATGCAACACTCGGGAAGACCCGATCCGGCGTGGTGGTCGCCACCAGGATGAGATCAATCTCGCTCGCCTCAATCCCGGCTGCCTCAATGGCCTTTTCCGCAGCCTTCATCGCCAGGTCGGAGGTCAACTCCCCTTCACCGGCGATATGCCGTTCACGGATACCGGTTCGTTCAACGATCCATTCATCCGAGGTATCGATGCGTTGCGCCAAATCGGCATTGGTTAGGATGTGATGCGGGAGATAACTGCCCGTACCGATAATCTTGGCGTACTTCTGCGGCATTGTTTGCATCCTAGGTTCAAACGACAGCGCATCATACGCCAGACAAGGACCATTCAGGCAGTCAAATCATCCGACAGGGCATCGTTCTCCAGCGGGCTTCCGTTGGCTGCGCCCTCATGGCGAGCCCCCACCGTCTCAGAAATCCGTCGCAGCAAGCCACCGCGAACTTCTTCCGCACCCCGTTCGATAGCGTGACGGAAGGAATAGGCGTCCGCCGATCCATGGCTCTTGATGATCACTCCATTGAGGCCCAACAGAGTAGCCCCGTTATAGCGCCGTGGATCCATACGCATCTTGAGCGCATTGAGCACCGGTAATGACATCACACCCGCAATCCAAGTAAGTGGATTGCGTTTGAACTCGTCCTTGAGATGAGCACCAATTAGCTTGGCCAAACCCTCTGAGGCCTTCAGCAGCGTGTTACCCACAAAGCCATCGCAGACCACAATATCAACGGTACCTTTGAAGATATCGTCGCCCTCGACATTGCCCCGAAAATTGAGGCCAGAATCACGCAGCAATTCGGTCGTTTTCTTGACCACCTCATTACCCTTGATTTCCTCCTCGCCCACATTGAGGAGCCCCACCGTCGGCCGATCAATGTGATCAACAGCAGATACCAGTGCCGAGCCCATGATTGCAAACTGACGCAAGTGCTCCGGGCTGCAATCAACATTTGCGCCCAAATCCAGCACATAGGTACGACCGGTCTTGGCAGGCAACACCCCAGCAATGGCCGGACGATCAATGCCAGGCAGGGTCTTGAGCACAAACCGTGAAACGGCCATCAAGGCACCCGTATTTCCGGCCGAGATGCCCACATCAGCCTCGCCGCTCTTAACCAAATTCGCCATGATTCGCATGGACGAATCCTTCTTGCTACGCAAGGCCACCTGCAAGGCATCGTCCATTTTGACGACCTCACTAGCGTGCTGGATACGCAAGCGCGGGCCTGGCTTGGCATGCAGAAACTTCAGCTCTGCCTGGATAGCATCGGTCAGACCCACCAGGATCAGGTCTGTTCCCTGCGTCCGCTTTAAAAACTCAACAGCTGCACGAACCGTCACATGGGGACCATGATCCCCACCCATAACATCTACCGCAATCGTGACATCACGCACCGCCGTTGGCCCGCTTCACCCCGTTTAACTCGAGGTTTATTCGTCAGACTTGGTCGCAACCACCTTGCGGCCACGGTAAAAACCATTCGGGCTGATGTGGTGACGCAGATGCACCTCACCCGTGGACGACTCAATCGCAGTATTCGGCGGAGTCGCAAAATCGTGCGAACGGTGCATACCGCGCTTGGACGGGGATTTTTTGTTCTGTTGAACAGCCATAATAAAGCTCCTAAATCTTAACTTAACAACGCTTACTTAACGACTAACTCGCTTCCGAGCCAGCCTCCAAACCCACAAACCCCGAAAGAGATTCCGGGCACTCCCCTTCGGGATGCGAGAACGCCACCGGCAAACCCAGCAACACCTCATCTTCAACAAAATCCCGCACAGACATGCGCGCCTCTACCAGCACGGCATCGACCATAACACCACCAGACTCCAGATCAATCGCATCCCAGCGTAACAACTCCGCCTCGTTGCGTGCCACACAGACACAAGAACGCAACTGCAAATCCTGTTGTATGGGCTGTAAACAACGCTGACAGTCCAACGACAACAACGCCCGCACAGTCAAACACAATTGCGGACGCCCAAGCTCAATCCTGCCTTCCAGACGGTAATGCAGATCACCTTCCGGAGTGGCCAACATCTCCGCTACTCGAGGCAAGGCCGCAATGGCATAATAACCCTCACGAATTTCGCCGTCTTTCGCAAAGCGCAGGCTGTCAATATAGGGCAGATCCTGTGCATACATAAGTCCGTAATGATATCATTCTTCGGGTATTGAGTCAAAGAAATGCCTAGTCTGCACGCCTTTATCCACCCACAAATTGATCGGTTGCCGTGATCAAGAAGATTCTCATTGCTAACCGCGGCGAAATTGCTGTCCGCATTGTTCGTGCCTGCCGTGAAATGGGCATCCGTTCGGTCGCCCTTTACACCGATGCAGACCGTCATGCCCTCCATGTCAAAAAGGCCGACGAGGCCTACAACATTGGTTCTGACCCCATTCTGGGCTACCTAAACGCCCACAACATCGTCAATCTGGCCGTTGCATCCGGCTGTGACGCCCTCCATCCGGGCTACGGTTTTCTCTCCGAAAATCCTGTCATTGCCGAGGTCTGTGCGCGTCGCGGCATCAAATTTATCGGCCCCTCCCCCAAAGTCATTTCAGCGATGGGCGATAAAATCGCCGCACGCCAAGCCATGATCAGAGCCGGCATCCCGGTCACACCCGGATCCGACCGAAACCTCGAAAATCTAGACGATGCGCGTCATCTGGCTGCCAAGATCGGCTACCCAATCATGCTCAAGGCCACCAATGGCGGGGGCGGGCGCGGCATTCGGCGTTGCGACTCCGAGGCCGACCTCGTCAGCCATTACGACCGCGTCATCTCCGAGGCTAGCAAAGCCTTCGGCCGGCCCGAGGTGTTCATCGAAAAATGCGTAGTAAACCCCAAACACATCGAGGTGCAGATCCTGGGCGACAATCAGGGCAATGTCATTCATCTCTATGAGCGCGATTGCTCCATTCAGCGCCGCAACCAGAAACTAATCGAAATCGCCCCCTCACCGCAACTAACTGAAGCCCAGCGCGAATATATTGGCAAACTCGCCGTACGCGCCGCCAAGGCCGTCGGCTATGTCAACGCCGGTACGGTCGAATTCCTGCTCGACCACGACAACCAATTCTTTTTCATGGAAATGAACACCCGACTTCAGGTCGAGCACTGCATCACCGAGCAAATCACCGGTGTCGACATCGTCCAGGAACAAATCCGCATCGCCGATGGCCATGCACTGCAATATGCCCAGAAAGACATCCAGCATCGTGGCTTTGCCATGGAGTTCCGGGTCAACGCCGAAGACCCCAAAAATAACTTCCTACCGTCTTTGGGCCGCATCACCCGCTACTACGCCCCGGGCGGCCCTGGCGTGCGCATCGATGGAGCCATTTACACCGACTACACCATCCCGCCCTATTTCGACTCGATGTGCGCCAAGCTCATCGTCTGGAGCCTCAACTGGGAAGCGGCCATCGCCCGCGGCCAGCGCGCTCTGGACGATATGGGTGTCTACGGCGTCAAGACCACCATCCCCTATTACAAGGAAATTCTCGGCAACGCCGAATTTCGCAGTGGTCAATTCAACACCGGCTTTGTCGAGGCCCATCCGGAACTCCTCGAATACGCTGTTCAATCACCCCGCGAGCACAAGGCCGCCGCGATAGCAGCCGCACTCGCCGCACACTTGGGTATGTAAGAAAGTCCGTTCATGTCAAAAGTCCACATCACCGAACTCATCCTGCGCGACGGCCACCAGTCGCTGATCTCCACCCGCATGCGTCTTAACGACATGTTACCCATCTGTCCGCGTCTGGACCAAGTCGGTTTCTGGTCGCTGGAGGCCTGGGGCGGCGCCACCTTCGATTCTTGCGTGCGTTTCTTGAAAGAAGACCCCTGGGAACGCCTACGCAAGTTGCGTCGTGCCCTACCCAACTCGCGCATCCAGATGTTGCTGCGTGGCCAAAACCTGCTCGGCTACCGACATTACCCGGACGATGTGGTGCGCGCCTTCGTGCAAAAATCTGCCGACAACGGCGTCGATGTGTTCCGCGTATTCGACGCCATGAACGATGTGCGCAACCTGCGCGTCTCCATTGAAGCCGTAAAGGCCGCAGGCAAGCATGCCGAGGGCACCCTCTCCTACACCGTCAGCCCGGTACACAACACGGCCTATTTCGTGGCTATGGCCCAGGAACTCGAGGCCATGGGCTGCGATACCCTCGCCATCAAAGACATGGCGGGCCTCTTGACCCCCTACGCCACGGTCGATCTGGTCAAAGCTCTCAAGGCCGCCGTATCCCTACCCCTCCACCTGCACAGCCATGCCACGGCGGGACTCGCCAGCATGTCTCACATGAAAGGCGTCGAGGCCGGCGCCGTGATAATCGACACCTGTTTGGCCGCCTTCTCGGAAGGGGCCAGTCACCCCACCACCGAAAGCATCGTCGCCGCCTTCCAGGGCACCGAATACGACACCGGCCTCAGCCTGCCACTGCTGCAGGAGATCACCGCCTATTTCACCGAAGTACGCAAGAAATACTGGCAGTTCGAGATGAAGGCCAATCCGGTCGATACCCGCATCCTCGTCTCGCAAGTTCCGGGCGGCATGATCTCCAACCTGTCCAACCAACTCAAGGAACAGAACGCCCTGGATAAAATGGATCAGGTCATGGCCGAGATCCCCCGTGTGCGCGCCGACTTGGGCTATCCACCGCTGGTCACGCCCACCTCACAAATCGTTGGCACCCAGGCCGTGCTCAACATCCTCACCGGGGGGCGCTACAAATCCGTCACCAACGAAGTCAAAAACTACCTACTCGGCCACTACGGTGCGGCCCCCAGCACGGTCAACGAAGAGGTCAAAAAACTCGCCGTCGGCAATCAAGAGGTTATTGCCTGCCGTCCGGCCGATCTCCTCTCCGACGAACTTGACCGACTGCGCGGCGAGGCCGAAGGTTTTGCCAAAAACGATGAAGATGTCCTGACCTACGCCATGTTCCCGGAGCTTGGCCGCAGCTTCCTGCAAGAGCGCGCTGCCGGCACCCTCACCGCCGAACCCCTGCTACCACCGGATTCACGCGAGGCAATGGATTGCCCGGCGGTGTACGCACCATCCGAATTTAATGTCACCCTGCACGGCGAGACCTATCACATCCGCATCAAGGGTACCGGTCATGGCAAAGATAACGAACGCCCCTTTTATGTCCATGTCGATGGCGTCGCCGAAGAAGTCCTGCTCGAACCTCTGGACGAAATCGAAGTTACCCATGGGGCTCAGACCCGTAAATCAGGCCCCAAGGGCGTCAGTCAAAAAGGGGGCACTACGCGACTACGACCAACCCACGCTGGCTGCGTCACCACGGCCATGCCAGGTAGCATCGTCGAGGTCAAGGTCAAGGCCGGCGACACGGTCAAGGCCGGCGATGGCATCCTGGTCATCGAAGCCATGAAGATGGAAAACGAGATCCAGTCCGCCGTCAGCGGCATCGTAGTAGGTGTTCATGTCGCCAAGGGCGATGCCGTTACGCCAGACCAGGTCTTGGTCGAGATCCAGCCGGAATAACACAGACCAAGCGCATCCCCTTGCAACTCGTCCTCGCCTCCACCTCCCCCTACCGTCGCGAACTGCTCGCCCGCTTGGGCGTTCCATTCGAAACCGTCGCACCGAAGGTAGATGAAACCCCGCTGCCGGGTGAATCACCCGATGCCACGGCGAAACGCCTGTCGCTGGCCAAGGCACAGGCCGTCGTCGAAAAATTCCCCAACGCACTGATTATTGGCTCCGATCAAGTTGCTCTGCTCGAAGGCCGCCAACTCGGAAAACCGGGCAATTTCGACAACGCCTTCACCCAATTGCAATCCATGCGTGGCAAAGCGCTGGAATTCCACACCGCACTCACCCTACTCAACGCCCACACCGGCGCGACGCAAACCGCCACCGTGCCGGTGCGTCTGGTAATGCGCCACTACAGTGACGCGCAGATCAAGGCCTATCTAAAAAAAGACCAGCCCTATAACTGCTGCGGCAGCGCCAAGAGCGAATCCCTCGGCATCGGTCTGATTTCCAGTTTCGAAACCGAAGATCCCACCGCACTAGTCGGTCTGCCGCTCATCAAACTCACCGAAATGCTGGCCCACGAAGATCTGGATGTACTGACCTGGCCGGATTGAGATGGCCAACACCCTCTACCTAATCCCCACCCCGCTGGGCCCATCGCCGCTAACGGCGATCCTTCCAACCGAGGTGATCGAACAGATCCGACCGCTCACCCACTTTATCGCCGAGAATGCCAAAACCGCACGGGCCTTTCTCAAACAAGTCAAAACAATCCTACCGCTGCAACAACTCCATATCCAGGAACTCAACGAACACACCCCCACAGTTGCGCTGAAGGAACTACTCATACCGCTATTGACGGGCCATGATGTGGGCCTTCTCTCCGAGGCTGGTTGCCCAGCGATTGCCGACCCTGGCGCGCCGCTCGTACGGCTAGCGCATCAACAGGGCATCACAGTGCGACCGCTGGTCGGTCCCTCATCGATTGTGCTGGCCTTGATGGCCTCCGGCCTCATTGGCCAGCGTTTCGCCTTCCACGGCTACCTACCAGCCAAGCCCGAGGCACGCATCGCAACCCTGAAAGAACTCGAACGACGCTCCGAAAAAGAAGACTCCGCGCAAATCTTCATCGAAACCCCCTATCGCAACCAAGCCGTACTAGATGCCATACGCAGGGCATGTCATCCGAATACCCTCTGCGCGCTCGCCTGTGACCTGACACTCCCAAGCGAATGGATCCGCACCACTCCGGTCGCAGAAATCGAATCAGGGCTACCCAATCTCAACAAACGACCGTGCGTGTTTATCCTTTATCGATCACAGCCCCTAATGTGTTCATAACACACGAATGCGTTACGGATAAGTTCTTAGTAGCAACATAGCAAAATCAAAAAATGGCCTTGCATCATGCGAGATGAAACTCTTAATCTCGATAACACCCTCTTGAAAATATGAGGATATGCAGATACTCTAATCGCGCAAAGTGGATGGAGCTACTGACTCGTGAAGGAAGATATTCTCTTATTCGGCCGAAAGAACGCTTGGGATAGTGGTGTACTGTTTCCAATAGGCCAATGCGTAGGCAATGCAACGCATGTCCAATGAGCGTTCGCCACAGCCAAACGCAACGGCTACCATGACCGTGGCCGCGCGTCCACGCGAGATTTACTACAACCGGCAGAAATACCTGTTCGCCTTGGTGTTCATCGTTGTCTCGATCGTGCCGTTACTGATCCTGAACTACAACGCATCGCGGTTCTATCAGGAATCCTGGATGGAGAAGACCTCGCTCGAACTCTCCACCCTCGCCGACGATCGCCGGGAAATCATCGACCGCTTTCTCGTAGCGCAGGAAGATCAGCTCGCCGGCTTTCTTTCTCTCTACGATCCGCAGACGCTGAGCAATCCAAAACGCCTGTCCGCACTGTTCACGGCCATGAATCGCAGCGGGGTCATCACCGACCTCGGGGTGATTGACCGTAGCGGGAACCACTTAGCTTACCAGGGGCCATTCAAGAAAGAACTGGCTGGGAAAAACTACGCCACAACCGAGTGGTTTATCGAGGTAATGAAGAACGGCCGCTATGTCAGCGACGTTTTTACGGGCTACCGCAAGGTGCCCCATCTCATAGTTGCCGTAGCGTCACCCGACAAAAGTTGGATCCTGCGGGCGACAATAAGTTCCGGCATGTTCAACAGCCTTCTCAAGAGCGCCAATGTAGGTCCGGACGGTGATGCCTTCATCGTCAACCGTCTTGGAGAATTGCAAACCCCGAGTCGTCTCGGTCATACCACCGTGACGCCAGAACAAATGAAGCGTTTCGAGGAGCTGGCCGACGCGGGCGGCAGGGCAACACGCATGGGTGACAAGATCACGGGTGCCACGCGCCTGAACGGTGGTCAGTGGTATCTCGTGCTACAAACCAATGTAGCCTCTTCACTCGCCTCCTACAACAAGGCGCGCCACCTGGATACGGCGCTCGTTGCCGCTGCCTCGGCATTGATCATCCTGGTCGCGGTGCTGCTGACGCGATCGATGATCGGCGGACTAGCGCGCGCAGACCACGAACGGAGCGTCCTAACGCACCAGGTCCGCGAGGTCGAAAAACTGGCCATCATCGGCCGCCTGTCAGCCAGTGTCGCCCATGAAATCAACAATCCGTTGCAACTGATCTCAGATCAGGCTGGTTTAATGAACGAACTCATGGATGAGGAAACCCCCGCTGCCATCGTCCATTTCGAAGACTATCGTCTGGCAATCAGCAAAATTCGCACCCAGGTGGGGCGCGCAAGCAGGATCACCCACCGACTGCTCGGATTTTCGCGCATCCAGGACGGCGAGCGCAGCGACACCGATGTCAACCAGGCGATTGAAGAAACCGTAGCCCTGTTTGAACACGAAGCGAAGCGTCATCGCATCGTCATCGCCCGGCATTACCAGGAAGGCCTGGCACAGACAGAAACCGATACAGCCCAGTTGCAGCAGGTGATCCTTAATGTTCTGCACAACGCCATGGACGCCATCGGCCAGGACGGGGTTATCAATATTTCCAGCCGCATGGACAAGGACCGTATCGTCGTCGATTTTGCCGACACCGGCCCGGGCCTAACCCATGAAGTGATGGAACACCTATACGACCCATTTTTTACCACCAAACCCAAGGGGAAAGGGACGGGGCTCGGGCTCTATGTCTCGCGCGACATTATGCTACGTCTCGGCGGAGACCTCACAGCCGCGAACCGCAGTGAAGGCGGCGCCATTTTTTCGGTTCATCTGCCCTTAGCCGGGAAAAGCAAGTAAATTTCATTCTCTAGCTCATTTAAAAAAGGGGAAGCTTCATGACAAAGTTACGGCAGTTTTACGACCTGATGATGACCGGCGCGCAAAGTTACGCACGCTGGGATATTGATACCTCGCAACGAATACTTCATGATCGCCGGCGAATGGCAATTTTGGCATGGATGCTATTGCCAATCTTGCTGATCGGCATGGTCTTTGCCGATCCGATCAGTGATGCGCTGCCTGGCATGCTCGGCAGCAAGCAAGCGTATAGCCCTGCTTATTACTCAACAACGATTTTCCTTGCATCAATCGCGGTCGGTGTCGTCGCCGGCCTGATTACGGGCTGCATCGGCGCCGGCGGTGGCTTCATCATTGCCCCGGCCCTAATGAGCGCAGGTGTAAAAGGCATCCTTGCCGTGGGCACGGACCTCTTCCATATCTTCGCCAAGGCCATCATGGGCAGCGTACTGCATCGCAAGCTCGGCAACATTTCGGTCGCCCTGGCGAGCACCTTCCTGGTCGGATCCATCGGCGGCGCTACCGTAGGCGGCTACATCAACCGGACACTCTACGAATCGAACCCGGTACTGTCCGACGCCTTTATCACAACCATCTATGTCCTGCTCCTGGGTTTCCTCAGCTTCTACGGTTTGGCAGACTATTTCCGCATGCGCAAGGCCGCTAGTGCACCAACCAAGGTCGAGCAATCACCTGGGACGCCCAGGAAAGTCACCGAGGACATGACTGGCCTGGCCATGAGCATCCAGTCCATCAATCTACCCCCCATGCTACACTTTGACGAAGGGGTAGTACCAGGAGGTCGCAAAGTTTCAGCGATCTTTCTCGTCGTCAGCGGCTTCATCGTAGGTATCGCAGCCGCCATTATGGGTGTGGGCGGCGGCTTCCTGACCTTCCCGATCTTCGTCTATGTACTCGGCGTTTCCGCATCAACCACGGTGGGCACGGATATCCTGCAGATTGTGTTTACTGCGGGCTATGCCGGCATCGGCCAATACGCCGTATATGGTTTCATCTTCTACACCCTAGCGATGGGCATGCTGCTGGGCTCATTATTCGGCATCCAGATCGGCACGCTCGTAACCAAGGTCGTTTCCGGCATGACCATCCGCGGCTTTTTTGCGCTCGCCGTGATGTCCGCCTTCATCAACCGAGTATTCGCACTGCCAGGCAAACTCGCCAACATGGGCTACATCCCGATGACTGCGGAGACCGGCCAACTCGTCGAGCGCATCGGCATCGGCATATTTTTCCTGGCGCTCGGTAGTTTCACGGTCTGGGTATTCTGGACCTTCTTCTCCAACATCAAAACGCTCAAGCGGGAGGACTAATCATGATCCACGACAAAAAAGAATTTGGTATCGGGCTCGGACTCTTGACAGGTTTTTTCATTGTCCTGTTCACAATCTTCAGTCCCTTACTCGATGGCGGGAGAAATATCATCGACTATCTGGATGGCGTATTCAACTCCATCTCGAAGAACTCGGCCTACTACATCCCAGCCGTTACCGAGAAGGCCAAGAAACAAGAGGGCAACGCCATAACCGTGATCGTCAAGATTGCCGACGAAATCCAGTCAGAACGCGTACAGAAACTCCTGACAGCTGCCGGTGCCACCATCACCCACAAGAACGGGAAAGTGGTCGCCTCCGGTAATCTTGGCCAGATTCTCGGCGTTGCGCTTGCCGATGCCGATCTCATGTTCAAGAACAATGGTGCGGCAGTAACGGAAAAGTACGGGGTCGAGGCAAAACGCGTGCTGTATGACTGGCACCGCGCACTTTCTGCCATCGCCAAAGATCTGGACCGTCAGTCCAGATTTGCGGAGGGCGTGATCGTGCGCGATGTGCAAACCAAGGGCGTAGAACCAGCCTACAATTATTTTGGCATCGATGCCGTCCCCATGGGTAATATGCTCTGGGTGGTTATCCTGGCGCTGGCCGGTTATGTTGTCTATACCGTCTGGTACGGTTACGCCATCCTGTTCCTGTTCGAGGGATTCGGGCTCAAACTCGACCATTAATCGCTCCGGAAACTCCCGGGTCGAGGGTATTGTTCCCCCGGCCCGTTTCGACATAACAGGTATCCGTGCTCAAATTCCTCGCCAATCTGTTCCGACCACGACCCAAACTGGGCGCAGAGGCGCTCCAGTCAGTCTTTCAGGAACATTTCCGCAGTTTCCGCGCACTGCTCACGGCCAACAACAACGCCCTCGAACTCATGTCGGTGACGGAGGATATGCTGCATTCAGGCAAGCCCTTCGGCATGGCCTTCGTGCGTGGCGAACTGACGGCCCTGACCGTGAATGTCTACAAGATGGTGCATAGCCTGTCGGTGCTATCCGAGGGACGCTATCGCGGGCTTCAGGAACGCTTCACCGCCATCACCGGAGAGATCGAAACCATCCTCTCGCGGCAACCCGAAGTTGCGGGAACGGCGCTAGTACTGAGTATCGATGACATCGACCGCAGCGTTGTTGACCAGGTCGGCGCGAAGATGGCCAATCTCGGAGAGATGCGCAATCATCTTGGCTTGCGCGTTCCCGACGGTTTTGCGGTCACTGCCACCGCCGCCAGGCACTTCATGGAGTCCAGTCTCATCCAGGACGAGATCAATCGCCGCCTAAAAACCCTCGACATCGAAAACCTCGAAGCGCTGTATACCGTCAGCGCGGACATCCAGGACTTGATCCGGGCAGCCACCCTGCCTGACGATCTTGATCAGGCGATCCGGCAGCAACGCGACCGGCTCGCCGCGCAAGAAGGTCAACCGCTATCGGTTTCCCTTCGTTCAAGCGCCTTGGGCGAAGATGGGGTGCAGGGTTCCTTTGCCGGTCAGTATCGCACCCGCCTCGAAGTCGATGCGATAAACATTCCCCTGATCTACAAAGATATCGTCGCCGGAAAATACCAAAGCCAGGCCATCATCTACCACCAGCAACGCGGCTACCGACACCAGGATGTACTGATGTGCGTCGGTTGCCTCGTCATGGTGAATGCCCGTGTGAGCGGCGTGTCCTATTCGCGCCCGGCCGAGACCCCGAAAGGCCCCTGGGTCGTGATCCATGCCGCGCCGGGCCTGGGCAATCAGATCGTGGACGGCAGTTCCACCTACGATCTGCTGCATGTCTCGCGTACATCCCCGCACGATGTTGTTCAGATCCACCTGGCCGACCCGGCGGGAGGGCAAAGTTGCCTGTCCGAAGCACAGGCACGCGAACTCGCTGAAGTATCGCTGCAGATCGAAAAACACTTCGACTCGCCGCAGGATATCGAATGGGCGATAGATCACGCTGGCACGCTCTTTATTCTTCAGGCTCGACCGCTGGAAACACGAATCGAGCAGGTCAGCGCCGAGATGGAAACAGGCCCTGATGAGAGCGGCGATATACAGACCAACAATATGCCAGTGATGGTCGGCGGAGTCACGGCCAGCCGGGGCGTGGCGGCAGGCGAAGTATTCAAGGTCACTTGCGCCCTAGACCTCCTTGATTTCCCGAAGGGCGCGGTGCTGCTGGTGGACACACCCTATCCGGAATGGGCTGTGCTGATGAATCGCGCCGCCGCCGTAGTGAGCGAAACTGGCCAAGTTGCCACCCATCTCGCCACCGTGGCGCGCGAGTTTGGCGTACCCGCGCTATTCGACCTGCCAGGCAGCATGAACCACTTCGAGAACGGCCAGACCGTGACGGTGTGCGCCACAGCGCGCCGCATTTACGCAGGACGCGTCGAGGCGTTGCTCGCCGCAGCGCCACGCCAGCCAAACCTGATGGAAGGCAGCCCGATCCACAGCTTGCTGAAGGAGGCCCTCGCCCACATTACCCCACTAAACCTGACCGAACCCAACTCACTGTTTTTCAAGCCCTCATCTTGCCGAACCCTGCACGACATCACCCGCTTCTGCCACGAAAAGGCCGTCATCGAGATGTTCAATTTTGGCCATCGTCACGGCGCGCGCGACAAGTCAGCGAAGCAGTTGTATGTCGTCGGCATGCCGTCGCAATGGTGGGCGATCAACCTGAAGGACGGGTTCCGAGAAGGCGCGGACCTGTCGACCCCGTTCATCCACATCGAGGACATCGTCTCGGAACCCATGCTGGCTATCTGGAAGGGCATGACCGCCGTGCCCTGGCAAGGGCCACCGCCAGTGAGCCTGCGCGGCTTTGGCGCAATCATCGCTCAATCGGCGATGAACCCGCAGATCGATCCGGCGGTGCGGTCAAACATGGCCGGCCGCAACTACTTTCTGCTGTCAAAAAAATACTGCAACCTGAGCGTGCGTCTCGGCTACCACTTCGCCCTCGCCGAGGCCAACTTCTCGGAGCTGCTTACCGAGTCCTATGTGAATTTCCAATTTCAGGGGGGGGCCGCTGACGAACGCCGCCGCCGTCGGCGCGTACGCCTGTTGGGAGGGATGCTACGCGAACTGGATTTTCGCGTCGATATCAAGGGCGATTCGCTCACGGCACGCATCGAAAAGCGCCCGATTCCCTACCTGCGGGAGCGTCTTGTGGTACTAGGCTACCTGCTCATCCATACCCGCCAAGTAGATATGGTGATGGACGAGGAGGGCTTCATTGACAGATTTCTGGACAAGATCAACGCGGATATCCGTATGATTCGCGAAACCATAACCACCGAACCTATTACGGAACATGAAACAACCGAAAAACATCCTACTGGTTGATGATGAGGAAGATTTCCTCGAGACCACATCACGTCGCCTGCGGCGTCGGTCATTTGAGGTAAAGACAGCGACGAGGTGCACCGAGGCCATGGCCGTGGTGACCGCCGGTTGGCCGCACGCGGTAGTCCTTGATGTGATGTTGCCGGACATCGACGGCCTGGAGTGTCTACGCCACATAAAACAGGCGGCACCGCGCCTGCCCGTGGTCATGCTCACAGGGCACGCCTCACTCCAAGCAAGTATCCAGGGCCTGGAACAGGGTGCCAGCGACTATTGCCTGAAACCCATCGAACTCGATGAATTGGTTGAAAAGATCATTATCGCCTGCAAGGAAGCGGATGGTCTGCCGTAATAGCACGCTCTGTAGGTGAGCAACCTTCTACGCGATTCTTCAAATCCATCGATTTGAAAGCATCCGCCCCTCACTTGGAAGATTTGTGAGGCGTAATGGCAATCCCCATGCAGATAGCAAAATAACGCACAGGATTCTTATCGCGAGTGGGTAATCCTGCTCATGTTCCGGTCATTCGACCGCCACACAGCAACTCACGATCGATCAGGAAAATACGCCCGTTGACAAATAACGATCACCACGATCGCAGACAATGCTGACAATGGTGGCATCTTCAACCTCGGCGGCCAACTGTAGCGCGGCGAACAACGCCCCGCCCGACGACACGCCGGCAAAGATACCCTCCTCGCGGGCGAGTCGCCGCATGGTTTCCTCCGCCGCCTGCTGACCCACATAGATCATCCGATCCACCCGGGAGAAATCGCATATGCTCGGCAGATAGGCCTCCGGCCATTTGCGAATACCCGGAATTTGCGCACCCTCCTCCGGTTGTACGCCGATAATCTGGATAGCCGGATTCACACCCTTGAAATAGCGCGAACATCCCATGATGGTGCCGGTCGTCCCCATGCTAGAGACAAAATGGGTGATCGCACCGCCCGTATCCCGCCAGATTTCCGGGCCGGTAGTGTCGAAATGCGCCTGCGGATTGTCCGGGTTGGAAAATTGGTCAAGCAGCCGACCGCCGCATTCATGAGCGATCGCCTCGGCGCGGTCGCGCGCCCCTTCCATACCGGCTTCCTTCGTAACCAAAACCAGTTCCGCACCATAGGCGCTCATCGCCCAGCGCCGTTCCATGGATAGGTGCTCCGGCATCACCAGCACCATCTTGTAACCCATCATGGCCGCGGCCATCGCCAAGGCAATGCCGGTGTTGCCCGAGGTCGCCTCAACCAAGGTATCGCCCGGCTTAATCTCGCCCCGTTCGGCCGCACGCTGGATCATGTTGAGTGCGGGGCGATCCTTGACCGAACCGGCCGGGTTATTGCCTTCCAGCTTTAGCAGGAGCGTATTGCCACGCCCCATACCGATACGCTTCAGCCGTACCAACGGGGTATTTCCGACGGTATTTTCAATGAAAAAATAGCTCACGCAGAGACCTCAGCATAGATGGCCAGCAAGGCCGCCAGTGGGTCTGCGGCTTGGGTGATGGGGCGGCCGATAACCAGATAACTCGCCCCCGCAAGCAAGGCCTGAGTCGGTGTGAGAACGCGTTTCTGGTCGCCCGCCTCCGTGCCGGCAGGGCGGATCCCGGGCGTGACCTTGATAAATCCATCACCCATGATTTCACGCAGCAAACTAGCCTCGCGTGCCGAACAGACCACGCCATCCAGCCCGGCCTGTCGTGTTAGCTGCGCCAGGCGCAACACCTGATCCTGCGGCTCGCAATCGAAACCAATGTCGAGCAAATCCTCGCGTCCCATGTGCGTCAACACAGTAACCGCAATCAGGTACGGCGGGGTCTCAAAATCCGTCAGGGCCTCGCGCGCGGCCCGCATCATGGCCAAACCCCCACTGGCGTGGACATTAACCATCCACACCCCAAGTCGCGCCGCCGCCTTGCACGCCGCCGCCACAGTATTAGGGATATCGTGAAACTTGAGATCGAGAAAAACGCTATGGCCTAGGCTGTGCAGGTCCTCGATCAGATCGGGGCCAGCCGCAACAAATAACTCCTTGCCAACCTTGACCCGGCAGTACAGGGGATCCAGTTGACGCGCCAGGGCCAGTGCGGGAGGGGCCTCGGGATAATCGAGGGCCACGATGATGCGTGGGTCATGCATGGGATTAGTCTCGATGCAGCCGTTCCGGCGCAAGGGTTTCCCAACGCGCACAGGCCGGACATTGCCAAAAATGTTGCCGCGCCTTGAAACCACAGCTACGACATTGATAATACGATTGCGTACTCGCCTGACGATGCACCAGATCTTGAGCTATACGCAGCTCCAGGCTCGCTTGCTCAGAGGCCGTCTCGGCCTGCAGCCAGTCATCCAGCACCAGCAAATCTGGCTTCTTGAGCAACATGGCGGCCGCCAGACGACGCGCAGCCGCCCAGCCCTGATGGGTCGCGACCAGCGAGAACAGGCTATGGGCCAGATCCGCACTGGCGTAGCGTTCCAGACAAGCACGCAGGTAGGTCAGCCCCGCCTCCGCCTCCGCCAAGCGCTGACTGGCCATAAAAATGCGTTCGGCCACCAAGGGTAGATAAGCTGGCTGTATCTGTTCGACACGCTTCCATTGCGCCAACGCCGCCCGATCATCCCCAGCCTGTGCGTCCATGTCACCCAGAAGAATACAGGCCCGGACCGATTTCCCACTCACCGCAATGGCCGCAGCCAGATGCGCACGCGCCGCGTCTATTTGCTGTTCCTGAATGGCATTCAATGCCTGTTCACAGAGGTAATGAGCGATCTCTCCGTCACCCCCTCCGGCACCCAAAGCGGCCAACTGCCGCAAGGTATCGGCCGCCCGAACCCATTCTTTTTCCAGTACGAAAATCTGCTGCAGGTTCTGTAAGGCCTCGCGCGCATAAGGCCCCTCCTTCAACTGCCCGAAGGTCTCTTCGGCCCGATCCAGCATCCCCGCCTTATGGTAATCCTGACCCAGTTCATAAAGGGCACGCTGGCGCTGGCTGGCATCCAAATCGATACGATCCACGAGGTTCTGATGAACCCGCAAGGCACGATCAACCTCGCCGCGACGACGAAACAAGGCCCCTAGGGCAAAATGCAGATCTAAGGTATCCGGGTCCAGGCGCGCCAGTTCGAGAAAAGACTCGATAGCCTGATCGGGTTGTTCATTAAGAAGATGACTCAAGCCCTTGAAATAGGATTCTGGAACGGCACGCGAATCCTTCATTACATCGCGCATATCGACTCGCGCCGCCAACCAGCCCAAGGCAAAGAAAAGCGGTAGAAGCAACAGGTGCCAGGTTTCTAGTTCCATGCGCTACGCCGGATGAATTCAAGGTCACAGATTGTAACGGAGGTTTCGCCATATTTCGGCACCCTATTTCGGCGACAGTTTACTAAATACACAACATTCCACCCGGGTTCAGAGAGTCCATACGACGGCGAAAGGACCGATATTATTGAAAATCCTGAGTAAACTGTTACCGAAATACATATGCAAAAACGGCACCTGCAGGTGCCGTTTTTGCATATGTAAATGCGGATACCCCGAATGCGAATACCCCGTGTACCGGTTAATCTGCCGAGACCTCAGATGTCTTATCGTTCATGCCATCGACACGATCGCGCAACTCCTTGCCCGCCTTGAAGTGCGGGACAAACTTACCGCCCACCTCCACCCGATCACCGGTCTTTGGGTTGCGTCCGACACGCGGCGGCCGCCAGCTCAAGGAAAAGCTGCCAAAACCGCGGATCTCGATACGACGACCCGCCATCAAGGTATCCACCATCAAATCAAGCATGGTCTTGACGGCGAGCTCCCCATCCGTTGCAAGCAAATGGGGATGACGCGCAGACAGCCGGTCAATCAGTTCCGACTTGGTCATGACTCACCTGTTAGCTGTTGTTTTCGAGCTTGGCCTTGAGCAATGCACCCAGATTGGTAGTGCCAGCATTGGTCTGCTGCTCGGACGCGATCTTCTTCATCGCGGTCGCTTGCTCGGCCATGTCGCGCGCCTTCACTGACAGGTTGATCTGGCGGTTCTTGCGATCAACATTGATGATCACGCACTCTACCGTATCGCCATCCTTCAGATGGGTACGGATATCCTCAACCCGCTCACGCGACAACTCGGAGGCACGCAGATACGCCTCAACGCCCTCAGCCAGCAGAATCACGGCACCCTTCGCATCCATCGACTGGACCGTACCGCTGACGATAGCACCCTTGTCATTGGTCGTGACATAGCTGGTGAACGGATCATTGTCGAGCTGCTTCACACCCAGGGAGATACGCTCCTTGTCGGTGTCAATGGCCAACACCACGGCATGAACCTCATCACCCTTCTTGTAGTCACGCAGGGCATCTTCACCCGGCTTGTCCCAAGACAGGTCGGACAGATGCACCAGACCGTCAATGTTACCGTTGAGGCCAATGAAAATACCGAAATCAGTGATCGACTTGACCTGACCGCTGACTTTGTCTCCCTTCTTGACACTCATGGAGAAGTCTTCCCACGGGTTGGCACGGCACTGCTTCATGCCCAAGGAAATACGGCGACGCTCCTCGTCGATATCCATAACCATGACCTCAACCTCGTCGCCCAGGGAGACCATCTTGCC
>SXGT01758654.1_pt1 | contig 43417 bp, 38 predicted proteins | sample 3176221 | NCBI WGS metagenome assembly SXGT01 (sample SAMN11356862, study PRJNA531348) | freshwater metagenome | isolation source: freshwater sample F1-120 | place: China: Fuxian Lake, Yuxi | collected 2017-12-25
GAACCGCTCCCGCCGCACTCGTCGATCAAGGCCTACAACCACCTGCTCGGCACGACGGACGTGACCCTCGTTGGTCCACCGTCGCTCGCGAAGTCGGTCCGCCGTCAGTTCCCGGCGTCCCTTGACGGCGCGCCCATGCTCTTGCCCCTCGAAGGGAGCACGCTCCGTCGACACCTCGACGCGTGGTTCGCGACCGTAGGGGTTCGCCCGCGGGTGGTCGCCGAAGCCGAGGATAGTGCCCTCTTGAAGGCGTTCGCGGCTGACGGCATGGGCATGATGTTCCTGCCGAGCGTGGTCGTAGATATCGTCAACCGCCGGTACGACCTCGCGACCGTCGAACGCATCGAGGTTATCAAGGAGCGCTACTACGCGATCTCCGCGGAGCGACGGCTGGTGCATCCTGCCGTGCTCGCCATCCGCGACGCGGCGCGCTCGGATGTGTTCGCCGCCGGCTAGCCAGAGGCTGGACGCCGATTCGGGAAGACCCGAGGCGAGATCCACCACGCGAAGGCGATGAAGGCTGCGACGATGGTGGCCACGACTGTGCCCGCGAGCTCGCCGGCGACTTCTGCAACCGCGACCTGGGTCGCGAGCGTCAGCCCGACCGAGAGAGGAATCGCGCCCATGACCATCATCCGGGACGCGAAGTTCTTGAACTGGATCCGGTTCACGAGCGGGCGCTGGAGTCGGTGATGAATCGCAGGAGCGCTGAACAAGATCAGGCTCGAAAGCGTCGCCAAGAATGCGGCCAGGTAGATGCCCTTCTCCAGGGACGAGATGTCCGCGAACCGTGCGCTGAACGGGAGGACGACAAGGAAGCCGGCAAGAACTTGTGCGCCTTGAAGCAGGATTCGCAGCTCCTGAAGCAGCTCAGCCAGGCTATTCGGGTCGTCTTCCGTCACGATCGCTGGGTCTTCGGCGCGTGGATCGTACATACGCTGTTCCTGGTTCCTTTCCGACGTGTTGACGTCATCCAACGAGGTGACGTTGACGTTGAACGGAAACGAGCACGAGAGGCAGCCGGCGAGGGTAGCGGCTTGGCCCCCCCTAAGCGCACGGGAGCTGCGCGGCGTCACAAGAAGGTCGCGGCGATGCTGACGAACTCGCGGGTCAGGATGAGCAGGCTCAAGGTGGCGAGGTGGGCCGCGGTCACGAGAACCCCGTCCTCCTCGAGAAGGCCCACCGCGTGCAACAGGATTGGCACGAGGAAGATCACGTTCGAGCCCGGCACCGGAATAGGGAGGGCGAGGCCGACACCCAGGATGATCAACCCCAGTCCCACGAGCGCCTTCGAGGCTCCACGGAAAAGCACGAAGAGACGCGGTCGCACCACGTGCCGAATCCGCGTTGCCGGACGTTCAAGCCATCGCACCATGCGCTCGAGCGTCCGCGCGGAGAGCTCGAAGCGGCGAACCCTCGCGGGCAACCAAGGCGCACCGCGACCGATGAGCATCTGGAGCCCAAGAAGAGCCACCGCCAGGCCCAAGGGACCGGACATGCCAATGAAAGGAATCGCCGTCAGTGCGAGCAGTGCCACCACCAGCCCGAAGCTCGCGCTCGAGGTGCCGACGAGCTCACCCAGCGGCACCGTGACGCTGGGCGCCCGTTGCGGGCGCCGTACGGTGACGAGCGCATCATCCAGCGCCACGCAGAGACGGAGCGTGCGGGAGGCGTCCGTCACTGGCCTCCGATCGTTGGAGTCGCTCGCCGTCGCGCCATCAGTGACCCGATGACGCCGCCCGAAAGGATCGCTCCGACCACCCCGAGCACGATGTAGTGGAAGTTCGGCCCGAGCCATCCGTGCAGCCAGTCGTGGGCGAGCATCTTGGTCCCGATGACCACTAGCACCAGGGACAGCGAAAGCTTCAGGTAACGGAACTCATCGACCATGCTGGCGAGCGCGAAGTACAGGCTGCGCAGGCCGAGGATGGCGAAGACGTTGCTCGTGAAGACCAGGAACGGGTCGGTGGTGATCGAGAAGATCGCTGGGATCGAGTCGATAGCGAAGACGACATCGGTGATCTCGACCAGCAACAAGGCGAGGAGGAGCGGGGTCGCGAGGAGGGCACCACGGCGAGCTCGCTCAACGATCGGATCTGGTTCGCGAGCGCCTCCCGGCACCTCCGACTGCTCGCTCTCAGGCGAGCCCGCGCGAACCCAGAAGGACGGCCCGTGATATCGCGCGGTCGTTGGAATCAGCCGACGGAAGCCTCGGACGAACCAGTGGCGCTCGAAGTCGATGCCATCGTCGCCTCCGCGTAGCATCTTGAGGCCCGTCACGACGAGGAAAGCTCCGAAGATGTAGAGCACCCAATCGAACCGCGTCACCAGCGCCGCGCCGATTCCGATCATGGCCCCGCGCATCACCAGGGCACCCAGGATTCCCCAGAAGAGCACGCGATGCTGATACACGGCCGACACGCGGCAGAATGTGAAGATCATCGCGATGACGAAGATGTTGTCGACGGCCAGCGACTTCTCCATCACGTAGCCGGTCAGGTATTTGATCGCGGCCGAGGAACCGTCGTTGTAGACGGGGGATCCGTCGGCGCCGGTCGCCGGCGTGGCCATCGTGTCTCGGCCCGTGCCGAGGCCAAGCCACTGGTGCTCGTATCCAAGATAGATGATGCCCGCGAAGGAAACGCCGAGCGCCACCCAGAACGCCGACCAACCCAGCGCCTCCCGGACGCGGATCACGTGCGCCTTCCGATGGAAGACGCCGAGGTCGAGCGCCAAGAGCGCGACCACGAGCGCGATGAAGGCGACGTAGACGTAGAGCATGACGCCTATGGGTACGGACGGCCGACACCTTCGTCCATGTCGAAAACCCAGAGCGAGGCTTCGAAAATGTGGACGTGTACCCGTGCCAACGCTCGCCGGGGCTACGCTGCGCGGTGCAGTGCCTCCCTCGAACAAGATCCTGCTCGCGACCGACCTCACGTCGAAGAGCGATCGGGCGACCGAGCGCGCAGTGCTCCTCATGGAGCAATGGAACGCCGACCTCCTGGCGGTCCATGGCGTCGCGCCGAGTAGCGTCCCAACGGCGGACGTCGAGCGCGCTGCACGAGCCCGCGGCGAACTGCGAGATCAGCTTCGGTCCGTTCGAGATCGCGTCTCGATCCGCGTCGAACAAGCGGACCCGGACGAGCTCCTCCGCCGAACAGCCGACGAAGAACGGTGCTCAGCCATCGTCGTGGGCATCGCGCGCAGCGAAGCTCTGGGCGGGATCGAGCTCGGAGACACGATCAACAGTCTGCTGCGCAACCTGGCGGTCCCGCTACTTACTGTCACGAAGCGAGCTCTAGCTCCGTATGCCCGGATCTGCGTCGCCGTCGACTTCTCCGACGCATCGCGCAATGCGCTCGTGACCACGTGTAGCCTCTTCCCTGGCCAATCCCTCACGTTGCTCCACGCCTACGACGCGCCCGGGGACCTGCGCGCGCCGGACCCGGAGGTGTATCGGCAGTCGTTTCGCCCGGTCGCTCGCAAGCAAGTTGACGAGTTCCTCGCCGGTGTCGCATTTCCGGAGGGTGCGCGGCCGCTGCTCGGCATCCAGGTCGAACCGGGAGAGCCAGCCCGACAGATTGCGAAGTGGGCTCGGGCGCTCGATGCCGACCTCGTGGTCGTGGGAACGCGAGGCCGCGGCCGGATCGCAGAGCTGTTTCTCGGCTGCGTTGCCAGGCGAGTCCTCGAGCAGGCGCCCTGCGATGTCCTGGTAGTCCCTCCGTCGCCACGCTTCGACATTTCCTAACTTTCGTACCGGCCAGGCGTATCTACCTTGCTGCGCACGCATGGACGCACCTACAGTCATTCCTTCGCGATGGCACCTGCGGGCGGCGACGGCTCTTGCCGCACCCTGGTTCACACGCGCCGTTGTCGGCTCGATCGCGCTCAATAGTCTCGTCGTGGCACTGGAAACCGATGCGGCCATTGCAGAACGCCATGCGGTGGCCTTGCGGGTATTCCATGCGGCGATCGTCGCGGTGTTCGCTGCGGAGATGGCGGTGCGCTTCCTGGCCGCAGGCGCCGCGTGGCGGCGCTTCATCGCCGACCCATGGACGCGCTTCGACCTGCTCGTGCTTGGAGCGTCCATCCTTCCGGCGGTGGGCCCCCTGGCCGCGGTCGCTCGCCTCGCACGCATCCTCCGCGTGGCTCGCATCGTGTCGGTATCGCCGAAGCTGCGGCTGATCATCGCGACCATGGTCAGGTCCATTCCTTCGCTCGGGCACGTCGGGCTCCTCCTGGGCCTCCTGCTCTTCGTGTACGGCGTCCTTGGTGTCCATCTATTCCGGGACGCCGATCCTGCGCACTGGGGCAACCTCGGCGTCGCGATGCTCACGCTCTTCCAGATCCTGACGCTCGAGGGATGGGTCGAGCTCCAGCGCACCAGCATGGCGACCGAGCCGTGGGCGTGGGTGTTCTACGCGAGCTTCGTTTTGCTCGCCGTCTTCGTCGTCGTGAACCTCTTCGTGGCCGTGGTTCTGTCGAATCTCGATCAGGCGCGACGAGACCTGGCCGACGAGTCCGCGGAGCCGACCGCGGCTGACGTGCTCGCCGAAGTCGCTCGCCTGCGAGCGGAGCTGCGCGACCTACGAGTCGTGCGGGATGCCGATCGTTCGGATCGCTCGCACGAACACGTCCGAACGTCCTGACGGCAGCACGCTAGCTCGTCGGCGCGGCGCGGCAGGTTCGCTGACGCGCCCTCGGCGGCATCCGGGATCGCGGTCGCGCTATCGCATCGCTCGCGGGCGAACGGTGCGCGCTAGAGAGCGTCGAGTCGCAGCGACGTGGGCCCCGGAAGTTCATCCCGCATTCGTGCGCGCGACGAACAAGTTCTGTGCGCGCGGCAGCCTGTTTCTATTGCGCAGGAGGCCGCATCCTGCGCTCCGACAGGAGGTCTCGCAATGAAGCACATGGTTCATGACTGCTGTCGGAGAACATCTCAACGAGAGCCGGTCGAGAAATCGCCACAGCCCGCCAATCAGCCTGACTCCACGGAGGCGCAATGTTCACAACCCTACGTCTCCTCGGCGCGGTGCTGGTCATGACCGGCGCAGCGTGCGCCGGCTCCAACGTCGTTGCAGCGACACCGACGGCTCCGACAACGATCTCGGAACCAAAGCCGGGCCAGTCGGGCATCGCGGCGCTGTCCCACATCATCGGCACATGGGACTGTCGCGAGGTCTTCCACGCCGGTGGCTGGACCCCGAAGGAGATCGTGAGCGAGAACGCGCGTGACGTGTTCTCGTGGGGCCCGGGAAAGAAGTTCATCTTGGCGGACTACGAGAGCCTGAGCGAGCTTGGCTTGTTCGAGGCCCACGACGTGATCTTCTGGGACGAAGCCAAGCAGACCTACAAGTTCTTCTTCTTCGATAGCTTCAGCGGCGGCGTACAGGAACAGGACGGCGTTCTCACGCGGGATCGACTCGTCTTCTCGCACCGCATGGAGATGAACGGCAACCCGGGCACGTTCGTTCGCGACTACCGTTTCGAATCACCGACCACACAGTCTCTAGAGGTCGAGTTCCGGCCCGATGTCGGCGATGTGATCCGGATCGCAACGATCAGCAAGACGAAGCGTCCGTGACCCTCTCCGGTTTCAGGGACCGCGGGTGAGGCTGCCGATCGTCCAGGTCGGTTCATAGTTGGCCACCGGGTCAAACGCGACACCGGCGGCCACGAGCGCTGCACGCTGGTCACGCATTTCCGCAAGTGAGTCCATCTGTCGAGCTGCGTCGAGATCACGCCAGACGCTCACGTTGACGACGGTGCTCGTCTCGCGGTCGAGTCCAACGTGGTAGTAGATCAGCCCGTCGAACCGCTGGATCGCCGGAATCAGCGGCTCGGCCGCCGCAGCGATGAGTCTCTCGACGTTAGCGAACTGCGCAGGCGGGAAATGTCCACGCGAGACTCGGAACACCGGTGCCATAGCGACCTCCTCGGTATGTCGGTTGTTGGTACTAGGTCGGGCGGCGCACGCTGGCGCCAGCAACCCGACGAGCACCACGCCGATTCGCGAACCACGTATGGTCGTCATCCCTATCATCCTGCATTGTCGAAAGCTGCCGGGGCAGCGAACGCGACGGTGCCATGCGCTCGAAGCTTCGTGCAAGGCGTCTCCTCGCAACACACTCGTGAGCAATCGGCACGAATCGTCGGGCGGCGCGCGGTGCCACCGACCTCTGCGACTCGCCTCCCCGTACCGCCTTTGCGAAGGCGCGCCACTCGCGCGGGCTGGCTCCTTGTTCGCGGCACCCTGCAAACGCATCGAGGTGGCTGGAGGTGTTGGCGACTCTGGAGCACCTGTGGCGCGCGTCTCGCTCGATCGCCTGCGCGGTGACTCCGCCTTCCGGCTCACGTATGCATCGGACGGCCTTCCAGCTCGCTACCGGATTCGTGCGATCGTGCCGCAAATGGAGAACGCCTTCGCCCAACTGACAGCCTTCGCCCAGGTCGTCGCGACAACCAGCTTCTCTCGCGCTGCGGAGCGTCTCGGCATGACGCCGTCGGCCGTCAGCCGGAGCATCTCGTCGCTCGAGCAACGGCTCGGCGTGCGGCTGCTGCATCGAACCACGAGGCGGCTCGCGTTGACCGACGAAGGAGCCGCGTTCCATGGGCGTTGCCTTGCGATTCTTGCAGATCTGGAAGACGCGGAACGAAGCGTCACTCGCTCGCGCGGCGCGATCCGAGGGCGCGTGAAGGTCGATTGCCCGCTCGCGTTGGGAGAGCTTGTACTCGCGCCTGCGCTGCCCGAGTTTCTCCGAAAGCACCCCGACGTGGCAGTGAATCTGAGCTTGCGCGACGTCTATATCGATCCGATCGCTGAGGGCGTGGACCTGGTGCTTCGCATGAACCGGTTGCGCAACTCGGAGTTTGTCGCGCGCAAGATAGGCCAGGTTCGATTGGTGGTGGCCGGGACACCCGCCTACTTCGCGCGATACGGGCGACCCCGAACTCCGGACGACCTGGCAGCCCATTCGTGCCTGGGCTACCTCCTGCGCGGTCAGCCGATGGAGTGGTCATTCATGCGTGGACGCCAGGTCTACGCGGCGCCGGTCAGTGGGCGTCTGAACGCGGGCAGCGGTGAGGTGCTGCGCCGCGCGGCCCTTGCCGCCTTGGGGCTAGTGTACCTCTTCGAGTACACCGTCGCGGCCGACCTTGCCGCAGGCCGGCTCGAGTCCGTGCTCGAAGACCACGTGCTTCCGCCGACGCCGGTTCACGCGATGCTGCCACACCGTGGAACGGCCCCGGCTCGCGTCCGCGTGTTCGTCGACTTCGTGGCAGCCACGCTGGCACGTTCGCCCTTCCGACTGCCCGACGCGAGACCGCCACGCTGACGGGAGCCAGCGGAGGTCTCACCGCAACCAGGAAGAACGCTTCACGAGAAGTAGAACGTTCCACTTCTCGATCGGGGTAGGATGGCGCCTATGCTTCGGCTCTTCACGCTGTTCCTCTGCGCATGCACCGCCGACCGCGTCGAGGTCAGCACGTACATCTATGACGCCAGGCATGGGGCCGGTGAGCTTGACGTCCATACCTTGCCGGACGTCTCAGGCGCGCCAGCGGTCGTCTATATCCACGGTGGCGGATGGCGCAGCGGGCAACGAGAGAACGATGCGGCGACGGCCGATCGGCTCGCGCGAACCGGATACGTCGTGGTCAACATCGACTACCGGCTTGTGCCTGATGGCGTCTTCCCACTCGCGGTGCAGGATGCGTTCTGCGCGCTCGCGTTTGTTCGCGCTCACGCGACCGATCTCGGCGTGGATCCCGATCGCATTGCAGTGATGGGGCATTCCGCCGGCGCGCATCTGGCCGCCCTAGTCGGCGTCGCGTCCGATATCACCGAGCTCCAGGATGACGGCTGCCCGTGGGGTCGCACCGGCCCTCCGATCGCCGTGGTGTCCGTCGCGGGTCCCATGGACCTGCGCGACTTGCACGACGATGTCGTCGCCGACTTCGTCGGAGTCGCCTACGACACGGATCCCGATCGCTACGCGACCGCATCTCCGATCACGCACGTCGACGCGGCCGAACCGCCGTTCTTGCTGGTTCACTCCGAGCACGATCTGGTCGTCGACGTCTCACAATCAGAAGCGATGGCAGCCACCCTGCGCGATGCCGGCAACCAGGCACGGTTGCTTCGGCTTGAGGGCGGCGGCCACATTCTCGGGGACGGGCCGGGACTCGGTCTCGAGGAGCTCGAGCTGGCCACCGACACCCCAGAGGCTTGGATGGCGCTCATCGACTTTCTCTCACGGGTCGGAAACGCGCCGTGAACGCCTTCTCGGTGACCACAGCGCTGCTCGTGATATCTACATCGGTCGCGAGCGCGGAGACGCCACGTCACACCGTGATTGAGATCCCGCTCCTCGCACTCTCGTCGAATGCGCTCGCCGTCCAGGGCGAACGTCCCTTGCGGCCAAGGACGAGCGTCGCCGTGGGAGTCGGGCTTCGCGACGGGGCGGACGGAGACTACCAGTCGATGTCGGTCGGGTTCGACGTCGAGGTCCGTGCTTGGCTCTTGCGGTCGCAGCATGGCCTGTTCGTCGGGCCTCGCCTTGAGATGGCGTTGACCAGAGTATCGGCGACGAATCCTTCGCGCAGATTGGGGACGGCGATCGTTCTAACCGAGGCCGCCGTCATCGGCTACCGGTTCGTGATCGCCGGGCGCGTGGAGGTCACGCCAGTCGTGGGGTTCGCCCTGCGCCACGATCTGGTTGGGGGCGGCGTACCCAATGTTGATCGGACGACGCCGGTGTACGGCGTGAGCGCGGGTTGGATCTTCCACTGAGCATGAACCCGGACTGCCCGCCCGACTGCTCCATCAGGATCCGGTGAGCCGCGCTTACGTCCTTCGCCCTTCGTCCGGCGATTGGTGATTGGGCCATCACGTGGGGTTCTGGGATCGCCGGCGGCAAAAATCACCGAATCGCACGCGTCGTCACAACAGCATCCTCGATTGCTCGCCTTGCACCTGCCCGCGACCCGCGAGCCGACAAACACGCCGACCAATCGAGCCGGTGAGCTGCGAATCGTGCGCGACGCCGATCGTTCGGATCATTCGCACGAACATGTCCAAACTTCCTGATTGTCGCCCGGGCGGCCGCGCCACACGGTGGGGCCATGAACAGGAGGCTCACGATGCAATCGGCGGCATTTCCTCGGGTGATGCGCAGCGCCTCGGCCACAACGGGCGTGAGCGACCGGCTCGCGTTCCTGCGCAAGACCTATCTGCTCCTCGGCGCTGCGCTCGTTGCGCTGGCTGCCTTCACAGGCGGCATGATGACCCTGGCTCCCGAGACCAGCCTGGCCATGTCGCGCTGGGCGTTCGGCGGGTCCTGGCACTGGCTCCTCGTGCTCGGCGCGTTCATGCTGGTCGGCTACGCCTCCGAACGTCTCGCATGGTCGCCGTCCTCTCGAGGCCTCCAGTACGCCGGGCTCACCGTCGGCGTTCTCGCCCAGGGCTTGTTGCTCCAGCCGCTACTTTGGATGGTCATCGCGACGCTGGGCGTCGCCAGCGCAGGCACCGTGATCGCGCAGGCGACGCTCATCACGTTGACGATCTTCCTGGGCCTCACCCTGACCGTCCTCGTCACGAAGAAGGATTTTTCCTTCCTGCGCGGCGCGCTCATGGTCGCGGGGTTCGCGGCGCTCGGCGTCATCGTCGCGTCCATGCTGTTCGGATTCCAGCTCGGCGCGCTGTTCGCCGGCGTGATGGTGCTCGTGCTCGCGGGCTACATCCTCTACCAGACGAGCATGGTCTTGTCGCAGTTCCCTCCGACGGCGCACGTTGCCGCGGCGCTCATGCTCTTCTCGACCGTCGCCACGCTGTTCTGGTACGTGCTCCAGCTCCTGCTCGCGATGCGCCGGCAATGAGCCATCCGCTGCGTGCACGTGCACGTCGGCTCCCCGAGGCGATCACCCGGCATCGCGCGCTCCTCGAGCTCAAGCCAGGAACGAGCACTGGTGTGTGGAGCTGATCGTCGCACCAATGTAGCGTCTTCGACCGTGCGCTGGTCCGTGACGGTCGCAGTCGTCGCGCGCGGGAACTCGAACGATCCGCGAAGCGGAAACAGTGGTGCCCGATTCCACGCTCCGCTACGATTCAGGTATGTGGGAAGGAGCTTGAGCGGGCGCAAGCGTGGCACCGATCTGCCCGGCGCTGACTTCATCGACGTCGAAGACATCGTCGATCTTGAGTTGGGCGATATCGAAACGCCAGATGAGCAGCCTGCGGAGGTCGCATCGGGAAGCGACGTGCACTCCATCGCGGCGCCAATCCCGCCGACGAGGCCAGATCCTGCCGTGGACGAACTTCTCATCGCGTATCTCAATGACCGCGAGCCGGAAGAACGGAATTGATGTGCGGTGTCGAAGGGCCGACGCCGAGACTGGGTAGAGACGCCTCGCGCGGCCCGCCAGCACCAATTCCAGAACCGCATGAACGGAACGCTAGTGCGTCGCGCGCGCCCGCGAATGTCGCATGGGCAGGTGCGAGGCGCCGACAACACGGTCGTTCGGCGCGCTCGGAGTGCCTCAGCGGCGGGCGGCTCGACTCCGTACGCACGATGCTCGTCGGTGGACGCCACGACCCGCGCGGCAAGACACCTCGTCCGGCCCCAGCTCACGGATTGCAGTGCGAGCACAGCCCCGGATCGGCGAGCTCTGTCTCGCCCACGAGGAGCTCCTCCTTCTCATGGCGGCACTTCGCGCAGCGGCAGAGCGCGCTGCGCGGCTTGTCGGTCGGAGCGCGGCACCAGCGGCAGGGAACGCCTCCCCGTACCTCGGCGATCGCGAATCCGGGCGCGGAACACGCAGGGCATAGGCTCGTCGCATTCCGCGCGAGGTTCTCGGCCGCGCGACGGATGCTCCGCATCCGCGTGGGATTCCGATGCGCCCGCATGTCGGTCTCGAGATAGATCGCGCCCGACGCCGCCACCCGCAGCCGTTCGCGAACGGACGCTTGAAACGCTTCGAGCGTCAGGAGCTCCTTCTCGATGTGTCGGTTGCTCTCGTCGCTGTCCCGCACGATCACCCCGTGGTCCGGGAAGCCCCAGCGCTCGGCGTGGCGGAGCGCTTCCTCGACCGAGGCGACGTACGCACCGTCTAGATTGGTGTCAAACGAGCGATGGTACCCCTGAAGCTCCAGGCCGTGCTTCCGGTCGACGAGAAGCACGAGCTCGAGGTTCGACGGGATCACAGGAAGGTTCCTGTACGGTCCGAAGCTGCCTTCGCTCGCGATCCCGAGGTCGAGGCCCGAGAGGTCCATGGCCGCGACCGCTTTCGCGCGCGCGGCCTGGAGCTGGTCGCCGGCGCGCTTCACGTCGCGCGTGAAGGTTCCGAACGCGTCGCTGTCGAAGTCGGGCGGCACGACGATCTCGATCCCGAGCGCGCGCTCGAGCACGGGCGCGATCACGCGCTCCTTGGCGTGCCGGGTGCCGAGGATCGCCTTTCGCCCCTTGAAAACAGCGTTCGACATGATGAGGGTGGTTACGGAGTGGGGATGCCTCCCGCGTAGAGAACGCCCTTCGCGGGCCTATTTTTTCCGGACGAGGGCGATGAGCGCGCTGACGCGCTGGTGACGTTCGACGGGATGCCGCAACGGACGGTCGGCCACGACGTCGTAGCGGTTGCGCCGCCCGTCCCTGTGCTTGACGAGATATCCGTCCGCCTCGAGCTCGGCGACGATCCGCTGCACCGCCCGCTCGGTGATGCCGACCCGGTCGGCAACGTCACGCAGAACCCCTTCCGGGTCGGAGACGATGCACAAGAGCACGTGCGCGTGGTTGGTCAGGAAAGTCCAGGGGGGCGCCTCATCCCGTGCACGGTCGTCGGATACGTTGCTGCGTTTCACGCACCGAGGATACGTCCCGCGAGCGTTTCGTGCAATCCGTAACACGAATACGTTGACGCGATACAGAATACACGATACGTGGTTCGTAGATTGACCACCGAAGGAGATGCTCTCATGCGTTACAAGCTCGACGAACGAGGCCACAAGCGGGTCACTCTCATTCCCGGCGACGGCATCGGCCCAGAGGTGACAGAGGCGGCGTGCCGGGTCATCGATGCCGCCGGCGTGAAGATCGCGTGGGAGGTGCACGCGGCGGGCGCGGCGGTGTTCAAGGCGGGTCTCTCGAGCGGGGTACCTCTCCAGACCATCGAGTCAATTCAAGACACCCGGCTCGCGCTCAAGGGCCCGCTTGAGACGCCGGTCGGATACGGTGAGAAGAGCGCGAACGTCACGCTGCGGAAGCTCTTCGAGACCTACGGGAACATTCGGCCGGTGCGGGAGATGCCGGGCGTGAAGACGCCGTACTCCGGGCGCGGGATCGACCTCGTCATCGTGCGAGAGAACGTCGAGGACCTCTACGCAGGGATCGAGCACCAGCAGACCGCCGGCGTCGCGCAGTGCCTGAAGCTCATGTCCCGCCAGGGCTGCGAGAAGATCGTCCGGCTGGCCTTCGAGGTCGCGCGCTCCGAGGGCCGCACCGCGGTCCACTGCGCGACCAAGGCCAACATCATGAAGCTGACCGAGGGGCTGCTCAAGCGGACCTTCGAGACCGTCGCTGTCGAGTACCCCGACATCGAGGCGCACCACATTATCGTCGACAACTGCGCCCACCAGCTCGTGCGCGTGCCGGAGCAGTTCCAGGTGATCGTCACGAGCAACATGAACGGGGACATCCTCTCGGATCTCACGTCGGGCCTCATCGGCGGGCTTGGATTCGCGCCGGGCGCCAACATCGGCTCAGACGTCGCGATCTTCGAAGCGGTGCACGGGTCCGCACCGAAGTACGCCGGCAAGAACGTCATCAACCCGACGGCGGTGATCCAGTCGGGCATCATGATGTTGCGGTACATCGACGAGCTTCCCGCCGCGCAGGCCATCGAGGAGTCGCTGCTCGCGACCCTGGAGCGCGGCGTGTACACCCGCGACGTCCGGCCGGACGGTAGCGTCTCCACACGGGCGTTCACGGACGCGGTGATCGAGAACCTCGGCAAGCGGCCGGAGCGCTGGACATCGCGCGACGTGCGGGCGCTCTCCGTCCCTCGCCTCGCCCCACGTCCTGAGCATCTGCGCGTGAAGTCTCGGCGGACGGTCGGGGTCGACGTGTTCGTCGAAGCGGACACGGATCCATCGGAGCTCGGGCGCGAAATGGAGGAGGTGTCGCAGGGCCTGGACGTGCGGCTCAAGATGATCTCGAACCGCGGAACAAAGGTCTACCCGTCCACCGGCGCCTTGCCGGACTGTGTCGACCACTGGCGTTGCCGGTATGTGGTTCGCGACGATCGCTGGGCGCTCGAGGATCAGACGATCATCACCTTGCTCGGGCGTCTCCGTTTCGTTCACCGATGGATGCACGTCGAGAAGCTCGAAGAGATCGACGGCACGCCGGCGTACACGAAGGCCCAGGGCGAGGACTGAAGTCCCGCGCACGATGCGGTGCCCTCGCTGCAACAGAGTGAGCTCGTCGACCGCGATCGGAGGGTGTCCCACGTGCGGCGGGTTTAGGTCCGCTCCTGCTGTCCGGTAGCCATACTATTCGGTTTCACCTTGCGCGGGGGAGGCGACGCAAAGCACTAGAGCGAAAGCGACGATCGCTCGGAACACTCGTTCTCGAAGGTTCGCATGACACTACTGCCTACTGTGCTCCGATGACGAGTTGGCGAACCGTGCCATTGCGTACATCGAGCGCGATGCGCCGATCGATAGGCACACGCGAGAAACGGATCCGCCCATTCGGCGCCCCAGGCAACTCCACCGTCAGGTCCACAGCTGTCTCATCGCCGAGTCCGAAGTGCAGCTCAAGATCTTGCGAAGTCTTGTATGTCCCCGACGAAGGAAACAGCTCTCGCCTGCCGAGCAGACGTGAGGCGCCCGCGGGGTACGCACGCACAGTCGCCCCGATCAGTTTCGCGGCTGGATAGCCCTCCAGCTGCACAATCGACCAGTGGTTACTGGTGCCGCCGAATGCGCCGGTGTTCCAGTAGATGCGGTCGCGCGCGAGATAGCCGTCGGCCTGCTTGGCATTGTCGCGCTCCAGAACCACAAGTTCGAGCCGACCGTCGCCATCGAGATCGCGCGCGTCGGCTGCGATGCCAGTCCCTTCGATGCCCGAGTCTTCGGTGACCAGCAACCGGAACGAGCCATTTCCTCTATTCAAGAACACCAAGTTGCGGATGATGTCGGGCATGGCGTCGTGCCGATCCACGACGTGGAGGTCAAGCCAGCCGTCATTGTTGAAATCCGCCCAGACCGAGCCATACAGCATCATCTGGTAGTCCCCAGGGGCCATCGCTTTGCACGCCGGCTTCCAGTCGGACGCGTTGCAAGCCTCCGTGAGTTCGGGGATGTTGGCTGGCAACGTCGTCGACCATGTCGAGGCGAGTTGGCTGTATGTCCAGTTGAGCGCCTCGAGACCGCGCGCGTTTGTTGCCTGCGAGAAGCCCCCGGCGCCGTTGTTGACCCACAGCCGTGCGGCGATCAGATCGCTCTGCACGTGCCACGATGGGTCGGTTGGCGTTAGCCCCAGCACGTCGAGGTCGTCGTCGTTGTCGATGTCCGCCGCGTTGAGTGAGAGCGGCGAGAACGCGCGGCCTGGTCCCGACGGGTCGACTTCGTAGTATCCATCGCGCCCGGGCAGCAACGGGTTCACGTAGCGCATTTGCCCCCAGTCGGCGAGCGCGTTGGGCGCCTCCGGAACGAGAGTGAACGCTGGGTTGCCGTTGGCGCTCTGATTGGTCCACGCCCACACGCCTGACCGCCAGACGCCGCTGGCACACGCGCGGGAAACCTTGCCAGTGTACATGTCATTCGAGGCGCCTTCGACGAGGTCCAGGTCACCATCCTCATCGAGGTCGCGCACGAGCAACATTGCGCCCGAGCGATCGAGTGACCGATTGCAGGACCCCTCTGCCACGGTGACAATCGACGAGCCGTCGCGCCGGGACATGAAGTCCGGCACCAGGTCTGCGCCCGCGGGGTTGGCCAGTGTCGAGAGGTCGACGAACCGACCTGCTTCATATGGCTTGCCGGGCGCTGGAGCCACATACCGGTAGAGTCGCCGCAGGGCCCGTCCGGACTCGCCATTGCCGATCTGGTTGGCACCGACAGCGAGGTCCAACGCCCCATCGCCATCCAGATCACCCACGCCGACGTGTCCGTGGTTATACACACCAGGGTTCTGCACGCCCATAGACGCTGCGACGTCGACAAACTTGGTCCGGCTGCCGCGCGCAAGGTACAGGCGTGACGGGCTACCGGACGACGCGCCAGCGTAGAAGTCGAGCATGTCGTCGCCGTCGAGGTCGACGAACGTCGGCACGTCGAGCCGACCGGACGTCGGCGGAACCAACGTTTCGACCGCAAAGCGGAGGCACCCCAGATTCCGGTGCCACAATACGGTGAACTTTGGAGTTGCGAGATTGCGAACGGCCACGATGTCCGGACGGCCGTCGCGGTCCAGGTCCACAATGCCAATCCCGTCAGACGCAGATCCCTGCTTCGTCGGATCGGGAGGCTCGGTAAACGGCGGCGCTGCGACGCGCCGGAACAGCATCGGTCGGCCTGAGGCCGCAGCTCGCCGGACGTCGTCGGTATTGTCGCCAGGCGGGCCGAATACGAGCGCGGGCTCAGCACAGTTGCTCCCCGCCGCGGCGCTGGTATCGGTTTCAGCCATCTCGTTCGAGTCGTCGAGTTGGCAGCCAGGCGGCCCTACCATCATGAGGAGGGCAGCGAGTTGCCTGTGTAAATGACGCTTTCTCATGGTTGTCCTCCGGTGAGGTGTCTGTTCTTGACCTTCAAGTGAGATGGGTGCGGATCGACTGCGGCGGCTTCAGCGGCGAGATGCCCTCACGCTGAACGCGCAGCGCCTGACCACGACGCGCGTCGAGCGCGCACGCGAGCGCGTCACGTCTGCAGCTCCGCAGTCCCGCGGCAAATGCCCCGTCGGTCGGCGAGGTGATGCGGCGTAGCCGATTCGTCGACGGGCGTGGGTAGAGCGGAGGCGTCAGGGCGTATCGATGAAGTCGAGTGCGAACGCTGCCCAGTCCGAGTACATCTGGTGCGCGGCGAGCGTGGCGCGAAGTTGGTTGAGGACCTCGCGCTGCTGGGCCGCAGTGAGCGATGTGAGGGTCGGGAACAGGGCGGGCTGCGCTGTGATCTCCGCGATCAGCGCGTCGGACGTCACGACGACATACCCGTCAGCGTCGAGCTTGCCCGCAAGCTCGGCGTAGATGGCCGCGGACACAGCCGTGTCGATGCCGGGCACCCGTGTGAACCGCTCGGGGTACAGCGGCGCGGCAGGATGAAGGCGGAACATCGAGCGCACTCCCCGACTCGTGATCGCCCCGCTGTTGCCGGCGATCTGGTCGAGGCTGACCTCACCGTTGTCGTCGTTGGCGCACCCCAAGAATAGGGTCGGCGTCGTCGTGACCTGAGCCTGCGAGGTGCGACCGCTGGCACAGTGCGAGACCGCGGCGACAAAGCGCAGCGCGGCAAAGTCACCGCTACTGGCGAGTGCCGCCACGGCGCCGAGGGCCAGAGCCATTGCCCCGCCGTTGGACATCCCGAGTACCGCGTTAGGAGCGGTGCTTGGAAGCGCTAGGTCGGTCCGGACGGCCGCGATCAGTCCGTCAAGGCTCACCAGATCGATGTTGTCGGTCGTCACCGCAACGTTCCAGCGTTCCTTCCCGTCGCCGTCGAGATCGCCGGCAACTGCCTCCTCGGCCTCTGGCGACAGCACCGCCCAACCATCAACGACTGCGCGTTGCACCACGGCGAGTGCTTCGCCGCCGGTCGCAAAGGTTGCGCTCCCACCGGTGCCATGCAGCACGACGAGGAGACCGCGTGGCGCGGTTGCTGGCCGGAACAGGTACGCACGCTTGGTGCGGGTCGAACCGCCGGTGTAGCTGCGTAGCGTCGGCGTGCTCGTGGCCGGCGCCAGCGTCGCAGTGATCGTGACATCGCTGCTGGGCACGCGTAGCGTGGTGTGCCACTCGTCGGCCTCGGCGAGGAAGGTGACGCCGTCACCGGTCCAGCCCAACGCGACCCGGAGGTGCGGCGGGGCGTCGGCGAAGACGTGGACCTCGGCGCCGGCTGGGTAGCGGCCACCGCCGGTTCCGCCCACAACCGTAAGAGTGGTCAACGCGCTCGAGTCGGGGCTCACGCTGGCGTCGGAACTCGCGCTGGCGTCGACCTCGGCCGTTGTCGCCCCGCTACCGCACGCGGCGACGAGGACGCACGTCGCGATCATTGCAGCACACCACATAGCTCGACATGGCTTCAACGGGTGCACGTGCACGGAACCCAGAAGCACATCGCTCTTGTGGAGGCTCTCGCAGACGCCGACGGTGGGGCTGGTCATGGCGGCAAGCGATTGCACCGGCCATGCCCGGATCGTCCCGGCGCAAGCACTGCGGGATCCTGGACGGGGCCCGTCGGGAACTGTCTGGTGGGCCGGACAGGTGCCCGCTGCAGACGACGGCGCCACGTACTGCAACCCGGCAGATGGGTTCGGTCGACGTGGCCGCATATGCCGTGCAGACGAACCTGGTGAGTTCATCGGGAGAATGGAGAATGCATGCGCCCGATTCTGATCGTCCTCTCCGCCACATCCTCGCCGAGAACCGCGCAAAGTGTCACGCCGAGAACCGCGCAAAGTGTCACGCCGCGAGCCCCGACCGTCTCGCGCCGTTCTCGCTCGCGACCTAGACGACGCGGTCGCCTCCGCCGATAACGCGCCGATTGTGAAGTTCGCCATCGATGCGTGCAGCGAGGACTTCGCCACGTTAGTGATCGACGAGGGCCCCCGCGCGGTCAACCTGACCGCCGACGACAGCGAGCGCGCCGTCGACGACTGCGCTCCCTTGGGGGGGGGGTGGTCGTGGAGTCGAGACAGATCGCCTGACCAAGTCATGTCTGCTCGAGCAGACAGTTCGCTCAACGAACGAAGACACGCGCGATCGTACCGACCGTGCAGTAGTAGAAGTCCCGCGCCCAGCCAGGCGTGAGGAACATGCCGCTCGGCGCGCTCCCGAGCGCGACACGGCCTTTCTCCTCTCCGGACGCGAGGTCGAGGACCACGACCTGATCCTGGCCGCCGACGTCGTCGTCCACGACCAGCTCGCCGGTGTCGGGAAACACCATCGGCTGCATCCAGTTGCGAAGTGCTCGTCGCCACACGGTCGAGAGCGTCCCCGGGCCACTCCAGCGTAGCCCCACCAGTTGCCCCTGGGCGGTGTCGAACGCGATTGCGAGCTTGTACTGAGGCACGAAGACCGGCGGCGCAATGACGAAGCCCGGCGCACCAGTGAATGGGCGCTGTTCCTCGATGTCCTCTGGGTCGTGCATGCCGAACCGCATCAGGCGCTGCGAACCCGTCCACGCGACACCGAGAGGACCTGGGGGCTCACTTCCGACGGGCTGCGCGCCGATGATGCGCCGAACGGGGTTGGTGTCGCCGTTGTCGAGTAGCCAGACCGAGCCGGCGGCTAAACAGGTATCCCACGAGAGGCCCTGCTGCGGATCAGGCTGGCGGTAGCGCGGCTGCCACGTTGTGTCGAGCGCCAGCTGACCAGACCGCGGATCGTAGACGATGCGGAAGAGGTGCTCGACGCCCGGTGTGTAGACCGCCGTCGTCACTAGCCCGGCATCCGCAGCCGCGCGTCCCATCGACGGCTCCGGGAGCTCGAGTCGCGAGCGGATCTCCAGCGTATCGGGATCGAGCAGAGTGAGCGTGCCGCGTTGCGTGATCGTGATGTCCTTGACCAAGAGCGTGCCATCTGGAAGCACGAGCAGGCTGTTGTGCGCGAGGTCTCTCGGTAGCTGCTGCTCGACGAGGATCTGGCAGTCGGGAGCGATCCGATGCACGAACCGGCCGTTGACCGCGTACAGCGTCCCGTTCGCGTGAGTCAGCATCGCGCCACACCAGGTATGACCGCCCGTCGGCAACAGCGGTGTCTGCCGGATGGGGGCCAGCGTGATCGGATCGACCTTCGCGACAACAGCGCCCGGTGTCGAAGCGCCCAGCCGGTTCACGGACTGCAGGTAGAGCTCGCCAGGATCGCGTTGGACAAACATCACATTCCACGCATTGGTTGCCAACGTTGTGGTAGCGAGCTGCTCGGAACTTCGGAGGGCGAGGCCAGGCGATCGTGGCGCCTTCTGCCGTCGAGGCCCGCCGCACTCAGTGGGCCAAGCGCAATCGTAGAGTCCCGGGATCGGGGCCGCGTTGTCGAGAGGGGTGTCGTACCGAGGTGGCAACTCGCTCGCGTCCACCGATCCGTCGCCCTCCCCACCTGGGCCCTCGGTGGTGCGCAAGCACGCCGAACTGGCGACGAGCGCGCCTGCAGACGCCCCACATAGGAAATCTCGTCGCGTTGGGTTGCTCCAGCTGGTCATCTCGGATTCCTCATGGTGCGAACTCACGCGTTGAGGGCGTGTCGCTGACGCCAAGCGCGAACACTGCCCAGTCCCGAGTACACCTGGGTGCGCGGCCAGCGTGGCGCGGAGCTGGTTGAGGGCATCGCGCTGCTGGGACGAGGTGAGCGCGCCGGGCCGGTCATGCTGGCCTGCGATTGCACCGACCATGCCCGCCGCAAGTGCCCAGGGATCTCGCTGATGACCGTCTGGATCCGTCTGTTGGTCCGAACAGCTGTCGGGTGCAGCGGACAGCGCCACGCGCCCCGACCTGCGCAACCCCGGCAGACGGCTTCGGCAACGTGGCGGCATGCGCCCTGCAATCGGACCTGGTGAGTTCACCAGGAGAACCCATGCGCCCGATATTGATCCTCGTCTCGCTCGTCATCGTTGCGTGCGCGCCCGAAGCACCGCCGCGCGACGAAGAGGTCCCAACCGAGCCGGTCTACTACGGTGAGGTCGACCGCATCCTCGCCGAGAACTGCGTGGAGTGCCACTCCGCGAGCCCCGACCGTCTCGCGCCGTTCTCGCTCGCGACCTACGACGATGCGGTCGCCTCCGCCGAGAACGCGCCGATTGCCTTCGCTGTGATGAACCGCATGATGCCGCCATACTTCGCCGACGATTCTGGTAGCTGTCGGACCTACCACGACAACAAGTGGCTCACGGATGACCAGATCGCCGCACTCGTGGCCTGGACCAACGGCGCGCGCGCCGCGGGCGATCCCGCTCGAGCGTCGCCGCCGGCCGACCCGCTGCCGGCGCTGGTCTCCGTTGACGCCGTGCTCGACCTGGGCGGTGACTATCTTCCTACACAGTCCGTCGACGACGAGTACCGCTGCTTCGTGGTCGATCCGGGCCAAACAACGGATCAGTTCCTCACCGGGTTCCACGTCCACCCGGGCAACGCCTCGGTCGTTCACCATGTGATCGTCTTCTCCCTCCCGGACGCCGCAGCCGCCGACGAAGCAGTGGCGCTGGACGCGGCCGCGCCAGGGCTTGGCTATCCCTGTCAGGGCGGCGCAGGCCCGGCCGGCGCCGCGTTCCTGCTCGGCTGGGCGCCCGGCAATCAGGCGGTGTTCTTCCCGACCGAAACGGGCATCCGCATCGCAAGCCATCGCCAGGTGGTGATGCAGATCCACTACAACCTGGCGGGGTCCGATGGTTTGCCTGACCGGACGACGGTCGACTTCCAGCTGGCGGGGGCCGTGGTGGACGAGGCGCGCATCGTCGGAATCCCGGCAAGCGTGAACCTGCCGCCCGGGCAGAGCGACGTCACCGCGGTCGGCTCAATCAACGTGCCTCTTGGCCGAACTGGGCGCGTGTGGGGCACGGCGATGCACATGCACCAGCGCGGCACGGGCGGCGGCGTGGCGATGCGCGGAGAGAGCGACGCGTGCCTGCTCGACCTCGCGAACTGGAGCTTCCACTGGCAGCACTTCTACTGGTTTGATGAGCCAGCGGTGCTCAGCGGCGGGGAGCAGCTGGAGGTCACGTGTCGCTACGACACCAGCGACGATACCGCACCGGTCACCTGGGGTGAGGGCACGGCGGACGAGATGTGCCTCGCGTACTTGTACGTCTCGGAATAGCGGAGTGGTCGCCGGTGCTAAGCTGACGTCGCATGGAAGCGACGCTCCCGCATCAGGCGATGTCGCTGCCGGTGCGCAGCTTGGTTTGCGAGGTGACCGAGGGGCCCGATCTCGGCGGGCGTGCCCACGGCGATGCCATCACGATCGGCACCGCCGAGAACAGCGACCTGCGCCTCCGCGATCCCACGGTCTCGCGCTTTCACGCAGAGCTCCGGCGGGATGATCGTGGCGTGCTCGTCATCGACCACAGCTCCACCAACGGGACGTTCGCTGGAGGCGTTCGTGTCGAGCGGGGCCACGTCGCCCCCGGGACGACCCTGCGGCTCGGCGCGACCCTGGTACGCGTAGGCGACGCCGCGCCGGTCCAGGTCGAGGTCCACGGCAGCGAATCGCTGGGAGGCCTCATCGGGCGATCTCCGGCGATGCGGCGGCTCATGGCCCAGGTCGCGCGTGCCGCGCTGGGCGACGTCTCGGTACTTGTCACCGGGGAGAGCGGTACCGGCAAGGAGCTGGTCGCGCGCGCACTACATACGCTGGGGCCCCGCCACGCTCGTCCCCTGGTTACCGTCGATTGCGGCTCGCTACCGCCGACGCTGGTCGCGAGCGAGCTCTTCGGGCACGAGCGCGGCGCATTCACCGGTGCGGACCGCGTCCACGTTGGGGCCTTCGAAGCCGCCGAGGGCGGCACCGTGTTTCTTGACGAGATCGGCGAGCTGCAGCCCGCGGTGCAAGCCGCCCTGCTGGGCGTCCTCGAGCGCCGTCGGATCCGCCGGCTCGGCGGCCGGGCCGAGATCGCAGTCGATGTGCGCGTGGTCTCGGCAACCCACCGCGACCTTCGTGCCGAGGTCAACCAGGGCAGCTTTCGGCTCGACCTGTTCTATCGCCTCGCCGTAGTAACGCTCACGACCCCGCCGCTGCGAGAACGCCCCGACGATGTGCCCGCGCTCATCGAGCACTTCCTGCGGGATGCCGGGTGGGAAGGGCCAGTCGAGACGCTGATCTCCTCGACCGCGATGGACGGGTTGCGACGGCACTACTTCGCCGGCAACGCGCGAGAGCTGCGGAATCTCGTCGAGGCCGCGGTTGCGATGGGAGAACCACCGCCGCTCGAGGGCCTGACGCCGGCCGGCCCGCTGCCGCACCTGGTGGTCGATCTCGACCGTCCCTACCGCGATGCACGGACAGCGGTCACCGAGGACTTCGAGGTCCGCTACGTCGAGGCGCTGCTGGCCCGCACAGGCGGCAACGTTTCCGCCGCGGCCCGCCGCGCGCGCATGACACGCTCGCACCTGATCGACCTGATCCAGAAGCATCGTCGCGACGCCTGACCGCTGCAGCGGACACCTGTATGGTTCAGCCGACAGCTACCCCACGGCGCCCTGCGCCAGTGCGAGGTGCCACCCGGTGCCATCCGTCCGGTGACGCGGATATCGGTACGAGTGACCGCGTGGCGCGCCGGTTGCTGTGGCCCCAGGGATGACCTTTCGCCGTACCGCGCACGCTCTCGTCCTGCTCGGGTTCACACCTGCGGGTCACGCGCGGACACACCGCCAGTCCGTTGCCACCAAGCGGCTGGATGCCGGTCAACAGCGAGAACCTCGTGGCGATCAGGCGATCGGGCGCTGGATCGCGGCGGGGGCAACGCCGTGACGCGTTCCAACTACTTCGACACGCGGAGCGGGCGGGTGCGCGTGTGATAGGCCGTGACGTCGATAGTAAACGACGGCAGCGTCCGGCCATCGTCGAGGATGAGTTGGACGCGATGCGCGCCAACAGGAATCCGGATCGGGTTCGGCGCGAAGCCGCGAACCTTGCCGTCGACGACGATTTGCGCACGCGCTACGTCAGCCCCAACGATCTGGAACCACCCGTCAGCGAGGATGGTCGGCGACGGAGCGGCGGATGGCGTCGCTCGATCCAAAGGATGGCCGGCATCGCGCAGGCGCACGCGCCCCGACAACGCGTCCACCGCACCGGAGTCGTGACCGGAGTCGACGATCACTTCGAGGGCGTCGGCCGCTGCGGCGTCGGTGGGCGCCGCAGCGAGCTCGACGCGGCCCACCGCTTCGCTGACCGACGGCGCAGCCCCCTCTTGTTCGACGATGCTCGCAGGCTCACCCGCACGCACCGAGACGACGACGACCACGCCTGCGAGTCCCAGCGCAGTGACGGCCAGCCATCGCCACCGCGGAGCGCGCCGTACGGCCGGTTTTGCAAGCGGTGCGGGAGCCACGTCCGGAAGCGCGGGCGGTTCTCCAGGCGGGCGGTTCGCAGCTGCCAGCGCGGTCGGCTGCAGGTGGTAGCGCTTGGTTCGGTCCCTCTGCAGCGGCCGGGTCGCTTCGGAGGGTGGATCGAAGACCATCTCGACCGCGAGCAGCTGGTCGAGCAGCCCCGCGCGGGGAGTCGGAGCGCGGAGGCTTGCGAGGTACTCGCGCAACCGCCCCCGCACATCCCGTTGCAAGCGGACGGCGAGCAGTGGCCCGAGGGCGTTGGCCATACTGGCAGCGTCGGGAAACCGATCGGCTGGGCGAGGCGCGCAGGCACGCTCGAGCAGCGCGCGTACGTCCGCGGGCAATTCTGGTGCAAGCTGGGGCGGCTGGCCCAGCAGGCTGGCCTGGATGGCTGCTGGCTTCGCGAGGGGACTCGTGCCGGTGAGGAAAACATGCAGCGTGACGCCGAGCGCGTAGACGTCGGTGCGAGCATCGACATGACCGGCCGCCCGTTGCTCCGGGGCCATGTAAGAGGTCGTCCCGCGCGCCACGCCGGCCTCGGTCTGGGCACCGCGACCGTGCGCCCAGGCGATGCCGAAGTCGCTCAGCTTGATGTCACCGTCCCACGAGATGAGTACGTTCGCCGGTTTGACGTCACGGTGCACAATGCCGAGCGGCCCGTTCGTGCCAGACGCGCGATGGGCATGATCAAGCGCGTGCGCCACGTCGGCGACGAGGGCGAGGCCGATGTCGACCGGCAACGTGCGGCGTGCGCGCGCCAGCAACTCGGCTCCGTTGAGCCCGTCGACGAACTCGAGCACCTGGAACGGACGGTCGTCGAGCAGCCCGTAGTCGAGCACGGCGACGATGCCCGCGTGATGGAGCTGGCTCGCGATGCGCGCCTCATCGAGGAACTGCTGGACGGACCCGGGCTGGGCGGCTACTGCCTCGAAGATGCGCTTGATCGCGACCCGTCGCTCGAAGCCGTGGCCGGTGAGCATGACGGCCTCGAACACCTCCGCCATTCCACCCGCGCCGAGTCGCCGAACCATCCTGTAGCTCCGCGCATCCGCCGCTCGCTCGGCTTGGCCCACGGTCCGAAATGCTAGCATGCAACCTTTCAATGTTTCGGTGGGGGCCCGTCGCACTCCTTGTGGCATGTGGTGCGCTCGTCGGTGCTTGCGCTCACCGTGCGAACCCGCGCCTGAGCTTGGTCGCTGTGATCGATGCGGATCACAACACCCGCACCGCGCTCGTAGCCGCACTCCATCGCGCGGTCGTGCCTGGCTTCACGATCTCCGTGACCGAACTGCCCGGCAGCCCTCCGCCGCTGGTCGATCGAGCTACGCCAGCCGTCGCCGCGGCGCGCGCGGCATACCTCGAGCAGGGCGACTTCGAGACCTGCGCCTCGCTCTTGGAGCCGCTCGACGTTCCCAAGATCCTCGCGGAAGGGCGACGCAACCTTGTAGCTCGCGTGCTGGTGTGGCGGACGGCCTGCGCCTGGGGGCGGATGGACCACGCTGCGGCGCACGGCATCGCCGCGCAGCTTGCTGGCTTCGGGCTGGACCTCCCGCCCGACGCCGGCGCGATCACGCCCGACGTCGAGGCCGTGCTCGTCGCGGCTATGGATCGTGCGGGTGCCGCGCCGCGCCGGCCTCTGGCTATTGTCGGTGTCGTCGGTGCACGCTTGGCGATCGACGGGCGACGTACCGAGTGCACCCTGCCATGCACTGTCGACATGCTCGACGGCGACCACGTGGTTGCCGTAAACGCGGATGGCTATGCTCCGGCTTGGCGCGTGGTGCGCGTGCCTGCCCCCGGGCCAATCACGATTGGGCAACCGGCCGCCACGCCAGCATTGGCTGCCGCCCAATGGCGCACGCGCGCAGGCCGGGGCTGGCCTCGCAACGACAACGCCGGACTCGTGCTGGTCGCGCAGGCGGTCGCACAGCGCCGCGTGCTCTACCTCACCGCCGATCGACGACGCCTCCACGGCGCCCTCGTCGTGGATGGCGTCGTAAGAGCTCGCGGCGAGGTGGCATTGGGGCAGGCCTCGGCGCTGGCGCATGACCTCACGGTGCGCGGCGGCCTGGTCAACGCCGCGCCACTGTGGCGCCGACCGGCTTTCTGGCTAGCGGTCGCCGCCACCGCGGCGATCACGACGGCGATCGTGCTCGAGCCGGAGCCAGTGACGCGGGTGGGCTTCTGATGCGCAGGACAGTATCGGTGGGCATGACGCTCATGATCATCGTGGCCGGCGGATGCCAGCGTGAGCACGAAGTCCGCATCTTGCTCGGGCCCGACGATGAGACCCTCACGCAGGGCTTTGTGTGTCGCGATGAGAACGGCAACTATCTCGCGGAGAGGGCGCGCGTCGGCAACCAGTTTCACTTCAGCCTGGTCGTGGACTTGATCGATCTCGGCGGGTTTCCTGGCTGTCGAGGCGAGGAGATCTTGTTGTGGTGCAGCGATCGGGGCTGCAACCGAGTTCGCTTGCCAGACGGCCGGTTTTGCGTCCCGATCAACCTTTCGATCACTACGCCCGAGGACCTTCCAGCCGCGGTCGGTCAGATCTACCAGCAGCTGGCCGCCGCCGGGCCGATCGTCGTCGACGCGCCCGCGTTTCCGGTCCTGGTACAAGCCGTCGCAACCACCCAGGACTGCGCCGAGCTCGCGGGCGCGACGTCCGAAGGCTACCCGGGGTTCGCGCCCGACCAGCTCATCGGCTGCGCCACGAGCTGCCCGGTGGTGCTCGACAATGAAGAGGAGGTCCAGCTGTTTCTCGACACCCTCTCCGTTCGGTGTAGCGATGCCGTCGTGGCCTGTGCCAACGGGCTGTGAGAACCACCGCTTCCACCCGCGCGTTCGTGAGCGCGGACCTGTTCCTCGGAGCGCTATGTTAGGCGCGATGCTCCGTCCGATGACGATGGTGGTGCTCTTCGCAAACTCCGCCTGGTTTGGGCTCGCGTTCTGGTTCTTCGCGCTGAGAGCCCGGGCCGCCAGCAGGATCCTGATCCCCGCCTCGGCACGAAGCGAGGGGGCGGCAGCGGCTCTGATCGCCAGCCTTCGCTTCCTCGGGGGCATGAACCTCGGCCTCTCGGTGCTCTCTGCGTCCTTCCTGCTTACGGTATTGGTTGCGGCGGGAACGAGTCTGCCCGGCTGGCAGGTCTTCCTGGCCTCGGGACTCGCACACGCGACCCAGTTCGTGTGCAACGTCCCATTTGCCCTTGTGGGTGGGCGACGCGGAGGCGCTCCATGGGACGTACTGCAAGGTCCTATGGCGTTCATCTTCGTCGTCGACGCCGTGTGCATGCTCGCCAACGCTGCCGTCGTGATTTCAACGTTCGCGCTGTAACCCTGAGCGCTCGCTCTCCGTTCTCTCCAACGTCGCTTGCCGGAGCACACGCACTTCAGCGCGTACCGAAATTTGTTTGCAGGCGCCACAGAATGAGGGTGCGGCGGACCGCGGATGCGGCAGTGACGTCCGCGCTGGTCGGCGCGGCTGGCGTAATACCGGCTACGTCCGTGGCAGAACGTGGGGCCTCGCGAACGCAGACCACAGGTTGCAGACACGCCGCGCGACGTCGGCCGCAGCCAGCAACCCGCCAGGATCGCTACCGACCTTGCTGGCCCGTCGTTTGCGAGGCGTTCACACGATGAAGCTGCTCTGCCTTCTGTTCGGATTGCTCTGCTGCCTTGCCGCCTGCGACACCGACGTGCTGGTCGAGACAGGCGACTTCGGTGACGAGGCTATCGACGACACCACAGCAATCGCCGCCGGCCCTGCCCTGATCTGGCCGCGCGTTGGCCGCGGCGATCTCAGCCAGGACGTCACGACGGTTCAGTACCTCCTCACCCAGCAGGGCAAGGTGGTGGGGCTCGACGGTCGGTTCGGCCCGTCCACCGAAGCGGCGGTCAAGGCGGTACAGCAGGCGCGCGGCCTGGTCGACGACGGTATCGTCGGGGAGCAGACCTGGCTGGCGCTGATCGTCGAGGTCGATCTGAACGATCAAGGTGGCGCGGTCCAGGCCGCACAGTACCTGCTCAAGAACCGCTACGCGCAGAGCCTCGACGTCACCGGCACTTTCGGCTCGACCACCGAGGCGCGGGTCAAGGCCTTCCAGACCTCGGTGTGCCTTGGAGCGACCGGGATCGTCGGGCGCTACACCTGGAACGCAATGGTGGCCCGCAAGTCGTTCTGCGGTGGCACGACGGGCGGAGGGGCGGCGCAACGCGTGCTCGCCGCCCACAACGCGGGCACGCTCACCCTGTGGAACGAAACCTTCGGGCGCTTCGACGGCGCCGATCCGCTCTCGAACATCACGGCCGCCGCCGCGGGGAACGCGGCGCGAACCAGCTGCTACGGTGGCGCACCGTGCACGACGGTGAGGCTGTCGACTGGCTTGGTCAACGGTATGGCCGCGCTGCGCGAGCAATACGGCTATCGCTACTTCGTCACGGCGATCACCGGCGCCAGCCACTCGGCCGGCTCCTACCACTACGCCGGGCGCGCCTTCGACCTCGATGAGATCAACGGCGTCCAGATCAGCGGTGACAGCGTTGCAGCGCGCAACTTCATGGCCGCGTGCCGCGCGCTGGGCGCGATCGAGGTTCTCGGTCCGAGCAACGACGCAGGGCATCAGGACCATGTCCACTGCGCGTGGTGAACGACGCCACCTTGCGTACCTCTGTAGCTCTGAAGAGTCCGATCGAGTCGGCGCTGCGTCCGCTCGTAACGAGGTCGTAGTGGAGCTCCATCGGTGCCAGAAACGGTGCCCCTTGGGCGGCGGCAGATAGATGGCGGCCTTGAACGACGCCGGGACCAGCGTCAGCGTGAGCGGGCCGTTGCCGGTAGAGATGTACGCGCTGCGCGAGCCGCTTCCCCCCGAGGCGGCGAAAGCGGTCGGTGTCGCGCGCGATGTAGAACTTCTCGAACCGGCGACTCGATCGGCCGACGCGTCGCCTACGGCGCTGGCGGCGCGCGCAGCGCCCGCGCCTTGTCCTCGTACTGCTTGAGGATCGCGTTGTCGCGCTTCACGCGCCCGTCGCGCATGAGATCGGCCGCTGAGACGCACCCCGCGTCGTACCCCTTGGTGCAGGCGAGGTCGTAGTACGTGAACGCCTGCGGAAAGCTCTGCTCCGTTCCTTCGCCGTTCTCGTAGGCGACCGCGACGTTGTTGCAGCCCATCCGGTCGTTCAATTCGCATCCCGACATGAAATAGCGAAAGGCGAGCTTGAGATCCGTCTGCACGCCGACCCCGTCCGCATAGATGTTCCCGAGAAAGGTGCATCCCACGCCGTCGGACACGCCGCAGGAGCGCTCGTAGAGCTTCCGCGCGACGTCCGCGTTCTCGGCGACGCCGTTCAGGCCGCGCTCGTGAAGAACGCCGAGGTTCCGGCACGCGGCTCCGATGCCAGCGTCGCAGGCCGAGGTGTACAGCCCGACGGCGATGGACGGATCCGACGGTACCGCCACGCCTGTCTGATGCAGGTAGCCAAGGTTCGAGCAGGCGGACATTTCGCCCTTGGTGCACGCGTCCCGGTACAGAGCGACAGCTGCGCTCAGATCCTGCGTCACGCCGTCGCCCTTCTCGAGGAGATAGGCTTTGTTGGCGCATCCAGGCTGGTAGCCGGCGTCGCACGCTTTGACGAAGAGCTCGTACGCGCGCGGTTTGCTCTCGACCACAACGCGATTCATGAACATGTTGCCGAGGCCGTAGCAGCCGGCGGCATCTCCGCCTGCGCATGACTTCTCGTAGGCCTTCTGCGCGGCGTGGGGATCCTTCGCGACGCCGAGGCGGCCTGCGGTGAGGAACGTGGCCGCGAACGTACAGCCACCGTACACGTCCGCATCGCACTGCGCGCGGGCTTCTTGGAAGATGGACGTACATGCGGGCGCGTAGCCGCGGAGGCATTCCTGTGCTTGTGAGGTCGACGGACTCGGCTCTGGCGTCGGGCACTTCAACGTCTGCGCCGGAGCCTGCGCGAGGGGCGCCGCGCTGCGGGAGTCGCCGCCCTTCATCACGAGGGCGGTCGCGCCGATCACGGCGGGCACGACGACGAGCAAGAGCTTCAGCGCGAACTTCTTGGTGGCCGACCGGCTCGGGGCGACCTTCAGCTGGACGTGGACTTCCTTCGGCGGATCCTCGCCGGCGGCGACCCAGCGGAGTTGACCGTGTTGAGTATCCGCATCGAACGAGGAGGGCTTGGCCTCTTCGCCCTCGACGAGCACTCTGCCGACCGAAATGGTCCCGACGCGCAAGGCGTCCAGCCGCCACGCGAGCGTGCGCGGATCCCAGTCCGCCTTCCGAAGGGTGATGGCAAATCCCGGTACGTCACTCACGTCCCACCTGCTTCCTCGTTGAGGGAGGCGCGTCGTTTTCGCTTGCCTCTCGGGAAAAATCGCGCCTACCTTCAGGCCCGCTACTTACAGGAGAAGCGGGGAAATGAAAAGGGGCTTGATTGCAATCGTCGCGGCTGCCACCGCGCTTCCTTCGTCGGCAAGCGCGGGCAAACGGGTGAAGAACTACCCTCGCGACGGCACGGTGCCGGCGACGCGGCCCGAACCGCCGCAGCCGTCACGGCTTCCGCCGGAACCGTCGCCATCGACGGTCGCGCCGCCGAGTCCGGATCGCGAAGCCAGGCGGCCTTCCACGGCGCCCGCGAAGCCGGTCGCGCGTTCGCGCGACGCGCCGGCAGTGGCACGACGGCCGACGCGATGACTCACCTGCAGCGCTACGCTGGACATCGCTCGGGCTGGAGCAAAGGCTGGACCATCCGCTGCGCATGTTGTTACGGCCCCATAGCCAACGTAGCGGGTGGGGTCGGGAGTCCTGACCGGCAACGGCGCTAGCCACGCAGGTGCTCTTCGATCGCGCATTTCAAGCTTGAGAGGTCGATCGGCTTAGACAGGCACTGGACTGCTCCGAGCGCGTGCGCCGCCGCGCGCATTCGTTCGTCGAGGCGACCGGACATGACGATGACGGGAACGGCGGGATGATCGACGGACGCGCGCTCCACGAGATCGAGGCCGTTTTCGTCGCCCAAGTGCACGTCGGTGACGATGAGGGACACCGGCTGTTCGCGAAGGATCACGAGCGCGCTGGCCACGTCCGACGCCCACGCGCAGCCGTAGCCCAGGGCGTGCATGACGCGCATGAACGTCCGGGCGACGAGATGCTCATCCTCCACCAGTAGAATCAGCGCCACCACGAGCCTCCACGATTGATCGTCACGGCGCGTGCGCGCGGCGCCCTGTCATCTCAGGCCAAAAAACGGTGATCGTTCCTATTTTCTGCGCCGAAACACTGCAGGGGTGATACCGGTCCAGCGTCGAAACGCTCGCGTAAAGTTCGAGACGTCGGAGTAGCCGACTGCGATCGCGATTTCATCGAGGCTCCGCGCGCGGTCATCGATCAGCGCGAGCGCGAGGTCGCGCCGGGCCAGATCGAGCTGTGCCGAGAACGTGGTGCCCGCAATCGCGAGCTGGCGCCGGAGCGTCCGCGTCGAGACGTGCAGCAAGGCCGCGACTTCGTCTTCCGCCCGAAACCCGCCCCCCTTTCGGCGCAGCCGTGCGCGCACCCGCGCGAAAATGCGCTCGGGATCGCGCATCGCCGCCAGCTCGCGTTCACAGGCGTCCTGCGCCTGGCGCAGCGCCACGGGATCCGCGGTCGGGATCGGCAGCGACAAGAGCGGAGCGTCGAAGACGATGCGATTCTGCGGCTGCTGGAACCGCGCGTCGAGCCGCACGTTCCCCTCAAGCGCCCAGTGCACGGCCGGTCGGCGGAAGGCCACCTCGACGCGAGCGCCGACGGGCCGGCCTGTGAGACTCGACGCCATGCGTACCAACCCGACGAAGATGGCCGTCACGAAGAACTCGGTGAGCGACCCGAGGGGAGAGCGCTCTTCGAGCATGAGCGAAACGAACCCGGGTTCGACATGACGACGGAACCCGATAGCCGCGCATCGCGTGGCGCTGAATCGTTCCACGAGCGCGAGCGCGTCGCCGAGTGTCGGCGAGGTCAGCATGGCGAGCCCGAGATGGCCGTGCCAGGTGACGGACATCGCGAGGCCAACTCGCATCCCGAAGCTTGGGTCTTTCGTCGCCGCGATAGCCCGTTCGATCACCGAGAAGCACTCCGCCGTGCTGAGGCGCGTGAGCGGGTCGAGGAGGCCGTCGAGCGCGATATCAAGATCGGCGAGAACCGCTTCCGGCGTAGCGCCCAACTCCGACGCCAGCTGGAGGACGCGTAGCGCATACGCCCCCGACCAGATGAGATCGTCCGCCGCCGAGAACATCAAGAGTTGAAACGGCCGGAGCCTGAGCAGAGACAGTCACGAGGAGGTGTCCGTCTGGGTAACGGTCAGGTATTGGGCCAACCCCCACCCCAACCTCCCGAGGGCTTCCGGGCGCGGTCTCGCGCGGCCATTTTCTTGTCAGCGATGGCCTGCTTCGGTCGCTTCGCTGCGAGCCGATGGCCACTTACCTCCGCGATCACCCTGATTGGGTGAGTGACCAGCTCCCGCAGTCCGGAGTTTCCCCTCCGACCTGCACCGCGGCGCCTCAGTGCGTCACTGGCAGGCCCGCTGATGACCACGAGATTGGTGAGCGGATGCGCACGCGTGCATCCCGCACGAACGCGTGGCTGCGTTCGCGCTTCGGTCCGCCTGGAGCGAAGCCGGGGTCACCGCTCCCTGAGCCCTACCTTGCCGGCTCATCAGGACCCACTCAGAGTGGGATGAGGCGAAGGCTATGACTCACTCAAACGGTCGAGAACGAACGTACCAGACCCTCGTTGAGGGTCTGGTTGATCCGGCGAGCCCGCTATGAACTCCGATACCGACTTCCAACTTCTCTTCGCACGCAACCCGCTCCCCATGTGGATGTTCGATCGGGAGACGCTCGCATTCGTTCAGGTGAACGACGCAGCCCTTCAGCACTACGGCTACACACGCGATGAGTTCCTGTCACTGCGTGTCACCGATATCCGTCCTGCGGAGGACGCCGGCGACGTGCGTGAGGCGATGCGCACGCCGCCGCAGCTCTTCGAAGACCGTGTTTGGCGCCAACTGATACGGGCGGCGTGAAACTGATCCACTCGGCGGTCTGAAACTGATCCACCCCCTGCCGATCCCGGCCCCTCCCAGTCAGGGCCGGGTCGTTCGCTTGGAGGGTGCTTCCAATGGATCAGGTCTATGTCGTCCGGCACAAGGTGCTGGTCGAGAAGCAGTCGTTGCGTCGGGTCGCACGCGAGATGGGGATCTCGCGCGTCACGGCGAAGCGGTACATCAACGGCGCCGAGCCCGGCGTCCGGAAGGACGCGGGCCGGCCGAAGCCGGTGACCGAGAAGGTGCGAGCGCGCGTCGAGGCGATCCTCGACGACGCGCCGAACTGGACGGCTGGCAAGCAGCGGCTCACCGTGGCGCGGCTGCACCGGATGCTCGTCGATGAGAAGTTCGAGGCCGGCGAATGGGTGGTGAAGCAGCTCGTGCGCGAGTGGCGGCGCAAGCGGCAGGAGGTGTTCGTGCCGCTGGTCTACCACCCCGGCGATCTCGCCGAGGTCGACTTCTTCGAGGTGCTCGTCGACGTCGCCGACGAGCGCCAGAAGGCGTGGATGTTCGTGATGCGCCTGATGTACTCGGGCCGCGACTTCGCCTGGCTCTACCCGCGCCAGGATCAGGTCGCGTTCCTCGACGGGCACGTGCGCGCGTTCGAGCACTTCGCGTCGGTCCCTCATCGCGCGATCTACGACAACCTGAAGGCGGCGGTGCTCAAGCTGCTCGTCGGCAGCGAGCGCGAGCTCGCGCCGCGGTTCCTCGCGATGGCGAACCACTATCTGATCGAGCCTTGCTTCGCTCGTCCGAGAACCGGACACGACAAAGGCGGCGTCGAGGCGCGCGGCAAGGGGATCCGCTGGCAGGAGCTGGTGCCGATCCCGTCGGGCGCGAACCTCGCAACGATCAGCACGGCGTTGCTCGCGCGGCTCGACGCGCGCACCGCGGCGACGCGCGATGCGCACGGACGCACGATCGCCGAGCGCTTCGCCGAGGAGCGCGCGTTGATGCTGCCGCTGGCGGCGTCGACGTTCCGCGCGGCGTCGTTCCATCACGCGGGCGTGACCCGGCGCAGCTTCGTGATGCTGTTCGGCGCCGCGTACTCGGTATGGAGCGACTGGATCAAGCTGGCGGTGAAGGTCTACGTCGGCGTCGAGCAGATCGAGATCGTCGGCCCGGACGGGCGGGTGGTCGTTCATCCGCGTGTGCCGTCGGGCAGTCGCTCGATCGACTACCGGCACTACCTGCCCGAGCTGGCGAAGAAGCCGCAGGCGGTGCGCCAGGTCGCCGCCGAGTTGATCCGCGATCTCGGCGCCCCGTACGACGAGCTGTGGCGAGTGCTGATCGACGAGCATGGTCCGAAACAGGCGGCTCGCGTGTTCGCGCACGTGCTGCGCGCTGTGGTCGAGCTCGGCGATCGCGTCGCCGCCGAGCGGGTGCGTCGCGCGCTCGACGCCGGCGAGCCGGTGTTGCTCGCGCTCGGCCCGTCGGTGCCGACGTCGCCGTCGATCCCGGCGGACGCGGTGCCGTCGTCGTTGCGCGACATCGAGGTCACCGCCGGCAGCGCCGCCGACTACGACCACCTGCTCGGAGGTGCTTCGTGAGCCGCGCCAAGATCATCGCCGACCTCATCCGCACGCACGCACGCGCGCTCAAGATGCCGGGTCTCGCGCGCGCGTTCGAGGATCTCGCGCGACAGGCGCGCGAGGAGCACTGGGCGCCGGATGACTACCTCTGTGAATGCCTCTCCGTGGAGATCGCGTCGCGCTCCGAGTCCGCGGTCAAGCAACGGCTCCACGCCGCGGCATTCCCGGAGATGAAGACGCTCGACGAGTTCGAGTTCGACGTGGCCGAGGGAGTCTCGGCCGCCAAGATCGCCGACCTCGCGCGCGGCGACTGGATCGACGGCGCGCAGAACGTGTTGCTCGCCGGACCGATCGGCACCGGCAAGTCGCACCTCGCGATCGCGCTCGGCGTCGAGGCCGCGCGGCAACGCCGTCGGGTCGCGTTCTGGCGCGCTGCCGATCTGGTACGAACGCTCATCGAGGCGCGCGACGCCAAGGAGCTTGGCCGCTACCAGCGCCGCCTCGATCGCGTCGATCTGGTGATCGTCGATGAGCTCGGGTTTGTCCCGTTCGACCGCCAGGGCGGCGAGCTGCTGTTCAACATGCTCGCGGCGCGCCACGGCCGTCGCAGCGTCTGCATCACGACCAACCTCGCCTTCAGCGAGTGGCCACGCGTGTTCGGCGGCGACGAGAAGCTCACCACTGCGCTCCTCGATCGGCTCGCCGAGCACGCCATCGTGATCGCGACGAAGGGCAAGAGCTACCGGATGAGGAAGCGGCGCTCCGATGAAACGGTGGTGGAGGCCGCGAGCACCGAGGAGGCCACGACCACGACCACGACGAAGGAGGTCGACAAGGCGAAGTCGACGGACGCGAAAACGAAGAAGTCAAGATCGCGGTAGACTGAAATCGACTGGGTACTGAACAGGGGGGTGGATCAGTTTCAGACCGCCCAAGTGGATCAGTTTCACGCCGCCCGGATCACCATCTTCGCAAAGACGGATCGATCGTCAGCGTCCAAGTCCGCACGACGGAGATCGAACAGGACGGCCGCCCTCTGCGTCTTGTCGTCGTGAACGACGTCAGCGAGCGCGAGCGCGCCTACGCAGAGCTCGGCCGCGCGAACGAACAACTGCGCCAAGCGCAGAAGATGGAAGCGCTTGGGCGCCTCGCCGGCGGCATTGCGCATGATTTCAACAACGTTCTCACGGTCATCGCCGGCTATGCGTTCATGCTCGAGGAAAGCCTTGATCCGTCCGACGCCCGGCGCGCCGATGTTGCGGAGATCCGCATCGCGGGCGAGCGAGCATCGGCGATGACGCGCCAGCTCCTCGCCATGAGCCGTCACAGCATGGTGGAGCCGCAGGCCATACGCTTGGACGAGGTCGTGTCGAGCTTCGCTCCGATGTTGCGCCGCGTCCTCGGAGAAAGCGTCGAGCTCGTCAGCATCGCGCGTGAAGTTCCTCAGGTCTTGGCGGACAGGGGGCAGCTTGAACAGGTCTTGATGAACCTCGCGGTCAACGGCCGCGACGCGATGCCGCGCGGCGGGCGCCTAACGATAGAGACCGCTGCTGCCGACGGCCATGTTGAGCTCTCGGTCACGGACAGCGGGACCGGCATGGACGCGAACACCCAGGAGCGCATCTTCGACCCGTTCTTCACGACGAAGGGCGTCGGGGAAGGGACGGGGCTTGGCTTATCGATCGTGCACGGCATCATCTCGCAGGCCGGCGGTACGATCTCGGTCTACAGCGAGCAGGGGCACGGATCGACGTTCAAGATTCGTCTCCCCATCACGGACCAGGCAAGCGTGGAGACGGTCGTCGCGGAGACCGCCGCGCCCGCGAAGCTGCCGAAGCTCACGGTACTGATCGTGGACGACAGCTCCGAGATCTGCGCCGTGGCGGGCCGCATCCTGCGCGACGAGGGTTGCACCGTGCTCGAGGCCGCGAACGCGCGAGCCGCGCGAGACGTCTGCGTCAGCTACGACGGAGCGATCGATGTGGCCGTCGTGGACGTCATCCTGCCCGACACGCGCGGCGATGAGCTCGCCCATCAGTTGCGCGAATTGCGGCCGTCGATGGCGACGATCTTGTCGTCAGGATATCCTTCTGGGGCCCTGACAGCGGAAGGCGCGGTCCCGCCCGACCTTTTGGCGAAACCCTACGGCCCGCGCGAGCTGCGCGCTGCCGTTGCTCGGGCAGCGGCGAGCCGCTTCGACGGAGAGGCGATCGCGGACGACGCCGGCGAGTCCGTGCTCGTGTACGCTTCGGCAAGCGCGCATGGCCCCCGCGTACTCCTCGCGGACGACGAGCGGACGATCCGACGCTCGCTCTCAGCCGCCTTGCGCATGTCGGGATGCACGACCGTCGAAGCCGCCGACGGGGAGGACGCGGCTGCCAAGCTTCGGACCGAGCGTTTCGACGTCGTGATCAGCGACGTATACATGCCGAATGGCGGCGGCCTGGACATCATGCGGGCAGTGCGCGCGGTCGACCTGGACGTGCCAGTCATCCTGATGAGCGGTACGCCCGACGTAAAATCCGCTGCCGCCGCCGTCGAGTACGGTGCCTTTCGGTATCTCACGAAGCCCCTCGACTACGACAGCGTCACGAAGCTCGTGAAGCACGCCGCCCGCGCTCACGCGCTTGCCCGGCTTCGCCGCGATGCGTACGCCGTGGGCGCGCCATCAGAGCCGATCATCGAGCGCGCGGGACTCGCGGTCCGCTTCGAGCGCGCGCTCGAGCGACTCTGGGTCGCGTACCAGCCGATCGTTGATGCTCGCACGTCGGCGCTCTTCGGCGTTGAAGCGCTCGTGCGATCCGACGAGCCTTCCATGGCGAATCCGCTCTCCATTCTCGACGCCGCCACGGGGCTCGACCAGCTTCCGCGGCTCGGGCGAGAGGTCCGTCGCATCGCCGCAGCTGGGCTCGCCGCCGCCGACGAGCAAGTCCAGCTGTTCGTCAATCTGCACCCGAATGACCTGGTCGACATCGAGCTCATCGCCGAAACGGCACCGCTTACGCAGCTTGCCCGCCGTGTCGTACTCGAGTGTACCGAGCGTGCGGCTCTCCGAAGTTCTCGGGAGCTCACCGCGCGGCTGGAGCGTCTGCGCGCGCTCGGCTTCCGGCTCGCGGTCGACGATATCGGCGCCGGCTACTCCGGCCTCACGAGTTTCACTGAGCTCACGCCCGAGTTCGTCAAGATCGACATGACGCTGGTGCGTGACGTCCACCGCAGCCATGTGAAGAGGCAGACAATCCGCGCCCTCTGCCAGCTCTGCCACGAGGTCGGCTCGCTCGTTGTGGGCGAAGGGGTCGAAACGATCGATGAGCGCGACTGCTTGGCCGACCTCGGCTGCGACCTCCTTCAGGGCTACATGCTAGGCCGGCCGTCGCGCGACCTGCCCGGCTCCGTGACGACGCTCCGTGCGGTCAGATAAGCCGCCACGCGTTCGCGTGGCCGCCAACGAACAGAACGTACCTGCCCGAACGAGGGCGGAGTGCTTTCGGTCGAAGAGATCCCTGTCACCGTCAATCGCTCTGCGCCAACGACTGCAATGCGTCCGCGACGAAATGGAACAGCCGAAGCTCTGCGACCTCACGAAAGAATCGCATCGATGCGGTGCTCATTTGGTTGCTCACGACCAATCTCACTAGAGTCGTTGTGGATGGGCCCACTTCAGATTGGATGTTCCGGACGCAGAGCTTCCACCCTCGACCAGGATGGAGTCGCCTCGTCGACACCCGCGACGTTCAGGACACCGTTCCCATCCTTGTGAAGCACAAGACACGACCGGCTTACTCTGCCCCAGCCCGTTACTCGGGTGAGACCCATGCAGAGAACTCGTCGGTTGACAGCGGGTTGCCCAAGGCTCGCGAGGCCGCACAGTATTCGTTGATTTTACGGTCTGTTCGTTGAAGCAGTATTCTCGGCTAACCCCAGCGCACGTGCTTCAAGATTTGGCCAATGCTAGCGAAGCGGGAGGGGTCTTCGAATCTCCTCCCCTCCGCCAGCAGAGACGCGCATCACCGATGCGCGTTTTTGCTTAGGCTAGCTAAGATGCCTGCCGCGTGGACGCTCCAAGGAGCTCCGTGTTCGCCAATTGTTCGCGTTGGTTGACGGCGGGTTGCCCAAGCTCTCCTCGAGCACGCTGTCTTGCGGTCACGATCCCTTCAATGAAGCCCTTTAGCATCGACGGCGCAATGTGCGAGTAGCGCTGCGTCATCTTGATGTCCGAGTGGCCGAGGAAGGCTTGCACGGCCACGAGCGGTACGTTCTCAGAGACGAGGTGGGAAGCGAACGAGTGCCGCAATGCGTGCCAGCCGATCGGCCGAAGGTTCGCCTTGGCACACAATCGCACGAGCGCGTGCGACGCTGCGGAGTGCGTGACGGGGCTGCCATGTCGAACGAAGACGTGCTCGCCGAGCTGCGCGGCCTCTCCAAGGACCGTCCGCAGTTCCAAGGTGAGAGGGACAAAGCGGATGCGGTTGTTCTTTGGCGAGGTCTCGACGCCCCGCATTGCGGTGTGGCGGACACAGAGTTGGCCGCGTTCGAGATCGACATCGTTCCACCGAAGGGCAACGAGCTCGCCGAGCCGGAGGCCCGTGTGCAGTGCGGCCGTGAGCATCATCCGCCAGGCAGAGCGCTGAGCGACCGCGAGCAGGCGCTCGGCCTCGAACGGCGTGAGGAAGTCGAACCGCGACGGGGGCGCCTTCAACCACTTGATAAGGGGGAGGCGCTCGATCCTGCCCCATTCGAGCGCGCTCATGAGCATCCTGCGCAACACGCCGAGCACGTTGTTGATGGTTTTGGGGTGCAGCCCCGAGCGCACCAGGCGTGCCGTGAGCCCGTCAATGACGACAGTGTTGACGGCGTCGATGCGCATCGCTCCGAGGTGCCCGCGGAGATGATTGACGTAGCGGTGCGTGTAGCTCGTGCAGGTCGCGGGCTTGAGGCGTGGTCGCGCGTATGTCTCGAACCAATAGGGCGCAAACTCCTCAAGCGTGGGTGCCTTCAGTTCGAGGCGCCGAGGATCGGAGGAGAGGTAGACCGCTTTCCCCTCCGCAAGGCGTCGGCGCAGTGCGTGCTCGTAGGTGATCGCGCTCGAGCGTTCGTTCTTGGGGCTCCGAAGCCGAAACCGCTCGCCACCGTGTTGGAAGTCGATCCACCAGCTGCCCTTGAGCTTACGAACCGCCATATGTGCGCGGAGCGCGCGCATCGACGCGCCTGCTCGCGATGAACGTTTCGACTTCGGCGGCCCTGAAGCGAAGACCGGCGGGCAGTCGATAGTGTGGAATGCGACGGTCGCGAACGAGGCGATAAACGGCCGCACGAGAGACGACCAAGCGCTTGGCTACCGCTGCCACGTCCAAGAGTGCGTCTGGCGCCTGAAGCGCGAGTTCTTTTGTTTCGTGCATAGTGACGCGGATAGGTTGTAATGACCGAGACGCTGGACCCGGATCGGCACCTCGAGTGCCCTCCTCGGGATGGGTCGGTTCCACCGTACGTCCCTCCTTCGGATCCCGAAAGGGGACATCTTTCGGGGACACGGTCGAAGGGTTCTCCGGCTTCGGCACCACTGGCAAGTTCGCGGGCGGTTCGGGTTGTTTCTTCATATGCCGCAACGATGCCAGCGCGCGAACCACGCCCCGAGTCCAACAGTTCCTCGATCCGCCGGACTCCTTGGTCGGCCTGCCACGCGCCCATCTTGCGAGTTGTCCACAGCACACGTCCAACAACACCCGCAGTGAGCGGACTCGTGGGACGTCCCGGAAACGACGAGCCTTGCTACTGTCGCCACCGACGAGACGCGTGGAGCTCGAAGCATCCACAGCGTCGAAGTCGATCCATCCGGTATGCTGTTGGCTTACTTACTCTGAAGGGAGGTGTCAGTTATTCCGAAGAACAAGAACATTCGAGTTCCGAAAACGAATCCTCTCGCCTTCCACATCCGCGGTCGCCGCCAGTGGTACGGCGACGAAGGCCTGAAGCAGGGAGAGCTCGCGAAGCTTGCCGGGGTGTCGACTACCTTCGTCGAGCAATACGAACGGGCGAGGAGCATCCCCGCCTCCGTGCACAAGCTGCTCCGGCTCGCGCTCGCGCTCCACGTCCCGTTCGAGAGACTCTTCGCGCCACAGCTCGTCGACCGGCTGGTCGATGAGATCGAAGCGCGACGCCGCGCCTGGGTGACCGAGAAGAACGGGAACGCATGAACGCGCCACGCATCCTTGCGGCGGCGGTTCGCTCGCAGCACCTCGTCATCACCGTCCTCTCGAAGGGCGAGATCCTCGAGGTCCGCCGCCATGTGCGTCCGTCCGGCGCCCGCACCTGTCCCGCACTCCTCCGCCACATCCGCGAGGCCGCCGAGGACTTCGACGCCACCATGCTTGTCGTCGAACCCGGCACCCCGTGCTGTAGCGCCGCGACCGACTCCGGCCTCGACACCCTCCGCCTGCGGATGATCGAGGTCATGAACCAGTTCCTCCCGTCAGGCACGCCGCGCACGCACGAAGCGCTCTTCGAGGCGATCCTCAGGGCGCATCCGCGCGTGTCCCGTCTCGTCCGCTTGGTGCCCGGGACCTTCAGGGTCTCGCTGACCGAGCGGAAGAAGACGGTCTCGCTCCTTTCGTTAGCACTTGGCTTCGCGGCGCACCGAACCGACGAGTCGCGCCCCTCGGTCGCGATGGCATAGCGCCGGCGACCGCACAACGTGTGCGGTCCCCTTCGCTGCGCCTTCGCAGCACCCCCTTCGCTGACCCTTCGCCGCCTACGACATTGGCTCGAAGACCCGGCGAAGGGCTCGAACGAACGAACGGACCAACAGAAACGGGCCAAACCAACGCGCGCCCGTCGGGGACTTCGTCCCCGACCTCTCTCCGATCATCGTGGTGGGTCCCTGCGGTCCGACGCTTCGCGCGGACACGCTTCCCACCTACGAGCCCGGCGAGAGGTCGGGGCCCTTCGGTCCACCGACGGATCGCGCGGCGTGCGACCCCGAGGACGCCCCTCGGCACCGATCCGCGAAGACGCGGACGGGCCTCGGGTCGCCATCGGGTCCCGCTTGCGAACGACGAACGAGCACGAGACGGACGACGAACATCGACGAAGGAACACTGCCCGAGACCGCCCTTTGCCCGAAGGAGGAGCGGTCCTTGCCACGGGCCAGGACGCACGGCGCGTCGTGGTCACCGGCAAGGACCGACAGACCGCACATGAGATCGGGGGATCTCACTCACTGACCGAGCCCCGATGCCCGCTTCCCGCTCCCAACGACCCGAGGGGCTGCGCGATCGCCTCGTGCTCACCGAGCGCGACCTCGCGCTGCTCGCAGCGATCGACCACCACCGATACGCCCGCACCGACCACCTAAAGGCGCTGTTCTTCCGAGGCACGTCGCTCCGCTGCGCCCAGCTGCGACTGCAGAAGCTCTGGCGTCACCGCTACCTCGACCGCGTGCACCTCGCCGCTGTCGTGGACGCCGAACGGCGACCGCCGCGCGGCGCCGGCACGCCGATCTACACGCTCGGCCGTCTCGGTGAGGTCGCCCTGCGAGGGACCCTGGGCGAGAGCGCGCCCCAGCGCGAGCTCGCGAGTCCCGTGAACGTCCAACACCACCTCGTCGTGACCGACTTCATGGTCTCGCTCGCGGTATCCGCGTCCGCGCGCCCTGACCTCGAGCTAGCCGAAGCCGTCCACGAGTGGGACCTCTGGCGACGCCTCAAGGCGTGCGCCAGCTCGAAGGCATCGAAAGACGCGGTCGTCCCCGACGGCGCCGCCACGATCAGCCGGGGAGGCGCCGCGCCCGGCGAGACCTTCTACCTGGAAGTCGTCCGCGCTGGCGTACGTGCCGGCAACGGCGCGCTCTGGGACAAAATGCTCCGTTACTCGGAGCTCAACCACCAAGGCGCGTTCCGCGATCTATACGGCCACGCGCGCGTGCGCGCGGTACTCATCGCCACGACCACCCACGAGCGCGCCGAGCACTTCCGTTCTCTCGCGAAGAGCCTGCCGCACGGCCGCAAGCTCTTCGCCTTCGGCGCCTATGAAGACCGCGACGCCGAAGGCCGCGCGAAGCCCCGCTTCACGCCAGCACGGCTGCTCGATCTCGACTGGACGACTGTCGAAGGCGAGACGCTCCGCCTCGGCGAAGGTTCTCTCCGCCCGCGAAGTCCTGCGATATGACCGCCGTCGCACCCAAGAACGTCGAACCGCTCCTCGTCCTCGGCGAGACCGACTTCCGGAACGACCACCGCCGCTTCGGCCTCTACGACACCGACCGCCTCCGCCACGTCTGGATGATCGGCAAGACCGGCTCCGGCAAGTCGACCCTGGTCGCGAACATGGCACGCCAGGACCTCGCACGTGGCGGCGGGCTCGCCGTCATCGATCCGCACGGCGACCTGGTCGACGAGCTCGTCCCCTTCGTTCCGAAGGAGCGCACCAACCAGGTGCTCCTCTTCGCCCCGGACGACCGGGCATGGCCCGTGGCCTTCAACGTGTTCCGCGCGGGGCGAAAGCCTCACCCGGACTCCGCGCTCCTGGCCGCGCAGCTCGTGTCCGTGTTCCGGAAGTTCTGGGCCGACTCGTGGGGGCCGCGTCTCGAGCACGTGCTTCGCAATGCAATTTTGGCCGTGGCGCCCGACCCCAGGGCGACGCTCCTCTTCTTGTACCGCTTCCTGACCGACGACGCGCTCCGCGACCGCGTGGTCGCCGGCGTAGCCGATCCGGTCGTGCGGCAGTTTTGGACCAAAGAGTTCCCGAGCTACTCGAAGGCGCTCCAAGGAGAGGCACTCAGTCCGGCGCTCAACAAGCTCGGCGCCTTCGTCGCGAACCCGATCGTGCGGAACGTCGTCGCGCAAGAGCGCAGCCGCGTGGATCTGAAGCAGCTCATGCAGGACCGCGGCATCCTCTTCGCCAAGCTCCCGACCGGGACGATCGGCGAGGACGCCTCGCACCTCTTGGGAGGGCTTCTTCTCACCGCGCTCCAGCTCTCCGCAATGGAACGTCCGCGCGGAGGGCCTCCGTTCATCGCGTACGTCGACGAGTTCCAGCACTTCGTCACCGACTCGCTCGCGACGCTGCTTTCAGAGTCGCGGAAGTTCGGGCTGGGCCTCGTCCTCGCGCATCAGTACGTCGCACAACTCACCGACCCGGTACGCGACGCGATCCTCGGCAACGTGGGCACGGCGATCGCCTTCCGCGTCGGTGCTGCTGATGCCGCGCTTCTCGAGGGCGAGTTCGGCCCCGACCTCGTGGCGCAAGATCTCCAGCATCTCGAGCCCTACCACTTTGCCGTGCGGCTCCTCGTCCGCGGCGCGCAGCTCAGGCCGTGCACGGCACGGACGCTCATGCCGCCGAGGCCGCCGAAGGATGCGGCCGCGGTCGCGGAGCGCGTAGTGCGGCAGTCGCGCGCACGGCACGCCACGCGGCGCGCCGAGGTCGAGCGCGCCATCGTGAAGTCGCTGCTCAGTTCCTTCTGAGGCGGAGCTCATCGAGCTGCCCCCTCTGACGTGGCCGGACGACCCCGATCCCGGTCATGGCGCGAGCGGTCCCTGACTGGACCCTCGC
>SXGT01237739.1_pt1 | contig 43347 bp, 37 predicted proteins | sample 3176221 | NCBI WGS metagenome assembly SXGT01 (sample SAMN11356862, study PRJNA531348) | freshwater metagenome | isolation source: freshwater sample F1-120 | place: China: Fuxian Lake, Yuxi | collected 2017-12-25
GCGGCGAACAGGGCGCTCCTGGAGCTGTTCTTCCTGCCCTCGTACGCGCCGGAACTAAACCCGACGGAGCTGCTCAACCACGACCTGAAGGCGAACGCGGTGGGCCGCAAGCGGGCGCGGACGCTCCCCGAGCTCAAGAAGGACGTCACGGGACACCTGGAGGGACGCGCGGCCTCTCCGGACGTCATCCGCAACTTCTTCCTGCAAGCAGATGTACGTTACGCCGCATGAATGTCCACTGTATGGCCGCCGGAGTAGTATTAGCGCCTATGCGAACGACGGGAGGCCTGCCTCCGGGTCGCGGAGGTACGTCCGGGTGTGCGCTGCCCCACCGGGGAGGACTGGGTCGCGCCTGCGGGGCAGCTGGCGGCCCGGATGGTCATCCACCCGGTTGGGCCGTTCTGGCGGGGCGGCGTTGACGGCGAGCCCCGCCACCTCGCGAGTTCCTACCGGAGCTGCCTCGCGCTCGCCCGTGACAATGGGTTGAAACCCAATGTCTTCCCCGCGATCAGTCGCGGCGCCCACGGCTACCCCATTGCCGACGCGGCGAGGGTCGCGATCACCGAGACCAGCGCCTTGGGCGAGGTGGAGGCGCTCCCCGGACGGTTCGTGCACGTCGCCATCGACCGCGATGTCCACGCGCGCGCGGAGGTCGCGGTAACACCACCTACTCCACCCCCTTGAACCTTCTCAACCCGGTCCACGGCACGGAGAGCGGGCTCGTCTCGAGGTACTCGCCACCCACGTGAAACCACCCGCCCTGCGGCCCCGGACACAGGTGGAAGTCCATCGCTGGCATGAAGCCCTGCCCCACCAGCACCCAGATCTTCTCGCGACTCCAGGCCACGTCGAGCACCAGCACAGCGTGACCCGGCGAGCCCGCAAACATCACCACGTCGCCCGGCTCGATGACCGTGTGATCAAACTCGCCCACCTCGTTCAGCCGCGTGGTGTCGCGTTTGAGGGAGATGGTGCCCGCGTACATGAACAGGTCGCTGAGCCAGGCCTCGAAGTTGGTGTCAGAATCGTCCACGACGCCCGTGTGTCGTACTTCCACCTTGTCGTCTCTCACTACCGGACGGTCGCCTGTCTTCCAGGCCGACCAGGCTGACTTCCAGCCATTGGTGTAACGAAACGCCGGGTCGTAGCCCGACTGTCGCATCCAGGTGGCCCGCAGGCGCAGAATGGAGTCCGCACACTGCTGCAGGTCGCCGGGCACCAACGGCATGTCGACCACGCGCAAGGGCTCTATGGCCATCACCCGCCCACGATAGTCCTTCACCGGCGTGCCCCCGGGGCGCAGGGGCAGGGCACCAAGGAAGCTGCCCCAGGGATCGCCCGGCTGGCGCCGATTGCCTCGGGCGAGGGTGCCCGGGGGTGGGATCACCCCGCTGACGGTGTCGCCGACGGGGGTGGTGCCGAGCAAGACCGGCGCGGCGAGCGAGGAAACGACGAACTGGCGGCGATTCACAAGGCCAGTCTAGCGCGAGTCAGTCGCGCCAGGAGACGAAGCGGCAACAGCATCCACCAGAGGAACATCCCGTAGCCGCGCCACGCCAGCCTGGCGAGCGACATGGGGAAACGGCGAGCGAGGCGGGACACACGGCGGAGGGGTCGTTTCATGGCAGGCGCGGAATCTCCTGGTCGGGACCCTCCTTGTACGCGCCAACCCCCTCCTTCATTGCATCCAGGAGAATCTTGACCGTCGACGGGTCGCGCCAGCGCGCCGCCCTCGCGAGCGCGATCGCTCCGAAGGTGGCGACCGACCGCGCCACGCCAGGCCAGCCGCGATGCTTCCGCACGAAGTAGCCGGTGCTCCGGAAGCGCCACTTCTCGCCACGAAGCGCGTCTTCCACGCGCACGCCGCCGGTGGGTGAGCTCAGGTGCACCAGCTCCGCGCGAGGCTCGTACACGAGCTTCCAGCCAGCCTGATGCACCCGCCAGGAGTAGTCGGTGTCTTCCAGGAGCGCGGTGCCGATGTAGTTGCGGTCGAAACCGCCGACCTGTCGTACCGCCTCCATTCGGTAGCTCATGTTCGCGCCCTTGAGGCCGAGGATCTCCTGCTTCTCGGTACCCCACATGTTGGTGAGCGTGCGGCCACCGGCGCTGAGGTGCGCGGCCACGCGGTCGACATTGGGACGCACGAAGCGCTCCACGATGCGCCCGGTGACGCCTCCAACCCTCGTCTCGGCGTAGTTGTCGACGTGCGCGTGCAGGAAGTCAGGGTGAATGAGGATCACGTCGTCGTCGAGGAAGAGCACCACCCGGCAGTCGATTCGCGCCAGGGCCTCGTTGCGCGCGTTCGGAAGGCTCTTGCGGGCGATGTGCACGTAGCGAAGGCGCGGATCGGAGAGCGTAGCGACGAGCGACTCGTTGGCGGCGCGCCCCTCGGAATCGGACTGGTCGATCACCCACAAGTCGAAGTCGCGACACTCCTGCGAGAGTACTTGACGCACCGTGTCGTGGAACAGCTTCCCCCGGTTCAAGGTGGGGATAACGACGCTCAGCTCAGGCACGCGGGTAGATCTCCAACAGGCGGTCAACGCTGGCGCGCCACGTAAACCGCGACTCGACCAGCCGCCGACCCGCCGCCCGCATCCCGGGGAGCGGCTCTGCCATCGCGCGGGACAAGGCGGCCTGCAGGTCGGGGACGCTCTCGCTCTCGACCAGGAGCCCGTTCACGCCGTGCTCCAGGTAGTCGTCCCTCGCCGCCTCCACCGCGTGGCTCACGATACAGAGCGCCCCGGCGTACATGCCCTCGAAGACGACGCCACCGACCGTCTCCCCGCGTGAGGGCAACGCGACGATCGACGCCTCCGCGATGAGCGTCACCTGCTCGTCGCGAGGCAGCTGGGTGATCACGATGTCGGCGGAGGAAGCAGCGCGGGCCCGCACCGCGTCGGCGAAATCGGGTTCATTCACCGGCCCGGCGATGACCAGCTTCCAGCCCTCGCGCGCGAGCGGCAGGAAGGCCTCCACGAGCAAGTCGGCTCCCTTCTGTCGCGACAGCCGCGACGGCGCCACCACGAGCTTCGCCATGCCAAGACCGAGCTTCTCGCGGAGTGCCCGTCGTCGCCCCGGGGTAACCCCGTCGAACTCGGCCGGGTCGACGGCCATGCCGATGTGCGTGCGCACGTTGTCGAGGCCGAGCTCCGCCGACAAGGCGGTGGTCGCGGCGGGCGAGTCGGCGATCACGACGTCAGCGCGGGCCAGCAGGGGACGTACCCAGCGTCGCCAGTAGGCGGCCCGGAGGCGCTTGTTCAGCCCGCCCACGCCGGACAGGATCTCCCTCAGGAACTCGGCGGTGACATAGTTCTGGACCACCAGGGGCGTGCCGGTGGCCGCGTGCCGGGCCGCGAGCGCGTCGAGATGGAGGGACGGGTAGCCCACGCACACCAAGAGGTCGGCCACGAGCCAGCTGTCGCGCAGGAAGTCGGGGGTGATCGCGTTCTTCTCCAGTGGGTTCTTGCCCGGCGCCCAGCTGGAGGGGCGTCGGTACACCCGGACCCCGTTCTCCTCGAACTCCCCGGCGCTCACCTGAGACGAGCCGTCCATGTTGGTGAAGGGCGTGGTGTGCACGTGGACCTCGTGCCCACGGCGCGCCAGCTCCTCGGCCTGGTGCTGGAGGATCACCTCGCCACCGCCGATGCACGGCGGGTAGAAGTAGCTGAAGAAGCGAACGCGCACCGCTTCGCGACTATCCCGCCCTCGTTAGTCCCGGGGCCCATGGAAGCCGTCGCCCGCACCGTTGCCGAAGCCCAGCTCGCCGCCTTCGCCCATCCCTGGCCCGCCACCCTCGACCGCCTGCTCGCGGCGTGTACCCCCTACGAGATCCGCGCCGCGGCCGTGCCGAGCCTCGTTCCCGACGCCTCGGCGCCCGCCCGCCTCCGCCGCCAGCACGCGCGTGCGCTCGGGCTCGACGAAGCCGATCTCGACTACCGCGAGTGTTTTCCCGGCCTCGATCTCGGTATCTACGCCTGCTCCCACTCGATGGGCGTGCCCTCGGTGGCCGGCCCAGCCGCCGTGGCCGACCACCTCGCCCAGCTCGGTCGTCACGGCATCGGCACCTGGGATGAGGGGCAGTGGGTGAAGGTGATGGAGCAGTACCGCCAGCGCGTGGCGGTGCTGGTGGGCGGCAACCTCGAAGCGGGCGACGTCACCTGGTTCCCCAACGCCTCCGACGCCCTCTCCGCCGTGCTCGAGTGTGTCGATGGCGGCACGCTGGTCTACACCCGCGGCCACTTCACCACCGGCCACTACGTGCACCACCAGTGGTCGACCAACACCGGTGGCACGCTGGTCGAAGTGCCCACCGACGACGACGGCTCGGTACCCACGGAACGCCTCATCGACGCGCTCACGCCCAGCGTCCGCGTGCTGTCCATCTCCCACGCGCTCTTCGAGTCCGGCTGGCTGCAAGACCTGCCCGCGCTCGCCGCCGCGCTGCGCGAGCGGTCCCCGCGCGCGTTCCTGCTGGTCGATGCCTACCAGACCGCAGGCTCCGTCCCCATCGACGCCGCCGCGCTCGGCGACCACGTGGTGGTGGTGGCCGCCGGTCACAAGCAGCTTCGCAGTGGCACGGGGGCGGGCTTCATGTACATGTCTCGACGCCTGCTCGCCGAGTTGACCCCTCGCCGCACCGGCTGGTGGAATCATCGTGAGCCATTCGCCTTCGAGAAGGGCGCCGTCGTACGCGCCGACGACGGTACGCGCTTCCGCACGGGCACCCCCACGGTGATGGGAATGGCGATGTTGCTGGGCGAGCTCGCGACCCTGGCGGCCTCGGCCGGAGGCGACCTTGGCGCGGCCGTCCAACGGGCGCGTCGGGTGACGCAGGGACTGGTCGATACCGCCCTCGTCAATGCCGCCCGACACGGCCTGCGCGTGCGCGGCGACTGGCCTTCCGAGCGGCGGGCCGCCTTCGCCTGCGTGGAGGTCGACGACGGCCCGAGGGTGAACGAGGTGCTGGCGCAGCAGGGAATCCGCGCAGACTTCCGCCCGCGTGCCGGCAAGGCGGGCTGGATGCGGGTGAGCGGGAACTCGGCGGGATTTCCCTACGAGATCGAGGCCGTCATCGAGGCGATTGCCCGCGCACGCTGATCCCCGACTCGTCGAGCGCAAGGGCGTGGGCGCCATCGACCCACACCGCGTCGCCGGCCTCGGCAAAGGAGAGCGCGAGGTTGGCCCGGGGCAAGGCCACCGACGCGAGGGTGCGCTCGCGATCGATATCGACGAGCAAAACCAGCGCAGAACTGTCATCCCGGTTCACGGTAACCGCGAGCCAGTCGCGACGGCCGTGGCCCAGCACCAGCGCCGGGCTTCCCGGCAAGTACACGTCAAGGTTTCGGTAGGACTTGTCGCCCGGGTGACGCACCTGGAGCCGCAGGTCGCTCATCACCAGCACGGCGCGGTCGTCGGGCAAGACCTCCACGCGCGTGGGGTAACGCTCCGACACGAGCCAACGGTGCACGAGACGGGCGTTGTCGGACTCGTCGACGATCCACCAGCAAACGACATCCTCGTCGGCGGCGAGCACGTACGCGCTCCCGTCGGCGGCCACGTCGTCGTCGAGCACGTTGGCCTCGAACAGCGGCGAGGGGCAAGAAACAGCGGCCTGGGACAGGGACAGGGCAAAAAGCATGGACGACCTCCGCCTCGGGAGCCGTGCAAGTGCCGTGCCGACGGTTCGAACTATGTTTTTGTCACGACCACCCTGACGAACGTCGATCCGGGCGACGGACGTCCGTCACCCCCTGCCGACGCGCGCGGAGCGGTGTAGGCTGCGGCCATGCGGATGACGCCCGGCGTGCTCTTCCTCGCCGTGGCCTGCGAAGCGCCCGCCCTCCCACCTCCCGACGTGGCCGTGTCGGGCTACGTCCCGAGCGTCGTGACCGGTGCGTGGTCGGGCGAGGCGGAGGCGGTGTCGCTCGTGGCCCTGGACGACGCGGGAAAGGAAGTGTCGCGATGGACGGCCGAGGCCGGCGAGGAGGGCAAGTGGCGCGCGGTAAGCTTCGGCCTGCACCCCGCCACGCGCTACCACTTCGCCGTCGAGGTGCAATCCGACGGGGCCACCGCCAAGAGCGAGGCGGTCGAGCTGTCGACCGGTGGCGCACCCGACGCCCTCGAGCCGCTGGTCGTCGAGGAGAATACGCGTAACGACGGCTTCTTCGCGACCGGCGCCATCACCAGCACGCCGTGGGCGGTGATCTACGATGCGGAAGGCGTGCCGGTGTGGTGGTGGGCCGTCGCCGACCCCGAGGCGCTCGTCACCCGCGTGCGCCGGTGCGCCGACGGGCAAACCTTGCTGGTGAACGCCTTCGAAGGGATCAACCTCGATCCCGAGAGCGGCATGCACCTGTACCGCGTGGCGTACGACGGCAAGCTGGTGGAGGACATCAGCATGCTCGGGGCCCACCACGACTACGTTGAATTGCCCGACGGGGGCCTGGCCTGGCTGGCCTACGAGGAAAGGACGGAGGAAGGCAGCTCGCACGTGGGCGACCTCGTGGTCGAGCGCGACGCCGACGGCCAGACGCGCGAGGTGTGGAACGCCTTCGACTGGTACGACTGGCGAGACTACGAGGTGGAGACCACGAGCTCGTTCCTGCATGCCAACGTCCTGAACTACGACGCGAACCGCGACGTGTACTGGCTGAGCCTGCGCAACCCGGGTGCCTACATCGCTGTCGACCGGTCGACGGGCAAGATCGTCGAGACCCTCCTCGGCCCGGAGTCCGATGTCCGACTCGTGGCCAGCCCCGCGCCGAGTCACCCCCATGGTTTCCGCTGGCTCGACGACGAGACGCTCCTCCTGATGGACAACCGCGATTCCGAGGACGAGGTGTCGAGGGTCGCGCGCTACGTGGTCGATCGCGAAGAGGACGTGATGGCCCAGGAGTGGGCGTTTGCCTCCGACCAGGGCATCCACCTGCTCGGCCTGGGTGACGTGACCAAGCTGCCCAACGACGACGTCGTGGCGCTCTGGAGCACCGCCGGGCAGATCCAGCGCCTTGACGAGGATGACGCCACCGTCTGGAGAGCCACGGCGCCCATCGGCACCGCATTTGCCTACATCGAGTGGACCGACAGCACGGACACCCGCCCCTGGCCCTGATGGCAGCTAGAGGCTGAGGTCGGCGTCGACTGTCACGAAGCCATTCTCCGGCCCATCGAGTCGCAAGGCGCCGATCGTGATGCCGAAGCCGCCCATCTCCGGGATGGGGATCTCGCCGATGGCGCCGGTGAGCGAGGGCAGAAGCAGCGGGATGAGCGCTTCCAGCAAGTCTTCCGTGTCCTGGCTGGCCACGGTGTTGGCCGCGGGGACGACGACGTCGAAGCGCACCTCGGTGTCGCCCAGCATGGGCGCGAGCAGGCCGTCGCTGACGTCGAGATCGAGGCCACCGAGGATGGTGACGTACACCCGCATCCGCAGGTTCTCGTCGATGGCCTCGCCGTCGTAGAGCGAGAGCTCGAGGTCGCCGATCTGGATGTCCATCATCGACGTGCCCGTGCCGGGCAGGATCACCGGCGGCAAGAGCGCCTTGGTCGTGATGTGCAGGTCGCTGATGCCGAGGATGTCGCCGAAGCTACCGAGGTCGAGTCCGAGGTCGCCGCCGCCGAGGTCTTGATCGAGGACCCCGGCGCCCCAGAACGCGTACATCGCCTGGTTCAGGAAGTCCTCACCGATGCTCACCTGGAAGCCGGGCGAGGCGCTGGTGTAGCTAGGCACGGTGTACGCGGCGTAGAGTGAGCCCAGGCCCTCGTCTTCATGCACCCAGGTCTGAGGGTCGACGTAGGTGGCGAGGCCCAGGGTGAGACCGAGGTCGTCGACCGACACCGCGAAGGGCTCCGCCACGAGATCCACCGTCGCGCCGCCCACGTCGAAGGAGGTCGCGATCTCGAGGTCGGCCAGCGCGTCTTCGATCGCCGCCGGCACCTCGTCGGTGATGGCGCTCTCCACGGCGTCTTCCATCATCGTTTGCACCATCGACGAGAGATCGAGGCCGAACCACGACATCAGGTCGTAGATCCACGAGTCCCAGTAGAAGGTGAAGTTGGACGAGGTGACATCCACCGCGCCCACGCTGATGCCCAGCACCCCGCTCGACACGTAGGGGTAGAGATCCATGTTGGCGGTGATGCTGTCGGCGTAGACCGTGCCGCTCGCGCTCATGTCGATGAAGGTGACCGTCGCGTCGATCTCCCACTCGATGTAGGGGTCGTACACCGTGAAGGTGGTGTCGATGTAGCCGCCCGAGGTCGGATCGAGCTCCATGTCGGTGGCCCCGATCGACGGGTTCCACACGTACATGTCGATCGCGTACCAGGTGATGCAGATCTCGTCGAAGATGATGTCGTAGCAGTCTTCTTCCTCCATGCTCACCACGGGGTTGGTGAGCATGGAACCGAGGTCGAAGTCGGCGAGCAGGGACTCGCCGAGGCCCTCGATGGTGTCGAAGCCGTCTTCGTTCACGCGGGCGACGATGCCGTTGCCGATGCCGGAGCCGCGCGCCGCGAAGGGCCCATCGAGCACGGTGCGCGTGTCGTTGGCGCTGTTGCCGTCGGTGTCTTCCGCGTAGGTGTCGACGACGTTGAGGCCGAAGGCGTAGTCGAGCGTGTGGGTGAAGCTGCCGTCGCCGTTGACCGGCACCGCTGCCCCGTTGACGGTGAGCAAGGCCACGTCGCTCCAGCGGTCGGTGACCTTACCCGACATCAAGGCCGAGGAGTTGAGCTCCCAGTCGGCGCGCTCGGGCTCGTAGATCTCGAGGTCGGGGCCGGTGCTATCGATGAGGAAGGGCCCGACCGAAGCTGATAGTTCCTCGTGCGTGGCGGTGACAGTGTACCAGCCTTCATCGGGGAAGGTGATGTTGGGACCGGCTTGGACCACGGCCGCCGTGCCGGTGACCGAGAGCTCGGGCGAGGCATCCAGGGTGTTGCCATACGCATCTTTCACGTAGGCGGTGGCGATGGTCGTCTCGTAGACCTCGAGGTCGGTCGTGGACAAGGACAGGTCGATGTACTCGGCCTCGCCCGCGACGACGCGGAACTCCTCGCGGTCGGACAGGGCATCGACCGAGGCGGTGACGGCGTAGATGCCGGGGACGCCCGAGGCGACCCGCGGGTCGGCGATGACCACGTCGGCGGAGTCGGCCGCCATGATCACGTCGGCGTCGGCCACCTCGTTGCCGAAGGCGTCGAACGCGCTGACGTCGAAAGTCAGCGCCTCGCCTGCGCCCACCTGCACGCCTGAGAGGGCGAGGTCGAGCGAGGCGGCCTCGCCTCGGGACACGAGCAACCAGGCGGTGTCGTAGTAGGTCTTGTCCTGCCATGTGGCGGCAGCGGTCACGAGGTGTAGTCCGGCCGCCGTGGGGACGATTTCGCCGGCGCCTGCGCCCGTCCACCGCGTGGCCAGGTGAAGCTCAGCGTCGGAGAGCATCTCCGGCGCCACCGCGACCTCGGTGCCGTCTTCGAGATGGAGAATCGTCGTGAAGCCGACGGCATCGCCGGCCACGGAGGTATCGACCCCAAGAGCGAGATCGAGGCCCACGCCCTCGGTGCCCGAGCCCTTGGCGCTCGGCTCGCAGCCGACCAGGAACACGACGGGCAGGGCCATAAGCAAGGGTGTGCAGCATGCCACGATCCGGCGGGCTTGTAAACCCCGGAGATCGCGGTAGGAGCGGGATCGTGCGGATCCCCAGGGCCTACCGCGAGTGGCTGTCGGCGCGGGGGGAGGAAGGCCTCCCGCACGCGCTGGCCGAGGCCATCGGCGAGGCCGACCGCCGGTGGGCCGAGACGGGTCTCAGCCTTTTCGACCCGTCGCGACGCCGGGGCCCTTCCCTCCCCGCGCTGCCCGACCCGGCGCGGGTGCTGGAGCTTGGACATCCGCGTCGCAAGGCGCTGGGGGCGTACCACACCCCTCCCGCGGTGGCCGACCACGTCGCCGTCGCGACGCTGGCTCTGGCCGGGAGCGACCCGGTGATCCTCGACCCGGCCTGCGGCGGAGGGGCCTTCCTCCTCGCGGCGCTTCGAGCGGGAACCCGCTGGCACCAACTGCGGGGGATCGACCTAGATCCACTCGCGGTGGAGCTGGCCCGCGCACTGGTGGCGCTCTCGGCCGGTCTCGGTCGCGACCAGTGTCGGGAGTTGGAAACACTGATCCTGACCGGCGACGCGCTCACGACACCGTGGCCGGCCGCCGACGCGGTACTCACCAACCCACCCTTCCTCAACCGGCTGAAGGCGCTCACCGCCACGAGCCCGGAACTGGCGTCGCTAATCCGGTCGCGACATGGCGACAGCGTGGGTCCCTACACCGACATCAGCGTAGTTTTTCTCGCCGAGTGCCTGCGCCACTGTCCGGTGGTGGGCATCGTGCTCCCTGCATCGGCCTACGCGGCCCGTGACTCGGCGGCCTTGCGTGCCGCGACACCGGCCCCCCGGTGGGCCTGGACCCTCCCCGGCGGCGCCTTTGCCGACGTGGGCTGGCCGACGATCGCCAGCGTGTACGCAGCCGGCGAGGGCACCGAGCGACGACGCGGCCTGCCGCCCGCACTGGTGGACCGGGGCGCCGTGGCCCATGGTCCGGGCCTCATCGCCGCCGAGGACGAGGCACCGCCCCTGCTTGTCGGCACGGGCTTCGTGCTTGGCGATGTCGCGACCGTGGAAGCAGACTTCCGCGACGAGTACTACGCGCTGGACGGGCACCTGAAGGAGGACGGGCCCGGACTGAAGGTCGTCACCAGCGGGCTGGTCGACCCGGGCCGGCTGCGCTGGGGCGAGGTGCCCGCGACCATTCATCGCCAGCGCTGGCAGCGTCCCACGGCGGCACGCGAGCACCTGCACGCGCGCCAGAGAGCGCGGACCGGCGCGCAGCTGCTCGTGGCCACGCAGACACCCGTGCTGGAGGCCGCCCCCGATCCCGAGGGTCGCTGCGTGGGCATCACGCCGGTCCTCGTGGTCCGCCCCCGTGGTGTCGACCTGGCTGAACTGCTGGCGGTCCTGCTCGCGCCCTCGAGCACCGCGTGGGCGCTCGGCCGTTCGCTGGGCTCTGGGCTGTCGCTCGCGGCGATCAAGCTCTCGGCCGCCCAGCTGCGGGAAGTACCGATGCTCACCGTCTCGCCCGAGGCGCGAGCGCTCGCCACCGCGCTCGTCAAAGGCACCTACCGTCGCGACACACTCATGTCGCTGGCCCGTGCGATGAGCCCGGGTCGCGACGACTTGTTCCAGTGGTGGACGCGGCGCCTGCCGCCGGTGCGATAGGCGCGCCGCATGACGCTCAGCCCCCGCGCCGAGACGATGCGCCGTCGTGTCAGCAACCCCTTCATGTTCTGGTTCTGGCTCGTCACCAAGCTCCCCGCCGCGTGGTGGTGCGGCGTGCGGCTGCGCGAGATCACGCCCGAACATTGCGTCACCAGCGTGCCCTACGGCTGGCGGAGCCAAAACCCGTTCCGGTCCACCTACTTCGCCGCGCTGGCGATGGCGGCCGAGCTGTCGACGGGCGCGCTCGTACTGCTCGCGGCCGAAGACGCCGGCGTGCCGATGTCGACGCTCATCATCGACATGAAGGCCAGCTACGGGAAGAAGGCCACTGGCCTCGCGACGTTTCGATGTGATGACGGCGTGTCGGTTTTCCGCGCGCTCGCGGAGGCCAAGGTCTCCGGGGAGGCACGAACAATCCCCTTGGAAACAGTGGGAAAGCTCGAGGATGGGACCGAGGTGGCGCGCTTTGTGTTCACCTGGTCGGTCAAGGCGCGGGGCCGTTAGGCATCGGTCGTCGGGCCGACCGTCGAGGGCGCACATCCGTCGCGTCGCGAGCCGATCCGGTGGTGGGAGGCTGACAACATGACCGCCCCCGCCGCACCCTCCCGCCCCCGCCGCAGGGAAGAGGAGGTACTCCGCCTGCGCACGCTGGCCGCCGCTGTGCACCACATCCCCGACCGGGTGGGGATCACCGACGCCCGCGGGCGTCTCACCTACGTGAACCCAGCGTTCGAGGCACGCACGGGCTACACCGCGGCCGAGGCCCTCGGGTGCACCCCCGGGAGCCTCGTGCGCTCGGGCCATCACGACGAGGCTTTCTACGCCGAGCTCTGGAGCACCATTCGCGCCGGCCGGGTGTTCACCGCCGAGTTCGTCAACAAGAGCCGAGGGGGCGAGATCTGGCGAGAAGAGGGCTCGATCGCGCCGATCCGCGACGACGACGGCGTGATTCGACACTTCGTGTACACCGGTCGCGACGTGACCGAGCTGCGCAAACTCCAGCGCTCGCTGGAAGCCATGGCCTACACCGATCCCCTGACCGGCCTCCACAACCGCCGATCGTTCGTCGAGGCAGGCGCCCGCGCCGCGGGCGAGGCGCAGGCGGGTGGGCGGCTGGCGGTGATCTTCCTGGATCTCGACCGGTTCAAACAGGTGAACGATACCCTCGGACACGCTGCTGGGGACGCCCTGCTGGTGGAGGTGGCGCGTCGTTACCGCGGCGTGTTGCGGTCCACGGACCTGCTCGCGCGCCTCGGCGGTGACGAGTTCGCCGACATCCTTCGCGACACCGACGCCGACGCCGACGCCGCGCTTCGCGTGGCGCATCGCATGCTGCTCGCCCTCGCCACGCCCTGCGAGGTGGTTGGCCAGCTGGTGGCTGCGCGGGCCAGCGCGGGTGTTGCCACCGCCGACGGCGCCCGCGCCGACATCGAACGGGTGCTGCAAGAGGCGGACCTCGCGATGTCCACCGCCAAACGCGGCCGCCTCGGCGTCGCGAGCTACGACCCGGCATGGATGCAACGCACCGGTGGCGGACTGAGTCTCGCCGCCGACCTCGGCGGCGCCCTGGAACGGGGGGAGTTCGAACTGTACTTCCAGCCGATCGTCCACCTCGCCAGCGGCGGGGTGGGCCACGTTGAAGCGCTCGCCCGCTGGAACCACCCCACGCGAGGGGTGATCGCACCGGGCGCGTTCCTGTCCCTGCTCAGCGAAGCAGGAAGGGAGCTGGACTTCGACCGTTGGGTCCTTGACACTGCATCGCGACAGGTGCGGCAGTGGCGCGATCAGGGGCTCGGCCTGCGCGTGGCCGTGAACCTGTCAGCCCCGAGCTTCGCCAACCCCGGCCTGGGCAGCTGGCTCGACGAGGCCGTGAAAGCGGCGGGGATCGATCACGCCGATCTCGTGCTGGAGATCACCGAGACGATGGCGATGGACCGGACGGAGGAGACCGTCGCGAGGATCGACGCGCTCGCGCGGCGCGGCGTCACCGTCGCACTCGACGACTTCGGCACCGGCTACTCGTCGCTTGCCCACCTCAAGCACTTCAACATCGGCGTCCTCAAGCTGGATCGCAGCTTCGTCCAGGGCCTAGGCGTGTCGCCGAAGGACGAACGGCTGGTGGAAACGGTGCTGTGCCTCGCCCGCAGCCTCGGCGTGTGCGTGGTGGCCGAGGGTGTCGAAAACAGCGGGCAAGCAAGCTGGCTTACCGCCGCCGGTTGCGAGCAGGCCCAAGGTTTCCTTTACTCGCGACCAATCCGTGCCGATCACCTCACCGAATGGCTCCGGCTTCGCTGCCGGGATTCCCAATGAACGGCGGATACCCCTACGAGGACTTGATGGCCCCAGAGCCGCGACACTACCAGCCGCACGACCCTCCGGAAGCTCGCCTGCACGAGGCGATCATCCGTCGCGAGTTCGTGCCCTACTACCACCCGCAGTACGACGTGCTCAGCGGGACTCCCCTGGGCGCCGAGGTGCTCGTGCGCTGGTACCACCCCGAGCGTGGCACCGTGCCCCCTTCGGAGTTCTTGCCCATGGCGGAGCGCTCCGGCGCGGTGCTGGAGCTCGGCGACTGGGTGGCCGCGGCCACCTGCCGCGAGATGGCGCCCTGGCGCGAGCAGTGGCCGGGTTTCCGGGTTTTCCACAACTGCTCGCCTCGGCAGCTCGCCACCCCGGCCTTCGCGCAGCGGCTGCTCGGCATCCTCAGCCGCGGAGGGGTGGAGCCGGGGAGCGTGGACATCGAAATCGCGACCCAGACGGCGCTGTCGCTCGACGACACGGCGCGGGGCAACCTCGCGGCCATGCGCGAGCGGGGCGTGGCGGTCGTGGTTGACGATGTGGGCGCCGGCGAGTTCAGCTTGCCCGCCGACACGGCGATCGACGGGCTCAAACTCCACCCTGCGCTCATGTTGCGACTGCTCGATGATCCCTCGGCTGAGCGGCTGGTGCGCCGGGCCGTGGACGCGGCAGGCGGGATGCCCCGCGGCGTCGCCGCCAACGGCATCGAGGACCCGAGCCAGCGCGAGGCACTCATCGTGATGGGCGTGAGCCGCATGCAGGGCTTCCTGTTCTGCCGACCGGGCCCCGCCAGCGGCCTCGGCGGCATCCAGGTGCGCGCCCTGCTCACTCGACCGCGGATGCGGAGCTAGCGCCGAAGCTCGGGATCTCGCTAGGTTGTTTGCCTGCTTCCTCGAGGCGCGCACGCAGCCACGCGCGCACCGCGTCGAGGCCGATCGGCGCGTCGGCCAGCTGCGGCAGCGGGTCGAAGGCCACCGGAAGAAAGGCCTCGACCGGGGCACCGAGCGCCTTGCGGGCGTGCTCGAGCAGTCGCGACAGCGATTCCTGATCCTCGATGGTGTCGACCTTGTTGACCACGGCGAGCACGGGCTTCCCCGAGGCCACGCAGGCCTTGTAGTCGGCCTGCTCCCGCTCCTGGACGCCCCCGTTGGCGTTGACGACGTAGATGTACACGTCGATGTGGCCGAGCACCTGCTTGGCCTCGTCGGTGACCGACTCCACCACGTCGCCGAGCCCCGGCGTGTTGACGACGTAGAGCGCGGTGGCGCCCGGCACCCGCTGGATGCTCACCTTGGTGGTGCTCCCCGCCACCGGCGAGATGTTGCCGCTGTCGATGCCGAACAAGGCACGGATCCCCGCGTCTTTCCCCGTGGACGGCGAGCCGACTAGGCCAATGGTCACCCGCCGGGTGACGAGCTGGCGCACCTTCGCCACGTGCATCACCGCCAGCCCAAGCCGAGCCGGGTCGGGTCGGAAGGCCCACCACGCGAACAGCGGGAAGAAGGGGATCATGAAGGGCCGGGCCACGCAGCCGGCCGGCGACAGCATGAAGACCGCGAAGATGGAGATGGCCGCGGTCTTGCCGGGGGGGAGCCGAGCGTTGGTGATGCGGTAGCCGAAGGTGACCTCCCCCAGGGCCTCCTCCGCCCGCGCCATCGCGGTGGGACCGTCGCCGGGAACGGGCTCCCCCGCGAGGCCAAAATCGTCCCAGAGCTGGCGACGGTCCTCGGGCCGCAAGCGCGCCCAGGCCGCCGTTGCCGCGCCGCGCACCACCTGCAGCTCGGCGGCCTCGAAATCCCCGTCGAGCGCCTGCCTTGCCCCGAGTCCCCCCAGCACCTCGGCGTAAGGTGGTCCCTCGCCGCCTCGCAAGGTGGCATTCGCGATGCCGTGCGTCGCGAGTCGCCGCGTGATCCGCGCGCAGTTGTGCGCGACGAGGGCGATCCCCATGTCGCGATGGGGCACGCCGAGCAAGTCGGCCAGCGGCGCGATCTCGTCGCGGTGGGCCTTCTGGAGCAACAATTCCAGGGGGTCGTCGACGAGCCGCGCCTCGATGCCGCTCCCCCGCCCGGCGCCGCTGCGGTCGCCTCCGCTCACGGGGTCGTCGAGGCGCCGGCGGAGCGGTCCTTCCACGCGAAGGCCGCCACGTCGAATGCAGCGCGGAGCGCGTCGCCCTCGAGCTTCCTGCCGCTCTGGAGCCACGCCACCGTGGCCTTGCCCACGCCGTAGGTGGTGGCGCCGGCCACCGTGGCCGAGAGCGCCAGGATCGCCGCCTCGGCAAACTGGCCCCCAGGCACCCAGCCGGCCGCCTTGAGCCCGTTCACGCCCCAGCGCACGAAGCCACGCATTCCGCCCGCCAGGAGCTCGGCCAGGATGAAGGCCACCATGTCCTTGTCGAGGGCCTGCCCGTGCACGGTCGCGATGTCGCGAATGAGCTTCACCTGGATCGCGGTCACCGCCACGATGTCGGCGCCGGGGATGGGCACCGCGCCCGCGAGACTGGCCGTCTTGGCGGCCGACTGGATGATGGGCTCACATGCCGCCGCCTTGTTTCGCAGGTACTTCGCGAATAGTAGCGTCTTGCCGGACTCCTCGAGCCGGCGCCCCACCCAGTCGATCACGTACTCCACGCCGATGGGCTCGGGCGAGAGCTTCGGGTGCGGCGCGAAGGCGGTGATGACCGAGTCCTTCGGCTCCACCTCGAGCTGGGCGAGCGTGGCGCTCACGAAGCCCTGCCGCTCGCTCGGGCGGATGAGATCGATCTTGTTGAGACACACGAGCACCGGCCTCCCAAGCTTCCGGATCCACTCGAGATCCCGTCGCTCGTCGGCGGTGGCGCCACCCTCGGCGTTCACCACGTACACGAAGATGTCGACCATCTCCACCGCCTGGCGAGCCACGGCGTCGACCTCCTCGCGCACGTCGCCGAAGCCGGGGGCGTTGAGCAACATCACCTGGCCGTCGGCGTCGAGCTTCGCCGCGCGGAGCTCACGCGTACTCCCGGGTACCGGACTGATGTCACCGAAATCAATGCCAAATAGGGCACGGATGCCACTGTCCTTGCCCGAGGAGGCGGATCCCATGAAGGCCACGACGAGGTTCTTCTGCAGCGCCTCCTGGAGCTGGCCGGAGGTCTGGTCCCAGGCGGAGGCGGCGGCCTTGCGCAGGTCGAGGGCGAACTGAGGATCGGACATGGGGTCTAGTAGCTCCCACCAAGGATGATGTAGGTCGACCCCGCCGCCGCGCCGCCGCTGGAGTCTGCTGCGGGCGCGCCGACGAGCACCTCGTCCGTGCCGTCGCCATCGATGTCGGGCGCGAAGGCGAGGCCCTCGCTCGCGCCGTCGCCGGCGTTCTCGCCCACGAAGGTGGCGTCGGCCCCCGACAGGCTCGTGGCCGGGGTCAGGCCACCGTCGAGCAGGTAGGCCGTGCCCGCCCCGGTACCCCCGGCGGCGTCGTAGTAGGCCCCCACCAGCAGGTCGGGGCGCCCGTCGCCGTTCGCGTCGCTCCCCCCGGCCAACGTGTAGCCCGCCCGGTCGCCCGCGCTGTCGCCCCGGATCACCGCGTCCGCCGCGCCCAGGTTGATCGAGGCCAGGGTGGCCGAGCCGTACACCACGTAGACGGCGCCGGCGGCCGTGCCGGGGCTGTCGCTCTCCGGGGCGCCGAGGGCGAGGTCGGCCACGCCGTCGCCGTTGAAGTCGCCGAGGCCGGCGACGGATCGGCCGGCATCGTCGCCACCAAACTCGCCGCTGTACACCACGTCGGCGTCGGTCGCGTCGACGTCCGCGACGCTGCCGCCGTAGAAGAGGTAGGCGGCGTCGGACTGGGGGTCGGCCACGATGAGGTCGTCGAGACTGTCGTTGTTGACGTCGTCCAGCAGGCTCAACGACAGCCCCATCCCTGGGCCCTCGCCCTTGATGATGGCGAGCTGCACGAGGTCGGCATCGAAGACTCGCGCCGAGTAGGCCCCAGGCGCCCCAGCGAGCACATCGCCCCGACCGTCGCCATCGACGTCGTGACCGCACGCGAGGGTGGCGCCGAGCGCATCGTCGGTGCTGCTGCCGTACACCACGCTGTCGGCCGTGCTCGCCGAGGCAGGCGTCACGTCGCCCTCGAATCCGTAGATCCCACCGGCGCCGCCCGCGGTGTCGAGCGCGCTGACGAACATCTCGCGGTACCCGTCGCCGTCGAGGTCGGGGCAGCCCGCGAGCGCGTAGCCGAAGCTGTCGCCGCTGGCTTCGCCGGTCACCGTGTCGTACGCACCGAGCGACCCCGAGGCGACGCTGCCGCCCGACACAAGGTAGGCCACGCCGGTACCAGCGTAGCCCCAGGCACCGACGAGCAACTCGCCGAGCCCGTCGCCGTCGATATCGTCGAGCGCAGCGAGCGAGGCCCCCGAGAAGGCCAGCATCCCCTCCCCCTCGAGCTCGTAGTCGGCGGCCCCGAGGTCGGTGGTCCCGGCGATCTCGCAGTTGCCGTCGCTGCCGCTGCAATCGTTGTCGCTGCCGTCTTCGCACACCTCGGTGTTGCCGGTCCAGGCCGCGCCGTCGGTGTCGTCGCAGTCCTCGGCGTTGTCCACCCAGCCGGAAGCGGCGTCGCAACGCTCAATGGTCGTACCCGGATCGCCGCGCAAGTCGCCGTCAGCATCGTAATAGAACGTGCTCGTCCCGGTGACGCCGTCGTCGTCGTCGTCGCGGAGATCGTCGCAGTCCTCGTCGGTGTTGGTGTCGTCGCAGGCCTCGCTCGCCCCGGGATTCACGCCGGGATCGGCGTCGTTGCAGTCTCCATCAACCAGAGAATACCCGTCGACCAGCGCGCAGAGCACAGTGTCGCTCCCGTCGCCCCAGCCGTCGCCATCGCTGTCGTTGTAGGCGATGAAGGCCTCGTCGGCGTCGTTGTCGATGATCTCGTCGCAATCATCGTCGGTGTCGTTGCCGCACACCTCGGTGGCGCCCGGGAACACCGTGTCGAGGCCGTCGTCGCAGTCGCCGCTGATCGCCACATAGCCGTCGGGGGCGGCGCAAGCGATGGTTGTACGGAGGTCGTCGCCGTAGCTGTCGCCATCTACGTCGGCGTAGTAGGTGTGCGCGTTGTCCGCGTCGTCGTCGATGGTGCCGTCGCAGTCCTCGTCGACGCCGTCGCAGGTCTCGTCGTGTCCGGGGTACACGCTGTCGTCGGCGTCGTTGCAATCCGTCCCGCCGAGCGCCACGTCGACCCAGCCGTCGCCGTCCTCGTCGCCGCTCACCACGCTGAAGCGGGTCTCGGCCTCGCCGGTGTCGCCCCAGGCGTCCTTGACCGAGAGACCAAGGTCCCAGTCGGCAATCGCCAGACCAGGCAAGGCGAAGGTCACGACGCCTGCCTCGGGGAGCTCCCGTGGCGCGTCGGCAAAGGTGACGGCCGCCCCGCTCCAACTGAGGACGAGAGTGGAGTCCTCGCCGGGGTCGGGATCGTCGATTTGGACCTCGACGGGAACGTCGTCGCCCGAGAGGAACACGTCGCCGGGCAGGGGCGCGAGGAAGGTGACCGAGGGACCCACGTTCTCGACGACGGTGAGCATCATCGAGGTGCCACCAACCTCGCCGAGCGTATCCACGGCCTTCACCGCCACCGTGACCTCGCCCACGGGCAAGGACGCGGTCTCGAAGTGGAGTTCTTCGTTTTCCTCGTCGACCGACAGGTTGGCGGCGATTGGATTGCCGTCGCCGTCGGTGAAGCTGTAGCTGAGCTGCGACAGGTCGTCGTCATCGTCGCTGGCGGAGAGCGTGAAGGTGACCGCCGACCGGGCCGACACCAAGGCGCCCGCCTCCGGAGAAATGAACTTCAACTCGGGGGGATCGTTGAAAAGGACGAGGCCGTCGCAGGCCGCCAGCAGGTGGAGTAACATCGCGGCGGATTGTAGCCCGCGAGCGGGTTCAGAGCCGGTCGGCGGCGTCGGGGAAGGCGCCACCGTCGCCCAGCGTGCAGGGCGAGTAGGGGTCGCGGAAGGCGTCGTCGTGCGCGGTGGTGCGGCTGCCGTCGATCTCCGGGTCGAGGACGATGGAGGCGTCGACCGGGTCGTTGCTGGTCCAGGTGATGGTGTCCAGGATCTCGTCGCCCTTGGACTTGAGCGTGAGGGTGTCGCCGTCGTTGCTGAGCGCGAGGCCGTAATCGAGGGAGCCGTCGTCGGCGTTCGCCACCTCCGCGGTGCAGTGGGTGCCCTTCACGCGGCTGGCGTTGCCACCGCCGAAAACCACGATGGCGCTGCCCGGCAGGAGCGTGGTGCCGCTGTCGAAGGTGTGCCGGGCGATCTCGTTGTCGCTGTCCCAGAGGGTCGCACCGCCGAGGTCGACCGTGGCTTTGCCCGCGTTGACGATCTCGGCGAACTCATCTTCCACGGAGTCACCCGTCCCGTCGCCGTTGACGTCGGTGCTCACCGGCACGTCGGCGAGCACCTCGTTGATCACGAGCTCACCGCGCTCTGGGGTCGCGACGGCATCCACGGTGACGGTCGCGTCGGCCCGCAGGCCCCTGTACTCGCAAGAAACGACGGCCGATCCGGCGCCCAGACCGTGCGCCAGGCCGTCGACCACCAGCGCGATGCCCTCGTCGTCGCTCGACCAGGAGCAGGACATCGTTGCTTCTTCCTCGCTGCCGTCGCGACCGGTGTAGGTGGCCGTCATCGCCTTGGTGTCGCGCGTCGTGGCGAGGCGGACCGCGGTGGGCGAGAGCTCCAGGATCGCGTCGGTGTCGGTGTCGGTGTCGGCGTCGCCAAAGGGATCGTCCTCGCTCTGGTCGTCCTTGACCTCGCCCTCGACAGTGCCCATGCAGGCCAGGAGAGAAAGCGCGAGCAAAGCTAGGAAGGAGCGCATGTCGATACCGTGGACGCCGCGGCGCTAACTCCGGAGAGCCCCAGGCGCTAAGCTGCGCCGCATGTTCTTCCTGCTCCTCGGATGTACGCCCGCCGACGACAGCCGCGTGGCCGACGCGCCCACCTGGGTTGACCCCGACGGCGCGACGCTGACCGTGTCGGGCAGTGGCGTCATCAGCTGGACCCATGCCGACGGCACAGAGCGAAACGTCGAGATCGGCCTCGGCGTGGTTGGCACGATCGATAGCGCGGCGTGCAGCTACGACCCCTGGTGGCTCTACGACGACCGGGTCGACGAGGGCACCATCGCAAGTGAAAGTTACAAGTACGACCTCGACGAGGACTGCACCAAGGGCACCGACCTCGTCGGCGTCGTCGCCACCACCTGGACGGGCAGCGCCTACGCGCTCGAGTTCGAAGACGGGAGCAGCGCCACCCTCGAGGTCGACAACCTCGGACCCGGCCTCCGCCTCTCCTTGGACCACGACGACAGCGCGGGCTGGGCCCCCTACGCATGGGCGCGTGTGTCGGCCGGTGCCGACGAGGAGTTCTACGGCCTCGGCGAGACCTTCGACCGCGTACGCCAGCGGGGCACGGTGCGCGCCATGCAGATCGAGCTCGCCACCACGGAGAGCGCCTACAACGAGGTGCACGTGCCCGTGCCGCTCCTGGTCTCATCCGCCAACTGGGGCATGCTCGTGGATAGTTACCGTCCCGGGGTCTTCGACGTGGCCGCGTCCGACGACGGCGCGGTCACGACGGTCTTCCAGCAACTCGATGGCGACTTCGCCGTCGACCTGTATGCACCCGAGCGCGCCGCGCAGGTGACCGGGCGCTACTGGCAACGCACCGGCGAGCCCGAGGTGCCGCCTGACTGGGCCTTCGCGCCGCTCCAGTGGCAAGACGAGGTGACAGGCCAGGACGAGGTGCTCGACGATGCCTACCAGTTGCGCAGTCGCGACCTCCCCACCGGGGTGATCTGGGTGGACAACCCCTGGCAGACCACCTACAACAGCCTGGTTCCCGACCCCGCGATGTTTCCCGACTGGACGGGGATGATCGAGAGCTTACACGCCCAGGGTTTCCGCATGCTGGCGTGGACTACCCCCTACGTCGACGAGGTAGATCCCGAGTGGCAAAGCTACAGCGACAGTGGGTGGTTCGTGGAGGACGTGCAGCTGTTCTCCGGCTTTGGCAACATCGTCGACCTGACCAACCCCGACGCCAAGGCGGCGTGGGCCGGCCGCGTGGAGGCGGCTCGCGACATCGGGATCGAGGGCTGGAAGCTCGATTATGGCGAGGACGTGCAACTTGGCGTGAACGGCGCGCGCCTGCCCGGCTGGATCTTCGACAACGGCGAAGACGAGCGAACCATGCATCACCAGTTCGCGATGTACTTCCACGCTCCCTACGCCGAGCCCTACCGGGAGCAGGGCATCCTCATCGGTCGTGCCGGTTGCCTGGGCGGCCAGGCGCTCACCGACGTGATCTGGCCGGGTGACCTCGACAATGGTTTCGAGACCTGGGGCGACGAGGGCTGCGAGGACGGCACCTGCATTGGCGGGCTCCGGAGCGCGGTGCACGGGGGGACGGCCTTGTCGACCAGTGGCTACCCCTTCTTCGCGAGTGACACGGGGGGCTACCGCGGCGGTCGCCCCTCGAAGGAGAGCTTCATCCGGTGGACCGAGTACGCCGCGACCCTGCCAGTTTGGCAGTACGGCGGCGACGGCGAGAACCACAACCCGTGGGACTTCACCGAGTATGAAGGCAGCCAGTTCGACCAGGAAGTGCTCGACGCCTTCGAGCGCTACGCTCGCCTCCACATCCGCTTGTGGCCCTACTTCCAGGTCGGCGTTGCGCGGATGTTGGCGAATGGGGTGCCGATCGTGCTGCCACAGGGCCTCGCCGACCCCGACGGGGGTGTACACACCGACACTACCTTCTTCGTGGGCGACGATCTCTTCGTGGCTCCGGTCGTCGACGAGGGCGTCGATACCGTGGAGGTGACACTGCCGAGCGGAAACTGGGTGCACTGGTGGACGGGAGAGCGCTACTCGGGCTCGGAGCGGATCGACGCGCCGCTCGGTTTCGGGGCGATTTTTCAGCGCGAGGGCTCGGCGATCCCGATGCTGCGGCGCTCGGTGGAGACACTGTCGCCGGTGAGCGACGACACCGTGGATAGCTGGTACAACGAGGCCGGCGCGCTCAACGCGCGGGTCGTCCCCGGGGAGGGCGCGGGCTTCACGCTTGCCTCGGGGGAGAGCCTTTCGGCGACGACGGCGACAGACATCGCGCTGCTCTCGGGCTCACTCTACGCGGGCTGGGACATCGAGGTGTACGCGCCAGGGGCGTCGAGGGTCACCGTGGATGGCGAGGCGCTCTCCGAGGGTGAGGAAGGATGTTCGTCGTGCTTCATCATCGATGATCCGTGGGTGAGGGCGATCTTCGCGGCGGGGGAGAGCGTGAGCGTGGAGTAGGCGGCCTCCGATCCATCACATGTCGCGACATCAAAGCACTTGCGACTACGATTTCTCTCGCCGACCGGAGCCATGTGAGTAGGTTTCACGCGCCTCTGGAGCAGTCTATGTCTCGTACTTTCCCCACCAAAGTCGACACCTGGCTCGCGGTCGTACTGGCCGTCGCGGCCCTCGTCAGCGTCGGCGGGGCCGTCCTCTCGGTGTTCGAGGGTCACCCCGAGGGTGTGCTCGGCGCCGTCGTGATGGTAATCGTGTTCGGAACCTTGGTATTCCCGATGAACTACACCGTGGCCGATGATGCCCTGGTGATTCGTTTCGGCATGGTGCGTTCGCGCGTGAAGTACACCGACATCCGTGCCGTAAAGCCGACCCACAACCCGCTTTCGAGCCCGGCGATGTCGCTCGACCGGCTCCACATCGACTGCGGGAACCCGCTCGGACCCAACATCTCGCCGGACGACCGCGAGGGCTTTTATGCGGCTTTGCTGCAGAAGGCGCCTCACCTGCGTCGTGAGGGCGATCAGTTGGTGAGCGGGGGGTAGCTCGGGCGCAAGCGGTCACCCCCGAGGCGCCACCGTCGCGGGGAGGCCGGGGTTGGGCGGGGCGTGGCTCGGGTTGGCCCGCGTCGCAAGGGGAGAGCAGCTGAACGGGAATCGTCGTAAGCACAGGGTGGCCGAACAGGACGGGTTCGCGGTCGAGCCGGTCGGCCCGCGGGCGCGTCGGGCGGCCCCTCGACGAGAGTGGCGCTTTCATCGTTGACAGGCACTGCCGCTGCGGCCCTGAGCGGAGGGATCGTCCCGTTCGAAGCGCTTGTGCTTGCGACGATTCCCCTTCGAAGCGCTTGTGCTTGCGACGGTGGGCCACGCCCGGCCCACGTGTGCGCCGCGCCGCCGCCACGCGTCAATAGTACAGGTGGACCGCGAGCTGGGCGTAGGGCTCGAAACCCAGGCTGAAGCCGGAGTAGTCGGAGAACGAGTCGGCCTCCGACGTTCCCGTGCTCGTCCCGGTGGTGACATTGGTCGCGTTGACGCTCGATACCCAACCCGCCGACACCACCTGCGCGCCGAGATCGGCGGAGACCGCGATTTCCGGGCTAACAAACACCTCGCTGGCGAACCCACCCCCCCCGGAGAGCAGCACGTGCCGTTCCGTGGCGACGATGACGTCATCATTCTTGCCCGATTCCTCGCCGGCTGGCCACGACGCGAACTCAAGCTCGACGTCGCGGTAGCTCCCCGACAACTGGGCGACCAGCCACCCGCTCGCCCGCCCACGCTGGCCAAGCCTCCCGCGAAGGCCAAGCGACGGCAGGAGCCACACGTCTCGCTCGGCTTGGCGCGAATCGTCCGCGCCGGAGTCGTCAGGGTAGTCGAGGGTCCACGTGTCGGCGTCGTACCCGAGAAGCAACCCTGGTTCGAGCACAAGGCGCTCGGAGGTCCGCACCCGAGCGCTCGCGACGAAGTCCGCGCCGTCGCCGTCGCCCCGGATGCCCACGCCGATGCCCAAGATGGGTCGCGGCTCCTCAGCTAGCGCCCCTAGAACCAAGGTGATCATGCCGCCAACGTACCCGTTAGTCTTGCCACGTCAAGAGCGAAGTCTTAACCCTTAACCTCCGGCTCCTTTCTCCCTTTCTCACGCCCACCACGACTGCAACGGCGACAGCACCACGGCCTGAGCCCCGCAGCCGCGAATCTCCTCCACGAATCCCTCCACGTCCACCCCGGGAAGTTGGCGAGGCGGTGCTTCGAGGGGAAGCGTGAAGTCGTCCCAGTGACAGGGGAGCACCACGCGCGGCTTCACCCGCTCCACGAGCCGCCGGGTGTAGTCCTGCCGGTACTGGCGACCCACGGCGCACAGGAGGAGCACGTCGGCCTCGGCGAGCTGTTCGTCGATGAAATCCGCGCTATCGACATGCAAGACTCGCAAACCGTCGATTTCGATGTGCCAGTGGTACACCGGGCCGTGGCGCAGGTGGAAAACCCGGGGCGGCCAGGGCGGCGGGGCGAGGATGTCGCCCGGCAGGGGGACGCGGCCGAGCAGTGCCTTTCCGTGTCGCGACAGGTACGCGGTCGCAGATGCCTGGCCGCAGGGCACCGGCGACCGGGGCGTCACCTCGACGAACTGCGACATGTCGAGCCCGTAGGCGCGCGCGATGTGCCCGGTCGCGTGACTGCCGAGGAGCCGCGCCCCCGTGTGACGGCACACCGCCGGGGCGTCGAGCGCGTGGTCGTGGTGGCTGTGCCCCACCAGCACCTCGTTGGCCTCGGGCACAAAGCGCTGCACGAGGTCTTCGCGCGGCCCCAGTCGCCCGAAGATCGTCTGCCAGATGCCCGGTCGCGTGATGTTGGGGTCGAGCACGAAGGTGCGCGAGGGCCCGGCCACCACGAAGCCGGCGGTGCCGAGAAAGGTGAAGCGGACTGTCCCTTGCGACGGCTGGCGCCAGTAGTCGGGCGGCCCGCGCTCGAGGAGCGACCGGATCACGAGATCCGCATCGACAGGTCCACCCAGCGCGCCTGGTGGATGAGCCCGCCCATGCTCGCCCGGTGCACACCGAGGGTGGCGATCGTCGCGAGGCGCTCGCGAGTGAGGCCGCCGCTCACCTCGAGACGCGCGCGCCCCGCGGTGATGCGGACCGCCTCGCGGAGCGTGTCGTCGTCCATGTTGTCGAGCAAGACGTCGTCGGCCCCAGCGGCGAGGGCTTCCGCCAGCTCCGCCAGCGTCTCAACCTCCACTTCCACGCGCAACAGCGGGTGCGCGTGGGCACGAGCACGTTGCACCGCCGCCGTGATGCCGCCGGCCGCGACGATGTGGTTGTCCTTGATGAGCACCCCGTCGCTGAGCCCGAAGCGGTGGTTCCGCCCCCCGCCGTGGCGGACGGCGGCCTTTTCAAGCGCGCGATGCAGCGGCGTCGTCTTGCGCGTGTCGACGACGCGAAGCCCCGGGACCCCTGCGACCACGCGGCGTACGTGCGTGGCGATACCCGACAGACTCATCAGGAAGTTCAACGCGCACCGTTCGCCTACCAGAAGGTCGCGACACCGCCCGGTGACGGTCGCGACGGTGTCGTCGTTCGGGCCCCCCGCGAAGGCGCCGTCGGGCGTGGCAACGGTGTAGCCGCAGTCGAGCTGGCGGAAAACCTCGGCGGCCGCCGCGTGACCGCTCACGACGATGGGCTCCTTGGCGTAGATGCGGGCCTGCCCCTGCGCTTCGGCCGGCACGCAGGCCTCGGTGGTCACGTCGCCCTGGCCGAGGTCTTCCTCGATGGCCAAGCGCACCAGCTCAGTGAGGTTCATGGCCCATCGCTATCGCACCCGCGGGCGCCTCGATAGGGCCTCGCCGTGGACCTCGCCGAGCAAGCCGCCGCCCTGCCCACCGCCGCCGGGGTGTACCTTTTCCGTGACCGTAACGGCGGCGTGCTCTACGTCGGCAAGGCCGTCAACCTGCGCGCACGCGTAGCGCAGTACCTCTCTGGTCACGACGAGCGCTTCATGGTTCGCTACCTCGTGGCGGCCTCCCGAAGCGTCGACGGCCTGCCGGTACGCAACGAGAAAGAGGCGCTTCTCCTAGAGAACTCGCTCATCAAGCAGCACCAGCCCCGCTACAATGTGAAGCTGCGCGACGACAAGGAGTTCCTCCGCCTGCGAATCGACCCGAGGCAACGATTCCCGCGCGTCACCACAGTCCGCCGCGTGGCAGACGACGGCGCGCGCTACTTCGGCCCGTACCCCTCGGCCACGCAGGCGCGGGGCACCCTCGCCTTCGTGCAGCGCCACTTCAAGCTACGCACTTGCTCCGACGCGGTGATGGACAGTCGCAAGCGGCCGTGCTTGCTTCACCAGCTACAACGCTGCACGGCGCCCTGCGTGGCGCTCGTGAGCGCCGAGGCCTACGCCGAGCAGGTGGACGACGCCGCGCTCTGCTTGTCAGGGCGCAATCGCGAGCTCATCCCACGACTCGAAGCGCGGATGCTCGAGCACGCCGAGCACGAACGCTTCGAGGCTGCGGGGCGCCTTCGCGACCTCGTTTCCACGCTGCGCAAGTCCAGCGAGCGCCAGGCCGTGGCCGACCTCGCCGCCGCCAGCAGCGACGCCTGGGGGCTCCATCGCGAGGCAGACCGGGGGGTCATCGCGCTCTTGCCCACCCGGGATGGCAACGTGCAGAGCCCGCGGTCCTTCCCTTTCGAGGGGGAGATCGTCGACGATGCGGCGCTGTTGTCGTCGGTGCTCAACGCCTGGTACGCCGATCACGAGGTGCCGTCTCAGGTCTTGGTCCCCGTCGACCTCCCCGACGCCGAGGCGCTGGTGGAGATCCTCCGCGAGACCAATCGCCGTGTGAAGTTACTGGCGCCCCGACGCGGTGACAAGGCCGCCGGGACCGAGCTCGCCGCCAACGCCGCGCGCGCCCGCTTCGCGACGACACACTCCGAGGCCGATCGGGTGGGACGCGCCCTCGCCACCGTGGCCGAGGTGTGCGGACTCGACGCGCCCCCCTGGCGAATCGAGTGTTTCGACAACAGCAATCTCCTGGGTCAGGAGCCGGTCGCCGGTCAGGTCGTCTTCATCGACGGGCGGCCGTCGCGAAAAGACTACCGGCGCTACCACGTCAAGACGGTGGTGGGCGCCGACGACTACGCCACGATGAGGGAGATCATCGGCCGTCGCATGCGACGCGCCGCGGAGGACGGGGAGTTTCCCGACCTCCTCGTGGTTGACGGGGGACGTGGCCAGCTCGGCGCCGCCCTCGACGCGCTGAGAGACCTGGGACTCGACGAGCAACCGATCATCGGCATCGCCAAGCCGCGCACGGAGCACGCGCGCGGCGAGCGAGACGCCGTCGACAAGATCATCCTTCCGGGGCACCCCGAACCCGTCATCCTGCGTCACGATGACCCGGGCCTGCGCCTCCTCCAGCACCTGCGCGACCAGGCCCACGAGACCGCCATTGGTTTTCACCGGAAAACACGGTCTAAGGCCAGAATGCACTCTCAACTCGACGACATCCCCGGGATCGGCAAGACTCGGCGCCTCGCGCTCTTGCGCCACTTTGGCTCGCTCACGGCGCTGAAGTCTGCGGAGGTCGGTCAAATAGCCGAGGTTGAAGGCGTGGGACCGAAGGTTGCTGAACGCGTATATTCGGCACTACACCCCGCGAAGAGCACAATCCGCTAGACTGCCCGGCGGAGACGAGTCCCCATGATCCTTGCCCTGACCCTGATTGCTTGTGGAAACGGCGGCGGTACCGACACCTCGGACACCGCGCACGACCACTTCGACGCGTCGACCTTCTTCGGCGACTCCTGCGCCGGCTGTCACAACGCGGACGGCTCCGGCGGCGTCGACATCGGCGGCACGCCCAGCGCCGACCTCACCACCCGCGTGGCGGCCATGACCGACGACGAGATCGCCGCCGTGCTCACCGACGGCAAGGGCAACATGCCTGCGCAGTTGTCCACCGACGACGAGGTGGAGCACATGATCGAGTACCTCCGCGAAACCTTCCCGTAGGCGCTAGGCGAGCTTGACGTCCGCGACCGGCACCCACTCCGGCGCGGATCCGTCGTCCCACGCCACCTCGTATCGGGCGCCATCGAAGCTGCGGACGGTGGCGGACCAGTAGCCGCCGCCCCGCCACTTGGCCTGGACCCGCTGGCCGAGCGCGAAGGCCTGGCCCGCCATCATGCCACCCATCATGCCGGGCATTTGACCGGGCATCATCCCAGGCATCGCCTGCATCCCCGGCATCATCCCAGGCATTTGACCCGGCATCATCCCAGGCATCGCCTGCATCCCCGGCATCATTCCCGGCATTTGACCCGGCATCATCCCAGGCATCGCCTGCATCCCCGGCATCATCCCAGGCATCATCCCCGGCATCATCCCGGGCATCGCCTGCATCCCCGGCATCATTCCGGGCATCGCCTGCATCCCCGGCATCATCCCGGGCATCGCCTGCATGCCGTAGGGCGTGCCGATCACCTGGAGCGTGGCGATCGCGCAGTAATTACCGCCGTGGTTGTCGAGGCAGCTGATGCGGACACCCGTCGCGAGCACCGGCTGCGCCAGCGGGATCATCGTGGTGCTGCCGCGGTGACACATGCCCTGGGCCGCGAGCATGAACATCCCGGGGTTCTGAGCCGGCGCCACCTCGATGTTCACTGTGCGCGGGGCGCTCGTGTCGTAGCCGGGCACGGCCGCGTCGATGCTGACCGCCTCGATCATCGCGGGACTCTGGAGCTGGAGCACGAAGACCTGGGGCCACACCGGCGAGGCCGGCGAGCACCAGTAGGTGCCGGGGGCGGTGTCGAACAACTTGTCGATCGAGTAGCTGGCGCTGTACTCGGCGGGACGACTCACGACGACGACAGGAAGGGGCATGCCCATGTAAACGCTCCTCGGTGGGTAACGAATCTGTATCGCGGAACCCCTCAGCTCATCAGTCCCGCGTCGCCGCACTTGCGCAGCCCCCCGCGCGCGCGACAAGATGCCGACGCCGAGGATTCTATCGATGCGCGTGATGCTGATCCGCCCCCCTGCGAAGCACACCGTTGAGTCGGAGGTGCCCGAGGCCGTCTCCGCCGAGAACCTCAGCTACCCGCCGCTCGCGCTGATGGCGATCGCCCAAGTCCTCAAGGACTTCTCCGAGCACGAGGTGACCATCCTCGACGCCCAGCTCGACGACATCGACTACGACGTCATGGAGGCGAAGATCCGCGATTGGAAGCCCGAAGTCGTGGGCGTCACCGCCTTCACCGTGCAACTCGTCGACGTGCTCAAGACGGTGCAGACCGCGAAGAAGGCAGGCGCGAAGTACGCCGTGGTCGGCGGCCCACACGTGTCTGACTTCCCGCGCGAGTGCGTCGGCCTCCCGGGCGTCGACGCCGTGGTGAAGGGCGAGGGTCAAAAACCGATGCTCGACCTGTGCGACGCGTGGGCGCGAGGCGACACCGCCCGGGGCATCGCGGGCACGATGGCCCACCCCGATGATCCCGTCCCCGAGCAGGACGTGTACTTCTCCAACAACCTCGATGATTACCCGATCATCGACCGCGCGCTCGTCGACTACAAGCGCTACTACGACGTGATGGGCAAGGGCGGCATCTTCACCACCCTGATTAGCTCGCGCGGTTGCCCTTACCGCTGCACCTTCTGCAACACGCCGCGCCACCGCTACCGCGTGTCGAGCCCCGGCCGCGTGTGCGACGAGATCAAGGCCTGCCTCGACCTCGGCATCGAAGAGTTCTACTTCGTCGACGACACCTTCAACATCACCAACCAACGGGTGATCGACCTCTGCGACGAGATCATCCGTCGCGAGCTGAAGCTACGGTGGACGGTGCGCTTCCGCGTGAAGGGCGTCACCCGCGAGCTGCTCGAGAAGATGAAGCTCGCCGGCTGCCAGCGCATCCAGTTCGGCGTGGAGCAGGGCACCGAGGAGGGGCTACTGCGTCTCAAGAAAGACGTGACGGTCCGCGAGATCGAGAGCGCCTTCCGCCTCTGCCGCGAGGTCGGCATCAACACCGTTGCCTACTTCATGATCGGCACGCCGGTGGAGCGCACCCGCGACGACGTGCTCGACACCATCGCCTACAGCATCAAGCTCGATCCCGACTTCGTCATGTTCAACGTGCTCACCCCCTTTCCGGGCACCACCTTGTACGACGAGGGCATGCGCGACGGCGTGCTGAATCTCGACCCCTGGACCGACTTCATGAAGAACCCTCGCGAGGACTTCAAGGCGCAGGTCTGGGACGAGCACTTCAGCCGCGCCGAGCTGCGCGAGATGCTCGACATCGCCTACAAGAAATTCTACTGGCGCCCGAAGTTCGTGGCGCGAAACATCACCCAAATTCAGTCTCCGCGAGACTTCATGCGCAAGGCCAGTGCTGGCCTGCGCATGCTCGTGGCTTAAGCCCCCCGGTCGAACGAGGTCCCCCCGCATGGTCGCAACCCCCGAGAGCGTGTCTCCGAGCCCGAAGCCCGGAGAGAAGCGCTTCACCGTCGTGTTGATGACAATCTACTCGGTGGAGAACGCCGGCATCCGCTACGTCTCCGCAGCCCTGGCCCGAGAGGGCATCGACACTCACATCGTGTTCTTGCGCGACTGGCGCCACAACATGCTGGAGATGCCGACCGAGAAAGAGATTCAGATGGCGCTCGGCGTCATCCGCGACACCGGGGCCGACCTGATTGGCCTCGGCTTCATGTCGTCGCTCTTCCCGATGGCCAAGGAAGTCACCCGTCGCATCAAGGACGCCTTCCCCGGCACCCCGATCGTCTGGGGCGGTATTCACCCCACCTCGTGTCCCGAGGAGTGCATCCAACACGTGGACTATGTGTGCGTGGGCGAGGGCGAGGAGGCGGCGATCGACCTCGCCACCCGGCTCCGCGACGGCGGCGACGACACGAACATCCCCAACATCTACGCCAACAAGAACGGGAAGATCCACGTCAACAAGCCGCGTCCCCTGATCAAGGACATGGACTGGCTCCCCTACCCCGACACTCGCGACGAGAACAAGTACTACATCGAGGCCGACAAGATGACGATCGAGGAGCCGTGGAAACGCGGCGCCGAGTATCGCATCTACTTCAGCCGCGGCTGCCCCTACAACTGTTCGTACTGCTATGTCAGCATCCTCCGCGACGTGTACGACGAGAAGGGCAAGGAGTTCTACCGGGCGCGCTCGGTGGAGCACATCCTTGGCGAGCTCGAGCACATGAAGCAGACCTTCCCGAAGGTGGCCCGCATCAAGGTCGACGACGACACGAGCTTCGCCTTCGGCCAGCAGTGGATGGACGAGTTCCTCGAGAAGTACCCGTCGCGCGTGGGCATCCCCTTCGAGTGCCTGCTCATCCCGCCGATGTTGCGCGAGGACATGCTGGTGAAGCTCAAGGCGGCCGGCCTCATCCGCGTGCAGACGGGCATCGAGTCGGGCAGCTCCAAGGAATCCAAGGAGATCCACAACCGGAGCCCCGGAAACCAGGCGATCCTGAAGTTCGGCGAGTTCAACAAGACGTTGAAGATGGATATCGTCTACGACATCATCATCGACAACCCCTACGCCACCGAGGAGATGAAGCTCGAAACCGCCGAGTTCCTCCTCGAGCTCCCGCGGCCGTACTCGATCTACTTCTACTCGCTGAACTACTTCCCCCACACCTCGCTGACCCGGAAGATGCTGGCCGATGGCCTTCTCGACCCGAACGACGTGGAGGGGCGCGCCACCAAGTCATGGAGCCAGTTCCGCGTGTCGATGGATTGGCCGCGTTCCGACGAAGACCGGTTCTACCTGGCGATCTACTGTCTCGCCTCGAAGAACTTCGTGCCCAAGTGGTTCATCCGCAAGCTGATCGACGAGCGCGAGCACTGGAAGAAGCCCGAGAACGTCGACAAGGTGTTCTACCTGGCCTGGGGCAGCAACTACATCCGCATGGCCCACGTCGGCCTGCAGTACTGGCGCCGCGGCGAGCTCACCTGGTTCAAGGTGAAGCAGTACGGCAACCTCAAGAAGATGATCAGCCAGTAACCATGGGACTACGCGATAAGTTGCGTGGCGTCGTGCAGAAGGCGCTGACCGGGGGCGGCGGGCCTTCGTCGCCCAAACCTCCCGCGTCCACACCCGCGGAGCCCGCCAAGGGGGCGACGCCCGCCCCCGTGGCCGCCGCCGAGGCCGCCGACAAGCCCTGGTACCTGGAGGGCACCGACAGCGAGGGCGTCGAGGGCTGGGACCAGACCAACCCCGGCGGCGAGCCGGGGAAGACCAACCTCCGCGACTGAGCGCCTACTCGAAGTCCGGGGCGTAGTCCGCCACCCGTTCCCCAGGGCCACCCGGCGTGGCCTCGGTGTTGTTGGTCGAGCACGCGAGGTTCGCGTGGATGGCGTCGATGTCGTCGCGCGCGTCCGACCACTCGTCGCCGCCGAACTCCGCGTAGATCGCGAAGTTGGAGGCATGGTCAACCACGTAGCCACCGTAGTCGCGCAGAGCGCGTAACAGAGCGAGCCCCGCCGGGGTCGACACCACGTCCTCGTCGATATCCGCGGGTAGCGCGAGGTGTTGTCCCACGGGGACGACGCCGGTCATCGCGTCCTCCTGGCTGCTGTCCACCGCGTTTGCCGGCCAGGCATAGACGGGCGCGAGGTCGTCGAGCGGCAACGACACCGCCACGGCGTGCCGCGCCCCCGGCGCGACTTCTCCCGCGCGCAAGAGGCCGCCAATGGCGCTGCCCCCGTAGATGCGCACGCCGTCGGTCGCGACACCGCTCCCGCGCAGGTCGACCTGCGCCCACGCCTCCACCGCCCAGCCAGTGTCCACCTCGCGGGCCTTCCACGCCTCAGTCACTCTCTCGCCGGCGGGGTCGATGACGTGCATGTGGGCATCGCCGTCGGGGTACTCGGGCACCGAGGGCGTGGCGGCGGGAGGTACCTGCCACTGCAGCTTCACCGTGTCGTCCTCGACGAGATCCACCCAGGGGTCGTCGTCACGGGCTCGGAGCACGGGGTGGCTCCAGGTCTCGATGTTGACCCAGGCCTCGCCCGCGGGCTCGCGCACGGCGCGGGTGCAGTCGCCCTCCGCCAGGAATAGCCCGTCACCCACGGGCATGTTCCACGGTGAATCGGCGCTGAAGGGCCAGAGTGCCGGGTCGCGGGTGGCGGGAGGATCTGGACTCGGGCTCCCGTCGCCCGGCGAGGGCGCACAGGCGACGAGGACGATCACCACGAGCATGGTGGATCCTACTTCGCCGGGGGACGAGCCGCGCCCTCAGACCCTCCAGTCGATCTCCGGCTCCCCTCGCCCCCGCAGGTACGCGTTCACCCGCGAGAAAGGCCGCGAGCCGAAGAAGCCGGCGTGTGCCGAGAGCGGCGACGGGTGTGGTGCCTTCACCACGAAGTGACGAGAGAGGTCGACCTTGGCGGCCTTGTCGGCGGCGGAGCGTCCCCAGAGCACAAACGCGATACCCTCGCGACGCGACGCGACCGCGCGGACCACCGCGTCGGTGAAGCTCTCCCAGCCCCGTCCCTTGTGACTGTTGGCCTGGTTCTCCCTCACCGTGAGCGTGGCGTTGAGCAGGAGCACCCCCTGCTCGGCCCAGCGCGTCAGGTCGCCGTGCGGCGCGGGCGGGATTCCCAGGTCAGTGTTGAGCTCCTTGTAGATATTCAAGAGCGAAGGCGGGATGTCCACGCCCTTGCGCACCGAGAAACAGAGCCCGTGGGCCTGTCCCCAGCCGTGGTAGGGGTCCTGGCCGAGGATCACCACCCGCACGCGGCCGAGCGGCGCCTGGTTCATCGCCGCGAAGATCTCCTCGCCGGGCGGGAACACCCGGTACTGCCGCTTTTCCTCCACGAGGAAAGCACGAAGCTCCTGCATGTACGGGCGCTCGAACTCGGGCCCGAGGGCCTCGAGCCAGTCGCCGGGGAGTTGGGGGCGGCGCTCGGCCATGACGCGCGCCGTATAGCTTGGCGCATGCGCTGGCTCCTTTTCTCCCTCCTCGCTGTCGGCTCCCCTGCCCTCGCCGCATCCGCGAAGGCCCCCGCCGCCGCGGTCGATCCCTGGTCGGCGATGATCGAGAAGGCCACGCCCGCGATCGTCTCGATCGACATCGTGAGCACCCGCGCGTTCGACACCGAGCGGGCGTCGCACAGCTACGCGACAGGGTTCGTGGTCGACGCCGAGCGCGGCATCATCCTGACCAACCGGCACGTGGTGGAGCCCGGGCCGGTGCGCAGCGAGGCGATCTTCCAGGACCAGGAGGTGGTGCCGCTGCGCGCGATCTACCGCGACCCGGTGCACGACTTCGGCTTCTACCAGTTCGATCCAGCCCAGGTGAAGTACCTGGAGGTCGCGGCCCTGTCGCTCGACCCCACCGGCGCCAAGGTGGGGAGCGAGATCCGGGTGCTGGGCAACAACGCGGGGGAAAAGCTCTCCATCCACACCGGCACCATCGCTCGGCTCGATCGCGACGCGCCCCGCTACTCGTCCACCGGCTACAACGACTTCAACACCTTCTACATCCAGGCCGCGGCGGGCACGACAGGTGGGTCCTCGGGCTCTCCCGTCCTCGACATCAACGGGACGGTCGTGGCGCTCAACGCCGGCGCCCGTCGCGACAGCGCCGCGAGCTTCTACCTCCCCCTCGACCGCGTGCAGCGTGCCCTGGAGCTCGTTCGCGCCGGCAAGCCGGTGCCCCGGGGCAACATCCAGGCGGTGCTCGGGCACACCGCCTACGATGAGCTCGACCGGCTCGGGCTGAGCGACGCCACCGAGGCCGCCGCCCGCGCGCGGAACCCGGAGGGCAAGGGCCTGCTCGTGGTGCGCGAGGTCTTGCCCGGCGGCCCGTCTGACCAGAAACTCATGGTGGGCGACGTGGTGGTGACGTTGAATGGGACACCGGTCGACGCCTTCATCCCCGTCGAGTCTACCCTCGACGACAACGTGGGACGCGCGGTCAGGTTCGGCGTGGAGCGCGGCGGTCGGCCCCTCGAGGTGGAGGTGACCGTGGGCGACCTGCATGCCACCGCCCCGAGCGCCTACGTGGAGTTCGGCGGCGACCTGCTCCACGCGCTGAGCTACCAGCAGGCCCGGAACTACAACGTCCCCGCGCAAGGCGTGTACGTCGCGAGCACCGGCTACAGCCTCAAGCACGGCGGTGTGCCCGAGGGCGTGCGCCTCGACAGCGTGGACGGGCAAGCGGTCCCCGATCTCGACACCCTCTGGCGGGTGCTGCAGTCGCTCCCCGATCGCGCGCGAGTGGAGGTGCGCTACACCGCGATGTCGGAGGCACGGCGCCCGCAGGTGGCCGCGTTGCTGGTCGACCGGACCTTCTTCCCGATGCGACGGTGTACACGCGACGACAACACGGGTCGATGGCCCTGCGTCGATGCCCCTGCCGCGCCGCAGGCCGCCGCCGTCCTGGGTGCCACCGCCGCGTTGCAGACCCCGCCGAAGGGCGCGCCGGGCAAAGTAGGGCGCTCCCTGGTGTACGTGGAAACCCGCCTGCCGCTGGTTCTCGCTGGGAACAACGGGGATTTCTACACCGGTGTGGGCCTCGTGCTCAACGCGGCGACGGGCCTGGTGCTGGTGGACCGTGACACCGTCCCGCAGATGCTCGCCGACGTCAACGTGGTGATTGGCGGCACCCTTCGTGTGCCGGCCACCCCGGTGTACTTCCACCCCGAGCACAACTTCGCCATCATCCAGTTCGACCCGGCCCTGGTCGGCGACACGCCGCTGGTCGACGCACCGCTGGAGGCCACCCGTCCCGCCACGGGCGACCACACCTGGCAGGTGGGCCTGAACTCGCGACAGGAGTTGGTGTGGAGCGAGGCCTCCATCGAGGGTTTCCAGCCCTTCACCCTGATTAGCCCCGCCGTCCCCCAGTACCGGGAGTACAACGTCGATCTCATCGCCACCGTGGAGCCAGCCCTCGACAAGGGCGGCGTGATTGTCGACCTCAAGGGCAACGTGCGCGGATTCCTCGCGTCGTTCGTCGATGGCAGCGGCAAGGGACAATCGTCGAAGTTCATCGGCCTGCCGGTGGATACCTTCGCCGACGTGGCCGAGGCGTTGGCCGACGGGCGCCCGCCCACCGCCGCGACACTGGGCGTGGCGTGGAAACCGATCCCGCTGTCTACCGCGCAAGACCGCGGCCTCTCCGCCGCCGAGGCGGCCACGATGGCCACCGTCGCGAAGTCGCGACGCATCCTCGCCGCCACCTACGTGGCCCCCGACGCGCCGGCCGGCAAGCACGTGCGGCCGGGCGACCTGCTGCTCGCGGTCAACGGCCAGCCCACCTCGTCCTGGCGCGTGGTGGAGAAGGCGCTCCATGCTCCCCTGACACTCGCGCTCTGGCGCGATGGCCGGCGCGTGGTGGAGACGGTCGAGCCGCAACGCGTGTCCACGACTGACATCGACCGCGCTCTGGTGTGGGCAGGCGCCATCCTGCACGCGCCCCACCGGGCCATGGTCCTGCAACAGGGCGTGCCCCCGACCGGGGTGTACGTGAGCTGGCGTTGGTTTGGCAGCCCCGGCGACAAGTACGATCTCGACCCCACCTGGCGCATCGAGGCCGTCGACGACGTGCCCGTGCCCGATCTCGACGCCTTCAAGGCCGCCGTGGCCGGCCGTGCCGACCGCGACCCGGTGCGCCTGCGCGTGATCGACCTCGACGGGCGCACGCGAGTGGTCACGTTGCGGCTCGACCTCGACTACTGGCCGGCCTACGACCTGCGCCGGGTAGACGGCTACTGGACACGCACCGCTTGGTGATCGCGTCGCTGGCGATGGCGGCCGAGCCGGTCGAATGGCGCGCCCTCGGCGGCGCCCAGGTCGACAGTGACAGCCATGGCGAGGTGGACCTCGGGATTCGGAGTGGCCCCTGGGTGGCCGAGATCTTCACCGACACCCTCGACGCGCGATGGGAGAAGAACGGCGAGCGAGGCCGCACGTCGCTCGGTGTGCGGGCCGAGGCCTTCGCGGCGGGTTTACTCATCACGCCCTGGAGCGACGGGGCGCCTGACCCTGATCGCGCGTTGACGGCGTCGTACGCGGGGCCCCAGGCCTCCTTCGCGTGGTACCTGCCGAGGGGGCTCTGGGTGGGCGCCGACCTGCACGGGCGGGCCTGGTGGTTCGGGCAGGTGGCGGACGTCGCGCCGCCGCCGCCGCACCTGAGCGCCCGGGGCTCAGTGCTCGCAGGCTGGTGGAACCCCTCTCTGCAGGCCCTCGTGGGCGGTGGATTCACCGGCGCCGCTCCGGTGGAGGGGGGGAGCACGCTGCTCGACGGGGGCGAGAACTACGGCGCCGCGCAGGCGGTGGGACAAGGGATCGCGCCTCACGCGTGGGCCGAGGTGCTGCTCGACCCCGGCACGCTCGTCGCGCCGGTCATGCAGTTCCGCGCTGGCTACGAGGGCCTCGAGAGCGTGATGTACGCCCCCCGACTGGGCGGCCAGATGCCCTATGTGATTCCCCTGGCGGGCGCGGCCTGGGCCGAGTTCCAGGCGCAGACCTTCGTCGCGACAAGAGTCACCCTCGCAGTCGGCGACGCCGGCGCCGGGCCCGGCAGTGGAAGTGGCGCCCCGCTGCGCCCCGCCGCCGGGCGCTGGGTTGCCCGCGGCCAGATCGGCGCGGACGTAGCGTATTTCAAGGGTATCTACCCACGTTATTCCCCCTACACGGCGGGTGCCTTCTACATTGGGGAACGCTTCGACCCGGTGGGGCCGCACGTCGGCTTCCTCGCCCGACTCGAGCTGCGCCGCGGCCGTGCCTGGCTGCAAGCGGAAGGCGCGTACAGCCCGACGATCCCCCGGCAAGAGCACGTCCTGCCTGCCTCGGCGATGCTCCGTCTCGGCGTGGACTGGGGAACGGGCGCGCCGTGGTAGACTCCCCGATGCGCCGAGGCCAGTCCTCCGTGGAGCCCATGCTCGTGTTCAGCGCGGTCATCCTCGCGGCCCTCGGGCTCTGCTACTGGCGTGTCGACGATCTCGTGGTGCTGGTGCAAACGGTGGCAGCCATGCTCGAGCAGAGCCAGTACTTCGACCGCCTGCGCAGCATCGTGGAGGGTTGATGAACCGCCGAGGACAGTCCGTCGTGGAGTACATGCTCGCCGTGGCCGTGCTGGTGGTGGCGCTGGCCGCCGCCTGGACGGTGTTTGCCGAGGGTGTGCGCGGCGGCTTCGACAGCGTGCGCAAGACCGTGCAGATGCCCTACCCGTGACGCCGCCGCTCGGCCCGAGCGACGCGGCCCTCGCCGTGCTCCTCCTCGGCGCGGTCTACACCGACGTGACCACCGGCAAGATCAGGAATGTCCTCACCTTCCCGGTGATGGCTCTCGGCGTGGCGATGGCGCCGTTCACCCTGACGCACTGGTTTGACGGCGCCCTCGGCCTGCTCGCCGCGATGGTGCTCGCGATTCCCGCGTGGCGTCTCGGTCGCGCGCTTCATGCGGGCGATGTCAAGATGCTCATGGCGGCCGGGGCGATCCTCGGCCCCGAGGCGGCCCTCCGGGCCGTTCTATTCACCTATATCCTAGGTTTTCCAGCGGGCATCGCCGTGCTCGCCTACCGGGGACGCCTGGGGAACCTCTACCGGATGTTCATCAAGCGCGAGAAGGTGGCGCCCACCGAGGCGATCCACGCCCCCGTCGTGGCGGCCGGCATCCTCGCCGCGCGCCTCCAGCCCTGGCCCGAGCTGTGGTAGAAAGGCCCATGCGCCGCGGCCAGTCGACCGTCGAGTGGATGCTCCTGGTATCGGTGATCACCGTGGGCCTGGTCGCCGCAGCTTACGCCTTTCTTCCTGGTTTCTCGCAGGGTGTCGACGAGCTCGAGTCCGATCTCGGCAAGCTCTTCGCGCAGGGCGAACGCGACGGCAGCGGCGACGCCCGGTAGCACCGGCCCCGAACGCGGTAGACTCCCGCACCCATGAAGAACGTCCGCGCCCTCCTCCTGTCGCTGATCGTGGCGCTCGTCGCCACCTTCGCGCAGTGCCGATACGTCCACAGTCGGGAGCAGGTGCTGCTCTACGACAGCGAGCCCCTCAAGACGCTGGTCGCGACGGTCGACATCCCCGCCAAGGTGCGCCTCGACGAGACGATGGTGCAGCTGGTCGACGTGCCGCGCAAGTGGCAACAACCGAAGGCGCTCACCTCGATGGACGCGGTGATCGGCCAGATCTCGAGCGTGCCCATCTTCGCCGGCGAGCAGGTGGTGGCCACGAAGCTCGTGACCGTCGAGGACGCGGGTCTCGCCTTCTACGTGCCGAAGGGCTACCGCGCGCTGGCGATTGCCGTCGATGTCTACAACGCCGTGGGCGGTCACATCCGACCGGGAAATCACGTCGACATCCTCGGCAGCTTCGACTTCGGCTCCGGCGAGAAGTCCGACCTGCGCACCGTCACGCTGCAGCAAGACGTGTGGGTGCTCTCGGTGGTCGACGACATCGGCGCCATCACCGCGCGCGAGGTGGTTCCCCTCCCCGACCCGGAGAACCCGGAGAGCTACGAGCCGCCGCCTGGGCCCTCCGACCTCTTGCAGTCGCAAGCCACGATCACCATCGCGGTGACCCCCGCCGACGCGCAGCGGCTCTCGATGGCGCAGGAGATCGGTCGACTCGGCGTGGTCCTGCGCTCACTGTGGGAGAGCGAGACCAAGGTGGAGCTCACCCCCGCCACCGTGCAGACCGTGCTCGGCATGCCCGAGCAGGTGCGCACGCGCTCGCGCCCGGCCTACCGCCTGATCGAGGGAGGCCTCTAGATGTTGCTCAGCTTGCTCCCGCTCTGCGCCTACGTGCAGGCCGCCGAGGAAACCGTCCCCGACCAGGTGGTGGTGATCAACAGCCAGACGGCGATCGACGTGCCCTACGCCTTCGGCGACATCAGCGTCGGCAGCGGCGAGGTGGTCAAGGTTGTCCCCCTGCGCGACGAGAAGCAGCTCTTGCTCGCGGGGCGCGAGGTCGGGACCACCAACGTCATCCTCTTCGACACTCGCGGCGTGCGTCGCGACGAGTTCGAGGTGACGGTCATCCCCGCCAACCTCGCCAAGGTGATGAAGAACGTGCAGGTCCTGCTCGACGACATCGAGGGTCTTTCCTTCAAGATCGTCAACGACCGCATCTACATCCAGGGCGAGGTGTCGCTCGACGACGAACTGCGTCGTGTGCAAGACCTCGACGAGAAGGAAAACCTCGTCGAGTCGATGGTCACCCTGTCGCCGGTGTCGCAGCGGCTCCTGGCCTCGCTCATCCAGAAGGAGATCGGCACGCCGGGCGTGAATGTGCGCCTCGTAGGCCGCAAGATCATGCTGGAAGGCACCGTGCACAGCGACGCCGCCAGCGCGCGCGCCGAGGCCATCGCCAAGGCCTACTACCCCGACGTGGTCAACGTGCTGGAGATCCGCGAGGTGGAGCGTGTCCCCGGGCAGGCGGAGACCATCGTGCTCGTCGTGCACTTCGTCGAGCTCACCAAGACACTGACCGACGAGTGGGGGATCCAGTGGACGCCCCTGTCAGGAACCGGCGTGGAGTTCGAGTTGTCCTCGTCAAACGATGGGAGTGGCTGGTCGGATGTGACCGGGACGGCCACCGCCAACGTGTCGATGCTGCTCCCGCGCCTGGAGGCTTTGCGCAGTACCGGCTACGTGCGTGTGCTCGAAAACCCCACGGTCTCGGTGAAGAGCGGCGACACGGCGCACATCTTCAGCGGCTCCAAGGTGCCGATCGTCTACCTGGACAATGGCACCAAGGTGGTCGAGTTCATCGACGTGGGCATCACGCTCGATGTCACGCCCTACGCCGCCGGCGCGAGTGTCGACCTCAACATTGGCGTGGAGGTGAGCGCCCTCGGGGAGCTGGCCGCCAACGGCTACCAGTCGATCGACACCTCGGAGATCGCCACCTCGCAGTTCTGCCGCGCCGGTGAGAGCATCGTGATCGGTGGGCTGGAGCGCCTCAGCGACCGGGTGAACTACAACAAGCTGCCGAGCGGGGTCGATCTCAACGCGGAGGGCATCTTCACGCTCTACCGGTCGAAGGACTACAAGAAGTCGAAGTCGCAGTTTCTGGTGTTCATCACGCCGCAGATCCACGAGACATCGAGCACGGCAAACCGGGAGATCCAGGACAAGTTCAACTTGCTGGAGGTCCGGCAGTAATGCCCGCCCGGGTGATCGTGTGTGGTGGCGCTCGCGACGGGCAGGGCCGCAGTACCTTTGTCGTCAACCTGGCGTTCTCGCTGCTCAAGGAAACGCGCGGGCGGGTGCTCATCGTCGACCTCGACCCCAACGGCATCGGCGACACCGCCGCGATGATCAGCCTCGCCGAGGCCCGCACGATCGTGGACTTCACGCCCTACCTGGCGCAGCTCACCCCCCAGGCCTTCGGCCCCTACCTGGCCGCCCACCCCACCGGACTCGGCTTCCTCCCCATCGCCGCCACGCTGGAGGCGGCGCTCAAGGCCTCGCCCGATGCGGTGCGCAAGGTGTTCGATCTGCTCGGCTCCATCTGCGATTACGTGGTGGTTGACGCGGGTAGTGGTTGCGACCCGGTGAACATCGCCGCGCTCGAACGCGCCGCCGGTATCTTGCTCGTGACACAGGCCGCGCCCACCGCGCTCTCGGCGGCCCGTCGTTTCGCGGATCGGCTCCAGGCGCTGCATTTCCCGCAGCAGCTGGTGAAGTTCGTGGTCAACGCCCACGACGAGAACCTGCTCAGCAAGGAGGCCGTCGCTGGGCGGCTGGGGCGGGCGGCCCTCGTGGTCTTGCCCAAGGACGACAAGCTCAGTGGCGAGGCGATCAACAAGGGCTACCCCTTCGTGCTCGACCAGCCCCGGGCCACGCTGTCGCGGGTGTACGACGAGTTCACGCGCCAGTGCGTGGAGAAGGGCATCTTCGACCAGCTCGCCAATGTGGCGCGCGGCAAGGGACAGGCCGTCGAGGGCCGTCGCGACGTCGAAGTCACGCAGGAGCAAGAGAAGGCGCTGGAGGGCTTTCTCAAGGCCCGCGGCGGCCCACGCGGCAAGGCATCCAAGGAGCTCGACCCGCGGACGAAGCTCAAGATGCTCATCCACAAGCGCCTGCCCGAGCAGCTCGACCTCAAGCGGGTGGATCGCGAGATCGGCAACCGGCCGGACCGCGACAAGCTCTTGCGGGAGAAAGCCGAGGCCGCGGTGGCCAAGATCCTCGACGAGGAGGGCACCGGCATCGCCGACCGCGCGGCGCGCAAGCGCATCGTCAAGGAGGTCTGCGACGAGGCGCTGGGCCTCGGCCCCCTGGAGGATCTCCTCGCCGACGACCGCGTGACCGAGGTGATGGTCAACGGTCGCGACAACGTCTTCATCGAGCTCTCGGGGAAGCTCCAGCGGACCGACCTGTCCTTCACCGACGACCAGCAGCTCCTTGGCGTGATCGAGCGCATCGTCACCCCGCTCGGCCGCCGCATCGACGAGAAGTCGCCGATGGTCGACGCGCGCCTCATGGACGGCTCGCGCGTGAACGCGATCATCCCGCCGTTGGCCATCGACGGGCCGTCGATCACCATCCGCAAGTTCGCAAAGGAGCCACTGCAAGTCGACGACCTCGTGCGCTACGGCTCGTTGACGCCGGACCTCGCCGATCTGCTGCGCGCCTGCGTGGAAGCGCGCCTCAACATCGTGATCTCCGGCGGCACCGGCTCCGGCAAGACCACCCTACTCAACGTGCTGTCCAGCTTCATCCCCCAGGACGACCGCATCGTCACCATCGAGGACGCCGCCGAGTTGCAGCTGCGACAGCCGCACATCGTGCGCCTTGAATCGCGACCGGCCAACATCGAGGGCGTAGGCGAGGTGCGCATCCGCGACCTCGTAAAGAACAGCCTTCGCATGCGTCCGGACCGCATCGTGGTGGGCGAGTGCCGCGGCCCCGAGGCCGTCGACATGTTGCAGGCGATGAACACACCCCGCTCTCCACCGGTTCGGTTGACTTCATTGAAGATATTCGCAGGCAGGCTCAA
>SXGT01507460.1_pt1 | contig 43342 bp, 37 predicted proteins | sample 3176221 | NCBI WGS metagenome assembly SXGT01 (sample SAMN11356862, study PRJNA531348) | freshwater metagenome | isolation source: freshwater sample F1-120 | place: China: Fuxian Lake, Yuxi | collected 2017-12-25
AGTTCGTCGTGCACGAGGCGTTGGAGATAACCCGGTGCTTCTCGGGATCAAGCTCCGTGTGGTTGACACCCATGACGACTGTCTTGTCGATGTCGCCCTTGGCCGGCGCCGAGAGCAGGACGTAGCGCGCGCCAGCCTCCAGGTGCTTGGCCGCCTGCTCCCGCTTCTCGAAGATCCCCGTGCACTCCAGCACGATGTCGACGCCGAGCTCCTTCCACGGCAGCTTCGTCGGATCGCGCTCGGCCGTGATCTTGATCCTGTCGCCGTTGACGATCAGCGCCCCATCGGCCACCTCGACCGTCCCTTTGAACCTGCCGTGCACCGAGTCGTAGCGCAAAAGATGCGCGAGCGTCTCGGCGTCCGTCAGATCGTTGATCCCCACGAAGTCCACGCCCGGCCGGCCCAGCGCCGAGCGCAGCGCGCAGCGGCCAATGCGACCAAATCCATTGATGCCGATCTTCACCATCTCCAAGTCCCTCCTGAAGTAAGTCAACCGGCCCCGCATCGGGGCCTCCTGTCAAAGCCTTGCTCGTCAAAATCCTTGCGGCTCCCTGATACGTCCGCCCGCCCTCCCCTGTCAAGGCGGCTGCTCGGTCTGCAGAGCGCGCGACCGTCCTCAGCCGCCGACCGCGGGCCACCCGCCGGACACCTCCAGGAGCGCTCGGGTGAAGGCCCTGACCGCCAGCGGCAGGCACGCCTCGTCCACGTCGAAGCGCGGCGAGTGGATAGGGTGGACGATCCCGCGCTCCCGGTTGCCGACCCCCAGCATGAAGTAGGCGCCCGGCACCCGCCTCGAGAACGACGCGAAGTCCTCGGCCCCCATCTGCGGCGGCGACACCTCCACCCGATCCGCGCCCACCTCGGCCCGCAGCGCCCCCAGCGCGCGCCCCACCAGCGCCGGATCGTTGATCACGGCCCTGGCCCCCTGCGAGGTCGTCAGCTCGGCCTGCGCCCCGTGCGCCGCGCAGATCCCCTCGATGAGCCTGCCGAGCGCCTCCAGCGCCCTGACCCTGACCCCCTCGTCCAGCGTCCGCACCAGCCCGATCATCCGCGCCTCGGCGGGGATCACGTTGAAGGCCTCCCCGGCCTCGATGCGCCCCACCGACACCACGCACGCCTCCCGCGCGTCGATCACCCGGCCCGGGATGCCCTGCAAGGCCACCACGATCTGCGCCGCCACATAGATCGGGTCGATCCCCTCCTGCGGGTACGCCCCGTGGGTCTGGCGACCCCGCACGGTCAAGCGCCACGCGTCCGAGCCCGCCCACACAGGCCCCAGGCTGTAGCCGATCCGCCCCACCGGCAGCGAGGGCATGCAGTGGAGCGCAAAAATCCCCTCCACCGCCGGACCCTCGAGCACCCCCCCGGCCACCATCGCCTCGGCCCCGGCCAGCCCGCTGCCCGGCGCGCCCTCCTCGGCCGGCTGGAAGATCACCTTGACCCTGCCCCGCAGCGATCCCCTGGCCTCCACCAGCGCCGCCGCGATCCCCAGCCCCACCGTCGTGTGCACGTCGTGCCCGCAGGCGTGCATCACCCCAGGGTTGCACGAGGCGTACTGCGCGCCCGTCTCCTCCTCGATGGGCAAGGCGTCCGTGTCCGCCCGCCACGCCAGCGTCGGCCCCTCCTGCCCGCCCTCGATCACCGCCACCACGCCCGTCGGCGCGCCGTCCAGCCCCTCCCGCGGCTCCAGGCCCATCGCCCGCAGCTCCGCCGCGATGAACGCCGCCGTCTCGCGCTCCTGCGTTGACAGCTCCGGGTGCCGGTGCAGCCGACGACGAACCTCCACCAGACGCCCCTCGGACCAGCTCATCTCTCCCCCCCCTCGCGCCGCTCAGGCGCCGCCCGCACCCGACACCAGCCCCAGCCCCTGGCCGAGCCTGCGGACCCCCTCCTCCACCTCCCCCGTCGTCGTCGCCAGCCGCACCCACCCTCGCCCGCCCTCCCCGAAGCCCTGCCCCGGGATCGCGATGAGCCCGACCTCCTGCAACATCCTCATGCACAGCCCGAGGTCATCCTCCCCCCCTCGAAGGTGCGGCCTGACGTCCACGAAGATGTAGAAGGCCCCCTCGGCCGGCGCGTGCGAGAGCCCAAGATCCGCCAGCGCCTTGACCGCCCGATCGCGCCTCTCCTTGAAGATCGCGACGTTGGCCTCGATCGCCCCGACCGCCGGACCTCGACCGCAGAGCCCCTCGACGGCCACCTGCGCCGCGGCCTGGGCCAGCGTGCTGGCGCAGGTGTTGACGATCTGGTGCGTGGCCGTCAACCCCACCGCGAGGCGCCGCGGCGCCGCCATCCACCCCAGCCGCCAGCCCATCATGTTGGCGCTCTTGGACAGGCCGCTGAGCACGATCCCCTCCTGCGAAGCGGCCGAGGGGCTGCAGAACTGACCCTCGTAGGTGAAGCGATCGTAGATCTCGTCGCTCACCCAGGCCACGCCGCGGGCGTCGAGCAGCGCGCAGATCTCCTCCAGATCCTTGGGATCGGCCAGCGCCCCGGTCGGGTTGCCCGGCGCGCTGATCACGACCGCCCGGACCTTCGGCCCGAGCGCCGCCTCGATGGCCTCGGCGCGCGGCCGGAAGCCCCGCGCCGCGCCGCAGGCGTAGGTCCGCGCGCCCACCCCGATGGCCTGGGCGATCATCGCGTAGGCCGGGAAGCCCGGGTCCGGCACCAGGATCTCGTCGCCGGGGCCGCACAGCGCCGACAGCGCCACGAAGAGCCCCTCCTGGACCCCCGAGGTGATGATCACCCCCTCGGGCTCGATCCAGCCGCCGACCCCCGCACCCTGAGCCCCCCAGCGGGCGTACATGTCGGCGATCGAGGCCCGCAGCGCCAGGTGGCCCGCGTTGAGGCTGTAGGGCGCCATCCCACCCTCAAGGGTTTTTCGGACGGCCTCGACGACAGGCTCGGGGACCGGCAGATCGGGCTGGCCCAGGCCCATGTTCAGGCAGCCCGGCGGGGCGGCAGCGAAGACCTTGCGGATCAGGCTCGGCGAGATGGCCTCGATCCGGGGGTGGAGCTCTATCATGGGGGCGCCTTGGGCTAGCGCAGCGCGTCTTCCAGCGCGGTGCGGGCCGAGGTGGCCTCGTCGCGGTACTTGATGATCAAGGGCGCCGCGATGGACAGGCCGTGCTCGACGGCGAAGGGGCCGCGCGCCGGGCGGCTGCCGGGGACGACGACGGCGCCCTCGGGGATGACGAGCGGGCCCTCGGGGCCAGCGCGGTGGATCACCTCGCGGACCAGATCGTAGACGGGCGTCGAGGCGTTGAGGATGACCCCGCTGCCCAGCACCGCCCGCCGCCGCACGACCGTGCCCTCGTAGACCCCGCAGTTGCCCCCGACCATCACGTCGTCCTCGATGACGACCGGCGCCAGCCCGATGGGCTCGAGCACCCCGCCGATCTGGACCCCCGCCGACAGGTGGACCCGCTTGCCGATCTGGGCGCAGGAGCCCACCAGCGCGTGGGAGTCGACCATCGTCTCGTCGTCGACGTAGGCCCCGACGTTGATGTACATCGGCGGCATGCAGGTCACGCTGCGACCCAGGTAGGCGCCCGCCCGCACGGCGCTGCCGCCAGGCACGATCCGGATGTTGCGCTCCAGGAAGGGCGGCGTGCGCGGCGGGAAGGTGTCCTTGTCCGCCATCGGCAGCGGCCCGGCGCTGTAGATCGTGTTCTCGCCGAGCCGAAAACCCAGCAATATCCCCTTCTTGACCGCCGCGTCGACCACCCAGGCGCCATCGGGCTGGCGGCTGGCCGCCCGCCACTGGCCCGCCTCGATGACCTCCAGGAAGGCCGCGAAGGTCGCGCGGGCCTCCGGGTGGGCCAGCAGCGCCTCACGCGAAAGCTCAAAGAGGGACTCCACCGACGCGCGCAGCTTCTCCATCACCCCTCGCAGGCGCTCGTATCCACATTACAGCTGCGGCCCTCGCCGCAGTCGCTGTCCTCGACGCACTCGACGCAGGCGCCAGCGCCGCAGATCGGCCTGCCGGGCGCCCCGGCGCAGTCGGTGTTGGCCGCGCACTCGGCGCAGACTCCGTTGTCGCAGATCGGCCGGCCGGCCTTGTCGGCGCAGTCGCCGTTGACCGCGCAGCGCGCGCAGTAAGCGCAGCGGCCCGTGCCCGCGGCGACCTGGAAGTCGTTGTTGGAGGTCGTCGCGTCCTCGGAGGCGAAGTCGCACTGCGCCCCGGAGCCCGTCACGCACTGGGCGGTGATCGGATCGGCCGGATCGACCGGATCGCAGTCGCTGTTGCGGACACACTCGCAGTTGACGTCCAGATCACAGTCCAGCGCGCAGACATTGCCATTGCCGCGACCGTCGCGGATCGGCTCGCACACCGCCAGCGCCCCGATCTTGATGCCCAGGCCCGCCTCCTCGAAGCGCGTCTGGCAGTCGCGGTTGTCCTCGCAGCAGATGTCCGAGTCCCGATCCTCGTCGATCTCCAGCGTCACCTTGGTCTGCAGGTCCAGCACCACCCCGCCGCCCTGGAAGCACTCCGGCCGCTGGTCAGGCGGCGCCTCGAAGCACCCCGACAGCACCCCGGCCAGCCCCAGCGCGACGGCCACCCTCGCGATCGTCTTCATCGGCCTCCCCGCGTCCGTCAGCGCCGCCATCAGTAACCCACCTCGAGCTGGAGCCCCGCGCCGGCCCCGGCCCCCACCGGCATCAGGCCGATCTGGAAGGAGGGGCCGCGCTCGTAGACGTCCTCAATCCCCTCAGGCTCGTCGAGCACGTCGTAGCCCAGCGCCGAGAGCGTGATCAGCCCCAGCGCCGCCGTCGACAGATAGCCGATCAGCGCGATCTGCTCGGCCGCGGCCTGCTCGTCAAGCAGCGCGTCGTACTGCGCCCGCGTCCTGCCCAGGTTGTCGAACTTGTTCAGCTCATCGACCTTCGAGTTCGCGTCCAGGTTGAAGAAGAGGCTCGCGCCCAGCGCCGCCACCGTCAGCCCGCCTGCGACATAGATGTAGGGCCGCGCGGGGTGGTCCAGGGTCTCGACGAGGTAGCGCTCGGGCACCTCCGGGATGTCGATCGCCATGCTCCGCGTCGACGACAGAACCATGCCCTGATCGAGCTGCCCCGACATCTGCGGCACCTGCTCGCCGTCGCGCGCCTCCGACACCCTCGCCTTGAGGTGCTCAAAGACCTCGGTCAAGGTCACCTGGCCGTTCTTGTCCCCGTCTGCGCCCCCGCTGAGCCCTTCGAGCAGATAGCAGGTGAAGATCCCGCCCGCGTAGGGCTTGCCGCCGATGACGCAGCTCGCCGATGTCTCGCCCGCGAGCTGATCGGCCGCCGTGGCGCTGATCGCCCCCCACCCCGCGCTGCCCTCGACCAGCTTCGAGACGCTGTCCGCGACGCTCTTGGCCCGCGCGTCCTCTTCGAGCTTGATCGCCTCCTTCGGCGGCTTGATCCCCCGCTTGCCCGGGAACTGGATGTTGCCCGAGTGGCAGGCGTCGATCAGCATCAACAGCTGCCCCGTCTGCCCCGTGCGCCACTTGAGGAAGTTGGGCAGCTGGCTCATCGACAGCGCCGTCGAGACCATCGAGTTCAGATCCGTGTCGTGCAGCAGCAGGAAGGCCTCGTCGGGCCTGTCCGGCTCCGGCGCGCCGTGACCGGCGAAGTAGATGATGATCTGATCCTGCGGGCAGGCGTACTGCAGAAACTCGCCCAGCGCGTCCTCCACGCCCCGCCGCGTCGCCTCCTCGTTGAGCAGCAGCCTGAGCCGGAAGGGATCGACCGCGCCGCCCTTCGGGCTGGCCAGGAAGTGGTAGAAGGCCCAGGCGTCGTTGACCGCCCCGGACAGATCCGGGATGAACTCGTCCTGGTAGAAGTTCACCCCCACCACCACGGCCCACTTCCGGCTCGGCAGATCAGGCGTGCACTGGATCTGCGACGAGGACAGCTCGCCCGACATCACATAGCGGTTGCCCTCGATCACCGTCTTCTCGGTGGCGCAGCCGCCCAGCGACGCGCACAACGACGCGCACAACACGGCCGCCAAACACCGCCCCGCGCTCTGCCTGCCTCTTCCCATGCCCACCTCCACCCGATGAGGAGCCCTCCCCGATCCTCGGCACTCTAGCACGCCCCGACCGACCGCCTCAACGCCCAACCCCCGCAGACCCTCGCTCCCTCAAGCCCTCCCCCTGAGATGACGCGGGATCGCCGCCGCCACCCGGCGCGCCGAGAAGGCCAAGCTGACGCCCCACGTCAGCGCGGGATCGCCTCCTGGTGCGCCTCGTAGGTCTTTGAAAAAGTGTGCCGACGCCCCCCCGGCTTCGCGACGAAGTACAGGAAATCCCGCTCCCCGGCCGCCTCCGTCGGCGCCAGCACGGCCTGCAGCGAGGTCCTGCCCGGGTTGGCCACGGGCCCCGGCGGCAGCCCCTTGATCACGTAGGTCGAGTAGCGGCTCGCCTTGTCCCGGCAGAGCGCGGGGCTCGGCTTTTCCTTATAGATATCAGGACCATAGATGCACGTCGGGTCGCACTGGAGCTTCATCTTGCGCTCAAGCCGGTTGAGGAAGACCCGCGCGATGATCGGCCGCTCCTCGTCCACCACCGCCTCCCGCTCCACGAGCGAGGCCAGGATCAGCAGCGCCCGCGCCGTCAGCCTGTGCTCCCGACCGCGCGCCTCGACCACCTCGGGGCCGATCTTCTTGACGAGCTGCGCCCAGACCTCCCTGTGGCGCCCCACCATGCGCCGGATGATCCCCTCGGCCGTGACCCCGGGCGAGAAGAAGTAGGTGTCGGGGTAGAGGTAGCCCTCGAAGCTGTCGGCGCGCACGCCCAGCGCCTTGAGCAGCGCCGGGTCGGTGGCGGCGGCCAGGAAGGCTCCCCGATCGACGATCCCGCTGGCCTCGACCCTGTCGGCGATGTGGTACATCGTCCACCCCTCCGGCACGGTCAGCCGCACCGCGCCGCCCGGTCCCGAGCCCGTGATCCTGTCCAGCAGCTCGCTGGGGCTTGAGCCCACCGGGATCTCGTAGCGCCCCGCGCGCACCTTCGTGTCGGCCCCGCGCCGCCACACCATCGCCCGGAAGTAGAGCGGGTGCGTGACCAGCCCCGCCCCCTCCAGCGACCTCATCGTCGCCGAAAAATCGCTCCCCTCGGCGATGACCACCAGGGCGTCCTCCTCAAGGCCCTCGATGGGGCTCTTGAGCACCCGCTGCGCGTGGCCCAGGATCGCCGAGGCCCCCAGCAACACCAGCACCACCAGCAACAGCGCCACCCACAGCGCCCCCCAACGAGGCCGGCGCGCCCTGCCCGCCGACCCGGCCTCCCGCCCGCCCGACCTGCTCACCGACGCCCTCGGGCGTCGAGGTGACATTGCAGGATGAGGCTGGCCGCGATCTGGTCGACGACCGCCTTGCGCCGCCCCCGCTCGCCCACCCCGGCCTCGTCCAGCGCCCGCTCGGCCTGGCGGGTCGTCAGCCGCTCGTCCATCTCGACGATCTCCAGGCCCGTGACCTCCTCAAGCGCCTTGATCATCGCCCGCACGCGCCTCGCCATCACCCCGGCCCGCCCGCTGAGCTCCAGCGGCACCCCCGCGACGATCGACTCGACCTGCTGGCCCTCGCATATCGCCCTGATCCGCCTCAGGTGCGACCCATCCGGCTTGACCTCGACCGTCTCAAGCGGCTGCGCCGTCCACCCCATCGCGTCGCTGAGCGCCACGCCGATCCGCCGCATCCCCACATCGAGCCCCATCACCCGCATCCTCACCCCCCCGCCCTTCCTTGGACTCCCCACCGGGATCGTGTATACCCGGTGACCCAGAGATCGCTGCCCATCGACAGAGGCCTCCATGTATAGAGTCTCGCGCACCTCGAACCAACCCCCCGCGCCCTCATCCCCACCCAGCGCGCTCTGGCTCGCCCCGATCCTCGTCCTCACCCTCTCTGCCTGCAAGGGCCTGCCGACCTCACCCCAGGCCGAGGTCAACTGCGCCGAGCGCTGCCCCTGCGAGTGCAAGTGCGATCAGGACAAGGACGACAAGGACGACAAGGGCGACAAGGGCGACAAGGGCGACAAGGGCGACAAGCCGCTCCCCACGAAGAACGAGCCCTACCCCGTCTTCCTGGCCGGCAATGTGGTCATCGCCGAGGGCTCCATGCCGCTTGAGCAGGCCCGTGAGCGCATCGTCTCCGAACGCATCTCGCTGGAGCGCTGCTACAGCGACGCCCTCAAGAAGGACACCTCGATCAAGGGCGAGATGAACGTCCAGTTCACCGTCTCCGCGCCCACCGGACAGGTCATCGCCTCGGTCGTGCGCAGCAGCACCCTCAAGGACGCCTCCGCCATCGAGCGCTGCCTGACCGACCGCATCCGCGCCTGGACCTTCGACCCCCACAAGGGCACCACCGAGGCCGTCGTCCGCTTCGATGTCTACATGTCCGGCGTCACCTTCGAGTCCCCATGATCCTCTTCGACTACCCCGCCTCACCCAACAGCCGCAAAGTCCGCATCGTTCTCACCGAGAAAAACCTGAACTACGAGCGGCGCATCATCGACATCGCCAAGGGCGAGCAGCGCTCCGAGGAGTATCTGGCCCTCAACCCCGAGGGCAAGGTCCCCGCTCTGCTCGATCATCGCCCCAGCCCCGACGGGCAGCCCCGGCAGGTCATCGTCTACGACTCCACCATCATCAACGAGTACCTTGAGGACGCCTACCCCGACCCCCCACTCTTCCCCCGCGACCCCGCCAGCCGCGCCATGGCCCGCGCCCTGGAGGACTGGGCCGACAACAACCTCGTCGAGCCCATCGGCGTCCTCTTCGCCCAGAACGTCTTCACCTCCGAGCGCCGCCGCAACAGCGCCAAGATCAAGGAGGCCCGCCTGCGCGCCATCGAGCTCCTCCGCAGGCTCGCCCTCCTGCTCGACGACGGCCGGCCCTACCTCCTCGGCGACGACTACTCCATCGCCGACGCCGCCATGACCCCCTCGCTGGCCTACGCCACCCAGTTCGGCGCCCCCATCAGCGAGCTGCTCCCCAAGGTCGCCCAGTGGTACACCCGCCTCAAGAACCGACCCTCGTTCAACGCCTGAACTTCATTCAACTTTTTAGACGAACGGGCTCAGGATGACGGGGGATCGCCCGACAGCCGCGCTGCGGCATCGGCGGCGAAGCGCGCCCCGGTGTCGCGCAGCTCCTGGGCGGCGCCTTCGGCTTGAGCCGCGCGGCGCCCGAAGGCCTCGATGATCGCCAGCTCCGCCCGCCCGCCGAGGGTCGGCTGCGCCCTCAGGAGCCGGCCGCTGACCCCGCAGACCGTCAGCGCCGCGCGGGCCTCGACGTCCGGCGGGCACTCCGGCTGCTCCAGCGCGGCCTGGGCCAGCTCGCGGGCCTCGCGCAGCGAGGCGAGCGCGGCGCTGTCGGCCTCATTGCTGGACAGCGACTGCCCAAGAATCCCGTGCTCGAGCTGGGCGTTGGCCGCCAGGTACAGGAAGCCGGCCCGCCGCCCTCCCGAGAGCCCTGGCGTCGAGGCCGCGCGGCGGCCCAGCGCGCTGGAGGCCTCGAAGTGACGCCGCGCGGCGTGCTGGTCGCGCTCCTTGAGCAGCAGCGCGACGTTCTGGCGAGTCCGGATGGCCGTGTCGAAGGCCGGCGCGCGCAGCGCCATGGGCAGGTTCGGCTCGTCGGCCACCGCCAGCGCCAGATCCACGGCGCCCTCCAGCGCCGCGATCCCGGCCTCGAAGTCCTCGTTGCGCAGGTAGAGGCCGTAGACGCAGGCGTAGTTGGCGCCGCGCTGCATCGCCTCGGCCTGCATCAAGGCGTTGGCGCCGGGCGCCTCGGCGGCCTCGCGCGTCCAGCCCAGCGCGGCCCGCAGCAGCTCGGCGGCCTCGGACGGGGCCTCTATCGTCAGGGCCAGCTCGTAGCTGACCTCGGCCAGGATCAGGAAGGTCTCGGCCTGGAGCGCCCCGCGCAGCTCGATCGCCTGGACGGCGCGCTCGCCGTATTCGAGGGCCTTCTCCAGGTCCGCCTTGAAGGACTTGTCGCCGCGCGCCCGCGCGATGCTGGCCAGCGCGTGGGAGGCCGCCGCCGCGTTGGCCAGCACCCGCGCGGCCTTCTCGGCGTCGGGCGCCTCCAGGCCGTCGAGCGCCTCGGCGCAGCGCGCCGCGTCGCCGAAGAGCGCCGAGGCGTCCTCGGGGTGATCGGCGCTCAGGCTGTGGGCCACCTCGAAGGCGGCGCACTGCGCCCGGTAGAGCCCGTGCAGGCGAGGGCCTTCGCCCAGGGCCTCGCGCTCGAAGATCTCGACGCCGATCAGGACTGCTGCGCGCAGCTGATCGGCGCCTGCGCCGCCCTGGATCTGCGCCATCCCGGCGGCGTAGGCCGCGTCCGCGCCGAGGATCGCGGCCTGGGGGCGCAGCGCCTCGTCGCTGGCCGCGTCGGCGCGCCACATCGGCGCGCACAGCGCGACGGCCTCGCGGAGCAGTTCGGCGGCCTTGTCCAGCTCGCCGCGCGCGGCGGCGTCCTGACCGGCGTCGAAGCGGGCGCGGGCGCGCTCAAGGGATCGTCCGTCGGGTGGGGTCATGGGGCGGGCTCCGAGGGCGGGTTGGCCTTGATCCAGGCCAGGATCGCCTCGGCCCACCTCTTCGAGCCCTCGCGGCTGGGGTGGTAGCCGTCGTGGCGGCGGTCGAGCTTCAAGGGCGTGGAGTTGAAGAAGCGGCAGGGCGCGGCGTTCTCTTCGAGGACGCGCACGACGCCGGTGTCGGGCGTCCACATCGGCGGCCCGATCCAGTAGCAGGGCGTGTCGCCGACCTGCGCGACGATCTTCTTGATCGGGGCGGCCAGCGACTCGGGCTTGGGGATGAGCCCCTCGTTGGAGCCCAGGGAGATGAGCACCACGTCGGGTTTGTATTTGATCAGGTCCTCCTTGAGGCGGTTGTTGGCCGCGAAGGCGCGGATCGAGTCGCTGGTCTTGTGGCGGAAGCGGAACTCGTCCCCGCCGGCCTCGACCAGCGGCTGCATCTCCAGCCCCAGGCTCCAGGCCATCGAGTCGCCCACGAGCAGGATCTTCCTCTCGGAGTCTTCGGCGCCGACCTGCGCGGCCAGCGCCATCGTCAGCGCGGCCAGCGCGGCCGCGGCGAACCATCGCCTCTTGCTCATCACCTTCACCTCTCGTCTCGGGGCTTCGTGGGCCGCGCGGCGCCGCGGCGATCCTGGGCGCGCAGAGAAGCCAAAGCGGGCCGCCCTGTCAATCCCGCATCGCCACTCGGGCCTCGAAGAAGCGTCTGGCGCACCCGCAGGGATGCCCGCGTCAGGCCGCTGTCAACCCCGCATCGCCACTCGGGCCTCGAAGAAGCGGCGGGTGTCGGGGAACATCGGATCGCAGCCGGCGGCTTCCTGCGCGGTCAGCCAGAGGGCCTGATCGATCTCGGCGACCAGCAGCGACAGCGGCCCGTAGGCCGAGGCGGGCTCGTCGAGCGCGGCCTCGAACCAGATGATCACGAAGCGGCGATCGTGGGTGTCGCAGCGGTAGAGCTCGGCCCCGGCGGTGACCGACAGGCCGACCTCCTCGCGGACCTCCCGGCGCAGGGCCTCGGCCAGCGACTCGCCCGGATCGGGCTTGCCGGTCACGGTCGTCCAGTAGCCCCCCGCCGAGACGCCCCGGGCTCGCCTCACCAGCAGGTAGCGCCCGTCGTCGCGGCGCACCACGGCGGCGATGGCCTCTCTTTGAGCGTCGTCGAATGGCCTCATGGCTCCCTCCTGGCCTGCAGCGCGCGTCTGCGAAGCCTCCCATCGGCAGGCGGGTCGAATCTGGAACGATAGCGGCGGCGGGCCTGAACGCAAACCCGCCTTGACCGGGGCCCGGGCCGCGCTATGCTTCGCGGGGTTCAAGCGCCCTGGAGAGATGACCAGAATCACGCTGACAGCCTCGCTCCTGCTCGCCGCCGCCGCGCTGCCCTCTTGCGGCGACGCTCCGGCCCCTGCGCCCTCCTGCGAGCCCAGCCTGACGCCCACGGCGCTGATCGACAACGGGGCCTGGATCACCCAGAGCGCCGACGAGGACCCCTTCTTTGACCACCGCCCCGAGACGATCGACTGCCCCGAGGGCGCGCTGACGAGCGAGGGCGGGGTGCTGGACCTCGACACCGGCCGGTGCAACTACGTCGCCATCAAGCAGCCGCTGCTCATCGACGTCCAGCCCTGCGACACGGTCCAGGCCGTGCTCATCCACGAGGCGCTCTTTGACGTCAACCCCGCCACGGCCCACGTCTCCATCCTCATCAACGGCGAGATCGTCTTCGACCAGCAGATCCCGATCCCCTCGCCCAGCGGGCTGCTGACGCCGCGCTGGCAGCTGCCGGCGGGCGCGCGGGCCGGCGACGAGATCGTCCTGCACCTGCACAACCACGGCGTCAACACCTGGAACCTGCTCAGCGTCAACACCGTCGCCCCGTGACGGATGAGGACCAGAGGGCCTGATCGACCTCGGCGACCAGGGGCGCCAGCCGCCCCCGAGATGCTCCAGGGCGTCCATCCAGAAAAATAAAGCAATATCAAGCACTTAAAATACTTCAATGTTCGCGTTGACAAATCGCACTTTCTCGGATATTGGTCCGCGCAAAGACGGGTTGGTGAAGATCAGGGTTCTCCCCTCTCTTCCCCCGGTGGCGCAAGCGGCTGGCTGGCTGCGCACGCCCTCCTGACCTTCGATACACGAGAGGCAAGGCTGTATGAGAGGGATGAGTCGCGGTGTTCTTCGTTCGGCGCCGATGGGGTGGCTTCTGGCGATGGCCTTGATGGGGCAGGCTTCCTGCTCGACGCCCGATGAGCCCTCCGTCCCCCCGGGCGAGGATCTGGACCCTCTCGACGGCGAGGACGACGACTTCCTGAGCGGCGGCAAGACCGACGGGCTGGGGATCGAGGAGGGGAGCGACGAGGCCTGCGCGGTGCTCAAGCTCGCCAGCCTGGCCACCGAGTCGGAGCTCGACAACGCGCCGGTGCGGCTCAACGCCAAGGCCGCCCGCGAGATCGCCAGGGTCCGCCTGGGGCTGGACGGCGTCCAGGGCACCGACGACGACGTGTGGTTCACGACCCTCCTGGGGCTCGACAACGTCAAGCACGTCGGCCCGTCGGCCTTCCGCAGGCTGCGCGACGCGGCGGCCACCGACAGCAGGTGGGCTTGCGGCGACGTGTCGGTGCAGCTGCTGTCCTTCAACGACTTCCACGGCAACCTCAAGGCGCCCTCGGGCTCCAGCGGCCGGATCCAGACGGGCCCTGACCCCAACGTCGACCGCGTGGACGCGGGCGGCGCGGAGTTCATGGCCACGCACATCAAGGCGCTCAAGGCGACGAACCCCAACACGCTGATCGTGGCCGCTGGCGACATCATCGGCGCCACGCCGCTGCTCTCGGCGCTCTTCCACGACGAGCCCTCGGTGGAGTCGATGAACCTGATGGGGCTGACCATCTCCTCGGTCGGCAACCACGAGTTCGACGAGGGCCTCGACGAGCTCTACCGGATGCAGGACGGCGGCTGCCACCCCGTGGACGGCTGCCAGGACGGCGACGGCTTCGAGGGCGCCGACTTCAGCTACCTGGCCGCCAACGTCATCGAGGACGAGGTCGGCGACACGATCCTGCCCCCCTACACGATCCGCCGCTTCGGGCACGCCTCGGTGGGCTTCATCGGGATGACGCTGGAGGGCACGCCGCTGGTGACGAGCCAGGCCGGGACCGTCGGCCTGACCTTCCTGGACGAGGCCGACACGGTCAACGCCCTGGTGCCCGAGCTCAAGGCCAAGGGCGTCGAGACCATCGTGCTCTTGATCCACGAGGGCGGCGCCGCCACCGGCCTCTTCAACCAGTGCGTGGGCATCTCAGGCCCGATCTTCGAGATCGTCAACCGCCTCGACCCGGCCGTCGACGTGGTGATCAGCGGCCACACCAACGCGGCCCACGTCTGCAACATCAACAACCGGCTGGTGACCTCGGCGGCCAGCTTCGGGCGCCTCATCACCGACATCGACCTGGTGATCAACGAGAAGACCGGCGACGTGGTCTCGATGCAGGGCCAGAACAACATCGTGACCCGCAACGTCACCCCCGACCCTGACCAGACCGCCCTCATCACCAAGTACGAGCGCTTCGCCGCCCCGCTGGCCAACCGCGTCGTGGCCGCCATCGCCGCGGACCTGACCCGCGTCCAGGCCCCCTCCGGCGAGTCGACCCTGGGCCAGCACATCGCCGACGCCCAGCTCGGGGCCACCCGCGCCGACGGGGCGCAGGCCGCCTTCATGAACCCCGGCGGCATCCGCACCGATCTGGTCTTTGCCCAGATCAGCGGCGGCGAGCTCCCCGGCCAGATCACCTTCGGCGAGCTCTTCGCCGTCCAGCCCTTCGGCAACATCCTCATCACCCTGGACATCACCGGCGCCCAGCTCGAGACCATGCTCGAGCAGCAGTGGTCCCTGGTCAACGGCGCCGAGAAGGCCAACATCCTGGCCGTCTCCGCGGGCTTCGCCTACACCTGGGACAGCACGAGGCCCATCGGCGACCGCGTCGACCCGGCCAGCATCACCCTCAACGGCGAGCTGATCGACCCGACCCGGACCTACCGCATCACCGTCAACGGCTTCCTGGCCGACGGCGGCGACGGCTTCTCGGTCCTCAAGCAGGGCACCGGGCGCCTGGCCGGCCCCCTGGACCTGACCGCCTTCGAACTGCACGCCGCCGCCCAGAACCCCCTGCTCGTCGGCGTCCTGAACCGCATCACCCGCCGCTGATCGCCCGGTAGCTCCGAGCGCCTCACGCCGCCCGGAGCTACCGGGCGATGAAGGGCTCGCTTTGGTAGAACCAGGCCGTCGCGGCGACGCGGGGCGAGAAGACGGGCAGGACCTCGTGCTCGACCACCTCGCTCATGAAGACGACGAGGCGGCCGGCGATCGGAGCGACCTCGACGACCACGGGCTCGACGTGGAGCATCAGAGCGCCGCCGTGCGCAGTCACCCAGTCGAGGTTGAGGTAGAGGATGGCGGTCACGATCCGGTTCGCGCGGCCAGGGAAGGAGTCCCGGTGGCTCTTGTAGAAGCCGCCCTGGCCTGCGTAGAAGGCGAGCTGGACGTCGAAGCGCCGCAAGCCCAGCCACGCGCCTTCGTTGAGCGCGATCCGCACGCCTTCGAAGATCTCATTGAGCGGCTTGAGGGCCTCGACGTCGCCGCAGTCGAGCAGCCACGTGATCCTGTCGCGGCGCTGGTCGAGGTCGACTTGAACCCTCGCGCCGCCGCCGACCTTGGCCGCGCGCGTGCGCCCCTGGTCGTCGAGGGCCACGACGGCGTTGCGGATCTGGAGGGCCTCGACCTTGTCAATGAGGCCCTCTCGACAGAACCATCCCCGATCGCGAAGGACACCTATCTCATCGTCGCTCAGTGGCAGCATCGGGTCTCTTTGAGGTGACGACGAGGACGGCGAGGCCGCCTCTCGGCGGTCTTGGTGAGGTCTTGAGGTGATCGAGCGGCGCGCCTCACGGGTCGACCTCGACCCGCGGCTCCTGGAGCGGCAGGATCACCTGAGCCGGCCGGCCGCCGCGCTCGATCAGCAGGATGACCGCCTGCTGGCGGCGCTGGAGCAGGGGCCGGAACAGGACCTGAGCGCCGAGGGCCGGGTGGTCGCCCACCGCCAGGATGAAGTCGCCCTCCTCAAGGCCGTGCTCGCGCAGATCACCCGGCTCGGCCACGAGCAGGCCCCCGCCGCGCGACTCGAAGTCCATCAGGTGCTCGATCGAGATCTCTGGATCGAAGTACTGATAGAAGCGCATCCTTGAGACCATCGAGTCCAGCGCGTCCATGTCCTCGAAGCGAGCCTCCAGCGGCTCCCTCCCATACGCGGTGGTGTAGGTGAACATCGGCTTGGGGTTGAACCTCAGATCGGCCAGGGGACGCCGCCCCGCGTCGATGGCGTAGTGATCGGCGAGCATCTCGACGATCAGCGCCACGCTCCGCTGAAGCGCCAGCGTCAACGCAGGGGTCTGATCCCGGGACGTGACGGCGGCGCTGAGGCCGTCCTCGACGAAGCCCACGACCAGGCTGGCCAGCTCCCGACCCTCGGAGAGATCCCGCAGCTTGATCCGGATCTCCCCCTGCTCGGCCGAGCGCACCCTCACGAGCCGCTCCCGCTGCTCCAGCACCCCGACGCGGGCGCTGCCCCCGAGCATCACCACCCGCACGTCCATCTGGATCGCCTCGTCCGGCGAGATCCCCTCGTTGCGCAGGAGCAGCCCGACGTCCGTGTCGAGCATGAGCCCCTGGCCCGACCTCAGCTGCCGATACTCCCAGGGCGCGATCGTCGGCACCGAGGCCCGCGTCAAGGCCGAGACCACGTCCCACGTCTTCTGATAGACCTGATAGGGCTCGAAGTCGCCGCTGAAGAAGGGCTCCGAGATCACCACCACCGGCGCCCCCACCTGATCGCCTGAGCGGCCCGTATGGCGCTCCAGGTTCTCCGAACGCACGTGCACGTCAGGCCCGTGCCCGCACGCCCCCAGCGCCCCGATCAGCGCCCCACAGGCCGCCATCCACGCCGCGCGCCCTCCCCTTGCCGTCACGCCCCGCTGCACATCCACGTCCTGGCCCCCTGTCTCGCAACCAGGCCCCTTGAGGCCCAATCATCTTCCCTTTCCTCATCGGACTTTCAAGCCAGGATCTCAAGCCCGCCTCAAGCCCCCCTCAAGCCTCCCCTCAGACCACTGAACGAAGGGCCCACGGCCCTATATATAATTGTTGCGCGGACACTGAAAAATGGTTTGACAAGGCCGCTCTCGATCCATACTGTATCCCTGTGCAGTGAATGACGTGTGTACAGCCACACACCAGCGGAGGAACCATCCATGAAGTTCGTCTTCAACAAAGCTCAGGTCTCCCAGGCGCGCGCCCGCATGACGATCATCGGGCCGAGCGGCGCGGGCAAGACCTACACGGCGCTGAAGCTGGCCCAGGGCCTCGGCTCGAAGATCGCCGTCATCGACACCGAGAACGGCAGCGCCTCCAAGTACGCCGACGAGTTCGACTTCTTCGTGCTGCGCCTGGAGGACTTCTCGCCCCAGAACTACGCCGGGGCCATCGAGGCGGCCGAGGAGGCCGGCTTCGACGTCATCGTCATCGACAGCCTCTCGCACGCCTGGATGGGCAAGGGCGGCGCCCTGGAGCTGGTCAACAAGGCCGAGAAGCGCTACCACGGCAACTCCTTTGCCGCCTGGAGGGACGTCACCCCCCTGCACAACGCCATGGTCGACGCGATCGTGCGCTGCAACAGCCACCTGATCGCCACGATGCGCTCCAAGACCGACTACGTCATCGAAACCGACGACAAGGGCCGCAAGATCCCCCGCAAGGTCGGCCTCGCCCCCGTCCAGCGCGACGGCATCGAGTACGAGTTCGACATTGTCGCCGACATGGACATGGAGCACAACATGATCATCTCCAAGACCCGCTGCCGCGAGCTCGACGGCGCCGTCTTCCGCCGCCCCGGCCTCGACGTCGCCGCCATCGTCAACCGCTGGCTCAGCGACCCGGCCACGCCCCGCGTCTCCGAGGCCCTCACCACCCCACCCGAGCGCACCTCCACCGTCGACCTCGTCGCCGCCGAGGCCCCCGCCCTGGAGTCCAAGCCCGCGCGCCGCAAGGCCGCCCGCCAGAACGCCGAGCCCGAGGCCCCCTCCCTCCACGAGGACGACCTGCAGGCCTGGCGCGAGGCCGCCCTCGAGCTCAAGAACACCGCGCGGCGCCACTTCAACGGCGACCACGAGCTCGTCCTGGAGGCCCTCAAGCGCAAGGAGGGCGTATCGGACTCGCGCGCCATCGGCACCGAGCGCCTCCTGGCCCTGGCCAGGGAGCTCGACGCCCTGGCCGCCGAGGGCGAGCCCTCCGTGCGCGCCCAGCTCCTGATCTGGAGGCAGATGACCGCCCCTCGCGACGACGGCCGCCACCCGAGCGCCTCGACCGGCGGCGCCCAGGCCGGCCTCCTGATCTAGAGCGCTGATGGGTTTGAGGGACCGAGGTCGTCGAGGCCGACAGGGTCGAGGCCAAGGAGGAGAGCGCAGGCGGGCCAATAGGCCCGCCGAGCATCGACGACGACGGCATCGGCTCTGTCGGACCGATGACCGACGGGAGTCAAACCCATCAGCGCTCTAGTCTCGCGCCTGGAGAAGCCTGGCCCGACGACGGCGACGCTCTCCTGGCCAGAATCCGAACCCCGACGGCCCTCGGCGCTCAAGCGCCGGGCCCCGAACCCCCTCAAGGAGCGCCCGATGAACGTCCACCGTGCCCTCACCCCGCAGGCCGACACCTGGGAAGATCAGGCCGCCGAGTGGGTCAAGCAGAACATCAGCGCCGAGCTGCTCGACGCCTGGCTCTTTGAGCCCGACGGCGGCGGCCTGCGCTCCTTCGACGATGTCTGGGTCGACCTCAAGCGCGCCCGCATGATGATCCTCTGCGTGGACCCCCGCGACGCCCAGCACGCCATGCTCGACCTCTACTGCGCCAGCTACCGCTGGCACCTGGCCTGCGCCAACCCCACCCTCTCGGCCGCCGATCGCCACCACCAGGCCATGATCTGCGCCGTCGCCGAGGTCCACGCCACCGAGCAGAGCGCCCCCCACGCCCTGCACCACCGCCCACAGGGGGGGCTCGCCGCGCACGGCTGAGCCCGCCCTGGTCGCCCGGGCCGAAGGTGTCACAAGGGGCTCACGCCACCGAGAGCTGCGCTGTCTTCCGCAAGGCCAACGCGCTCACTCGGCGGTGCACCTCTGAAGGCAGGACGCGCTCCTCAAGCCCCCCCACAGGGAGCGCAGGGAGGTCGGCCCCCTCAGAGGGCCCTCGCCACTCACCACTGGCAAATCACAACAGGGCGCGATCCTCTTGTGACACCCTCAGCCCGGGCGACCCGACGCTCTCCCCACCCGACGAGCCCCCGCAAGAGCGTCAGGAGCGGGGGCCATCGACGCGCCTCAACGACCGATGATCGCCGCGCGCTCGTCCTTCGGCGACACGACCAGCCCTGGCGCTCCGCCGCTACCCAAGCCCCGCCGCGCTGTGTCATACAGGGATCGGGCGCCCTGACCGGCGCCATGGATCACCGAGAGCGCCCATGTCAGAGTCCACGACCTCCATCCTCGGCGTCGCCGTCCGCGACATCAACCGCTTCAGGACCGTCTGCGGGATCGTCGCCAGACACGGCTTCGGCGAGATCCTGACCCGCTCGCCGGTCGGCAAGCTGCTCGACGGGGCGCACAAGGTCGATCCCGGCCAGGAGGTGATCGAGGCCCCGGCCGCGGTGCGCTTCAAGCGGCTGCTGGAGGCGCTCGGGCCGACCTACATCAAGCTCGGCCAGATCCTCTCGATGCGGCCAGACAGGCTCCCGCCGGACTACATCCAGGCCCTCCAGGCCCTCCAGGACGACACCCCCGTGCTGCCCTTCGAACAGATCCGCGCCGTGGTCGAGGAGGGCCTGGGCAAGCCCATCGAGGTGCTCTTCGCCGACTTCGACCCCAAGGCCCTCGGCACCGCCTCCATCGCCCAGACCCACCTGGCCACCACCCACCAGGGCGAGCGGGTCGTGGTCAAGGTCCAGCGGCCCGGCATCGAGGCCATCATGCGGGGCGACCTGGACCTGCTCTACATCGGCGCGCGGATCCTTGAGGCCACCATCGAGGAGATGGACCTCTACTCGCCCTCCCAGGTCGTCGCCGAGTTCGAAAAAGCGCTCGTCCAGGAGCTCAACTTCGCCTTCGAACTGAGCAACCTCGTCACCGCCCGCGAGCTGCTCGACCCCAACCGCCGCGCCACCGCACCCCGGCCCTTCAAGGCCCTGTCCTGCAAGACCGTGCTGGTGATGGAGTTTTTCGAAGGGCGGCCGCTGCGCAAGCTCGAACCCCGCAGCAACGAGGCCCGCCACGCCGTCGAGGAGCTCCTGCACATGGGGCTCAAGAACGTCTTCGTCGACGGCTTCTTCCACGGCGACCCCCACAGCGGCAACATCCTCGTCGGCGACGACGGCACGGTCTGCGCCATCGACTGGGGGCAGGTCGGGCGCCTCAACACCGCCCAGCGCGAGGACCTCGTCACCCTCATCCTCGCCGCGATCACCAACGACGTCGACACCCTCGCCCGCATCCTGCTCAAGATGGGCACCCCCACCGAGCGGGTGAACATGGCCGAGTTCAAGGCCGAGATCCGACGCATCAAGGGCGAACAGCTCGAGGTCGCCAACCTCGACGAGTACGACTCGGGCCAGTTCATCCAGGAGTTCGCCCTGGCCGCGCAGCGCTTCCGCATCAAGCTCAACTCCGAGTACTCGGTGCTGACCAAGGCCGCCGGCACCCTCGAAGGGATCGTCGCGGCCCTGCACCCCGAGGTCGACATCACCGGCATCGCTCGCCTCTACGCCGAGCCCATCATCCGCGCGCGCCTGACCCCCCAGAAGCTCGTCGAGGAGGCCATGTCCGGCGTCACCGGCGTCGGCTCGCTCATCCGACACCTGCCCAGCCAGCTCGATCAAGTCCTGCACGACATCGAGACCGGCAACGTCCAGGTCCGCGCGCTGACCCCCGGGCTGACCGAGGTCGCCCCCACCCTCCATCAGGTCGCCAGCCGCCTCTGCATGGCCCTCTTCGCCGCCAGCATGTCCGTCTGCACCGCCCTGCTGCTGCCCGACGACCCCACGCGCGCCCTCGGCGTGCCCTGGCTGAGCCTCTTCTGCTTGACCATGGCCGTGTCCTGCTGGACCATCCTCTGGTGGTGGCACTTCGTCGGCATGGGCAAGCCCGTGCGCGTCTCACCCCTGATCAAGTTCTTCAAGCGAGGCTGAAAAACCCATGAACCACGAACTCTTGCGCGACGACGACGGCACCCTGCGCGACCTGATCACCGCCACCGCCTCCATCGCCGTCCTCGGCGCCAGCGCCACCCCCGACCGCGCCGGCTACTACGTCCCGGCCCACATGCGCGCCCACGGCGCCCGCGTCGTCGGCGTCAACCCCGCCCTGAACGTCTTCCTCGGCCAGCCCGCCATCGCTTCCCTGGCCGACCTCCCCCACCCCGTCGACATGGTCCTCATCTTCCGCCGCAGCGAGCTCGTCCCCGACCACATCCCCGAGATCCTCGCCATGAACCCCCTGCCCCGCGTCGCGTGGCTCCAGCTCGGCGTCCGCAGCCCCGAGGCCGCCGACGCCCTCACCGACGCCGGCGTCCACGTCATCCAGGACCGATGCCTCCTCGTCGAGCACCGGCGCCTCGCCTGAACCTCGCCAACCCACGCGGCAATTTTCCTGACATGAACCTACACGGGGGTATAACCAGAGATTGAGCAGCCTGTTGAGGACCTCAACCCAGGAGAGGCCCACCGTGAACCGAAACACCGCACTCGCCGCCATCGCCCTCGTCGTCGGCCTCGGCGCCGCCGCCTGCGCCACGCCCGAGCGCGCCCATGTCCTGCGACAGCCCTCAGTGCAGTTCGCCTTCGGCGAGCTCTCCGAGGACGAGCAGCAGCTCCTCATCAACAGCCTGACCCGCGATCAAACCACCCCGCTGGACTGCAAGCAGCAGAAGGCCAAGGTCATCTGCGCGCTCCGGCTCGTCCAGGGCGAGCTGGACCCCGCGCAGTTCTTCGCACAGCTCGCCGACCTCCACCAGCTCGTGGCCAGCGTCAAGAACCCCGCCGGCAGCCTCCTGGCCCAGAGCGAGAGCGTCAACGTCCAGTTCAACTACACCACCACCCACGCCGAGAGCGTCACAGGCGCCGTGATCTTCATCACGCCCATGCCCTCGAACGCCGCCCTCTTCATCGACTCGACCATCCCCGGCCTGGCCCAGTTCATGAACCCGGACGGGAGCGCCCGGCTGGGCGACTCGGGGCAGTTCTCCATCGACCTGCCCTTCTCCTTCATCCGGCAGCGGCACTTCCTCTACTTTCGCACCGTCCACGAGGGCGCCACGCGCTTCTTCTTCTACGACCTCGATCGCCAGCAGCAGTTCGAAGTCGGCGAGATCCGCAGCGAAGAGGACTGGCGCTACTTCCAGGAGCACCACGCCCTGCCCTGATCCGCCCCGAGGCGGCGCCGCGCCCAGTCGACGCAGGCCCCTGGCCCTCAGGTTCGCTCGGTGAAGTCACGATCGAAACCCAGGCTCCACGAACGCCCCACGCTCCTCGCACCGCCCCACGCTCCTCACACCGCCCGTTGGGCGGGCTCGTCGGGTGGGGCTAGTAGCGCGGATGGGCTGCGCCCGCTGGGCGCAGGCCAGCGGGCGGGTGAGGGCGGATCGCAGGGGCGGATCACGGCGTCGAAGTGGGCCTGTGGATTGGGATTTTCACGCCCCCTGAGGTCAACTTCGGTCGTGCGCTGGCCTGCGACCGAGAGGGCGCAGCCCACCCTGAGATTCTAGCCCCACCCGACGAGCCCGTCCCCAACGGGGGCGGTGCGAGGAGCGTGGGGCGGTGCGAGGAGCGTGGGGCGATCGTCGATCGTGGGGTGCTCGTCGTGCGTGGGGCGCTCTTGGAGCGTGGGGCGCTCGTGGAGCGTCGAAGGGGCCTGGAGCCTTCGCTGAGCGAACCTGCTCTGGCCCTCCCAGTCCCCGCAGCTCAGTCCTCGACGCAGGCCCCCGCCTGCTCGGCGAAGCGCCTGTCGAGGAAGTTCACCAGGCAGGCGTTGCAGTTGTTGGCCGCGGTCGCGGCCAGCTCATCCGAGCAGAACTGCACCAGGCAGTCGTCCACCGCGTCATCCTGTGGCACCGAGGCGCACTCGCGCTCGAAGCACGCCACGATCGCCTCGACCTGCTCCCGGGTGCACGTGTTGCCGCCTTCGGGCACGTCCGGCGGGGGCTCGACGAGATCCGGGCGGTCGTCGACGTCTTCAGGCGGCGCGACGTCCTCCCCTCCCTCGACGTCCTCCCTCCCCTCCACGTCCTCGACGGGCTCGCCCGCGTCCCTCGGCGGCACGTCCGGCGGCGGATCGGGCTCCTCGTCGGGCTCGGCCTCCGCGAACTCCAGCTCGTCGACATCGAAGATGTTCGCGCAGCCCGTCAACGACAGGATCAACGCCAGCAGAATGGCCCTCATCAGCCCCCCCACGCCCGCTCCGCCCGACAGTCTGACACAGCCGCGACCCGGGAACAAAGCGCCCCTCAAGCCTCCAGCGTGAAGAAGAGCACGGCCGCCCCCGCCCACGACATCCGCCCCAGGTAGAGGCCAGGCCCAAGGCACCTCAGATCGCCGCGCATCCCCTTGAAGATGCTCGGGTTTTCATCGACGTCGTAGTCCATCACGAGGGCGCCCGCGCGCTCATCGAGCGCCGCGCGGAAGTGGACGCGCCGCAGGTCGAGCGGCCCCCAGCGGTTTGAGCCGCGCCCCGCGCCGAAGTGCTTGCCGCGCCAGGGGGACAGCCCCGCGACGAGGTCGAGGGCCGCTCGGCGGAGCGGCGCGGGCAAGGGGTCCAGGGCGACGGCGGCCACGATCCTGCCCGAGAGGGCGCCGACGGGCTGGTCGGGCTCGGGCGGATTCAGGGCCTCGAAGCGGCGCTCAAGGCCGCGCATCCCGAGGTCGGCCAGCGCCCCGGCGCCGACCTCCTCCTGCTCCCTTGGTGACATGTCTGCTCCCAACGCGTTCGAGCGCCAAAGGGCGAGCGCGCCCTGCGCCTGCGGTGAAGTCCAGGGGCGCGGCCGCCCCGCCTCCTATCGTTCGGCCTCGATCATCAGCGCGGCCTGTCGCTCGGCCAGCGCCGCGATCGTCCAGACCGGAGGGACACCCGGGGCCTGGGGCAGCGCGGCGGCGTCGGCGACGAAGAGGCCCTTGTGCCCGAAGACCTCCCCTCGGTGATCGACGACGCCGCGCTCGGGGGTGGAGGCCATCGCCGCGCCGCCGAGGGGGTGGACGCTGGCAAGCCGGGTCCGGGTCGAGGCGGCCAGCCCTGGCGAGAGCGCGGCGATCATCGCGCGCAGCCGCGCCTCCTGGCGCTCGTGGAGCCCGTCCGAGGCGGGCGACAGCGCCGTGTGGAGCCCGCGCCCGTCAAAGGTCAGGCTGCCGCCCTGATCCCGGCCCATCGCGGCGATCCCCGAGATCCTGACGAGGCGGCGCAGGGCGGGCGCCGTCAGGCCCAGGGCCCCGAGGGGTGCGGAGAACTCGGCCAGGAAGCCCGCCGCGTCGCTGGCGATCCGAGTGACGGAGGGGCCGCGCTCATCGGGGGTCAGGGAGAGCATCAGCGCGGCGGCGTCGCCGTTGGTGAAGAAGCGCTGGCCGAGGGTCCGGGGCAGCGCGGGCAGCGCGCGGTGTCGATCGCGGGCCGCCATCAGCAGCCGCACGGTGCCGAGCGCGCCCGCGGCGAGGATCAGCCTGGGGGCCTGGACCTGGAGGCGCTGGCCGGTGCGGCGGTCGAGGTAGCGCACGATCCATCGATCGGCCGAGCGGCCGATCGCCTCGACCTCGCACATGGGGCGCAAGGTCGCGCCGAGGCGCAGGGCTTCGGGGATCAGCGTCAGGTCGAGGGAGCCGCGGGCGCCGTGGCGGCAGCCGACGACGCACTGGCCGCAGCCCACGCAGGGCTTCAGGCTTCCGGGGCCGGGTGAAGGGTCACCCCAGGAGATCGCCAGATCGGGGGCGCGGCCTTCGAGGCCGAGGTGGGCGGCGGCGGCGTCGAAGCGGCGGGCGCGGGGGGCGTCGGCGGGGGGCGGCGCGGGGTCGAGCCAGGCGCGCGCGCGCTCAAACCAGGGGTCCATGTCCCGGGCGCCGATCTCGGGGGGGACGGCGTCGAAGAGGTCGGGGGAGGGGCGCTCGATGATGCCGGTGTAGACGAGCGAGCCGCCGCCGACGCCGCTGCTGGTCAAGACGTCGAGGTGGCTGAAGGCGTGCCACTCAAAGAGGGCGCGCGGGCGGAGCATGATCTGCCGGGCGGGGCCCGAGCGCGCCCACCAGATCGAGCGCAGGCCGCGCGCGAGCGCCCCGGAGAGGCCGCGCGGGAAGGCGACGGGGTCGGCGTCGCGCGCCGCTCCGGGGGCGCGCTCCCACCAGGGGCCGCGCTCAAGGATGAGGGGGCGCGCGCCGGCCTGGGCCAGCCGCAGCGCGAGGGTCGCGCCGCCGAAGCCCGCCCCCACGATGATCGCCTCCCTGTTCATGGTCGATCCTCGGGCATCTGGGCCTCGAGAGGCCCGTCCGCGGCGATCTTCGCACAGGTGGGGGCCGCCGTGAACACCTGAACTAAAAACTAATGAAACATTGTTCAGATTTTCGATTGACGCGGCTCGAGTTGGATCCTTATTCTTGAGGGGTGGTGATGGTTTGACTGCGTTTGTGGCCTTTGGGGTCGCGGGCGGTCGGGGTGCTCGGAGCGAGGTGGAGATGTCGGCGATTTTTCCCTGGTTCGAAGGCGCGGTGCCGACGCGCAGGGGCGTGGACGGCTACCCGATGTTCGAGGGTGATCCGCACCTTGAGGGTCACGCGCGCCTGGATGAGTGGCTCGCGGTGGCGGACGAGGCGGCGCGGCCGGAGGAGAGCGAGGTCGGCGCGGGCTTGCTGGCGCTGGGCGCGGTCGAGCGGTCGGAGGTGGTGATGGCGGGGCTGGTGCGTCTGTCGTGGAATGACGGCCGAGGGGGGGATCAGGCGCGGTGGCCTGGGGCGCTCAGGGTGTTGATGGGGCGGTTGCTGCGCCATCGGCTGGAGGGGGCGGTGGGGGCGCTGGACTTCGCGCTGAGGTGGATGGTGGACAAGCCGGCGCTCAAGGACATGGCGTGGCCGGTGCGGTCGGTGTTGAGGCAGGTGGAGTGGCACGTCGAGGCGCAGGGGGGCCTCGGCGGGGCGCTGGAGGCGAGCTTGAGGCGGCTGAGGGCGTCGGGGCTGGCGTCGGAGCGGAGCGCGGAGACGCGGGAGGTGGCCGAGCGGGTTGACAGGCTGCTGGGAGAGGGGGAGGCCCCGGGCGAGCCGCTTGAGGGCGGGGAGTGGTGGTCTGAGGTCGCGCTGGAGGCGATCTCGGGGATGGGGGAGGTGGAGCGGCGCGGGTGGCTGTCGCTCCTGGAGCACGCGGCGGGGCTGGGGGGCGGCAGGCCCTCGGAGCGTTGGAGGCGGCGGGCGAGGGCGTTGATCGAGGGTGTGGGCGTGGAGGCCTTCCAGGTGGCCTTTGAGGGTTGGAGCGTGAGGGTGGGTCGGACGGCGGCGGGGGCGGGTCACAGGTTGACGCCCTCGGATCGCAATGCGCAGGCGCTCAAGGGGCTGGCGTGGTGCGGGGCGCTGGCGTCGTCGGAGGCGATGGCCAGGGCGGTGTGCGAGCTTGCGGAGGTCAGCTTCCGGAAGGTGCCGGAGGTCGGGCCGAGGAGCGTCAAGGTGGGCAATGCGTGCCTGGGTGCGCTGGGCGAGATGGGTTGGGAGGGGCTGGTGCAGCTGGCGCGGCTGCGCCAGCGGATCAAGTACCCGTCGGCGCAGGCGCGGATCGAGGAGCTGATGGCGGAGGAGGCCGGGCGCAGGGGCGCGTCGGTCGAGGAGCTGGAGGAGCTGGCGGTGCCGGACTGCGGGCTGGACGCCTCGGGCCAGCGCTTCATGGCGATCGGCGGGGGCGCGGCGCGGCTGGCGATCACGGGGTCGCTGCAGGCGGAGCTGGTGTGGCTGCGGGCGGATGGTCGGCCGCTGAAGTCGGCGCCAGCCCAGCTCAAGCGCGATCACCCGGAGGAGCTGGCCAGGGCCAAGGCGCTCTTGAGGGAGCTTCAGGCGCTGCTGGCCTCGCAGCGGGATCGGATCGAGGGGCTCTGGTTGACGGATCGGTGCTGGTCGTACCCGCAGTGGAAGGCGCGCTTCGTCGATCACCCTGTCCTGGCGGCGCTTTCGAAGGGGCTGGTGTGGCACCTCCAGCGCGGGCCGAGGGCGCAGACGGTGATGTGGCGCGAGGCCGAGGGGGGGGGGTTCGTGGACGCGCACGGCAACGCGCAGACCTGGGCGGACGAGGGGACGACGGTGCACCTGTGGCACCCGGCGGACACGGCGCCGGTCGTCCAGCAGTGGTGGCGCGAGCGGCTGATGGAGTTCGGTGTCACTCAGCCCTTCAAGCAGGCGCACCGCGAGATCTGGGCGGCGTCGGTCGGCGAGCAGTCGGTGGTGGGATCGGCTCGCTTCGAGGGGAACTTCCTCAAGCAGCACCAGCTCGCGGCGCTGTGCAAGCAGCGCGGGTGGCGCTACCAGCTCCAGGGGCCGGGCTTTGGCGTTTCGTCCGGGCCGACGCTCTCGCTGCCGGCCTGGGGGTTGGAGGCGGAGTTCCAGATCAAGCCGGTCGAGGGGCGCCGGGCGGTGTCGGAGTCTGGCGTCTCGCTCTTCGTGACGGCGGGGCGAGTCCAGTTCCGGAGGCAGGGCCAGGGGGGCGGGCTGTGCGCGCTGGGCAGCGTCCCGCCGAGGGTCTTCTCGGAGGTGATGCGGGGGGTCGATCTCTTCGTCACGATCTGCGGCGACGAGCAGGGCGAGGGGAGCGAGGCCGAGGAGCTGTCGGCGGCGGCGCGGACGCGGCGGGAGGTGCTGCGCGAGATGCTGCCGAGGCTGCCCTTTGTCTTCCGGTGTCGGCTGGAGCCGCGCGCGCTGGTCGTCCGGGGCGATCTCCACACGCACCGCATCCACCTGGGCAGCGGCCAGGTGACGCGGCAGGAGAGCGGCGAGGAGGTCGAGGTGGAGGCCAGCCCGGACCTTGAGCTGCCCGTGCCGCTGCCCTTCGAGGGTGACAGGACGCTCTCGCTCATCCTGTCGCGCGCCCAGGCGCTGGCCGGCCAAGGGCGCGCGGCGACGCAGGCGAGCGCGCCCGCGCGCCTGGACGCCGTGCAGACCTCGCTGGGCTTTTTCTGAGGGCGGGCGCCTATTTCTTGGTCACGAAGGGGATGTCAGGACGTGGGGTCCGAGGGGTGCGCTGCCTCAGGGTGCTATGGGGCGAGGCCAGGGGCCTGCTGATGTAGGAGCCGTCGATGGCCTTGAGGGCGAACCAGCCTTTGTCCTCGATGTCCTTGATGTAGCCTCTGCGGAGCAGCACCGCGATCACCTTCTCCAGGGCCAGGACCTTGGTCTCCTCGATGAGGCGCTCGCGCGACGTGATCCGATCTTTGTGGGTGTCGTGGATGATGGTCTCAAGGACGACGAGCTCATTGCGGGTGAAGATCATGGGCGTGGCTCAGGGCTCTTCGTGTCGTGAAAGGCACCGTCCTGATCGAACATCCAAAGGCAGAGCGCGGAACGAAGCACGTTGAACACCATAAGTCCACTGCGCCGCCTTGCCTAGATCGACGCCGTCGACGATATACATCGCAACTGCATCTGCCCTCACCGATCCAAGTCGACAAATGGATGCGAAAGTTGAATGTTCAGGCTAGAATGTCCCTGAATGCCCATGGCGCCGCGCTCGGCCCCAAGCCCCTCAAGTCCACCCCATGATGCCTCGCCTCAACACCTACGAGCTCGTCACCCTCGGGCGCGTATTGCGAGACACGCGGCGCGCCCGCGGCCTGTCGATGAGGGGCGCGGCGGAGGCCGCCGGGCTGTCCAAGGACACGCTGTGGGGGTGGGAGGCTGGCCGTCACAAGCCACAGCAGTTCAGCTTCGAGGCCATCTGCGCGGTCTACGAGGTCTCGGCCGCCGAGCTGCTGCGCGAGCTCTACCGCCGCGCCGAGCACCGCCCCTACCCCGGCGACGCCTGAGCGCGGCGGACTGATCAAGGATCACCTGACGATCACGCCGTCGAGGATCGATCGGACATCCGATTGCACGAGCGGGCGCTTGACGCGGAGCTCCAGGACGCGCGCGCGCCCGAGCAGGTGGACGATCTGCTCCATGCGCTGGCCGTGGGGCCAGGGCCGGTGCAGGCAGCCGATGGCCATCTGCCACGCCACCGGATCCTCGATGGACTTGAGGGCCTTGACGGCCACGCGCTGCACCGCGCCATCGCAGATCAAGGCCAGGTCCGGCAGGATCGCCTCGGGGTCCAGCAGAGCCACCTTGTGGTTCGTGGGGGGCTGGATGTTCAACAGGCAGCCGCTGGCGTCCGCCTCGGTCGCCAGAGCCGAGAAGAAGCGCTCGTCGCAGTTGAAGTCGGCCTTGGCCAAGAAGCGCGCGATCTGCGTCGGCAGCGCGTCTCGCCCCTTGACGCCCTCCCCCCTGCTCAGTTGCCGAAGATCCTCCCGCGACAGGAAGGCCAGCAGCACCACCGACATGATCCACCCCGCGAAGCCAGAAAATTACGACGGAAAGAGACCCTCCCACTCTGGGATAGCACGGAGGGCGCGCGGGCTTCAACCGCGCGGCGACGTGGCGCGGCGCATCGCGTCGAGCGAGCCCGTCCCGAAGCGCCACTGGAGCCGCCGCACGATCGGAAGCGTCAGGCGCGAGATCCACCCCCCCGGCATGGAGAAGGCCAGCAGATCGTACCAGACCTCCCCAGAGGCCGCGTGCCACTCCACCATGAAGCGCTCCTCGCCCTTCATCGCGTGCTCGGAGAGCGTCCCGTAGCCAAAGCCGACGCGGCGGACCGCGCCGCCCTCGGGATCGTCCAGCGTGTAGACGACCCGACAGGCGTTCAAGGACCAGATCCCGAAGACCCGCGCGAGCACCGCCACCGTCGACCCGGGCTCGGTCGAGGCCGTCGGCCAGCACAGCCGCGCCCAGCCGACGTCGAACATCGACCAGCGCCCCAGCGCCGCCGCCGCCGCCGCGAAGGTCTCCGCGCCGTGCCCCAGCAGCACACGACGGTGGTGCAGGTGGTAGCCCGCGGGCACCCCGCCATCCCGCGACAGCCCCACGTCCGGGTAGCTCAAGGGGGCCTCGGAGAGCGACTCCAGGAAGGCGTTGATCCTCGCCTCGGACGGCCGCGCAATCAGAAACATCAGATCACACCTCACGCCATCGGGTCGAGCGGCCCGGCGACAGCCGGGGCGGCCAGACAGGGGATCAGAAGAGGAGCCGCAGGCGCAAGCCCAGCTCCGTCGTGTAGCCCACGTCGGCGTGCTCGATCCGGCCCTCCTCGTCGATCACGTAGAGGGTCGGGAACTTGTTGACCGCGTAGGCCTCGGCGATCTCGTCATCACCGAGCAGCACCGGGTAGTCGACCTCGTGCTCGTCCATGAAGCGCCGGACGGTGTCTCGCCCGTCGTACCCGAGCACGACCGAGAGGACCTCGACGCCCTCGTCGCCCGAGCGCGCGATGGACGAGATCGTCCCAGACTCCGCGCCGCAGACCCCACACCAGGGCGCCCAGAAGACCAGGAGGGTCTTCTTGCCGCGCATGTCGGACAGCGCGCGCGCCTGCCCTTCCATCGCCGGAAGCGTGAAGTCGGGGGCCACCTGACCGGAGCCGATCAGGTCGCGCCCCTGGAAGGCCATCGCGACGAAGAAGATCGCCAGCGCCAGCGCGCCGTCCATCAGCCAGCGCGCCCACCAGCGGCGGCGCAGCCGCTGCCAGCGCGATTCGGGTCCAGGCCCGGCGGGATCAGGGACAGGTTCGCTCATGGATCTCCAGGGTCATGCGGCGCCGTGTCGCCATCCCCACAAGGCGCCAGGGCCGCGGCATCTTCCCGGGCCTCGGCGCGGCGCCCGGCAGGCCGCCCCACCGCACGCCCAAGCCATTGATATCACCGGACAAATTTCGCAGCGTGGCCCGAGGCGACGGCGGCCCGGAGGTCGCTCTGCGACAGCCCGCAGTGATCGCGCGCCAGGGTCAGCTCGTTGGCGGCGGTGGTGTCGGAGAAGAGCGCGTTGTCGGCGCAGACGCAGACCTCGACGCCGAGCTCGATCCACCGCCGCAGGGGGTGGGCCGAGAGGCTGGCGATGGCGCCGGTGTGCAGGTTGGAGGACAGGCAGGCCTCGACGGTGACGCCGCGCTCCAGGAGCAGGTCGACGATCGTCGACTCTTCGAGCAGCGTGGTCCCGTGGCCGATCCGCTGGGCGTGGAGCGCCTCGACGGCCACGCGGATCTCCTGGGGCGGCCGCCCTTCGCCGGCGTGGACGGTTCGACCGAGGCCAAGGGCCCTGGCCTGGGCGAAGGCCGGGGCGTAGTCCTGCAGGCGGAAGCGGTCGCCCGAGGAGGGGCCGCCGGCCAGATCGACGCCCACGACGCCCGGCCGCAGGCGCGCGGCCTCGACGTGGCCTTCGAGGACGGCGGGGGGTTCGCCGTAGAGGCCACAGAGGATGAGCCCGGCGCGGCCGGCCAGGCCGTCGAGGGCGGCGTCGATGATCTCTTCGGGGGGGGCTCCCCGGTGGAGCTGGGGGGCGAAGCGCAGCTCCAGGGTGGTGACGCCCTGCGCGGCGGCGTCCTGGCAGATCTCGTCGGCGACGCGGCGGACGGCCTCGGGGCGCTGCAGGACGCCGAGGGTGATTTCGAAGCGCTCCAGGGCGGCCCGCAGGCTCATCCCGGGCGTGAAGCGCAGGTCGCGGCCGGGCAGCTCGGCGCCTTGATCTTCGGCCAGGGCCTTGAGGGTGTCCAGGCGCAGCGACCCGTCGAGGTGGAGGTGGAGCTCGGGCAGGGGGCCGAGGAAGGCGAGGTCGGGGATCATGACTTGAGCTCGTCGTTGCGGGCCTTGAGGGCCTTGAGGGCCTTGAGGGTGTTGGCGATCCCGCCGAGGCGCTGGCGCTCCACGGCGGCCTTCATGAGGTCGAGCATCCGGTCGCCGTAGGGGTACCACCAGGGCTCGATGGCCTTGCTGGCGTCGACGACGATGAGGCGCGGGCGAGTCATGTGCATGAGCGCCTCGGGGGAGTTGGTGACGCCGGTGCCGGAGTCGCCGGTGCCGGCCCAGGGGAGATCGGGCAGGGCGCCGGTGAAGCTGTGGTTGTTGATCCAGAGCATGCCGGTGCGCAGGCGAGCGCCGAGCGCCTCGGCGCGCTGCGCGTCGCCGCTCCAGACGGAGGCGCCCAGGCCAAAGCGGGTGTCGTTGGCGGCCTCGATCAGGGCCTCGTCGTCGTCGGCGACGACGAGCACGGCGATCGGGCCGAAGCTCTCGTCGGTCCAGGCGGGGCAGTCGCGGGGGACGTCGGCCAGCAGGGTGGGGGGGATGGGGGCGGCGGGATCGGCGGGCAGGCCGCCGGTCAGGACGCGGCCCCCGGCGTCGAGGGCCTGCTGGATGTGGGCGGCGACGATCTGGCGCTGTGCGGGGGTGACGAGGGCGGGGATGTCGGCGGCGGCGGCCTCGAAGCGGGCGACGAGGGCGCGGGTGAGGCGGTCGGCGATGCGGGCGTGGACGGCGACGCGCTCGACGCCGGCGCAGTTCTGGCCCGCGTTGGTCAGCACGCCCCAGGCGATCCCGGCGGCGGCGCGGTCGACGTCGGCGTCGTCCAGGACGATCGCGCAGTCCTTGCCGCCGAGCTCGCACTCGCAGGGGATGCCGCGCTCGGCGCAGGCGACGGCGACCTTGCGGCCCGTGCGGGTGCTGCCGGTGAAGACGACCATGTCGGGGCCGGCCTCGACGAGCGCGGCGCCCGCCTCGCCGGCGCCGAGCAGGATGTCGACGACGGGGCCGAGCGAGGCCCGCAGGCGCTCGACGAGCCAGGCGGCGCAGCGGGGCGTGAACTCGGAGGGCTTGAGCGCGACGGTGTTGCCGGCCAGCAGGGCCGGGACGATGGTGCGCATGGGGATCGCCACCGGGTAGTTCCAGGGGGTGATCAGGGCCACGACGCCGCGCGGCTGGCGCTCGACGCGGGCCTTCTTGCCGGGCATGTCGAGCATGGGGACGAGGCCCTTGCGGGGCTTGAGCAGCTCGGGGCCGCGCTCGCACCAGTAGGCGAAGAGGTCGGCGACGCCGAGCACCTCGGACGAGTAGCTCTCGGCCAGGGGCTTGTGGGTCTCCTCGCTGACGATCCGGGCCAGGGCGTCGGCCTCGGCCAGCAGGATGCGGCCGGCCTCCTTCATGCGCCGGGCCCGCTCGGCGGCCGGCAGCTTCGACCAGTTGACGCCCGCGCGGCGCAGGCCCTGGACCACCTCGACGGCGCCTCGGGCGGGGTTGGTATCGGGGGTCTGTGTCATGATCGGCCTCTGTGTGGGACGTGGAGGCCTGCTTCATAGCCAAACTGCTCGGCGATGTCACGCGCGGCGGCGGCCGCGCTCTTGACAAGCGGGGGCCAAGAAGTGTGACTTGGCCTCAAACCCTGGCCTTGCGCCTTGGATCGTCGAGGGAGAAGCGCGTGCCGAAGTCATCCTACAGGAAGTCCCCGGAGAAGGGGTTCCGCAAGCTCGCCATGGCCTTCTGGGAGGCGCCCAAGGACGGGATCATCAACGGGACGATGAAGCTCAACGTCCTGAAAACACGCCAGTTTCAGAAGGACGTCGAGGCGAAGTACGGCATCCGCCTGACGATAGGCCAGCTCATGGGGCGCGCCGTGTCCGTGGCCCTGACGGCCACCCCGGAGGGCAACGCCAAGATCATCTGGGGGCAGGCCTGGATCAAGGACACCGTCGACGTCTACTACCAGGTCGACATCGACGACGGCGGCGACCTGTCCGGCGTCGTGGTGCCGGACGTGGGCAAGAAGACGATCGTCGAGGTCAACGAGGCGCTGATGGCCAGCGCCAGGCGGCTCAAGTCGGGCCAGGACGTGCAGTACGAGAAGACGCAGAAGGGCCTGCTGCCGCTCCTGCCCTCGTGGATGCTGGGCCCCATCATGCGCTTCTTGATGTTCATGGAGTACAACCTGGGCATCACCGCCCGTTGGGTCGGCGCCCAGAACGAGCCCTTCGGCACCGTGATGGTCACCAACGTGAGCCGCTTCGGCATCGACGTGGCCTACGCCCCGCTGGTCCCGCTGTCGCGGGTGCCCTTCATCATCCTCGTCGGCGGCGTCACCGATCAGCCCTGGGTCGTGCGCGGCAAGCTCTGCGTCCGGCCCGTCGTGAGCGCCTCGGCGAGCATCGACCACCGCCTGATGGACGGCAACAAGATCGGGCGCATCGCCCGGCGAGTCGTGGATTACATGCAGAACCCCTACCCCTATGAGGCGGCCCTCGGCCTTGAGGAGCCCTGGGAGGGGATCCATCCGCCGCCCGGCCACCCCGCCCTCGACTACGAGGGCGACGAGGCGCCGCGCGACTGAGGGCGCCCGATCTTGGCCACCGGGGGCGATCTCTGATAACAAGGGGGCGCTTCGATCACGGCCATCCAGGGGCGCTCATGACCAGAACCTTCAAGAAGATCCTCGTCGCCAACCGGGGCGAGATCGCCATCCGCATCTTCCGCGCGGCCACGGAGCTGGGCCTGCGCACGGTGGCCATCTACAGCCACGAGGATCGCCTGAGCATCCACCGCTACAAGGCCGACGAGGCGTGGCAGACCGGCCGCCCCGGCGCCCCCTTGCAGGCCTACCTCGACATCGACGCGATCCTCAAGATCGCCGTCGAGCGCGGCGTCGACGCCATCCACCCCGGCGACGGCGTCCGGTCCGAGAACCCGGACTTCGCCCGGCGCTGCGAGCAGGCCGGCGTGACCTTCATCGGCCCGCCGGCCGACGTCATCGACAAGCTCGGCGACAAGACCGCCGCCCGCGCCATCGCCATCCATGCCGGCGTCCCCGTCGTCCCCGGGACCCCCGAGGCCATGGCCGACGTCGAGGAGGCGCTGGCCTTCGCCGACGAGATCGGCTCCCCCGTCATGGTCAAGGCCGCCTTCGGCGGCGGCGGCCGCGGGATGCGCCGCGCCGACGACGCCCGTGGCTTGCGCGAGGGCTTCGCCGCCGCCGAGCGCGAGGCCGCCGCCGCCTTCGGCACAGGCGCGCTCTGCATCGAGAAGTTCAGCGACCGCCCTCGCCATGTCGAGGGCCAGGTGCTCGGCGACGTCGGCGGCAATGTCGGCCACCTCTTCGAGCGCGACTGCGCCATCCAGCGCCGACACCAGCAGGTCGTCGAGGTCGCCCCCGCCGTCGGCATCTCCGACGCGCTGCGCGGCCGCCTCTACGACGCGGCCCTGAAGGTCGCCTCCCGGGCTGGCCTCGTCAACGCCGCCACCGTCGAGTTCCGCGTCTCCCAGCAGGAGGCCGTCTACTTCATCGCGGGCACCCCGCGCCTGCAGGTCGAGCACACGATCACGGAGCTCATCACCGGCGTCGACATCGTCCAGTCCCAGATCCGGCTGGCCGAGGGCCACCTGCTCGCCTCCGAGGTCGTCGGCATCGGCGACCAGAGCACCATCCGCCAGCACGGCTGCGCCATCCAGGCCCGCGTCACCACCGAGGACCCCACCAACAACTTCGCCCCCGACATCGGCGTCGTGACCGTCTACCGCTCCGCCGACGGCATGGGCATCCGGCTCGACGCCGGCATCGCCGGCAGCGGCACCGAGATCACCCCCCACTACGACTCCCTGCTGGTCAAGGTCTCGGCCCACGCCAACAGCCACCGCGCCGCCGCCCTGAAGCTGTCGCGATCCCTGAAGGAGTTCCGCATCCGGGGGGTCAGCACCAACATCAGCTTCCTGGACAACATCGTCAACCACCCCGACTTCCTGGCCGGGATCGCCGACACCGACTTCGTCGGCCGCACCGCCGCCCTCTTCGAACTCCCTCGCCGCAAGGACAGAGCCAACCGCCTCCTCAAGGCCATCGCCTCCACCATCATCAACGGCCCCCCCGGCGTCGAGCAGCACCTGCAGCGCCCGGCGGTCCGCATCCAGCCCATCGTCCCGGCGCGCCGCCCCCCCGAGGGCGGCCGGCCCCGCGGCCCGAAGGAGATCCTCGATCAGGAGGGCCCCGAGGCCGTCGCCCGCTGGGTCCGCGCCCAGGATCGGCTCCTGATCACGGACACGACCTTCCGCGACGCCCACCAGTCATTGCTCGCCACCCGGATGCGCACCCACGACATGCTCCGCGTCGCCGGGGCCACCGAGGACCGGCTGCACCGCGCCGCCTTCAGCGTCGAGTGCTGGGGCGGCGCGACCTTCGACGTCGCCTTCCGCTTCTTGCGCGAAGATCCCTGGGAGCGGCTGGCGAGGCTGCGCAAGGCGATGCCGGGCTCGCTGCTTCAGATGTTGCTGCGAGGCTCCAACGCGGTCGGCTACACGAACTACCCCGAGAACGTCGTGCGCCGCTTCGTCGAGCTGGCCGCCGAGACCGGCGTGGACGTCTTCCGCATCTTCGACTGCTTCAACCAGCTCGGCGCCATGCGCACCTCCATCGACGCGGTGCGGCAGGCCGGCAAGATCGCCCAGGTCTCGATCTGCTTCACCGGCGACCTCCACGACCCAAGCCGCCCCCTCTACACCCTGGACTACTACCGCCGAAAGGCCGTCGAGTTCGCCGAGGCCGGCGCCCACATGCTGGCCATCAAGGACATGGCCGGGCTGCTGCGCCCCGCCCAGGCCTTCGAACTGGTCGAGGTCCTGCGCCAGGAGGTCGATCTGCCCCTCCAGCTCCACACCCACGACACCTCCGGCAATGGGATCGCCACCCTGCTCTCGGCCGCCGGCGCCGGCGTCGACGTCGTCGACCTCGCCAGCGCCTCGATGTCCGGCCTCACCAGCCAGCCCTCGCTCGACGCGCTGGCCGCGGCGCTGGCCGGATCGCCGCGGGCACCCGAGCTGGAAGCCGAGCAACTTCAAGAACTTAGCGACTATTGGGAGGCGGTGCGGACGTGGTACGCGCCCTTCGAGTCCGGCCTGCGCGCCTCGACCGCCGACGTCTACCGCCACGAGATCCCCGGCGGCCAGTACTCCAACCTCAAGCCCCAGGCCATGGCCGTCGGGCTGGCCGAGCAGTGGGGCGAGATCCGCGAGCGCTACCGCGAGGTCAACTTCGCCTTCGGCGACATCATCAAGGTCACGCCCTCGTCCAAGGTCGTCGGCGACTTCGCCCTGTGGCTGGTGCGCAACAACCTGACCGTCGCGGACGTGATGGCCTCCGACCAGCCCTACGACCTGCCGCGCTCCGTCCTGGACTTCTTCGAGGGCGCCATCGGGGTCCCCGAGGGCGGCTTCCCCAAGGCCCTGCGCGAGCGCGTCCTGGGCAAGGACGCCTCCCCGCTCCCCACCGAGCCGGCCTCCAACAGCCTGCCCCCCTACGACATGGACAAGGCCCGCGCCGACCTGGCCCTGCTGACCGACCAGGACATCAACGACACCCTCGTCATCAGCTACGCCCTCTACCCCAAGGTCGTCCGCGACTACCTCGACTTCTGCCAACAGCACGGCGACACGAGCGTCCTGGACACCGAGACCTTCCTCTACGGCCTGGAACCCGACCGCGAGGTCACCATCTCCATCGAGCCGGGCAAGTCGCTGATCATCAAGCGCACCGCCGTCGGCGAGCTGCGCCAGGACCAGACCCGGCAGGTCCACTTCATGATCAACGGCCAGCCGCGCGCCGTCGTCGTCAAGGACCTCTCCGTGGCCTCCGACGCCCCCGCGCGGCCCCGCGTCGACCCCACCAACCCCGGCCACGTCGGCGCGCCCATGCCCGGCAAGCTCCTCTCCGTCGCCGTCGCCCTCGGCGACAGCGTCGCCGAGGGCCAGCCCCTCGGCGTCGTCGAGGCCATGAAGCTCGAGACGACCGTCCGGGCGCCGACCGCCGGCAAGGTCGCCGAGGTGCTGGCCGCCCCCGGCGAGCGCGTCGAAGCCGGCGACCTCATCTTCGTCATCAGGGCCACCTAGCGCCCTGCCGCGCGGCCTCGCTCGCAACCGGGCGGGCGAACCGCTAGGCTTGCCCCGACCCAGAGCCGACGGAGCGCCGCCGACGGCGCACCCGATCAGGCCCCTTCGGCGACACGCGCCGACGCCCTCAGGAGGTTCCCCATGATCCCACGACCGCTGACTCCCCTGACCGCGCTGGCCCTGGCCGCTACCCTGGCCGCCTGCGGCGACGCCGAGCCCGAGCCCGAGCCCGCCATCGATGGCGCCACCTGCGGGGCCGCAGGGGCCCGCCAGGAGGTCACCAGCGAAGGCCAGCGGCACCTGGCCGAAGGCACCGCGATCGACTACAGCTCCAACCCGCCTTGCATCGGGGATCACTTCCCGATCTGGCTCGAATGGGGCGTCTACGACGCGCCGGTCGACCCCGGCTACTACGTCCACAACCTTGAGCACGGCGGCGTCGCCTTCCTCTACGACTGCCCCGAGGGCTGCCCCGAGATCGCCCAGGCGCTCATCGACTTCGCCAACTCCATCCCCGCCGACGACGGCGGCCCCTTCCGCTTTGTCGTCATGCCCTTCGACGGCGACATGCCCGCCAGGGTCGCCGCCGTGGCCTGGGGGAAGGTCTACACCAACGACTGCGTCAACCCCGACGAGCTGGCCGCCTTCGTCGCGGACAACTACCGAAAGGCCCCGGAGGACGTCGCCGTCAACGGCATCCGACCCGGCGTCGACACCCCCCTGCCCGACAACGACGACTGAACCCTCCGGGTATCTCGCCGCCTGCCCCGCACACGACCAGACCCGAGCGGCCGCCTGCCGATCGTCGGGGCGGCGATCGACGCCGCTCGCCTGGAGCGCGCTCGGCGCGCGGCGAGCTTGCTTGCGCGGAGCGCCGCTCTGCGCGCGGCGAGCTTGCTTGCGCGGAGCGCCGCTCTGCGCGCTTGCTTGCGCGGAGCGCGCCGCGCGCCTTGGCGATCAGAGCGGGTTGCGTTGAGCGCGAGGCGAGACTCGGCGATCGGGGGGGTTGAGCGGAGCGAGCCGCGCGCCTTGGCGATCAGGATGGGTTGCGCGGAGCGCGCCGCGCGCCTTGGCGATCAGAGCGGGTTGCGCGGAGCGCGCCGCGCGCCTCGGCGATCAGGGCGGGTTGCGCGGAGCGCGCCTCGGCGATCAGGGGTTGGGCTGGGCGGGCTCGATCGTGCCGTCGCCGCGGATGATCGCGGGGATGAAGACGGCGCCCTGCTGGTTGACCTCTCCGGTGAACTCGACCGGTTCGGCGTCGCCGACGAAGATCCGGACGGTCAGCTCCGTGGGGGCGAAGTTGCGCCGCTGGGCCAGGCGCGCAGCGATCCGGTAGCTCCGCCCCGACTCCAGGCCCGAGAAGAGGATCGTCTCTGGGCCAAAGCCGTTCGTGTCGTCGAGCAGGTAGGCGGGGTTGTCGCCCGAGTCGCCCTCGACGCCCCAGTCGGGGTTGCGGTTGCCGAAGTAGCAGTCGTCGGGGTTGACGTTCTGCCCGGTGCCCAGCTCGCTGAACTCGCCCTCGGCGTCGGAGCGCACCAGGTGCAGGTCCACGTCCGAGATGTCGTTCCAGCGCACCTCGATCGTGATCTCAGGGACGAAGACGCGGAAGACGGCCGGCTCGCAGGCCTCGATCCCGGTCAGGTCGCTGGTGACGGTCAGGCGCACCTCGTAGGTGCCGGTGGCATCCGGCGAGAAGCTCAGGCCCTCGCTGGTCAGGTCCGGGTTGATGTCGAGCGACATGCTCTCGTCCGGCGCGGTGATCGACCACGCGAAGGACAGGCCGCCGTTGGCGGGGTCCTGGCTGTCCACGCCGGTCAGCTCGATGGTGTCGCCCAGAGCCGCGCGGACGGCGCCGTCGACGAAGTCGTTCTCCTCCTCAGCCACCACGCGCCCCTGGATGACGGCCTCGGGGCAGCCCGCGCCCTGGGCGATCAGGATCGTCTCGGCCTGGATGTCTCCCTCGGCCCGGGCAATGAGCGAGGCCTGCGCGCCGGCAAAGCCCTCGGGGATGTAGTTGACGATGACGTTGAAGTCGGCCCCCGCCGCGATCGTGCGCGGGAAGGACCCGGCGACGACGCTGAACTCGCCCGCGTCGCCCTCCAGCGCCAGCCCCGTGACCACGATCGGGCCATTGCCGCAGTTGATGAGCCGGATCGTCTCGGCGTCCACGTCCCCCGGCGCCACGAAGCCGAAGTCCACCTCGCGGGTCGAGAACTCCAGGCACACCTCCGGATCGGGCACCCCGACGCCCTCCAACGGCACGGCGACGCGCCCGTCGGGGTCGTTGCTGTCGATCGTGATCGTGTTGCCGTAGGGCGTCGGCTGGCCGCCCTGCAAGAAGGTCGGCTGGAAGCGCACCCGCCACGTCGCCGACTCCAGGGAGCCCAGGGTGACCGGCCCCAGAGACGGCGCGATGATCTGGAAGCCCGTGCTGGGGCGCTGGAGCAGATCCACGGCGTTGACGACCAGATCCTCGTCGCCCTCATTGCGGATCACGAGGTTGAGGAAGGACGACACGTTCTGCCCCACCTCGCCGAAATCCAGCGCCTCGGGCTCGACCACGAGCGAGGGCCCCGGCTCCAGATCGAGCACGCACTGGCGAGTGTCCAGCTCGCAGACCTCGCCCGGCGCGCAGCCCCCCTCGCGGCAACCCTCCCGGCACTGGCCCTCGTCGCAGAAGGCGTCCGCGGCGCAGCCCTCGTCCGCCCGACAGCCAGCCCTGCACACGCCCTCATTGCAGATCCGCCCGTCGCCGCAGGAGGCGTCGTCCTCGCAGGGACGCTCGACGCACTGGCGCGTGTCCAGATCGCAGACCTCGCTGTCGCTGCAGCCCCCCTCGCGGCAACCCTCCCGGCACTGGCCCTCGTCGCAGAAGGCGTCCGCGGCGCAGCCCTCGTCCGCCCGACAGCCATCCCGGCACTGACCCTCGTCGCAGATCTCGCCGCGACCGCAGCCCTCGTCCTCACGGCAGCCGTCCTGGCACACGCCCTCGTCGCAGATCTGACCCAGATCGCAGGTGCCGTCGTCGTCGCAGGGCACCGCGACGCACGCCCGGCTGTCCAGGTCGCAGCTCTGACCCTCCGGGCAGCCGCCGCGCCGACAGCCCGGCAGGCAGCGGCCCTCGTCGCAGAAGGCGTCGCTCGGACACTGCGCGTCCTCGACGCACGGCTCCTCGATGCACTGGCGCGTGTCCAGATCGCAGACCTCGCCTGGACCGCAGCCGCCCTCGCGGCAACCCTGGGCGCAGCTCCCCTCGTCGCAGAAGGCCCCCTCGGGGCATTGCTCATCCACCTCACACTCCCCACCTCCGACGCACTGGCGGGTGAGAAAGTCGCAAAGCTGGCCCTCGGGGCAGCTGCCCGGCCGACAGCCATCCACGCACAACCCCTGCGCCTGATCGCAGAAGCTGGCGCTCGGGCAGTCGATGTCCGTCAAGCACCCCGGCTGGTTGTTGGGCGTCGGCTCCGGCTCCGGGCTGGGCTCGGGCTCGGCGTTCGGGTCGTTGTTGGGATCGTTGTTCGGATCGTCCGGCTCCTCGCAGGTGCCGCTGATGCAGATCCGCGCTCCGCGACACTCATCGTCCGAGCGACACCCTGCCGCGGTGTCCTCCCCGCAACCTGCCAGCAACAAAGGCAGCGCCCCGGCGACGATCCAAAGAAGTGAGGCGGCGTTCGCCGCCCGTTGAAACAAGGCCGATCCTGTCATATTGGCTGCTCCCGGGTCTAAAAATGAACCCATTGGATCTCTGAGGGCTCCCGCGCCCCGTCCAGATCTGGTCGCAGGCACGATACGAGCCCTCAGCCCCGAAATCAATTCGCGGGCAGGCGCACACGGATCGTCGTCCCACCCCCGTCAGACTCCAGCGCGATCTCGCCCCGATGGGCCTCGATCAGCGCCTTGACGATCGACAAGCCCAGGCCGCTGCCCCCGCTGGACCGCGCCGTCGTGAAGAATCGATCAAAGACACGGGCCAGGTTCGCCGGCGAGATCCCCGGCCCGTTGTCCCGCACCTCGATCTCGATCAGCGCCTCACCCACGCCCCCCACCCGCCGCGCCGACAGCGCCACCTGGACCCCCTGACCGCCGTGCTGCCGAGCGTTGTCGAGCAGGTTGTGCAGGATCGACTCCAGCACCTCCCGCCCCACCCGCGCCTGCCCGAGGCCCTCCTCGACCTCGACCGCGACCTCAAGGCCGCCCGCGCGCGCCCTGGACACCTGCGCCTCGATGACCTCCGCCGCCTCCGACGCCTCTCCGCGCGGCCTGACCACGTCGGCCCTGGCCAGCTCCAGCAGCCGCCCCACCAGCCTCCCGAGCCGCTCCGCGTCAGCCTCCAGGTTCTCCAGAAAGCGCGACCGCTCGCCCTCGGTCATCTCGTCGAGGTGATCGCGCAGCAGCTCCACCGTCCCCCGGATCGAGGTCAAGGGCGTCTTGAACTCGTGCGAGACGTTCGACGCGAAGGTGTCGATGTACGCCGCGCGCTGCTCCAGCGCCGCGGCCATCTCCGCGATCGCCCGCGAGAGCTGCGCCACCTCGTGGGTCACCGGCGACTCCAGCTCCCGCGCCGCGCCGCGCTCACCCCGCGTCACCCGCGCGCTCTGGGCGATGAGCGCCTGCACCGGCCTCACGATCGTGAAGGAGGTGAAGAGCGACACCAGCAACACCACCAGCAGCACCGCCACCGCCGCCGTGATCAAGTACCCCCTGATCTCGTAGAGCGCCTTGCCCGCGTCCACCGGCGTGCGCGACATCAACACGGCACCCCAGACCCGATCGCCCTCGATCACCGGCAGCGCCACGAAGACCCGCACCCGCGTGCCCCGGCTGATCGACTCCAGCGGCGGCGACGGCTCGTCGGAGATCCGCGCCCTCATCACCCGCACCGGCTCACCCCGCAGCGCCCGCCGCACCTCCTCCCGATCCGCCAGCGAGAGCCCCAGCTCACCCCGGCTCGTCCCCACGATCGTCCCCTTCGGATCGACGATCCGCATCCCCGCCAGAGTCGTCCGCTTCGCGTCGAGCAACACCTCGGTCACGGCCGCGCCGGCGACCTGCGCCGCGCCGTCGGCCGCCTCGGCCGCCGCAGGCGGATCGGGCGCCGAGGGCAGGATCGGGTCCGCGGCCCTGTCCAGCTGCGGCAGGATGGGCTGGATCTCGACGTCGCCCGGCAAGAAGGCCGGATCGATCGCGGCGCCGTAGGTCGCCGGATCCACCCCTCGCTCCCTGAGCACCTCGCCGAGCTTCAAACGATAAGCCGCGCGCACGAAGGCCGCCTGCGCGATCAACTCCGACTCGGTCTGGCGCAACAAGGTCGTCTCGTGCAGGCGCAGCAGCGCCACCCCGCCCAGCGGCAGCAGCAGGATCGCCAGGTTGACCACCAGCAGCACGACCCGCAGCCGCGGCGGCGACCTCACTGGCAATCGCCGAGCTTGTACCCGACGCCATGGACCGTCTCGACCGGCTCTCCGCCCACGTCCGCGAACTTGCGCCGCAGCCGCCTCACGTGGCTGTCGATCGTGCGATCCGTCACGACGTTGTCGTAGCTGTAGGCGCCGTCCATCAGCGCGTCGCGGGAGAAGACCTTGCCCGGATAGCCCATCAAGGTCCGCAGCAGGCCGAACTCGGTCACCGTCAGCGCCACCTCACGATCATCCCAGAAGGCCAGGTGGCGATCCAGATCGATCTTGAGCCGGTGGTGGCGCAAGGTCCGCTCGCGCGGCGCCTCGACGGCCTCCGGCGGCCGCAACCGCCGAAGCACCGCCCTGACCCGGGCGACCAGCTCGCGCGGGCTGAAGGGC